>OBLU010003407.1_pt1 | contig 14424 bp, 15 predicted proteins | sample 1518681 | NCBI WGS metagenome assembly OBLU01 (sample SAMEA3539304, study PRJEB22396) | soil metagenome | biome: tundra; feature: field; material: soil | place: USA | collected 2010-05 | depth 0.15 m
AGGAACTAAAGAACCGTGATGATCGGCTCGGCCGATCGTTCGACGCGTCGGGTGCCCGGTTCTCGGTCGTGGGCACTTTGGCGTAGATGAAACTGGGTGACGCCAATCGTGAGCGACACCGCACCCACAACGTGCAGTTCAACCAGAAGCGGCGGTACGTGCGTCAAGTACTGGGTCACGCCGATGGCCGCCTGCGCCAGTGAAATGATCACCAAACGACGAACGCCGAGGCGCAGCGCACTCGGCGCGTCGCTGGTCCAAACCGCGAAGAGCAGACCGGTGACGAGTCCGATGAACAGCACGGCAGCGAGCGAGTGCACCCACGCCGCCGAAGAGAACGCGAAGGGCAGACGTCGCGCCACCAGTTGTCCCTGGGACGCTCCGGCGTGCGGCCCGGAGCCGGTCGTAATGGTGCCCGTAGTCAACAAGACCACGAAGGGAATCCAAAGCAGTCGCGCGATGAGCAGGAAATGTCGGTCGCGCACGTCGCTTCGGGCGCCCGGACCGTAGACGTACTTCGATCGGTGATAGAGCACCGCGCTGATGACGATCATGGAGAGCGACAACAACATGTGCAGCGAGACGAGCCACGGGTTGAGCTTGCTGTAGACCACGAAGGCGCCCAGAATCGCGTCGGCGACGACGCCCGCGATCAGCATTCCTGAGAGGATTATCAGGTCTTGACGGCGCACTTCGCGCAGGATCGCCGCCGCCAGCGTGGCCACGGTGATGCAGATCAACGTCACGGTGACGACGCGGTTCCCGTATTCGATCAGCGGATGGATGCTCCACGAACCGCTGATTCGCCCGTGGAAACACGTGGGCCAGTCCGGACAGCCCAAACCGGAACCGGTCAGGCGAACGGCCGCTCCCGAGAGCACGATGACGATCATCGAAATGAACGAGGCCAGGGCGAACCAACGGAACGTTGGGCCCGGCACGACACGGCGTGGGGTAGCGGTCACCTCATCAGAATACGTAATGGTGTCTCTCCTAGAATCCCCCTATGACGATCACGGCCCCGGCGCGCCATTCCTTGGCTGAAGTGTTGCGGGGCTATCTCGCCCTCACCAAGCCGCGGATCATCGAACTCTTGCTGGTCACCACGATTCCGACCATGGTCGTCGCGGCGAACGGAATCCCCGGTCTCTGGCTGATGGTGGCGACGCTCGCGGGCGGCACGCTCGCGGCTGGCGGTGCCAATACCTTCAACATGGTGATTGACCGCGATATCGACGCGATCATGGAGCGCACGAAGCGCCGGCCGCTGGTCACCGGTGTCATGTCGGCGCGCGACGCCACGTTATTCGCGGTGGCGCTCGAAGTCGTCGCTTTCGCCGTCCTCGCGCTGTGGGTGAATCAACTCTCCGCGTGGCTCGCGATGTCGGCGACGGCGTTCTACGTCATCGTCTACACGCTGTGGCTGAAGCGGCGCAGTAAGCAGAACATCGTGATCGGGGGTGCGGCCGGCGCGGTGCCCGTGTTGGTCGGTTGGGCCGCGGTCACGAACTCACTCACCTGGACCCCCGTGCTCTTGTTCCTGGTGATCTTCATCTGGACGCCGCCGCACTTCTGGGCGCTCGCGGTTCGCTACCGTGACGACTACGAGGCGGCGAACGTGCCGATGATGCCGGTCGTGACGTCGCTTCGTCACACGACGCTCGAGATCCTCATTTACTCGGTGGTGATGTGGGCGCTGACGCTCTTGATCGGCCCGACCGCGCACCTGGGCGTGGTCTACGCCGTGTCGGCCACGGTGCTCGGGGGACTGTTCACGTTCTACGCCGCGCGACTCTACCGACACGCCCGAGCCGACAAGGCCGACGTCGGTGAAGCGATGCGACTCTTCCACTTTTCCATCACGTACCTGACGGCGCTGTTCGTTTTGATGGCGGTCGACGTTCTTGTCCGACACCACTAGTCCGCCGCGACTACGCCCGTCGCAGAAAGCGCTCTTCATCGGCATTGGCACCACGATTGCGATCATCGCCATAGTCGTCGTGTCAATCTTCACCGGCGGCCACGTGACGCCGAACAACAATGAACCGACGAGTGCGTTGGTGGGCAAGTCAGTCGCGACCTTTTCGCTGAGTGGACTGAAGAGCGGCACGGTCGAGGCCCCTTGGAAAAGTCATCACGCGGCGGTGTTGATCTTCTTCGCGAGTTACTGTGGGCCGTGCAAGAGTGAGATGCCCAAGGTGGCGAAGTACTTGCGCCATCACAACGAGGGCTCGATTCGCGTTATCGGTATAGACGCTCTCGACTCACGGGGCGCGGCGGAGACATTTGTAAAAAAGAGCGGCGTCACGTTTCCAATAGCTTTCGATCCCAACGGAACAGTGACCACTGGAATATTCCAATTCGCATATGTGCCCGAGACTGTATTCGTGACCGCCAAAGGTATTCTCAAACAGGTTTACTATGGCGCGATTCCCAAAGACGTCCTGGTGCAAGGGATCGCCGCCCTCCTCAAGACTTAGTCGAAGCGAAACGTTCGCGCCGCGACAAGCGGCGCGACGAGAGCCCAGATTCCCAGTACCAGCCAGTCCGCGCCCGTGGGTGTGAGACCCTGGCCGAGGATTCGGTGAAGACCTTCGGCCATGGCGCCGGGTGGCAGCGCGACCGCGACGCGGCCGACGAATCCCGGCAACGACGTCAGCGGTACGACGATGCCCGAGAGCAACAACAACACGAGGTAGAGACCGTTGCTGGCGGCGAGATTGACTTCGGCGCGGAGTCGTCCAGCCAGGGCCAGACCAATCCCGGCGCAGCCGGCCGAGCCGAGTACCAGGAGCGCCGCGACTTCGAAGCCGCCCATCGCTCCGCCGCGGGGGCGCCAGGTCAACGTGAATGCGACCAGCGTGAGAATGACGACCTGGAGGGCCTCGGTCACCAGCACGCCGGCGATCTTGGCGCCGATGAGTCGACGAGTGCCGATCGGGGTCACGTAGAGACGTCGGAGCACGCCGTAGCTGCGCTCAAAGCCGGTTGCAATCGACAGCGCGACCAGCGACGTCGAGAGCACGCACAGGGCGAGGATTCCCGGCGCAATGAAATCAACGCGACTCTTCGTCGGCGTTGAGGCGACCTTGGTCAACGAGAAGAACACGAGGAGCAGGACCGGGATACCGACGGTCAAGAGCAACGTCTCACCCCGTCGTATCGTCATGCGAACCTCGGCGCGACTCTGGGCCCACCACGCGTTCACGGGTGAACCTCTCGACGTTCCTGCTCGATCAGTTCCAGGTACCGCTCCTCAAGCGACGCTCGCGTGCGCAGCGAAATCAGCGTCACGCCGACGCTCGTCAAGTAATTGTTCAACTCGGCCATTCGTTCGGGCGTCGATTCGGTCTCACAACGGAGTCGATTGGCGGCCTCGACCGTGACGACGCATCCCAGCTGTGTCGCGAGTAACGAGGCATCGACGGGTCCGGAGAGCTCGATGATCATCTCGGGCGCGCCCGAGAGCTCGTCGAGCGTGCCGTCGACGACGACGTGACCGCGGTTCATGATCACCACGCGATTCGACGTCCGCTCGGCTTCGGTGAGCTCGTGGGTCGTCACCAACAACGCGCATCCGCGATCTCGTTCGGACGCTATGAGATCGCGAATGACCTGGCGACCTTCGGGATCGACCGCCGTCGTCGGCTCATCCAGTACCAGGACCCGCGGTCGTCCGAGCAGCGCGAGCGCCAGCAAGGTTCGCTGCTGCTCACCGCCGCTGAGGCGTCGCCACGGCGTGCGGGCGCATCGCCCGAGGTCCAGTAAATCGAGCAGTTCATCAGCGTCTCGGGGAGCGTCGTAGTACGACGCGGTCAGTTCGAGTACTTGGCGCGGCGACATCGGGAACCAGACACCGCCGCGCTGCAGCAGCGCCCCGGTGCGAACGACGACTTCGCGGTGGTCCCGTAGGGGATTGAGTCCGTGGAGTCGAACGATGCCGGCCGTCGGTGCGCGAAATCCGAGCAACGTCTCGACGAGCGTGGTCTTACCGGCGCCGTTGGGTCCGAGCAAGGTGACGATTTCGCCGTAGGCGACGTGAAGCGACACGTCGTCCACGGCCCTCAACGCGCCGAAGTTGACCGTCAGTTCACTGACCTCGACCGCGTTGCTCACGACCACTGAACCTAGACGGTTCTTCGAGTTGCCTTTCGTGTGCTCGGTAGGCTTGGCGAATGATTGACCTCGTCCAACTACGTCGTGAACCGGACATCGTGAGGTCCGCCTTGGCCCGACGCGGCGTCTCGTCGGCGACGATGGACGAGATTATCGCCCTGGACGTGGCGCATCGCGAACTGTTGCAAGAGGCCGAACGGCTGCGCGCCGAGGTGAAGTTTCTCTCCCGATTGGTCGGCGAAGCCCGCCGCGACAAGGACGCGGAAACGGCGGCCACCTTGACCGAGAAGAGCCGAGCACTGGGTGAGGAGGAGCGCACGGCCACCGAGGCCGTGGAGCGACTCGGCACGAAGTTGCACGACGAACTCCTGATGATTCCCAACCTTCCGGACCCCGACGTACCGGACGGCGCCGACGAAAACGACAACGTCGAGTTGCGCCGCTGGTGGCCGGGCATGGACGAGGGCCGGCCGTTCCCCGAGTTCGCCGATCACCAAAAGGTCCCTCACTGGGACGCCGCGCTCGAACTCGGAATCCTCGATCTCGAGGCCGGCGCGAGAATCGCCGGATCGATGTTCCCGCTCTTTCGTGGCGCGGGGTCGCGACTCATTCGGGCGCTCAGCGCTCTTTCACTCGATCGAAACGCCGGCGACTACGAGGAGATTCACCCGCCGACCTTCGCGTTGACTGCGACGATGATGTCGACCGGTCACCTGCCGAAGTCCGCCGACGACATGTACGGCATGGAGCGTGACGGGCTCTGGGCGATTCCCACCGCCGAAGTGCCGCTCACCTCGATGCACGCCGATGAGATTCTGGACGAGGGGAGTCTGCCGATTCGACTGTGCGCCGAAACGGCCTGCTTTCGTCGTGAGGCCGGTTCGGCGGGGCGCGACACGCGGGGCGTGTTGCGCGTGCACGAGTTCGAAAAGGTCGAGCTCTTCGCCTACTGCACCCCCGAACAAGGTACGGCCGCTTTCGACGACATCCTGGCGCGCGCCGAGAGCCTCTTGCAGGAACTCGGTCTCACCTACCGTCTGTTGAATCTGTGCGCTGGTGACCTCGGCACGTCGTCGGCGCGAACGATCGACCTCGAGGTCTTCAGTCCGGGCGTCGATCGCTGGCTCGAGGTCTCTTCGGTCAGTTGGTTTCGCGACTACCAGGCCCGTCGAGCGCACGTGCGCTACCGCACGAGCGAGGGTACGACCGCGCTGGTGCACACCGTGAACGGTTCCGCCCTCGGTTGGGCCCGTATCTGGGCCGCGCTGATCGAGACGTACCGCCAAGAAGACGGCTCGGTCGTGCTACCCGAGGTGCTCGCGCCCTACATGGGCGAGTTGCGAACAATCAGGCCGAAGGCTTCGTAGCCTCGTAGCGATAGCCGACGCCGCGCACGGTCGTGATGTGTTCGGGGTTCTTCGGGTTGTCCTCAATCAAGGTGCGAAGTCGCTTGATGTGCACGTCGAGGGTCTTGGTGTCGCCGACGTAGTCACTGCCCCAGATTCGATCGATCAGTACTTCGCGAGTCAGGACCCGGCCGGGATTCTCGAGAAGTAGTCGCAGTAACGCGAACTCCTTCTTGCGCAGTTTGATCTCTCCGCCGTCGACGTAGCACCGTCGCGCGTCGATGTCCATGCGAATCGGGCCCAATTGGATTTCGTCGTCTGGCGCCATGACGTTCTCGTGGGTCTCTCGACGACGCAGCACGGCGCGAATGCGCGCCACGAGCTCTCGTAGTCGGTAGGGCTTCGTGACGTAATCGTCGGCGCCGATTTCGAGCATGAGCACCATGTCGACCTCTTCGCCCTTGGCGCTGACGATGATGATGGGCACCTCGCTGCTCGCTCGAATCTGTCGACAGACGTCCAGCCCCGACATCTTGGGCAGCATGAGATCGAGCAGCACGATGTCAAAGTTTTCTTTGGCGAAGAGAGCAACTGCCTGCTGGCCGTCTCGAGCGACGGCGACATCGAAACCTTCGCGGTCGAGACCGATGGTCAAGGCGTCGACGAAGGACTCCTCGTCCTCGACGAGCAAGATGTTGACGCGCTTCTCACCGGAATGTTTCTTCGGCATCAGTGCGTCATTGGAAGTTCGAGGGTGAACGTCGAACCTTCGCCCTCACGCGACTCCACCAGTACGTTGCCGCCGTGGTTCTGCGCGACGTGACGCACGATGCTGAGTCCGAGTCCGGTGCCGCCGGTCTCGCGCGCCCGACCGGGATCGACGCGGTAGAAGCGTTCGAAGATCCGTTCGAGGTCCTTGGCGGGAATGCCCACACCCTGGTCCTTGATCGCGATCAAGGCGAGCGGCCCGACGCTCTCGCCGTCGTCGGTGACGGTGGCTTCAATGCGGTCAATGGTGATGCTGACCAGGCCGCCCCGCGGAGAGTAGACGACCGCGTTCTCCAAAAGAGCATGGATGGCCGAGATCAATTGTCGTCGATCGCCGACGACGACGAGACTGGCTTCCGGTTCCACGAAATCCACCTTCACGTCGTGTTGCTCGGCGGCAGTGCGAATTCGTTCGATGGCGTCGGCGACGATCAAGACGACGGGAATCGGCTCGCGCGAGGGGGAACCTTCACCCTCGATGCGCGAAAGGTCGAGGAGGTCTTCGATGATTCGATTGACCCGGAACGCCTCGAAGTTGATTCGCTCGGCTAGTCGATGCGCCACCGCGGGGTCGGTCTCGAACAGGAGCGTCTCGGCCAGCAGGCCGAGTGCCCCCATCGGGGTCTTCAGTTCGTGGGACACGTTGGCGATGAAGTCACGACGAATGTCCTCGAGTCGACGGCGCTCGGAGATGTCCTCGATGATGGCCAGCACGCCCAATGGCCGACGGCCGTCGTCGATGACGGCGGCGCGGATCGTGAGGGTTCGGCGCGGCGGTCCGTAAATGTCGACGGTGCGCTCGGCGACGCCGTTGGACCAACCTTCGGCCAGCACATCGGTAACGGCCTGGGCGGCGATGGCGTCGCCGTAGCGACTGGTCATGAGCGCTTCGGCCTGCTTGTTGCGAAAGATAACGCCCCCGCTTTCGTCACAGAGGACCAGTCCGAGAGGGAGCGAGTCCATGGACTGACGTAGTCGCGACGAGTCGGCGCTGGACTCCGAGACCGCCGTGCTGGCTACGCCCGTGGCCTCTTCGAGGAAGCTGAGCGCCGTCTCGACCTTGCCCTTGTCGTCGTGGGGCTCGACGCCGAGTCGAGAGGCGAGCGCCATGAGACGTTGGGCAATGGCGCGGTGTCCGCGATGTCGGTTGATCAGCACGCCGATGAAGAGACCCACGATCAGGACCCCGGCGCCAGCGCCGTAGAGGGCGGCCGGGGGCCACTTGGAAATCAAGTTGTGGGCGAGCGCGACGAGCACGGGACCATTCTCGCAGACAAAGCCTCGGTGGTCGCGCCAGCGACCGTTGGGTGCTCACCGTTTGAAGGAGACCACCATGCTGTTCGCCAACGTCAACCTCAGTCCCTCGACGTCCGCCCTGCCCGGCAGCGCGGCGCTGCAACAGATTGCCAACGGAATCGCCGCGTGGGCCCTGATCGGTGCGTTGGTGGCCCTGCTGCTGGGTGCGGCGCTGTGGGCCGTTGGCAGTCACACGCAGAACATGCATCAATCGTCGCAGGGTCGCCGCGCGGTGCTGACCTCGCTCGCCGCGGCGGTCCTCATCGGAGCGGCTCCGACGTTGATCAACTTCTTCTTCAACACGGGTCTCAGCGTCCACTAGTGGGCCACCTGTGGTGCATTCTGCGTCCGTTGAGTTGCGTCACGCATGCCGTGACCTCGACCGTCGTGGGCGGCTTCTTCAGCACCCTCACCAACTGGATCCTCAGTAGCGTCGGTTGGTTCCTTTCGTCGGCGGGCGCCGTGTTGACCTCGGCCAGTGAGTCCTCGACCGTGATCCGTGCCGCGGAACCGGAATTCAGCGTCCTCGTGAATCTCACTCCGGCTCTGTTGATGGTCGGACTCTTGGTCGCGACGCTGCAAGCCGTTCGCCACGGCGACGCCGGGTCCCTGTGGCGGGTCTATCTCGGCGTGGCGCCCGCCTGCGTAATGGCGATCTTCCTGGCGCGTCCCATGGCCGCGCTCGTGCTCGACACGGTGAACCAACTCTCCTCGAGTGCGAGTAACACCGTCATCGATCACCAAGCGACGATAACTAATGCCCTGACGAGTCTTGCGACCGCGACCCCGGCCTTCGCGCTCTTCGTGCTGGCCGTCGCCGTTGTCGTGGGGACGTGGCTGTTGTGGTGCGAGTTGATCGTTCGCGGCGTAGTGCTCACGCTCTTGCTGGTGCTCGTTCCGGTCATCGTTCCGCTCGCCACGTTCCCGGCGGGACGTCGCCTCGGCTGGCGCCTCGCCGAGACTTTCATCGCCGTGGCGGCGAGCAAATTCTTCATCGTGATCACGCTGTCACTCGGACTCGATGAACTGCAAGGAAGCTCGGCGACGCAGGTGATCACGGGCGCCGTCACGTTGATCCTCGCGACCTTTTCGCCGTTCCTCCTCTTGAAGGTGATCCCGTTCATGGAGACGGCGGCGCTGCACAATCTCGAAGGCGTACGGGCGCGGCTTACCAAAACGGTCACTGATATTCCGTCATCGCCGGCCGCCCAGGCGGCGCGCGCCATGGTGCCCGCTGTGCCCATCGCCGGACCGGAACCGCGCCCCGACGATCTCGGACTCGACATGTGGGAGGGGACTCCGGAGACCCCCATGCCCGAGTTCACGGGTGAGAAGCTGCCACCACCCATCGGCACTCCGACGCCCCGAGGCGGTCACGTCGCGTACCGCACGGACGAGATGGGTCCGGTCGTCGGATGGCACTTCGATGAGTGAGTTGCTCGGGCTGGGCCGGGCCGACGGCGAGAGTCGATGGATTGGCCTTCGACGTCATCAAGCGGTGCTCGCCATCGCCGGAGTCGGACTCCTCGGCGAGTGGCTCACGCACGTGCACGCCGGTCTCATCGAACTGGTCATCGGCGTCGGACTGCTGTTGTGCGCAGCGCCGACGAGAGATGGTTTGACCGTGGGTGAGCGACTGCGCATCGCCGTCGGCTTCGTCGTTCGCTCCCGGTGGTCGTCGATTCGAGCGTCGCAGAACCGCGGAACGGTAACGATCAACGCCCGCGGCGATGCGACGGTACGCGGTTACGAGCTGCAACATCGTGGACGACTCGACCTCTCGGGACGAGACCAACTCAACGCGATGGCGCTGGCGGAGTTCGCCGACGCCCTCGCGACGTCGGACGACACCCGTCACTTCTCGCTGCACGTGTGCTCGTCCCCGAACGGCGTGGCAACGGTCTTGGCCGCCCCGAGCGACGTGAGTGCACCGTCGGGTTGGAAGGAGAACACCGCGTTGACCCTGGAGGCGACCGGCGTCGGCCGTGATCCGGGCGCCGCGTGGCTAATGGAGCGTTGGGCGTACGTTCGAGACGAGCGCGAAGTGATCCGCGTACTTCGCGTGCGCGACTTCAGTTCCGTACCTGACGGACACGCACTCCTCGAACGGATGCAGTTCGCGTCGCCGTCGCTGGACGTGGTGGTGCACGTCGATGTGGTGGGGGGCGTGCGCGCGCAGCGCCTGGCCGCCCGAGCGGTGCACCGTGTCGGGAGCGACGACGTCACGTCTTTGGCGGCCGGCTTTCGACGTACGGCTCAGTCCGTGCACTCCCTCGAGCGCCTTCGCCAACGCGAGTCTCTCGTCGTCGAGGGGACCGCACTAATGCGAATCGCCGTCTTCATCGTCATACGGGCGGTCTCGCTCCAACAGCTCCGACGAGACGTGAAAGTGGTCACCCGGTGCGCCGTCGAGTCCGGACTTCGTTGCGAGCCGGGATTTGGTCGTCAGTCCTCGTGGTACTGCGCGCAGTTACCTGGTGCTCCGGGGTGGTGAGTCGTTCCTGGACGCACTGGGCGACGTCGCGCGATCTCGTCGCTCTGGCGTTGCCGGCCCACGACGCCGGAACCGGGCTCCTCGGTCGAAACCTCGGTGAGGCGCAGCGCGGCGGGCCGTTCATCTTGGACCCCTTCGACGCCTACGCCTCGGGGTTGGTGTCCAACCCGAACGTCATCGTCGCCGGCTCGATTGGCGCGGGCAAGAGCACCGTGGTGAAGATGACGCTCGATCGGGCCCTCGAACGTGGTCGCCGCGTGGTCGTGATTGACCCGAAGGGCGAGTACGCCGCGTTGGCGCAGGCCCACGGCGTCCACGTCGTCGCGCTCGGTCGCGACGGATGGTGCAGTCCCTTCCCGTCGAATGATCGCGAGAGTCGCGACTTGCTTCGCGCGCTCGTCGCCAGTGCCCAAGGTGCCACGCTCAAGAGTGACCAGCACTACGTCATCGACGAGGTGTGGCAGCAATTGGACTCGCCGCGGCCGCGACGGGTCCTGCGTGCCCTCTTTGAGTTACTGCACGTTCATCTGGCGTCGCCGACCTCGACCCCGGAACGGAGCGTGGCGCTGACGTTGTACCGATTCATCCACGGCGACCTCGCCGGACTGTTCGACGGCGACGACGAGCCGATGGTCTTCGCCGGTCAACTCGTGGTCCTCGATCTTTCGGCGCAATGGTCGTCGAACTCGTTTTCCGTTGCCGCGTTGAGTGCCATCGCCGCCGCGCAGCAGATCGTCGCCCTGGAGAACGAACTCGGCTATCTCGTGCTCGATGAGGCGTGGTCTCTCCTGGCCGATCCGCACGCCCTGCGTTGGTTGCAGGGCTCGTGGAAGTTGGCGCGCGCTAAGGGCCTTTCTCACGTGCTGGTCCTGCATCGCTGGAGTGACGTCGCCGCGGTCGGTGACGTCGGGTCGGCCCATCGCGAACGGGCCCAAGGGCTGTTGCGCGAGTGCGAGACGGCGTGGCTCTTTCGTCAGCCGCCCGACGAGGCGCGAGAGATGGCCGTGGCGTTGGGACTGCATCGTCGCGAGGAGCGCTATCTCTCGGCGCTGCCTAAGGGCGCCGCGCTCGTGCGCTACGGAGCTCACCGTTCGATCGTTCGAGTGCGCCCGGACGAAAGAGACATCGTCTTCATCGATACCGATCGCGCGATGAGGGTTCCGATCGCCGATGAATGACCGTCCGTCGCTCGGACGACGTACCTTTCACGGCTTCAGTTACGGACCGCGGGTCCGTCTCGCGCCGCGCAGTTCGCTCCTCATCGTCGGTCCCACGCAAGTCGGCAAGACCTCGTCGCTCGTGATTCCCGCGTTGTTGCGTTGGAGCGACGCGCTGGTCGTGACGAGCGTAAAGAACGACGTGATCACCACGACGAAGGAGTGGCGCGCCACGCTCGGTGAGGTGCAGGTCCTCGAACCGGGGCGCGAGTCCGGCTTGACGTGGAATCCGCTCGAGGGCGTCTCGACGCTTCGTCACGCGCTGCGAGTCGCGCGCGACTTGACCAGCGGACCCGCCGAGCGCGGCGAGACCGATTTCTGGAACTCGCTGGCGACGAAGTTGGTCGGCTCCTTACTTATGTTGGCCTTTCAGCGCTCGCGCGACATCTTTGACGTCGCCCAGGCCATTGAGAAGCGCGACTTCGATCGGTGGACCGACGTGGTCGGGCACAGTGAGGCCGGCGACGTGTTGGAGGCCTTCCTCACGCACGAACCGAGAACGATGGACGGCGTTCTGACGACGGCCGAGACCATGCTGATGCCGTGGCGATTCCGTCAGCCGTTGGCTCACGTGCGCGCCGTCATCGACGGACCGAACACCCTGTACCTCTGCAGCCCGCGCGGGGAACAGCGGCACTACGAGCCGTTGTTTCGTGGAGCTCTTCGCATGGTGTTGGAAGAACAGCAACGCCGGGTCGAACTGGGGACCCAACGGCGACTCCTCCTGGTGCTCGACGAAGCGGCGACCGTCGCTTCGCTGGACGAACTCGATCAGATGGCCTCGACCGTGAGTGGTCTCGACGTCACGCTGGTGACCGTCTTACAGGACTTCTCCCAGTTGAAGGCCCGCTGGGGACCTCGAGCCTCGACCATCGTGAACAATCACACGACCCGTCTGGTGCTCGGTGGCCTGGCCGACCCTTCGGCGTCGCAGTTCCTGCCCGAGCTTTTCGAGACACGAAAGGACGCTCCGCCATCGGTGCCCCTTCGCCAACGACCACCAGGCACGGGCACCGTGATCGCCGGTCACCGACCGGCGTACGCGGTCCGTCTGCAACCGTGGTGGACCGAACGGCGCCTCGGGGTCCGAGGGGTGCGCGAGCCTTAACTAGCATCGCTTGATGGCGCCGCCCCGAACTCCCGTGCAAGATCAGATCTTGGCGGTCGATATTGGCGCCACGAACGTCAAGTTCTGTCACGTCGACATCCACGGTGAACTGCTCGAGGGCGTTCGTCGACGTCCGACGCCCTACCCGTGCTCACCCGATCGTCTCATCGAAACGCTGGACGAACGCATCGAAAGTAGCGCCTGTCCGCGCGTGGGCATTGGCTTTCCCGGTGAGTTCATCGACGGTCGCGTCGTGCGCCCGGGCAACCTCTCGAGACCCGGGGGAGTCACGACTGAGGTCGACCCCGAGCTCGAAGCCCAGTGGAAAGGTTTCGAGCTCCAGGCCGAGCTGAGCAAGGCGACCGGCCGAGACGTGCGGATCGTGAACGACGCCACGCTGGCCGCCCTGGGTTCCATCGACGGCCACGGCGTCGAACTGGTGCTCACCCTGGGCACCGGTCTCGGGATCGCCCTCGCCATTGACGGCACGTTGCGCAAGATCCGCGACGTGGGCGCCGAAGTGTTCGTTCGCGGCAAGACCTACGACCAGACGATCGGTGAACACTCACGCTCGACGGACGAAGAACACTGGGGTGAGCTGCTGGTGATGGCGGTCGACGGATTCGTGCGCGAGTTCGGAGCCACGACGGTCCACTTGGCCGGGGGTAACGCGAGACGGGTCACGCCGGCGCTGTTCGCCGAGTCGAACTACCGCGTGGTGATCAACGGCAATCAGGCCTCTCTTCGCGGCGCCGCCAAGCTCTTCTACAGCTGAGCGAGATCGACCGCGCTCTGGACCAGGACGCCGGCCAGGATCCGACAGGCCCCGTCTTGCACCTGAAAGTCCGGGCTGTGGTGCATACCGCTCGAGCCGTCGTCGTTGGCGCCGCCAATGAACATGTAACAGCCCGGAACTCGGTTCATAAACTCCGAGACGTCGTCGCTGGGTGTGAACGGGGGAATGGTCATGACGCCGCTGGCCCCGACGACCTTCGTCGCTGACTTCATGACCTGTTCGTAGACGTCGACGTTGTTCACCACGGCTGGCGCCAGGTCGGTCAGATCAAGTGAGCACGCGACGACGAACATCGCCTCCACCTCATCCATCAACGCGCGCAATCGTTCCAGCGCCTCGACGTGTTGCCCGGCGGTGAACGTACGAAGTGTTCCACGCAGCACGGCGTGTCGCGGTACTACGTTCATTGCGGTGCCGGCGTTGATGACGCCGGCCGAACACGCGCAGTTGGTTCCCTCGAAGGAAAGACCGTCGACCACCTCGCCCAGTCGCGGTGCCAAGTGACTGACGGCGAGAATGACGTTGCCCTCGACGCTCGCCATCGCCCCGTGGCCGCCCTTGCCTTTTATGTGGATCGAGAGGGACGCGGCTTCGCTCATCATGACGCCGGGCTTCGTTCCGACGAATCCGAGGGGAGCGAGTGATGACACGTGAGCCCCGATGACGACATCGACCGGGTTGTCGGTCAAGACGCCGCCGTTGATCATCGCCATCGCGCCGCCCAGCGCCTCCTCGGCCGGCTGAAACAGCAGCGTGAACTCGCCGGCGAGCTCTGCTTGGCGCCGCGACAGTACGTCGGCGATGCCGAGGAGACCGGCAGTGTGGACGTCATGGCCGCACGCGTGCATGACGCCGTCGTTTACCGAGGCGAAGGAGATCTGGTTTTCTTCGGCGACCGGAAGTCCGTCGATGTCCGCGCGAATCATGACTCGTCGCCCGGACTTCGCGCCACGAAGGACCGCGACGGCACCGGTCTCCGTAGGACACGACGCGAGCTCCCAGCCGAGTTCGACGAGCCGGTCACGCACGACTTGGGTCGTGCGGCGTTCTTGGAAGGCGAGTTCGGGATGGGCGTGGAGGTCGTGTCGAATCTCCACCATGGACGCGTCAACGTCGTCGAGCAGTCGTGGTAGATGGTCGGAGAACGTGCCAGTCATAGAGGCATGGTACCTAGATGACCGAGGTCTCAACAAAGGTCATTGGACTACGATTGAAGGTCAGCATCAATGCGGCTGTAGCTCAGCGGATTAGAGCATCGGTCTACGGAACCGAGGGTCGGGGGT
>OBLU010003408.1_pt1 | contig 14422 bp, 14 predicted proteins | sample 1518681 | NCBI WGS metagenome assembly OBLU01 (sample SAMEA3539304, study PRJEB22396) | soil metagenome | biome: tundra; feature: field; material: soil | place: USA | collected 2010-05 | depth 0.15 m
GGGGTTCGCGGTGGTGGGGAAGAGGTGGTGGAAGTTGGCGGTGGTCAGGGTTGCCAGGGCTTCGGGAGAGAGGCCGCGGAGGTCGGCGAGAGCGGCGGCGGTGTGGGTGACGAGGGCAGGCTCGTTGCGCTGGCCGCGGTGGGGGATGGGAGCGAGGAATGGGGCGTCGGTCTCGATGAGGATGCGGTCGGCGGGGGCGAAGGCGGCGGCCTCGCGGATGGTTTTGGCAGCGGGGTAGGTGAGATTGCCGGCGAAGGAGAGGTAGAAACCGGCGTCGAGCGAGCGGCGGGCGTGATCGAGGGTGCCGGAAAAGCAGTGCATGATGCCGCCGAGAGCGTGGGGCTTCCAATGCTCGGCGAGGAGGGCGAGTAGGTCCTCCCAGGCGTCGGCTGGGCCGAATTTTTCCTTGGCGACGGGAGTGGCGAGTTCGGAGGTGCGGCAGTGGATGAGGATGGGCTTGTGTGCGGCGGCGGCCAGGTGAAGCTGGGCTGCGAAGGCGGCTTGCTGGGTGGGGATGTCGGGGTTTTCGACGTGGTAGTAGTCGAGGCCGATCTCGCCGATGGCTATGCAGCGGGGGTTGGCGGCGAGGGTTGCGAGTTGGGTGAGGGTTGTGGAACTGGCGCTGGCGGCTTCCTGGGGGTGGATGCCGGCGCTGGCGTAGATGGTGGGGAGCGAGGGGGAGTTGGTGGATTCGGCGATGGCTTGCGCAATCTCGAGGGCGCGGTGCATCTGGTGCGGGCCGTCTCCGATGCCGATGGCGAGGATGGTGCGGACGTTGGCTGCGTGGGCGCGGGCGAGGACCTGCGGGAGGTCGTCGGCGTACATGTCGAGGTGGGCGTGGGAATCGACGAGATGCATCGGCTGCATTGATGATACAGGTCGTCGTGGCTGGCCAGCTGCAACGGCCGCTGCATGGATTTAGACCGAAGGGACTCTAGTGGGCGATTGGCGATGGGCGGGATGCTTCATACAAAAGCTGGGCGCCAAAGTTTATGACGCGGAGCCGTTCCCCCTGTGTGGCCGGTTGGCCTACGAACGCGTGCGCAATCCAGGGACTGACCAAGATGTGAGCGTTGCGATTTCCGGCCAGCTCTTTGCGCATCCACTCGACTTCACCCTCGGGAAAGACCGGGTCATCCTGACCGTGCAGGATGTAGAGCGGAACGTTGATGTTGTGCAGGACGCTGATTGGTGAGATGGCTTCCATCTCGGCGTGGTGACGGGTGAGGATGTCGAGGTAGAGCTGGTGCATCTGCGGAGTATCGGCGGTCTGCAATTCGTTGAGCTTTTTGCGATCGCGGGGATTGGTACGGATTTCCTTGGTGCTGTTGTCCCCCACCGTGCGATCGAAGTTGGAGTTGAGGATGTCCAGTTCCCGGCGCATGGCGGGAATATCTTTTGGAGAGACCAGCTCGCCCAGGTATTGAGAGACGATGAGGAGCGGACCGGGAGGATTGCCGACATAAGGTTTGCCGTTCGGATCGTAGACGCGATCGTGCAGGTAGTAGCGGCCGACGTCGCCGGTGACGGAGGGCTGGACCGCCGCGGGAATTATGAGCCCGGCACCGAAGCTGATGCCGAAGACGGAGACCTTTTCTCCGGTGGAGTGGGCACTCCAGCGAATCGCATCCCCGATGACGGTGAGGTCGGTGGCGCGCATCTCGTAGTGAGCTTCCGCTGGCACGTAGGGCAGGACGACGACATAGCCCATTTGACTCAGGCGGTTTGCCACTAAGTTGAGATAGCCGTCCTTATTGCCGTTGGGGGCGAAGCCATGGACCATCACGATCGGTAATGGGTGCGTGTCTCCAATAGGCGTATAGACTCGCAGCTGGACCGGCCCCAGTGCTCCCGGAATAACAATGTCGGTCATGGCGGAGTGGTACCCGAAGTATCGGTCGTAGATACGGAGGGGCCGCGCTTTCGCGTTTCTGAAGCCAAGGGCGTAGGATGCCCGGAGCATGCGGAAGGTGGACGCGAGGCAGAGGGATAGAGCCACGATGATGCCGGCGAGCGCGTACCGCGGCTTGAGACGAAGGGGCCGTCGGATGATTGTCACCTTGCTATCTCTATATGCTCGGTCAGAAGACGCAAGAAGATATATTTGCGCATTCTCTTGATATTAGAACGTGTGGCCAGTTCCTGGCGAGGAGGATGTAGGCCTCGGCGGAATCGCCAGGTTTAGAACAAGTTAGCGCGAACGCTATCAGGATGAGAGGGTAGCTCCTGGGTAACGGGTTGGCTGAATTGCGAGCAAAGATTGGGGTTTACGCTTAACATGGCGTCCATGAAAAACATGAGTCGTCGCGATCTTTGTGTTGCTCTTCCGGCCTTCGCTGCTGTCGGCGCGGGCGTGCCGCAGGCACTTGCATCGCAGGTACACGCGTCGGAGTTTCCCGCACAGCAGAGTTCGCAACCGGCGAGTCGCACGGTTCCGGCGAATGACAAGCCTGGGCCGCCGGTGGCCAGTGCTGGGGCAGGAACGGTTGGTGCGGCGCGAGCGATTGCGTTCGACCAGATGGCAGTGCGGACGATAGCCAATGGCGGGGAGAGCCGGGACATCGCGCATGGAACGCTGGCGACTGGGGAGACGGTGAACCTGCACCAGTCAATGCAAGTGGTGGGGACGACGCCGAATCCGCCGCACGTAATTCAGCACTCGGAGTTCATCCTGGTGCGAGAGGGCGAGCTTGAATTTCAGCATGAGGTTGCGGGGCAGATGGTGGCCGGGAAGGTTGGGCCGGGCGGTGTGTTGTACGTCGCGTTCGGCACAAGGCATACGGTGAAGAACGCGGGGACGGTTCCGGCGCGGTATTTTGTGGTTGCCATTGGCGGAGACGCTAAGTAAGAGGGGTGGGCCGGATATTCCTTGGGGACTGGAGAGGGTGCTGAAAAGGAAAAAGCGAATCACAGAGAGCACGGAGGAAAAGAGAAAACACAGAGATTGGCTGAAAAGGCGGATGCCCTAGCCAGGCGGGTGCCAAAGTTCCTGCGAGCGGTGTAGGATTTTGCGCATGAATACTATGAACCGTCGTGATCTTTGTGCTGCTCTTTCCAGCTTTGCGGCGTTGGCTGCGATTTCTGCTGAGGCGCAAGCCCCACTAACGCCGAAGTTGCCGCCGGATGTAATGGCCGTTCCGGCGCCGCCGGGATCGCCGGGCGATGAGGTGCTTTCGACGCCGCGGGCGTTCCGCCTTGGCGAACTGCCGGTGGTGAAGACCGGCAATGGCGAGACGCGCGCTATTATCCGCGGCGTTCTGCCGACGGGTGAGGCGGTGGAGATGCATGAGACGACGCTGCTGCCCGGGCATATGCCGCATCCACCGCACCAGCACCGGCACTCGGAGTTCATGCTGATCCGCGAAGGGCAGATGGAGTTCGAGAACGATGGCAAGCCGGAGCGGGTCGGGGCGGGCGGGGTGATGTTTGCCGCGTCGAACATTATGCACGGGCTGAAGAATATTGGCGAGACTCCGGCGAATTACTTTGTGATTGCGATTGGGCGGGAGACTCCGGCGACGCAGATATAGCGTTCCACGAAAGCAGAAGCAGATTCCCTTGCCACCCCAGCGAGCAAATGCACTCGCCGGGGACCCCGATTTCGGGAATGACAAACCATGGCTGAGCGGCTACTTCTTTTTCGCCTCGGCCATTTTGTGGATCTCGCTGCCTGCGAGGAGGAATCCGCCGACGCCGTAGTTGTAGCTTGCGGAAGGCTTGAATGCGGCGGGCTGCGCGCCGGTCTGCTGGATGTCTCCCAGGCGGCCATCGGCGTAGATGTGCTTGAGCATGCCGTCCCAGGCTTTGGTGACGACGGGCGTGTAGACCTTGCGGTCGAGGATGCCGTTGTTGATGCCCCACGCGATGCCGAAGGTCATCAGTGAGGAGCCGGAGAGCTCGGGCTGGTCGTAATCTTTCGGGTCGAGCATGCCGGCGCGCCAGAGGCCGTCCGGGCCCTGGAGCTTGGCTACAGCGGCGGCCATTTCTTTGAGCTGTGTCTCATATTTCACGCGGGCGGGATCGTCCTTGGGCAGGTACTCGAGTGTGCGTGCGAGACCGCCCATGACCCAGCCCTCGCCGCGCCCCCAGAACATCTTCTCGCCGTTCTTTTCCTTCTTGCCGATGAAGGTTGCGTCGCGCGCGTAGAGGTGCGCCTGCGGGTCGTAGAGGAGCTGCGAGGTCTTGGCAAACTCCTCGTCGAGGTAGCTGATGTACTTCGTGTCGCCGGTCGCGGCGTACATTCGGGCCCAGGTGGGAGGGGCCATGAACAGGGCATCGCACCACCACCATGCGATCCTCTGGTTCGATCCGAGTTGCACGCGTGGAGCGGCGAGGATGTTGTTGAGCGCGGTCTGGATGGGGGCGATCTCCTCCGGCTGCTTGTCCTGGAGGTAGAGCTCGATGTACATCTGGGCGATGCTCATGTCGTCGCCGCTGGGGGTTTGGGAACGAAGTCCCCAGTTATAGCCTTTGCCAACCTGCTCCATTGCGGCGCGGTACTTGTCCTCGCCCAGCGACGACGAGGCGGCCATGAAGCCGGTGTAGAGGACGCTCCAGGTCCAGATGCGGCCGTCGAGTTGGCGGGCGCGATCGATGGCGGTGAAGTACTGTTGCGACTGCGCGAGCTGCCAGTCGGCGACCTTGCGCATGGCCTTGCCGACGGCCGCGGTTGTGATGGCGGGGGAGAGGTCCTTGGCGAGCGGGCCTGGATCATCCGGGTCGGAGCCGAATTCGCGCGAATTGTCCTTGGCGATTCCGGCGAGGCGCATAGCTTCGGTGTTGGGCGGGGCGACCGGTGTGTCGGTGAGTTGCGGCGGCGAAACAGGGAGCGGTGGCGCGGGCGGCTGCTGGGCGGATCCACTCTGCTGAAACGACACGAATAGGCAAGTGCTCGCCGCAATTGCGAGTACCCCGAACTTCCGCCAAACTGACATTTTCAAACCTCGCTGGTTGACCCTTGGGTGATGAACGCCGGATGCGGGGAACGATCCACGCATTCGGCACGAGGATGATAACTGAACTAACGGGCGAACGCTAAGTCTGCCTGGAGGCGTGACGTTCGCGTAGGGTCAGCCGCAGCTACTCGTCGCGCAGAACTTCGAGCGGTTTCTGACCGAGGACGCGGTGGCTCGCGGCCCAGCCGGTGACTACGGTGAGCGCGGCAATTGTGAGCAGCGCGCCCAGGTTCAATAACAATTGAGACTTGTAGGCCACATTGAATACTCGGTTCTCCAGCACGCGAACAATCAGGTTCGCGAACCCGATTCCCACTATGCCCGCGACTAATCCGAGCACTGCGAACTCGATCGAGAAGATGGTGGCAATCCGCGCGCGGGTTGCGCCGAGTGTCTTCAAGACGACCACTTCGCGGATACGGCGATACCTGGTTCCAGCGATCGAAGACGCCAGGATGATGATGCCGGCGAAGATGGAGAACGCTGCCAGAAACTGAATGACGTAGGTAATCTGGATGACCACCGCACGCACGGTTTCGATCGCCTGGGCCACGTTGATGACGGTCACGGTCGGATAGGCCAGGTAGAGAGCGCGCTGGAACTGACTCACCTGCGCCGGAGCGACGTGCACGCCGCCATACCAGATGACGGGGAGGCCTTTCAGGGCAGCGTGCGGCAGGGTAAACTCGGCGCGCGAATAGGCATGCTGTCCATTGGAACTTGTGAGCGCGACAACGGTCGCGTTGATCTGGGAATCCTGCGCTGCGAAGGTGATGATCGAACCCAGCTTTACGCCGAGCCGGTCTGCCTGGCGCTGCGAGATTGCGACTTCGGGCCGAGTCTCGTCGGGCTTCCACCACTCTCCCGCGACGACCTTTGTGCCCGGAGGCGCTGCATCTGCCCATGTCAGATTGATGGACCGCAACATTCGCCGCGGGGTGTTCTTCAGCTTCGCATGATCGGCCGCTACTCCGTCGATGGCTTCGATGCGCGATGTCGTTACGGGCAGCAGCTCAGGCTCGGCAGTTATCCCAGGCTGCGCTTTCAAGAGCGTGCGCATGCCGTTGATCTCGGTGTCGGCAATGTCGACCAGAAACACATTGGGAATGTTTGGTGCGGAGGCAATGTGCAACTCGGTGACTACGGCGCGCTGCACGAGGTAGACGGTCATGATTTGCATTACGCCCATGCCAAGCGCGGCAAGCAGCGCTGCCGACGGGTTTCCTGGGCGATACAGGTTGGCGAGGCCGTGACGAAGCGCGGAGGGTAAATGCAACCGCGTGCGATTGAGGAAGAACTTCAAGGCCCACAGAAGCGCGGCTGAGGCGGCCAGCAAGATCAGCAGCACTCCGACGAGACCCGCCGAGAACCACTTGCCCACTTCCACCGAGTCGGACAGGGTCATCGCGATCGCCGCCAATCCCGCGAGGATCAGAGCCGTTGCCACGATCTGGGCAATGTTCTTTGTAATTTTCTTGAGGACCGCCGACACGAATGGATCATCGTTCTCTTCCACAGCTCGCCGCAGGATCAGGATTGGCCGAACGCTGCGTATGTCCAGCAGAGGTGGAAGCGTGAACAATAACGTGGTGAGCACACCCGAGCCCAGGCCGACGAGAATTGCTCGCGGCTGAATATGTAACTGTGTTTGAACATCGAGCACCTTGGGCAGCACATGCGGGAATGCAAGCTGCACGGCGATACCAAACAGAACACCCAGCACACCGCCCGCCAGTCCCAACAGAAGAGTCTGCAGGAGGTAGATCTTCATGATCTGCGTGCTGCGTGCGCCGAGCGACTTCATGATGGCGATGGTGTCCAGGCGCTGCTGCAGGTGTGCGCGCATCGCCATCGCGACGCCAACCGCGCCCAGTACAAGCGCCACCAGGCTCATCAGCGAGAGTAAGCTCGTCGCCTGGTCTAGCCCCTGCGTCACGGTAGGGTTGGCCTCTCGGTAGTCGGTCAACTGCGCCTCAGGGAGCAGAGTTTCGAGGCGCGCCTTCAGGTCCGCGATCGCTGTGTCCGATACGGGCCGGCCATCGGATGGCGGCGGGAGCTTGAACAGGAAGCGCTCGTTCGCATGATTGCCGGGTGCGAGCAGGCCGGTTGACTCCAACGCGTCGCGCGACATCAACACGCGCGGACCGGCGGCGAAGCTTCCGGAGAGACGGTCGGGCTCGTTCACGACGGACGCGGCTATGCGGAACAACTGTCCGCCCACCTTTAGATCGTCGCCCACATGAAGGCCGAGTCGCAGCAGCAGGTCGTCGCCAACAGCAACAGAGTGCGGGCCAAGCGCTGACTTCAACCCGCTGGCCGGTGAGAGTTCCACCTCGCCGTAGAACGGATACAGCGCGGGGTCGACTGCCTTCACGGCAACCAGGATCGGGTCCATCGACTTTGGCGAAGAGGCCATCGAGAGCATCTCGGTCACGGTCGTTATCTGGACGCCGGTGGCGCGGATTTCATCGAGGCCTTGCTGTTGGCCGGGCGTGGGCTGCTGGAACATTCGCGCAGCGAGGTCGGCCGCCATGATCGAACGGGCGCGCATCAGCAAGGTGGTGCGGAACGACGCGGAGAAGCCGCGCACGCCGGTCAGCGCCGCGACTCCAATCGCAACTGAAAGGAGTACAAACAGGAATTTGCCGCGCGAGGACCGCATTTCGCGGGCTGCGATTTTGGCGGCGGAACGGTAAGAGAGGCTCGCCATGGCTAGACGCCCATGGCCACGGGTGCGGGCGGCGGTGGAACCCCAGTGGTGCGGTCGGGGCAGAGTTCGTCGGAGATGATCAGCCCGTCGCGCAGTACGATCCGGCGGCCGGCATACGCCGCCAGCACGGGATCATGCGTGACAAGTACGAGCGTTGTTCCTTCGATTCGGTTCAGTTCGAGCAACAGTTCCAACACGTGCGCGCCGTTGGTGGTGTCGAGGTTGCCGGTCGGCTCATCCGCGAGAACGATCGGCGGTCGCAGCACGAAGGCACGCGCCAGCGCCACGCGCTGCTGTTCGCCGCCCGAGAGTTGCACCGGGTAATGATCCATCCGGTCGCTGAGCCCGACGCTGGTGAGCAGTTGGCGGGCGCGCGGCAGGCCATCTCCCTCGGCGTTCAGTTCATGTGGCAAGAGGACGTTCTCGAGCGCTGTGAGGGTCGGGATCAACTGGTACGACTGGAAGACGAACCCGACTGCCTTGCCGCGCACCTGCGCCAACTTGTCCTCGGGTAGGTAGCTGATCGCGGTCCCGTTGAGATGAACATTGCCCGCGCTGGGCGTATCCAGCCCGGCTAGCAGGCCCAACAGCGTCGATTTGCCACTTCCCGAGGGGCCCATGATGGCGACGAACTCGCCTTTTGCGATGGTGAAGTCGAGGCCTCTGAGAATGTCGACCGTTCGCGGGCCATTGCGAATCGACTTTCGCAATCCATCCACCACAATCATCGGTTGCACCCTGTTTGTGTCTTCGCTCACGGAACCAAAGTCTCCCTCTGCGCCGGTCGTCACGCCGCAGGAATTCACATCTTTGATACGTTGGAACGATGCGGAAAGTTTATTCTCTCTCGATTCTAGCGGGTTTAGTGCTTGCGGTATCGGGATGCCACGCGAACACAGCCTCCAATTCCGCTGCAGTTTCCCATCCGGAGTCGGCGGCGTCGAATTCGCCCATGTCCGGGGAGCCGGGTGGTAAGTCGAGTACTGGCACCGCAACGCGGGAGACGGTCTCCAAGCCTGCACACAGCGATGACTCGCGGCCGCTGCTGGTGTGTTTTGGCGACTCGCTGACCGCGGGGCTCGGTACGGAACCTGGCCAGAGCTACCCCGACTATCTTCAGACCGATCTCGACAAGCTCCACTACCATTACCGGGTCGACAACGAGGGCGTCAGCGGCAATACGACCAAGGACGGGGTTGAGCGCCTGCCGAATATCCTAGCGCTGCATCCGGCGGTGGTTGTTGTGGAGTTCGGCGGCAACGATGGGCTGCGCGGGCTGCGGGTCGAGGATACGCGGGAGAATCTCGACGAGATTGTGGGCACGCTGAAGCGGGCGGGCATCAAGGTTGCGCTCGCCGGCATCACTCTGCCACCCGACTACGGGGAGGACTATATCCAGAAATTCAACGAGACGTATAGCGTGATTGCGAAGAAGTACGGTGTCCCCATGCTGCCGTTCCTGCTGAAGGGTGTGTACGGCGTTCCGGGAATGATGCAGCGGGACGAAACTCACGCGACCGCGAAGGGCAATGCGATTGTGGCGCGAAATGTTGTTTCGCTGGTCCTGCCGCTGTTGAAGAAGTAGCTGGAACGAATCCTCCTTCCGCGTTGCCAGTTTTCGGCATCCAACACGGGTAAGAGGAGACCACCTTGAACGCTAGACCGGATTGGAAGTCAAAACTATTTGTCGGCGCCCTGACCATGGCCGCCATCACGGCTACCGGTTTCACTACTCCGGCGTCCGCACAGATCGGCATCGTCATCGGCCGCCAGCCGCCGCCACCCTTGCGTTATGAGCGTCGTCCGCCGATGCCTGGCGAAGGCTATGCCTGGGTCGACGGTTACTGGGGCAATAACGGAGGCCGATATGTATGGGTTGCCGGACGCTGGGATCGCCCGCCGTACGCTGGTGCGTATTGGAGCCATCCGCACTACGACCACTACCAGGACGGCTGGCACTTGCATGAAGGCCACTGGGACCGCGAGGATCATGGTGATCACCACGACGATCATCACGACGACCGCCGCTAAGAGCTAGTAAGAACAGATGGAATTGTCTGGCGCCCACATCTTGATTCTGAGATGTGGGCGCCAGCTCGTTTCGATGGCTATCCGAGCACGACGATGGGTTGCATCAATGTGCCCGCAATTCGCTTTGCGATTGCCAGCAACTCCGTCGGGCTGGTGAACACCTTCACCATTGCTGCACCAGAGAAGTCGGGTAGGTTGACCTGCATCCCGTTGCGCAGACGTCCTGCGGCCTGCTCATCCACGGTGACGGAGGGCATCTCCGGGAGCAGCGTGCGCGGGTGTGGAAGCTGTCGCTCTATCTCTCCCTGCTGACCGGCCAGCGCCTTCAATTCGTTGAGAGGGATTGCCTGCGCGAGCGTGAACGCCCCGGCTTGGGTTCGGCGTAACACCGCGAGGTGCGCGCCGCATCCGGCGAGTTGCCCGAGTTCATGCGCCACCGATCGAACGTAGCCGCCGGCCGAGACCTGCATTTCGAAACTCGCCTGCATCTCCAAGGGCGAAGGGCCGTCCAGCGAAAGCAACTCAAATCGATGAATGAAAATGCGCGCCGGTTTGACGTCGACCGGCTTGCCCGCGCGCGCCAGCTTATGCGCGGGGACTCCGCCGATCTTCTTCGCGGAGAAGACTGGAGGCATCTGGAGCATTTCGCCGTGGAAGCGGACGGCCAGTTCACGCAATTCGGTTAGAGGTTTCGTCATCGCATGAGGCTCGTCCGCGGGCGTTCCCTCGGCGTCGAAGGTGTCGGTCGCGAATCCAAAGCGGATTGTTCCTTCGTATCCCTTCTCCGCGGTTCCGAAGAACTGCGCGAGGCGCGTGTACTTTCCAAGCAGTAGCGGGAGCACTCCGGTTGCCATCGGGTCGAGCGTTCCCAGGTGGCCGACGGAGCGTTCGCCGGTTGCCCTGCGCACGATTTCAACGACATCGTGCGAGGTCATCCCCGCGGGTTTATCCAGAACAAGCAGTCCATTCATCAGGTACCAGACTACGTGGTCTTGAGCCCGAGAGAATACTTGACACCGATTTGCCGCTTAGGTACCGCTGGCGCGGCGGACGAGCGAGAGGAATTCGTTGCGCGTCTGCAACTGCGTCTTGAAGACGCCGCGCATGGCTGAGGTCACCGTGGCTGAATGCTGTTTCTCGACTCCGCGCATCATCATGCAAAGGTGCTGGGCCTCCAGGATGACGGCGACGCCCTGGGGGTCGATTGCATCGGAGATAGCGTCGGCGATCTGTGTCGTCAGCCGCTCCTGCACTTGCAGGCGGCGGGCAAACACGTCCACCACGCGGGGGATCTTGGAGAGGCCGATCACTTTGCCGTTGGGCACGTACGCAATGTGAGCCTTGCCGAAGAACGGCAGCAGATGGTGCTCGCACAGCGAGAAGAACTCGACGTCCTTCACGATCACCATCTCGTCGTAGTCCACGTCAAAGAGGGCTTCATGGAGCACGGTCTTGACGTCCATTGCGTATCCGCGGGTGAGAAACTCCATGGACTTCTCCATGCGTTCCGGTGTGTCGAGCAGGCCGTCGCGCGCGGGGTCTTCGCCGATCCGCAGGAGCAGTTCGCGATAGAGTTCCTGGGTGGTGAGCGATGCCGCCGTTAGTGGTTCCGAAGTTGTCAGTGCGCTCATATAGTTTCAGCCTTTCTGAGATTGTTCGGAGTACTCAAACGAATTGTTGCTTGTTTCCTCTATTCGCACGCGCGTTATTTTTGCACCGGGGAACGCTCCGAATATCCGGTATACCTCTATCGTAAAGTTCTCCGTCGTTGAGACAACATCGCGGAAGGCCTCCAACGTGTTCAAGTTCATGAGATTGAAGCGGTTGAGCAGATTTGTTCGCGCGAACGCATCGAGTTCGCCGAGATCGCAGACCATTCCGGTTGTCTCGTTGACCGGCCCGCCAACCGTCACTTCGACGACGTAGTTATGGCCATGCCCGTGCGGATTGTTGCACTTGCCATAGACTGCTCGATTCTCGTCTGCGGTGAAGGTGTCCGAGTGCAGGCGGTGTGACGCGCTGAGGCGATAGCGTCGCGAAAGGTAGGCCCTGGGAGAGGGAGACGGCCGCGCGTTGAGAGACTCGGCGGCCGTTTTCATCGCTCACCATAGTAGTCGGCGAAGAGGTCGGGCATTTCGTAGACCCGCACCCGGTACAGCTTCGCATGGGGGATTTTTCCGTCAAGCCGATTCCAGATGGCAATCGCGATGTTCTCCGTTGTGGGGATACGCGACGCGAATTCCGGGACCTCCAGGTTGAGATGACGGTGGTCGTAAACGCTGACCACCTCGCGTTCGAGGATCTCCTTCAATTCCTTCAGATCGACTACGAAGCCGGAGACCGGATCGACTTCGCCAGCAACTGTTACTTCGAGGGTGTAGTTATGCCCATGGCCGTTCCGGTTCGCGCATTTTCCGAAGACGCGCTCGTTCTCCTGCTGCGACCAGGTGTCGTTCCAGTAGTAGTGTGCCGAAGAGAACTCAGCCTTCCGAGTTAGAAGAATCATAGTTTTCGCCTGCACTTTAAATCACTGCTTGTAGCTCAGGGCTTGCAACTCGGTCTCAAGAAACGGCCTATTGGATTAGATGTAACTCGACGCGCATCGACGCAGACGTGTTTTTGCGATTTCCTTATCGACCAACCCGGTAACTCCGCCCCTTCCAGCCGACGGACTTGTTGATGCGATGTTGCAGAGAGCTTCGGATCAGCAGCCAGGAGAACAACGGGACACCGAGAATCGAGAGTGCCACATCGGCGGCCGGGAAGTGGGACCGCGAGACACGATTGTAGAAGCCCCACGAGGCTCGCAGCCAGACCAGCAGAATCGCGCCGCGCTGCCACGAGACCAGGAAGGGCATGGAGAACGCCAGCGCCGGGAGGCCAAAGAAGAGCAGGAATTGCAATATTTGCATCGCGGCCATCAGCATGGGGCTGGGGAAGAGGAGGGCCAGATTCTTGGTCCAGCCCTCGACCATATCGGGCAGAGTCCTGTACATTCGCGCGGCCAGCGCCTCGGGTGCGTGTCGGAACCGGATGCCGAACCTCGCACGCTTGATGGCCCACGCCAGCGCGACGTCCTCGAGGATTTCCTTGCCGATCACGCGATGGCCGCCGACCGAGAAGTACGCCTCGCGCTCGACCAGCAAGAATTGCCCGTTGGCGGCGGCTATACTCGAGCCCCGATCGCTCACTTGCTTGGGCGGATAGGCGGTTGCGAGTTCCGAGAAGACCAGCGGCATTACTGCCCGTTGCCAGAAGCCGGTGACGATCTGCCGGGGCGAGTAGGAAAGCAGCGCTGCGTCGTATTTCTCCGCCTCGTGAATTGCCCGCGACAGATCTCCTGGCTCGTGGACTGTGTCGGCGTCGGTGAAGAGCAGCCATGCGCCACGGGCCTTCTGGGCTGCGAACCAACATGCGTTGGTTTTGCCCGTAAACCCGCCGCGATCACTGAGATCCAGCGTTGGCGCTTCGGCGACGATCACACCGTCGCGGCCGGCAGCCGCAGCCTCAGCAATTTCCCGGGTGGCGTCGATCGAATCGTCATCCACCACGATCAGTTCCCACTGCACGCCGAGCGCGAATCCCGGCTCCGACTGCGAAAGCAGCGACTCGAGGCAGGCGCCGAGCGAGGCAGCCTCATTGCGCGCTGGCACGATCACTGAGAGCCGAAGCTCCGGTTGCGAATCTTCCGCTGAACCCTCGATATTGCCCTCCGCCTTCCGCTTATCGTTCACAGCTTCGTATTATAGGAAGCGGGAGTACCGCGTGCCTTACAAGATGCAGGAACGCAATATGTTTTCGAAGAAGTGGGAAAGCCGCGGTGCAGGATCGGCGAGTTGGCGGTCGCGCGGGCTATCACTGCTCGCTCTGGCAGTGTGCGGCTTGCTGGCAACCGCCTGCGACCGGGGCGACCATCCCGCACGAATCGGCTCCGCCGCGCCGCAATTCACCGTCGCCGACGATGCGCAAACGGTCAATCTTGCCAAACTTCGCGGCCATGTCGTCGTCCTGAACTTCTGGGCCACGTCGTGCTTTCCGTGCGTGGAGGAGGTTCCAAGCCTGCGGGATCTCCAGCACAGAATGCCGCAGATTACCGTGGTCGCCATCAGCAACGATGAGGACGCCTCGGTCTATCGCCACTTCCTCGCGGACGACCATGTCGACTTCCTGACTGTGCGGGACGCCTCCAGCCGGATTCCCCAGCTTTACGGCACGATCAAGATTCCTGAGACGTACGTAATCGACAGACAGGGAATCCTCCGCCGCAAGTTTGTCTCCGCGCAAAACTGGACGAGCCCCGAGATCATGGATTACCTGAGCAAACTTTAGAAAGACCTAGCCCGGATAATTCGCGAAGTTTGAGACGCGAGAAGCCTCTTCTGCTACAAACATGTTGACTGGACAGTGTTTGCAGGAACAGGAGAGGCTTCCGCGTGATCGACTTTACCACGACGCAGTGTTTGTTGTTCCCTGAGATTTTTGCCAAGCCAGCCGTGTTGCAGTTCGATCAGCGGCAGGGCAGTTCGGATGGTGGAGCCATCCTGCTGAAGGCGGCCGAGCGCCGCTACGGATTGATCGGCGGCCTGGCTGGATGCCTGCGAGACCAGCGGCAAGCAGGCAAGGTCGATCATCCTCTGAAGGAGCTTCTCGCGCAGCGCGTGTTCTCGATCGCAAGGGTGCGGCACTGGTGGATCGTGCGCTGTATGTTCCGCAGGAGTGGGCCGAA
>OBLU010003409.1_pt1 | contig 14417 bp, 11 predicted proteins | sample 1518681 | NCBI WGS metagenome assembly OBLU01 (sample SAMEA3539304, study PRJEB22396) | soil metagenome | biome: tundra; feature: field; material: soil | place: USA | collected 2010-05 | depth 0.15 m
CTTCTGGATGCTCTCGATGAGCTGGGGCAGGAGCGGAAGATAAAGGTTGAGGTTGCTGAAATCGAGGCGCTGAAGCGGCTGGAGATCGGCGGGAATTTCGGACGGGCTTTGCGCGAGGACCGGATGACGGGCTAGCCTTTTTCCAGCGCCTGCCGCTGCTCGACACGGCAGACATCGGAGACGTATGAACCGGCGGAGAGAAGCGCAAGGACCACGTCGGCGCGGTCGATGGCGTGCTCGATCTCGTCGCGCCAGACGTCGCCGGTGGTGAGGCGGTCACGATCAAGCCAGACGATGAAGCCTACGCTGGTGAGGTCGTCGAGCACCCGCTGGCCGAGTGCACCCCCCATCCTTGCGGGCGCAGGAAATGAAGACGCGACGCTGGTCCAGACGGTGGCATTGGGGCGACAGGTCATTATCCATCCAGAAGCTGGCGCTGCCAACTGACTGTTTAGGATGTGAGTGCTCAGTATGATCTTTTGGGGTTGCGCTCCAAAAACATCCGCTTTGTAAACGCCATTTCGGAACACACTCGCGCGTGCCATTGTGAGTGCTTACGGGTGTGGAAAACTGCAACGTTTTATGCACACAACGTGTTCGGCGGAGTGGACCACTCAATTGTCGAGGTCCGTTGCAAGTTTGTGCTGCTTCCTGTGACTGTTCCACAAGACTCCGCATCTGCCCGAGATGACAGGGGATTCCAATCCGGCAGCTCGCTAGCTGACAAAGTACTCCTGATTCCAGAGCTGTATTCTTGGCGACGGGTGCAGCGAGGCAAATAGCGGGTTCAAATCGATATTGCGTCGAAGAAACCCAGATCGGTGACTCGGCCTCATCGAAGGAAGTAACACATTTGGACGTCCTATCGCACCCAGCTCAGAGCCTCGATAACTCGGATTCTGTTGAAGCACTAACTTGCCATTGACAATTCCAGTCGCCCTGGCATACTCTCTCCACTCGCAAGACCGGCCCCGTTGGCGAAGTGCTGAGGGATAGACATGCCCGTCTCGAGCGCCACTTTGTCGGTGGCTCGAATTAAGGGTTGCGCGACGCACGTTGTTTCGGGAGTACTTCTGTGCGTGCTGAGTGCGACCAACGCGCAGTCACAGCCCGCAAATTCCTTCGGCCCGATATTCAAATCTGACACCGACATAAACACCACCCTGCTAATGTCCGCATACCGAGGTGACCTGGACGGGGTACGACATGCCCTATCAATAGGGGCAAATGCAAACGCCAAGCAATCGAAAGAGCTTCCCTTTTCGGAAGAGTCAGCCGTTTGTCTCGCCATCGATGGAACTCACCAACAAAACCCCATCAGTACTGCGTCTCTCCAAATTGTGAAATTACTATTTGCGCGCCGCGCCGCAGTCGGCAGTTGTATCTCGCTGTGGCTTGTTGTAACAAGTACACTAAGGTCTAACAAATGAGGTGAAATGTGCATTTCAGATATGGTCTACTGTCAGCTGCATTCGTCACAACGTTCACAATAACGCTGCTTGCTGTACCAGGGCAGTCGGCTGATATTGCGCACTGTCCCTCTCCTCCCATAACTACGGTTGCTCCAGAAGTGGCCGATACAGCTCCGAAGGGCACGGCGGATCTTCCCGCTGTGATCGATGCAGTAGTAGCTGCTCTGCACTGTTATCAAGATCACCGTGGCGCGGGTCCGGACGCGCTTCCGGACCTGCAGCAAGCACAGTTCGATTTCCAGACCGTGACCAGTAAGACCGGTGGATTCACTGTCAGCTTTTTTGTGTTTAAATTGGGCGCCTCCGTCGAAAAAGATCATACCAATCAGATCGGCTTCACATATGCTCTGCCCAAGAAAAAAACTGCCACAGGACAGGCACTAAAAAAAGCGAAGCCGCCGCAGCAGCTCAGTGATGAATTGGTCGCATACATGCAAAGTGCTGCGGCCGTCGTAAAGGACAGAGCAAAGCTCGAAAAGCTTGACTTTAACAAGCTATCCATAAAGGTGGAGTATGCAGTTAAGTTCGATGGAAATATCGGAGTCAATATTCCAATTCAATTGGTCACTATTGGGCCAAACTTTGACGCCAAAAAGAGTGAGGTTCAGACGGTGACGCTTACGTTTGCGCCGCCAGAGTAAAGCACGCCAGCATCTTCATCCGCGGCTCCAGCGGACGTCACAGCCACGGTGACAGTAGGTGTGGGCGATGAAGACGATTCGCATCCGATACGCCGGGTAGGAGTGATCTGCTATTTTGACATGCTAATCAGACCTAGCTGATTTTTTTCTTGTATTGCCGCTGCAACTGCTCGCCTAACCCTTCAGCGTGTTTGGTTCACTGCATCGACTTCATTTGCCAATCCAGCGGTCACTCTTGCCGGGCTGCGTCAAATACCTTCGCGGGCATCAGGCCCGTCGATGTGCCAGCGTTCCTGTTGGCACAAATGGCGGGAGCCGTCGCATCGACCATGGCCTTTCGCTGGCTGACGCCGAAGTGCTTCAGGTTGCGGCAGAAGTCCTGGTGCCGCATAGGATGGAGTAGGGTGTACCGCGACATCTCCGCACCGGCGGTTGCTATCGAGGAATCACTGTTGCGTAGGTGATCGCCGTTTACGACGGATATGAATCTACAATCCCATTTCGCAATTTATTCGCCCGTTTCGCTGTAGTCGATTTTGTGACGGTCGCGCCTCCAAGCTTCACCAGGTTTCAATAGAGTTCAACAAGGAGGCCGCAAATAGCGCGACAGCAATCACTTAAAATCACCGAATTTCACCAGATTTCACCAAGTGTCGAAATCTGGTTCGGGAACCAGGTTCCCGGCTCTAAAGTGGTGCAAGTAGATGATTTGATTTCAATGACTTACCGATCACCTATGCTGGGCTTTCATCCGCGCAAACGCCTGTTTACCCTTCCAAAGACAAAGCTTTCCTGATGACCAACTTGTTGTTCCCTTGGTGTCTTCTGTTCGAATTTCCATTGGCATTTAAGGGAGCCAACTCCCAGTAAGTTCAGGAGGAGTTCATAGGAGAAAATGGGGAAGACCTCTTCCGAGAATTTTTCGCGACAGTCAACTCATGGGCACCGGGTATGTGTGGAGTACACCTTGAAGCGACGGCCATGCAAGTAATTCAAGAAATAGCTTGACAAGGGTTCAAAAAGTGCTACAGTCACGTTATTTATTTGGCTCCGCATTCATCTGGCTTTCTTGTATTGGACCCCGTTAGACATTAGGCCGAACAAAACCCGTTGTTGGCCCTCAATCAACCTGGAGGATGAGGATGCAATCGCCTGCCGCCATTCCTTCCGCGTCCCGCATGCAATCTTCCCGCATCTATGTGGCGCCTTTGCTGTTGTTGCTGACGGTTCTGGTGCTGGTAGTATCGCCGCTTCAGGCGTCATCTGTCGCGACATCGACCATTTCAATCAGTAACCTGACCATCACGCCCAGCAGCGGGAGCGTGGTCTTTATGGTTCCCTGGACGGCGGAAGCCTTTGACCAGGCACAAAACAGCCTGGGTGACAACCAATCGCAGTTCAATACCAGCCTGGGGGGCATCGCGCAATCAAGCGCCAGCGTGCAATTCGCCTCCGCACAGAGCAGTGCTGACGCAATGAACATGATTCTGATGGCCTCTGCCGGAGTAAACATTCCCGGCAGTTTCGTAGCGGCGGCCAGTGCGACCTCAAGAGCGGACATCTTCAACAGCACCTTCATGATCACGGGAGGCACCGGCTCGGTGAATGTGACCTTCGGCGCGATGCTGAACTCACTCCAGAGCCTGATGACGGATGCCTCGGGAATCCTGGCAAGCTCCGAGGTGGTGTTCGCGCTCACGATTGATGGGAATGTCGTTTTGTTTCTCGACTCGCCCAATCAGATTGGGCCGAATTCATCGTTGATTGTTCCCATCGACCAACAGCTGAGCAACTCAATGATGCTTAACTACAACCAGGACTATACGATCCGTCTGGAGGCAGATGCCGAGAACTCGGGCCAAAATGTTCCCGAGCCGTCCACGATCGCATTGTTCTTTGGCGGGTCAGCGCTGGCGTTTATTCGCCGTCTGATTCCGGCCAGGCGCGCTTAGCCGACGCGGGATTTCTTCGGCCACGGTGACCCGGGTCCCAATCTCATAAGGGGGACGCCTGTATGTTGCGCCTACGTCGTCTTGCAGTATCGCTGCCTCTGTTCGCGTCGGTTGTTATATTCCTCTTCAGCCAGCAGCCAGCCCAGGCAAAATATGATGGCGGCGACAATCCTGGTTGTCCTCCCACTGGTCCGTCGTCGTGCTCCTCCTGCTCTGCCCCGTGCCTCAGCCGGCTGAACTCTTCGGCCGGCTCGGGTGTCAGCCTGACAGAAGGAAATGCCGGCGAAGCATATCCGGTTACGACTCTCGAGAGCTCAACCGGCCCGACTCTGAGCTTGGGCCTGACCTATAACTCCTACAATGCCGATGGCTCACGCGCCGCCATTGACACCGGGATGGGCTACGGCTGGACCCATACGTACGATGATTTTCTGTTTAGTCAGCGCGGCGACATGTTTCGCATGGACGCGGATGGCCGCATCACGCGCTTTGCATTCATAGGCAACGGCACCTACCAGACCAGCACCGGCTATTTCGAAACTCTTGCACAGAACATCGACGGCACCTTCACCCTGACCGACAAGTTCAAGACGATCTATCACTACATCTCGGTTGCGGGAACTTTTTTCCAAATAGGCGGCCCCGTTTATCGGCTGGACACGATGACCGACCGCCTCGGCAACGTGACCACCATGGGCTACGGCAGCGGTGACCTGACGAGCACGACAGATACCTATGGCCGCACTGTTACCTACGGCTATGACTCTCAGCATCACCTAACACGTGTGACTGATCCTCTGGGGCGGACTACGACCTTCGGCTACGATTCTACCGATCGCAAGCTGACAACCATTACCGATCCCAGTGGGAAGACCACCACCTATGGCTACAACACGCTCTACCAAATCACGACCAAGACGGACGGTGACGGTCGCACGTTCACCTACGGTTACCAGCACAGCTTGCCAGCCACGGATCGCGATGCTAGCGGTCGAAGCATTTACTCGCTCTCGAACCCCTCCAACTGGGCGACCGATGCAATGCAGCTCGCGATGAATCTGATGCGTATGTACCTACCCTCGACCACCACCCGGGTCGACGGCCGTGGAAATAGCTGGACCTATACCTACGACAAGCATGGCTATCCAAGGTCAAACACCGCGCCCGATGGTAGTACCACCACTTACAGCTATGATCCTGGAACCCTGAGGATCGCCTCAACGACGGACGCCGACGGACATACCACTAGTTACACCTACGACTCGCAGGGCAACACATTAACTGTTATGGATGCGCTGGGCTATACGACAACGTACACCTACGAGCCGATGTTCAATCAGGTCACCAGCATGACCGACCCCAATGGCCGCACGACGACTTACACCTACGACAGCCATGGAAACCGGTTGAGCGCGACCGATCCGCTGGGAGGCATGGAGAGCTGGACCTACGACAGCCATGGCAATGTTACGAGTCACACCGACAAGTTGGGCAACACGACACAATATGCTTACAACTCGGCCGGCGAGCTGATCCAGACCACCGATCCGCTGGGCGACGTCTGGAGGTACACCTATGACGCCGTAGGAAATCGTATCTCCATGACCGACCCCGACGGCAACACGACTACATACCAATACGACGGCCTCAATCGCCTGACCGAGACCATCGATGCGCTGAACGGCACGGTGATGACGGCCTATGACGATGTCGGAGACGTCCGCCAGGTGACGGATCAGAACGGGCATACGACGCAATACCAGTATGACGTGCGCAGCCGCGTGATTCAGATGACGGACGCGCTGGGCAAGTCAGAAACCTACACTTACGATGCCAATAACAACCGTACCTCTGTAACCGACCGTGATGGTCACACGACGACTCACACCTACGATGTGCAAAATCGGCTGATCCGCACCACCGACGCGCTGGTTCACTCCACGTATACGACCTACGATCCGGTGGGCAATGTGTTGTCGGTGACCGACGCCGATGGTCACACGACGAACTACATGTACGACGCGTTGAACCGCAGGACTCAGATGAGGGATGCCCAGGGAGAAGTCACGACCTACGGTTACGATTTGATAGGCACGCCGGTATGCGGCCAATGCACGGGACCAACCTTGGGATCGGGCAAGGTCACTAAGCAAACAGATGCCAATGGCAAGGTGATCTATTACACCTATGACGGTTTGGACCGGCAGATGTTGGAAATTCGCAAGCAGGGCGGGACAGCCTTCCTCATCACTCCGTCGGACGCGGTGACGCGCTACACCTACGATGCGATGTCGAATCGGCTTACGATGACCGAGCCTGATGGGAACACAACTAACTACTTCTATGATGCCCTGAATCGCCGGATCAAGATGGTCAACGCCGCCGGAGATACCACCAAATGGACCTACGATCCGGTAGGCAACATAGGCTGTGTAACAGCCCCCAACCTGAACATGACGTGCTATACGTACGACGCCCTCAATCGACCCATCAAGGAGACTGATTCACAAGGAACCGTCCAGACGACGACCTACGATCCGGTCAGCAATGTTCTTTGCCGGTTCGACGGCAATGGCAACGGCCCGTGCTACCAGTATGATGCGGACAATCGCGTCAAAACCATGACAGACGCTCTCGGCCAGCCTACTCAGTATACCTACGACCCTATCGGTAACCTTCTGACCATCCTCGACCGCCAAGGCAATACGACCAGCTATACCTATGATTTTATCAACCGGCGCATCACCATGACGGATGCACAACCGGCTACCACGCAGTACCAGTACGACAATGTCGGCAACCTGCTGAAGCTGACTGATGCCAACCTCCATGCAACCATCTACACTTACGATGCCGTCAATCGGCGGCTAACGAAGAAGTATCCCGATCTAAGTCACAACACGATCACCTACACGTATGATGCTGTGGGCAACCGTATCACCCGGACGGACCAGAAAGGACAGCTGACAACCTATCACTATAGCGACCTGTACTTCCTGAGCAGCCGAGTGTATCCCAGTGGGACGGACACCTTTACCTACGATCTGTCAGGCCGCGTTCTCACCGGCATCACCAGTCGCGGCAGTGGCTGGAATGAGTCATTTGCCTACGATGGTGCGAATCGCGTCATCCAGAGTGTGCAGAATAGCCGCACCATCTCCTACGTGTATGACATCCCTGCACGCGTCCGCGATCTTACCTATCCCGGTGGCCGTTCCATCACCGAGCAGACGGACTTCCGCAATCAACTGTCAACCGTGAATGATGGCGGCATGACGCCGATTGCCCAGTACACCTATGACCCGGCCGAGAGGGTGCTCACCCGCGGATACCGCAACGGCACCGTCGCGACTTACACCTACAACGCCAACAACTGGGTCTGCTCGCTCACGCACATGATGGGCGCCAATTTGATCGTTGGCTTCACCTACGCCTATGACAATGAGGGCAACAAGTTTTACGAGCAGAAGCTGCACGAGCCTGGCGATTCGGAAGCGTATACCTACGATCCTGTCTACCGGCTGACGGACTATCAGGCAGGAATGCTGGCCAGTATGCCACCCCCAAATTGCCCCGCAGGTCCTGTAGGCATACCGTTGCCCGCGACCCAGACCATGTACAACCTGGACAAGCTCGGCAACTGGAACAGCATCGTGGTAGCACCGGGTGGCACCCAGACTCGCACCCACAGTCCGTCCAACGAGATCACGTCGATCCATGGATTCCCAGTCGGAAGTCTTACGATTGTTAGCGACAACAACGGCAACACCAGCGACGACGGCACAAACCTATACTCTTATGACGAGGAAAACCGGCTGGTGAAGGTCACGGCGAAGTCAACTAGCGCCGTTCTGGGACAATACCAGTACGATACGTTTGGCAGGCGAGTATCGAAGATCGACAACGTCGGTGTCCAGACCTTCTTCTACTACGACGGCTGGCGGACAATCGAAGAGCAATCCCTGGCTGGCGTGACGCAGGCAAACTACGTCTTTGGGAATTATCTGGACGAAGTCCTGACCATGGACCGCATCAGCGAGCCTGGTCCTTTCTACTATCACCAGAACACGCTGTGGTCCACCTTCGCGCTCAGCAATAGCGTAGGAGTGGGAGTAGAAGGTTATTCCTACGACGCTTACGGCTATCAGACAGTGGTTCTGCCCGGTCCCGATCACATTCTGGACTTCGATTCCGACGACGTCTATCTACCCGGTGCCAAGAGCTCTTACGGCAACCCATTCCTGTTCACCGAGCAGCGCTACGACCCAGAAACTGGTCTGCTGTACTACAAGAACCGCTACTATTCCACCTTCTTCGGCCGCTTCCTGAGTAGAGATCACGCGAGCTACGCATATGGTTTGAACCTCTATCAGTATGTTGCGGATGAACCGACCTTGTTGGTAGATCCCATAGGGTTGGTGCCATCGAATGTACTGGAGCGACAGATTACTTGCGACGATGCGAAAAATCATAGATCATTTATTTGTGGAACCTTGACGATCACGAGAGACTTCGAAACTGGAACCGGGGCCCAGAAAGAAACCTGGACGATGCACTTCCGGTATGAACCGGCCGCCAACTACTTGAGCTGTGACTGTTGTTGTACGACTGGTTGGATCCAGCACATCAACGAGAACCGGCATGGTTGGAAATATGACAACGGAGCAGCCGGTGGCGGCCGAGGCGCCGCAAGCAATCCCGGAGCGCAGGGGGTGCCAGTGGTTCAGCCGGTTGTCCCACCGGGGGGTTCTACACCAATCGGTACCGGCCCTCCAAATGAATGGAGCCAACTTGGTCATACTGTCCAAGGACACTATCAGCCTCCTATACCCAACCCAGCATATGATCAGTATTTCCAGAATCTCTGGGAGGCAAACCCTTGGTACGGCTGGCGCCCTGTACCCGGAGATGTAGGTAACCGCAATCCCGGGCCTCAGAACGAAATTGGCGATAAACCGCAAGTCAACAGCGAACTTCGAACGCAATTGGTGTGTGTCAAAACGGGTCAGGTGCTATTCGATTGGGATTGGTCTGTGGGCAGTGATGGGGCACTTAATGGCTCTCCGGGACAAGAGGCGGGGCATGAAGTGACTCACTAGGCTGACGGTAGTTGGGGGTTCTTTGCCTGAATGGGATTATTGCATTAGTGATTAGTTAGCAATTAGTTAGGCTGCTGCTAATCCACCGAGGGCTCTATCGCAGCCTGGCATACTCCGCTTCCGCCTGGATGAGGATAGGCACACCGGAATCAGCATTCTTCCAGAGAGCCGGGTGCCCCACCCAAGCCTGCTTGGGTGGGTGTGTTGAGTTTGCTGAGCACTACCTGATAATTTCAGTCAAAGAGTAAAACGCCTGGGAGCTTAGCGAAGTGGGCGACGAGAAAGACGCCGGAACACATCCGCCTGAGGAATCCACGCTCAGTCGTCTCACGCGTCGCCAGGTCCTCAAGGCCGGGGCGGGCGCGCTGGTAGGCCTGTCGCTTCCGGAGACTCTTTTGCCTGGCGATGCCGCCCAGCCGTGCGCTCCCGACCCGATTCTCGATATCAAGAAGGTAGGTCGATGGTTCTATCGCGCGTCAAACACGGGAATCGTGCGGCGAGGAAGTGATCTCCTCGAACTCTATCCGGGCGAATCTGCATTCGACAAGATGGTGTCGGATATCCGCATGCTGGCCGACTCCGATCAAAGCTATATCTACCTATTAGGCTGGTGGTTCACCGACAGCTTTGGGCTGCAGGCTGGCAACGATAACATCACGATGCACAACTTGCTAAGGCGGCCTTCTTTCGACAAGGTGCAAATACGAGAGATGATTTGGTGGCCCGACAGGGTTTATGATCGAGGTCACTGGAGACTTACGCAGGAAGTAGTACGACGCATCAACGCCCGCGAATGCTTTTCGTCAGTAGCAAGATGATAACGCGTTACATAACGTAGCCCAAGGCTCAAACATCTGTGGCTAGCTTCTGGTCGGTCGGCAATCCGAAAAACTAAGCTTCGGAATTCACCGTCCGGTTGTTACCGATTTTGTTGCGGCACCCTGGAGACTGAAACCGTGATGATCAAGCTCATCGAAAAACTTGTTGTAGCACTCTGGAACCGGCTTCGACGGCGGGAAGGCAGAGCATGGCAAGAAACGAGGAATCTTGATCTCAGGTTTCGTGTCGAGGATAGTCAGGTGACGCGGCGGTATGTTGGCTTGAGCAATGCCCGCGGCGCGATACATGTTGTCGTCCTTGGCAAGACCGGTATCGGCAGGAGTTCTTTCTTGCGGTACTTGAGGCAGCAGGATATCAAGGCGAATCGCGGATTTCTCTACTTCGATCTTCACGGCGATAATGCGCCGTTTCTCAAGAAATTACAGAGGACTTGATCAGTGGGAAGAGGAAGTGAATGCTGTCTCAGGAGCGCTTGGGCAAAGTGATGACGAAGCCGTGGCGTCAGGCGACTTCATTCCCAATGATTGACTCTGAAGATAACTTTGGAATTACTGCGGAGCACTACCGGCACTGTAGACGATTTTGTGACGGTCAGAGCGCGCGGTCAGGTCAGCGTGGTCATTCCCTGAGCTTAGCCAAGAGAAAACCGCTCGCAAGCTCTGACGCTGTGAAAAGCCCAGCGCCCGTTAGAACTTTATGTCACCCTGAGCGCGTGACCTTGGGGTTGCATTTAGTTTTTCAACTCGACGGCGCCTTGCCGCGTACTGGACACGCGCCAGAACAACGGTCAGCCCTTCGTGGGCAATACCGCAAAACTTCGGCCTTTTTCGCTTGTTTCAGGAGCAACGGCGCGGAGTTTCTCTGCAGTTGAGACTGTCTGGCGGAGGGAGGTGGATTCGAACTCTCGATACCGTTTCGCATTATCCCGTAAGGTCCGGTTTTTCAGCAACTTGCCCGGATTCTATCCCAGGAACGAGCGCAGCGGAGAAACGAATTAGGCTCGGCCACGCGATCGAGCAGTCCGCTTTCTGTGGCGATTCAAAGGCGAAGGATTAGCGATCATTGGGCGATAGGGCGCTGTGGCTGAGCCTGTTCGACTCTCAAAATGGTTCGCAGAGGACTGCTTCCTCACCGGACAGTCCGAAGTGCAGAAAGAATCTCCGGCAGCGCTCGTCCGGAAAAGCAGGATTCTGCGTAACTCGGCAATGTTCGCCCCGGCTTTTCTCAGCAGACTTCGGGGAGTCGGGCGCCACATCTCAGCGAGCAGCCGTCGACCATTTGGATTGTTTCCGGTTAGTGCATCGGGAGGAATTCGGCTGCTGAGGCTTCTCGCGGGTATCCCCATTGCTCCGCTCATGCGAAGGCGATTAATGAGATGGTCCGCCGCTGGATCAGACCGAGTGGGATGATGTAGCACGGATAAGGAGGATCATCGCATGCGTATCAGCTCAATCGGCATCGATCTCGGAAAAACAACATTTCATCTAATTGCTCTCGATGACCACAGCAAGATAGTCATCAAGAAGAAGTTCTCCCACAAGCAACTGCTGGCCTACACGGCCAAGCTGCAACCGGCACTGGTGGGGATTGAAGCTTGCTCGGGAGCGCATTTCATAAGCCGGAAGTTACGCCTGCAGGACGGACTCTCAGCGACGCGGGCCCGAAGTCCTCTTCGAGGAAATGTGGCGTTACGGAGCGCTGTTCGCGGTCCGACCTCCTCGAAGCCGGCGTGGTGCCAAGGTTTGACGACACGCCGCCAATTCTTGCAAGGCCCTGCCAACTGACACTTAACATTCTGGATTGCCCGTGATCTGATCCAGGCGAATTCGCCGTCGCAAGCCTCGCGGCGCGTACGTGTTTCCTGGCTGGTGCTAGTCTCGACGTGGGAACCAATGAAGAACCACGAAGTCACGGCAACCTGGAAGTATCACGATGGCACGAAGCACTCTCCGTGGAGTATTCGTAACAATCTTCACGTTTTGGACTGGGCTAATCGGCCGCTATCTTTCAAAATCTACCCAACGATAGAGCCGCTTGCGTTGCCGCGGGATGTGCCGCAAACAGGTGTGGCCGCGCTCTCCGCGATCTCCGAGGCTGTGCCCTCAGCGGGCGGGGATGCGGTCCCAGACGTCCAGCATCTGGCGCGCATCCTGTACTTCTCCGCGGGAATTACCAAACAGCGCGAGCATTCTGGGGGAGTAATCTACTTTCGCGCCGCAGCCTGCACCGGAGCTCTCTACGAGATTGAGCTGTACGTCGTGACTGGCGACCTGCCTGGCCTGGATGCGGGCGTCTATCACTTCAACCCGGCGGACGTGGCATTGCGGCTCCTGCGAAAGGGTGACTTTCGCGGAAACTTGGCTCAGGCGACCGCGATGGAAGACGCGGTGGCGCGAGCGCCCGCCACGATCATCTGCACGGGAACGTATTGGCGAAACGCCTGGAAGTACCAGGCCCGCACCTATCGTCATTTCGGTTGGGACAGCGGCACCTTACTAGCAAATATGCTGGCCGTTTCTGCAGCTTCGGGACTGCCGGCCGAGGTCGTACTCGGGTTCATGGACGCCGAGGTGAACCGCCTGCTTGATCTCGATACGCGGCGGGAGGTTTCCTTGTGCCTGGTGCCCATCGGGCGTACGGCGGAGAGTTCGCTGCCATCCCCGAGAGAGGCTCCGGTACTCGGACTCGAGACGATCCCGCTTTCGCAGCGCGAGGTCGAATATCCCGCCATGTTCGAGATGCATGAAGCGTCTATGTTTGAGTCTGAAGAGGAAGTAGCTCAGTGGCGCCGACGGCGACCGATCTTCCCATCTTTCACTCAGGCCGGTGAGGCAGTTCGCCTTCAGCCGCTGCCGAGTTCAGAACAACCAAAAGACACGATCGAGCAGGTGATCTTGCGGCGCGGCTCGACCCGAACGTTTGACAGCACGGCATTCATTACACTGGCACAACTCTCAGCCATTCTCGACTGCGCCACCCGAGGTCTTTCGGCCGACTTTCTTGAGCCTCCCGGCGCGCAGCTCAACGATCTTTACCTGATCGTACATTCGGTGCAGACGCTCAAGGCGGGTGCTTACTTCTTCCACCGTGGAACAAACACTTTGGAGCTTTTGAAGGAAGGGGAACTCCGCGCTGAAGCCTACCACCTTGGACTGGAGCAGGAGCTTCCGGCAGACGCCTGCGTGGACATCTTCTTTCTCGCCGACTTGAAACTCATCCTGGAAGAATACGGGAACCGCGGCTACCGCGCCGTCCAGTTGGAAGCGGGCGCCATCGGCGGCAGGATGTACCTGTCCGCGTATGCTCAGGGCTTAGGTGCGACCGGGCTGACCTTCTTTGATGATGACGTGATCAACTTCTTTTCGCCGCATGCGACCGGCAAGGCTGCCATCTTCCTGGTCGCAATCGGCAAACCGATGAAACGCAAATCGCAGTAGGATGCCCCTCTGTTCCTCAGCGCGCAGAGTGAATGCGCTGCCATTCCTTGCGCTTTCGAGATATTGCCCGGTACGGCGTGTTCGCAGTTCTGCGAGATTATCCAGAAGTCTCGTTCGAGGAAATGTGGTGTTACATAGCGGTGTCTACGCTCTGATCTCCTCGCAGCCCGTCTCTCGGACGCAATGCAGTAGAGATGCCGCCGAATTGGCTGCGAAGGGTCGAACGGACCAGCGTTCGCCTTACGCCGCGAGACCATTGGAATCCAGTTTTCTGCCAGAAGTGTGCGCTTATTTGCCGGCTTCCGATTGGGCACACAGAACGATCAGCGTCATGTCATCGTTCTGCTTGGCTCCGGCAGCGAACGCGTCAGCGGCCCGCATGATGCAGGCAATGATCTCACTCGGCTGCAGGCCTTGGCAGCCTTTCACGGTGTTTATTAACCGCTCCTCGCCCCATTCGTCTTCGGCTGCATTCATGGCCTCGCTAATTCCGTCGGTGAAGGCGATGAGGATGTCTCCCGGAACGAATCGCCAGACTCGCTTGCTGATAAGCGGCATCTTCTAACAGACCGACCACCGTGCCGCACGCTTCCAACCGTGAAACATGCCATTCCCCGTTGCACGGATGGAACAACATTGGCGGATTGTGACCGGCATTCACATAGGTAAGTTGGCGCGAGACCGGATCGTATTGACCGTAAAAGAAAGTCGCATAGCGATTCGATGACGAAGCTTCATAGACCAACCGGTTAACGTTGCCCATCATCGCTGCAAGGTTGTCGGAGGCCCGAGTGGCTTCGCTTCGCAAAGAGGCCTGCAAGCTGGCCATCATCAGTGCCGCGGCTATGCCCTTGCCGGAAACATCGCCGATAGCAATGCCGAGTTTTCCTGCCGGCAAGGCGAGAAAATCGTAGTAGTCGCCGCCCACACCCAGCGCAGAACGGCATGCGCCCGCATAAGCTATGCCGGCGATAGG
>OBLU010003410.1_pt1 | contig 14415 bp, 14 predicted proteins | sample 1518681 | NCBI WGS metagenome assembly OBLU01 (sample SAMEA3539304, study PRJEB22396) | soil metagenome | biome: tundra; feature: field; material: soil | place: USA | collected 2010-05 | depth 0.15 m
GGACCGGCGTGTTCGCCTCCGAGCGCCTCACTGGCGCGCTGCTCGATCGCCTTACCCACCACGTTCACATCCTCGAGCTCAATGGCGACAGCTTCAGGCTCAAGCACAGCAAGCGCCGCATCAGTGACGATCAACCGCCGACAGTACCCGGATAAGACCGCTCCGCTCCCTGCTCAACTCCTCAGATGTTCAATGCAATGGCGAGGCGGAGATCCCCCTCGCGCTCCCCCTGCCAGAAGCCAAACCACCATTCCCTCCAACCCTCAAACTGATGTATTTTCCCTGCGGCCACTGATGTACTTTCTGTCCGGCCTTGACATTGTGACTGTCCTCGCTGAATTGGGGATTTAACGGGTCGCTATCGCGTACTTATTAACACGGCGGTGTCTCTACCGAAAAACAGAACACTCGCGCCGAGCGGTTGCGTTCAGGGACAGACTCTCGCTATGCGTCAAAGTCGAGTACGCATCCAAAAAGCATGGCGTCGGCATGAATTCCGAAGCATCGAACATCGAATATGAGCTTGACGATTCAATCGCCACGGTGCGGCTGAATCGGCCCGAAAAGCTCAACGCTTTCACGTTCGCGATGATCGATCAGATTCGCGATGCGGTAGAGCGCGCGGCCGCGGACGAAGGCGTGGTCGCAATCATTATTACGGGAACCGGTCGCGCCTTTTCCGCAGGGCTCGACGCAGGAGATCTCGCGCGCTCGACCGAGGGCGGCGCGCCGCCGACCGTTCGCGACACTGCCCCGGATGAACTGCCCGCGCTGTTCAGCCATTTGCTGCGCGTACCAAAGCCGGTGATTGCGGCAGTCAACGGTGTCACTGCAGGCGGCGGCTTCGTGCTCGCTATGATGTGCGATCTGCGGTTCGCAGCGTCCGACGCGAGCTTCACGACTGTATTCTCGAAGCGCGGGTTGATAGCCGAGCATGGCACCGCGTGGCTGTTGCCGCGGATTGTGGGCACGAGTCGCGCACTCGATCTGCTGTGGAGCTCGCGGCGCTTCGACGCCGCCGAGGGGTATCGAATTGGATTCGTTGATCGCCTGATGCCGCACGAAACCCTGCTCGATGAGACCAAGGCTTATCTGCGCGAACTCGCAGCGAACGTCTCGCCGAACTCGCTCGCCGTGATCAAATCCGAGGTATATCGCCACTGGTCGCTCGCAATGGAGAGCGCGTTTCGCGACGCCGATGGCCTTATGAAAGTCGCGCTCATGCATCCCGACGCGACGGAGGGCGTCAAGTCCTTCGTTGAGCGCCGTGCACCGCGCTTCAAGCGAATCAGAGGAGAAAAACCGTGAGCAGCACTCGCCGCGAAACGATCATCTATGAGAAGTCGGGCCCGGTCGCGCGGCTCACGATGAATCGTCCCGACCGGCTGAACGGAATGACCAATCGGATGTTGGTCGAGACGCGCGATGCGCTCGCGGCCGCCGCCGAGGATCGCGAGCTCAGAGTGCTGGTCCTGACCGGCGCGGGCAAGGGCTTCTGCCCTGGCGCCGACATCAGCCGGGTTGCGTCGGCGGCGCCGGACGATCCTCTCACGGCGGACGATTTTCGCGTACCGATTCTGCTGCACAACATGCCGGCCGTAACGATCGCAGCGGTCAACGGCGCTTGCGCGGGGGCGGGTCTCGGATGGGCGCTTGCGTGCGACTTTAGATTTGCTGCAGAGTCGGCGCGCTTCAATGTCGCGTTTCTGGATGTTGGCGTTGCGGGAGATATGGGCGGACCATGGAGCCTCTCGCGAATCGTCGGTTCGGCGCGTGCCCGCGAACTCTATTTTCTGCCCGGCAAGTTCGACGCCGCCGAGGCGCTTCGGATTGGATTGGTCACGCGCGTTTTTCCGGATGATCGATTTCAGGAAGAAGTCGATGCGATCGTGAACAGGCTTACCGATTGTGCGCCGATCGCACTGCGCACACTGAAGGCGAACTTCGTCGACTCGGAACGGATGGACTTTGCGGGGTATGTTGCGCTCGAAACCGAACGCCACTTCAGAATGTTCGAAACCGAAGACACTCGCGAGGCATTTGCCGCCAAAGCACAAAAGCGCAAGCCCCAATTCAAAGGCCGCTAACAGGAGAGTTCTCCCTATGTGGCTCAGACTTCGACAAATCGCGCTCGTCGCGCACAAGCTCGCCCCAGTAGCCCAAGACATGCACGATGTATTTGGCCTTGAGGTCGGATATCGGGACCCGGGCGTAAAAACCTTCGGGCTCGAGAATGCAATCTTCCCCGTGGGCAATCAGTTCATCGAAGTGGTCGCTCCGATTCGGGAGAACACCGCAGGCGGACGTTATCTCGATCGCCGCGGCGGCGACGGCGGCTACATGGTTATCTGCCAGTGTGACGACCATCGGCCGCGCAAGCAGCGCGTCGCCCAACTCAGCATCCGCAAGGTGATGGAGAGCGATGGACCTGAGTACAGCGTCATGCAGCTGCATCCGCGCGATACCGGCGGAAGCTTCCTTGAAATCGATTTTCAGAAAGGCGGCGAAGACACCAACGGTCCGTGGGAGCCGGCGGGCAACGACTTCCACAAAGCGATTCGGACCGATGTCGTTCGCGGAATCGCAGCCGCTGAAATCCAATCGCCGGACCCGAAGGACCTGGCCGAACGCTGGAGCAAGATCACTGAAATTCCGGTCAGGCCGGACAAGGCAGGCAACCCGAGCCTAAGCCTCGAAAACGCAGCGATTCGATTCGTCAAGGACATCGATGGGCGCGGCGAAGGCCTCGGCGGTCTCGACCTGATTACCGTCAATCGCGTGCGGGCCATGGAAGCCGCGACCCGCCTTGGCAAACGTTCAGCCGACGGTACGATCCACGTCTGCGGTATGCGCATGAACCTAGTCGAAGCCTAGCTCGTAACCCGACTCCAAAAGACTGGGCTCGAGCGCTCAGAGTTATCAAAGCGCTCCGCAGCACGATGCCGATTTATGATCCGAGGGGCCGATCAGGAAGGCTGGACTTTCAGACGACTGCGGTGTTTTCAGTAATGAGAGGGAGTGAACGACGATGAGCGAGCGAAAGAAAACGCTTTACGAGCGACTCTGTGGTTATGACGCAATAGCGGCAGTGGCAGACGACCTTGCGGCTCGGCTGAACAAAGATCCTCAACTCGGTCGTTTCTGGGCGCACCGCGGAGAAGACGGCGTCAGGCGCGAGAAGCAGCTTCTAATTGATGTCTTGTGCGAGCACGCAGGTGGAGCGAGTACTACCAGGGCAGAGAAATGCTGTTGGCCCACCGTGGCATGAAGATCAGTGAGAGTGACCGGAACGTGTTCCTCGGACACGCCGCTGCGACCCTGGCGAAGTTCAAGGTGCCGGAGTCCGAACAGCGCGATGCAGTCGCGTTCGTCCAGAGCCTCAAGAAAGATATCGTCGAATAGCGATCTCTCTCACGAAGCTGAGGTCGGGGTGTCGACGCGTTCGGCGAACCAGTTGTAGACTTCGCTCGCATCACGGTAATAGCGTGGAAGCGTGCATCTTCCCGTGAACCCGCCGGTGCTGCCGATGCTCGCGAAGCGGATTGACGAGTTACCTGCGGGCCCAACATGGGTCTTCGAACCGAAGTGGGACGGGTTTCGCGCGTTGATCTTTCGCGATGGTGACGAAATCCTCATTCAGAGCCGCGATGCGAAATCGCTGAATCGATACTTTCCCGAGTTGCTCGAGCCGCTGGGCTCGCAGTTGCCCGCCCGATGTGTTCTCGACGGCGAAATCGTGGTCGCAAAGAACGACGGGCTCGCCTTCGAGGAATTGCAGCTTCGGATTCATCCGGCTACCTCGCGTGTGAAACTGCTGTCGCAACAGAGCCCGGCATCTATCGTCTTTTTCGATCTGTTGTGCGAAGGCGATAGCGATTGGCGCAGCGAACCGTTCGAGCGGCGGCGCGAAAAGCTGGAGTCGTTGCTGGCTCGCGCGACGCCGCCGATCCATCTGACTCCGGCAACTCGTGAAGCAAGTGTCGCGTCGGATTGGTTCAGGCGTTTTGAAGGCGCGGGGCTCGACGGGGTTATGGCCAAGCCGATTTCCGGCACCTATCAACCTGACAAGCGCGTAATGTTCAAGGTTAAGCATGAGCGCGACTGCGATTGCGTCGTGGCCGGCTTTCGATGGCACAAAGGAGGCGAGGGCACGGCAGTGGGCTCGCTTCTGCTCGGCCTATATGACGATTCGGGCGCCCTGCAACACGTCGGCGTTTGCGCGAGCTTCACGCAAACCAAACGCCAGGAGCTGGTGAAATTTCTGGCTTCCTATCGACGCGACGCTCTCGCTGATCATCCATGGAAGTCGTGGACGGAGCCGACTTCAAATACCGCAACGCATCGTATGCCGGGAGGCCAGAGCCGTTGGAGTCACGGCAAGGATCTGTCTTGGGAGCCTCTGCGACCCGAACTGGTAGTCGAAGTTGCATACGAGCATATGCAGGGCACGCGATTCCGTCATATGGCGCAGTTCCGGAAGTGGCGTACCGACAAGAAGCCGCGCGATTGCACCTACGCGCAGCTTGAAGTCGTTCCGCCGCACGAACTGAAAGCGATTTTCGCGGAGGACATCTAGGGCCTACCCTGCTCAAGTAGATTTCTTCGACGCGTGCATCTTGCGCCATTCGCGAGTTGGGTCGTCATCAGGATCGGGGGGTTCATTCAGAGGCCGTAGTTCTTCGGGCACATGACGCAGGTTGATTCGAATTCGCGTCCAGCTGGACGATCTGCCCCGCATAGAATCGACCAGCACGTCATCGGCGGCGAGAAGCTTCGCAACCTCGCGATGTCTGTGGCGCCATCTTTCCAGACCCGAAAACGCGGCCGCCTTACTTGGTGAGTTCGCAACAACAATCAAAGGCATCTTCGTTCGCGGCGGCTTCGAGACGGGCTTGGCGCGCGAAGGTGCCACCCTACGCGGTTCGTTCTCCGTCTTGCGAAAATGCGGCGGCCAGGGCGCATCGCCAAGGCCCGCGGCCTCGTCTCGTGCAGCAAGCTCGAGTAGTTTGTCGAGCGATCCCGCCGCCCCGTCGATGCCTTCATGCGGATCGCCAATCTCGGCGAACCGTTTCGGAATTGTGAGCACAGTAAAGTCGGACGCCTCGCAGTCGGAAACTTCGTGCCAGTGAAGCGGCGCCGAGACGCGAGCGTCTGGGACCGGTCGCACAGAATATGCCGAGCAGGTCGTGCGGTCCTTCGCGTTCTGGTTGTAGTCGAGGAACACGCCATGCCGCTCCTCTTTCCACCATTTCGATGTGGCCAAGGTGGGCGCGCGCCGTTCGACCACCCGTGACAGAGCGAGCGCCGCACGACGCACCTCGTCGAAGGTCCATCGCGGAAAGATCCGCACGTTGATGTGCATCCCGCGCGACCCGCTGGTCTTGGGCCAGCCGCGAAGGCCCATCTCATCCAGAATCGACTTCACCTCGAGCGCGACGGTGCGCACGTCCGGCCAACTGACACCAGGACCGGGATCGAGATCGACCCTCAACTCGTCCGGATGATCGAGATTGCTGGAGCGCACAGGATGCGGATGCAGCTCGATGCAACCAAGATTTACGATCCATGCAAGCCCTGCAGCGTCATCGACAACGATTTCTTCCGCAGTGCGGCCTGAAGGGAATGCGAGGGTTATCGTTCGCAGCCACGGGGGGCGTTGCGCTGGTGCGCGCTTCTGAAAGAAGGCTTCGCCTTCGGCACCGTTGACGTATCGCTTGAGGACCAGAGGACGGTCGCGGATTCCAGCAAGCGCGCCCGGCGCGATCGACAAGTAATAGCGAATTAGCTCCAGTTTCGAGAGCTTCGTCTGTTTCGAGAAATACAGCTTGTCCGGGTTGCTAACGCGAACCTCGTGTCCGTTGATCGAGAGCAACTCGGTAGCGTCTTCCTTCGGCACAAGCTAATTCTACAAACCATTGGCGCGATGTAACAGGTTTGATCTGACCCTGTCGCTGACCAATCGAAAGCCCAATGAAGATAGCGACCTTCAATGTCAACGGCATCGGTGCTCGTCTATCGGCGCTGCTACGCTGGCTCGGTGATTCGAAGCCGGATGTCGCGTGCCTCCAGGAGCTGAAGGCTCCTCAGGAGAAATTTCCCGAAGCTGCTATTCGCGAAGCCGGCTATGGCGTGATCTGGCACGGGCAGAAGAGCTGGAATGGTGTAGCAATCCTCGCTCGCGGCGCAGATCCTGTCGAGAGTCGTCGCGGCCTGCCCGGCGATCCAGACGACACACACAGTCGCTATATTGAAGCGCTGATCAATGGTGTGCGCGTCGGATGTCTCTATCTGCCCAACGGCAATCCAGCGCCCGGCCCGAAGTTCGACTACAAACTGCGATGGTTGGAACGCTTCACGAAACACGCGCAAGAACTACTCGCCAAAGCGGAGCCGGTCGTTCTCGCCGGGGACTACAACGTTATCCCGACCGAGATTGACGTCTACAAGCCCGAACACTGGGTTAAGGATGCGCTCTTTCTGCCGGAGGTACGAAGCGCGTTCGCCAATCTGGTCGCGATGGGCTGGACTGACGCTTTGCGCAAGCTACATCCGGATGAGCGTATCTACACTTTTTGGGATTACTTTCGAAACAACTATGCGCGCGATGCGGGCCTGCGTATCGATCATCTGCTTCTGAGTCCCTCGGCAGCGCCGCGGCTCGTTAGCGCAGGCGTCGATCGCGAAGTTCGCGGTTGGGAAAAAGCGAGCGATCACGCGCCTACCTGGATCATGATCGCGGACGGTTGACGAAATTTCTCAGCCGGCGTCTTCAATCCGATGTTTGCCTAGTTTGTATGAAAGGTCGCTGCGCGACGCTCCCAGCCGGCGTGCGACTTCCGCCTAGGCGCAGTCGGTGAACGCTGGTTGACGCGAATTTCGCGCTGTGGCACCGTCCATCGACTTCTCGGAGAAACTCCCATTAGCTCTTCAAAGATCAGAGTCGGAATTCTTGGCGCCGGATCAATGGGCGCTGAGCATGCGTTCTCCTTTGGATCGATCGATGCTGTCGAGGTCGCCGGCGTCTTCAGTCGGAATTTGGCGCGTGCCGAGGCAATAACGCAGCGCAGTAGCGCGAAGGCTGTCTCCGACGCGTTTGCTCTCATCGATGATCCTGCGATCGACGCGATCGATGTCTGCGTACCGTCCATCAATCATCGCGAATACGTGGTGGCTGCTCTCCGGCGGGGAAAACACGTCTTCTGCGAGACGCCATTCGCACTTCGGCTGGAAGATGCCGATGCCATGATCGAGGCCGCGCGCGCATCGAAGAAGGTTCTGCTGGTCGGCCTCCTGATTCGCTCGATTGTAGCCTACGAACACGTACATCAAATCGCCGAGTCGGGAGAACTCGGAAGGGTTCTGAGCGTCACCGCATATCGGCTTGGTTCGTACCTCCGCACCGACGCTCCCGATCACAAGAAACACTACAGCGAGCCTTCGACCGAGCTGATGACTTTCGACTTCGATTTCGTCCAATGGCTTTTGGGACGGCCCGCGCGCGTCACCGCCGCCGCCGCAGGCAGCGCGCGCGGCGGCCCCGGCGAGATTTCGGCGCTGCTCGAGTACGACGACTGCCGCAGCGCGACGATGCTCGCGAGCGGCATCATACCGAGCAGTTTTCCGTTCTCTGTCGGTTTTCGGGTCGTGCTCGAGCGCGGAGCATTCGAGCATGACCTCGTTATCGAGGCGGGAGAGTTCAAGGCAACGTTCGTGCGCTACCAGGAGAAAGGCTCTCCGAAGCAGGTTTCTCTCCCAGACCGGAATCCGTACGAGCAAGAGCTCCAACTTTTCGCCGATTGCATCGTGGGCAAAGCGGACACCGCTCTGCTCGTCCCCGAGCGCGCGCGCGAGGCGCTCACGCTGTCGATCGCTACCCAGCAATCGCTGCGCGAGCATCGCGGAATCGATCCGCGATCTATCCCCTGAGACTCAGGCTATACAAGCGAACGAGGGCCGATGGGGAAGCCATGCGCCTAGGAGTTCTCCAGGGAAAATTCTGCAGCACCGTGGAACCCATTCCGTAGCGAGCATGATAAGGGCGAGTAGCCAATACCGTGATTCGGATGCGTGCTCGATGCTGTGTGCTCGTGGCCGAGGTAAAGCCGTCCGCGTTAACCGCGCACGAGGTCCATCACACGTCCGAGCGTCGCGAGTTTCTCCGCGAGGTCGCGCCCTTGGGGAGCGACGCGTAGCGTCGTGACTCCTGCATCCCTGAAGGCCCGGATGCGGTTGCGCACCATCTCGGTGTCGCCCAGCAGATTCGCCTGGATCACCATTTCCGGCGGCACCTTGGCGATCGCTTCGGGACGCCTCCCGGCAATCCAGAGACGCTGCACCTCGAGCGCCGCCGCCTCCCAACCGCCCCGTTTGAATGCATCGTTGTAGAAATTCGTCGTCGCCGAACCCATCGCACCGAGTGTAAATGCCATCGCAGGCTTCAAAGGCTCCGCGAGCGCCTCGAGATTATCGCCGAACGCAACTGTTCCGCCGACCTGAATGTCGATGTCGGCCAGGCTGCGACCGGCCCCTTCTGCGCCCCGGCGCAGATAGTCGAGGTGCGCAGCGGCATGCTCCGGCGTAAACGACGTGCCGAGCCAACCATCGGCCGCGGCACCGGTGTATTCCAAAGCGTGGGGTCCGAGCGTGGCGAGATAAATCGGAATGTTAGCATTGCCCGGTTGTGACAACCGGAGCGCCTTGCCCTGTCCGCCCGGCAGCGGCAGTTCGTGATACTTGCCGTGGTATTCGATCTTTTCGCCGGCAAACGCCAGTTTGATGATCTCCACCGTTTCTTTCATCCGGGTGAGCGGCGCCTTGAACGGACGGCCCTGCAGCCCTTCGACGACCTGCGGACCGCTCGCACCGAGGCCCAGGATGAAGCGATCGTTGCTGATTGAGGCCATCGTCAGCGCTGTCATCGCGATCATCGCCGGCACGCGCGCGCTTATCTGCATGATGCCGGTGCCGAGCTGGATCCGGCTTGTGCGGGCAGCGAGATAGGCGAGCGGTGAAATAGCGTCCTGCCCCCACGCCTCGGCGGACCAGACCGCATCGACTCCGAGTTTTTCCGCTTCGACGACGTAGTCGACTTGTTCGTCGAAGTCGCGCTTGCGACCCGACGCGGCGCCGCCAATGCCAATGCTGACTTTCATGCCATCCTCTTAAAGCTGACCATTTTTTCGAGCGAGGCTAACGAAATAAGAAACATGTCTATACGAATGACCAGGAAAGTTGAGTCGAGCGGGCTATGATGTCATAAATCGGCCGTTGTTTCTCAGAAGCTGACAATGCACCCTCGAGCTGTCAGCACGCTATATGCGTGACGGCGAGTTGACGCTCGTCGAACCTCGGTACCTGCCACCCTTTCGGACTCGGTTTTAACTCGACTATTTCACCCAAGCAGAGCAGGGACCGCCCAGAGTTGAAAGCAGCCCGTGTACCTTTCTGAGCGGAAAACGTTCATGCATGACCCGGTGCCCGATAAGGAAAGACCGTGCGCGTTTCCGCGCGCATTTCAAATAGCGCCCATATTTTCCTTGGCGGTCAATAACCGGTCCAACTCCTTCAAAAGCGTCTTCAGATCGGCGGTATCGAAGCCCTCGGTGAACCAGTTGTAGATTTCCGCGAGCATAGCGCGCCCCTCTTCTATTGCGCGGTATAGCCGCCGTCCACCACAAGTTCGGAGCCGGTGACGAACGAGGCTTCGTCGCTGGCAAGGAATACAGCACACCATCCTACCCCTCGGGCTGGGCGCCTCGTTTGAGGGGAGTGGCATCGATGAGGGGCTGCAATTCTTCTGTCGTAGCGATGTCGAGCATCGGGGTGAAGATGATTCCAGGGTGGATAGAGTTGACGCGGATTTTGTCGGGTGAGTATTCGATGGCAGCGGCTTTGGAAAGCAGGCGAACAGCGCCCTTGGTGCCGTGATAGGCGGCAGAGCCGGATGAACCGACGAGACCGAAGATGGACGAGATGTTAATGATGGAGCCGGCGCTGCGCTTTCGCATCGCGGGGACGGCATGCTTCATCCCGAGCGATACGCCCTTCTGGTTGATGTTGACGATGGAATCCCATTCCTCTTCGCTGGTTTCCTCAATGCCCTTGATGTTCGCGATGCCGGCGTTGTTGACAAGTATGTCGAGGCCGCCGAATTCGCGCTGACAACTCTCGACTGCGGCACGCCAGTCGGCAGCGCGGGTGACGTCGAGATGCAGCGGGATGGCAGATTTCGCCTTGGCGTTGGCGTTGATGTCGTCGGCGATCTTGTGGCATTGGTCGTCAAGCACGTCCCCGATTACGACCTTTGCGCTCTCGCCAACGAAAAGGCGGGCTTCGGCCGCGCCTTGTCCTCGCGCGCCGCCGGAAATCAGAGCAACTTTGCCTTTGAGCCGATCCGTCGGATTTGCCTCGTCGGATTGTCTTTTCAGTTGTCGGTTATCCTCGGTCGTAAACGCTTCGTCAAAGGTCCACACAGACCGGCGATTTACGAGCGCAGCTCGTCAAGCGTCTTTCAGCTGGGTTGTGTCGAAGCCCTCGGTGAACCAATTGTAGATCTCAGCGATCATCGTCGTCTGGCCACAATTCGCGCAGCGCGGCATCGATAATCGAAGACAAGGATTTGACGCGATGCGCCTGGCGCACGGCTAGCTCCTCTTCTTCGCACTTGTTTCACGGATGAGAGCATTCCCAGACTGTTCTCGATGGATTAGTCATCTCAGCGCCTGCTACTCGGGACTCTAAACATGCGATGTGATGTGTCCGGCTAAGAGATTCTCTGGCCAGTACTTGCGGCGATAATACTTGCGCGGGTGATAGGCAGGTCGCGAATTCTGAGATCGAGCGCGCGTGCGACCGCATTTGCGACCGCCGCCCCCGTGGGCCCCAACGACGCTTCGCCGACTCCTAACGGCGGATGGTCGAGCGACTCGATCAGCGTGACCTCGATTTCCGGGATCTCGTTGAACCCGATGATCGGATACTTCTTCCACGAGTTAGTGGTGACGCGAGCGTGATCGAATTCGACCTGCTCTTTCAGCGTCCAGCTGATCGCCTGAACGATTCCGCCTTCGATCTGGTTCCTCACGCCGTCGGGATTTATGACGAGACCAGCGTCAACTGCAGACCAAACCCGTCGCACGCGAATTTCGTCATCGACCTCGACCTGCGCGATCACGGCGACGTATGCGGCCGTGTTCTTGTATCGAGCGAAACCGATGCCGCAGGCGCGGCCCCTGCCGCGTTCGGCGCCGCGGCTCCAACCGGCCACGCCGGCAACGGTTTCAAGGACTCTGCGTGCTCGTGAGTCGGGGAGATTTTGCAAACGGAACTCAAACGGATCGATATTTGCGGCGTCGGCCAATTCGTCCATGAATGACTCGCTGGCTGTCACGTTTGCGTAACCGCCCAGCGTCCGCAGCGCGGAGGTGCGAAACGGCAGTCCTGGAATGCTGTGGAGGACGATCTTGCGATGCGCGATTTCATAGGACGGCTCGGAGTTGCGGGCGCCGCCGGCAAAGACGCGCATATCTTCGTGCAGCTCGGGAAATGGAATGGGCGTTTCGAGATGAGCCGCGCCGAGCAGGTTGACCGCCCAATGGCTCGGTCGGCGCCCGTGAGGCGCGCTCCAGATCTCGGTTGACCAGTCGGCGATTTTGCCGTCAGGGGTCACGGCACCATCGATCTTCACGACCATCGGCGAGCCGAACGGCGCCCATGAGAGTTCGTCTTCGCGCGTCCATAGGACGCGGACCGGACGCGGCGATGCGTGCATCGCGAGGAGCGCGGCGTCGAATGCCGCATCGTCGGCTGCGTTGTGCCCGTAGCATCCGGCGCCTTGCGCGTGAATGACGGCAATTGATTCGGGGCTCAGGCCGAGCGCCTTTGCGAGCGCGGTACGCAATGGATGCACGCCCTGCGAATGCGTCCACACCGTCAGTGTATCGCCGTCGAACTGTGCGAGCGCACACGACGGGGCCATGGCGGCATGCGCAATCGGAGGTTTGGAATAACGCGCCGATATGCGGATTCCGTCTTCCGCTGGCGGCGCAGGCGTGCCGGACTCAGTCTGGCTGTCGATAGAGCGAAGTTTGGGCAAGTCCTCCGCCCAATTGCGGCCGATCGACCAGTCGCTTTCGTCTTCGATCCATTTTGCCGCCGAACGCATAGCCTCCAGCGCTTTGACGGCCTGATACTCGCGCTCGCACAGGACGGCGGCGAAATCGCCGCTGTGAAAGACTCGAACAACGCCCGGCAAGCGCGAAATTTTCGACTCGTCCAGAGTTTCGAGACGAGCGCCGATCGATGGCGGACGCATCACCTGCGCATAGACCATCTGCGGCAATTCGAGATCCTGGATGAACCCGCCACCTGAGACTTTGGCAGGGAGATCGAGCCGGGCGACGCTCTTGCCTAGAATCGTCGCGCGATGCGCATCGCTTAATGGTACGGCGCCAGTCACGGGCATCGACCAGTCGAGTGCCGGCGCAACTTTCCAGTAGTCGAGACCAGAGTCGGCGCCGTCGAGAAGAATCTTGCCGTCGGTAACGGTGATTCGCGCAGCGTCAGCGGCCAGTATTTTCGCCGCTTCACGAACGATCGCGGCGCGCGCTTCTGCGCAGGCCATGCGCAGCGACGTGCCACCAATCTCGATCGACATACTGCCGGCGGTGTAGCTCTCGTTTGGGCAGCAGCGCGTATCGCCCGAGACGACCCTGATGCGCGAGAGCGGCAATGCGAGTTCCTCGGCTGCGATTTGCGTCATCGCCGTCACGATTCCCTGACCGAGTTCGACCTTGGCGGTGAACGCGCGCACGACGCCAGGCTCGCTGAAGTCGAGCCAGTTTCTGAGCCGCGGATTTTCCTGCAGGCTCCACGGCAGCCGCGCTTCGCTCATTGCTTTGCTCCGGCGGCACATTCGCGCCACGCCTTTTCGATCGCGCGGATGATCCGTCCGTGCGCGCCGCATCGGCAGAGATTCGATGAAAGCGTTCGCGCGATCTTGTCACGATCGGGCGGCCCCGGATCGTTTTGAATCATCGCGACCGCGCTCATGATTATCCCCGAAAGGCAGTAGCCGCATTGGCCCGCCTGCAAGTCGAGGATCGCCTGCTGAATCGGATGCAAACGATCGTGCCGGCCGATTCCTTCGACAGTCAGAATGGACTTGTCTGCCACCGACCAGACCGCAACCTCGCATGACTTTAGCGCGCGTCCGTCGACAAGCACCGTGCAGGAGCCGCAATCGCCGTTTCCGCAGCCGAAGCGGACGCCTTTCAGGCCGAGACTGTCGCGCAGGACATACAGCAGCGGCGTATCGTCGTAGTCGGCCGTGACGTCGTGCGACTCACCGTTGACGATCAGATGATGGGTCGTACTCACGCTTGTTAGACTACACCGGAATCAATTCGAACCAATATTCAGCAGGCGGGCCGCATTGTCGCCGCGGATGGCGGCGCGATCTTCCCCGGACAGTCCGGTCGCTGCCTCGAGGCGCTCAATCGGATCTTCGACTCCCATGTCGAATGGATAGTCGGTGCCTATGGTGATTTGGCCGGCGCCGGCGCGGCGCACCAGAAATTCGAGTTGGTCGGGCGAATAGACGAGCGAGTCGAAATAGATTCGCCTTAAGTAATCGCTTGGGAGTTTCTTGCACGTGTGCGACTCGAGGCGGACGCGCCACCCGTGATCGAAGCGGCTCACGTAGAATGGAAAATAACCGCCGCCGTGCGCCGCGCACAATTTCAGGCGCGGGAAGCGATCGAAGACGCCGCCGAAAACGAGATGAGCCAGCGCGATCGTCGTGTCAGCGGGATTGCCAATCAGATTGGAGAGGTAGAAGGGCGAGGTCCGCTCGCCGAGGGTGCATCCGGCCGGATGCATAAACATCAGTGCGTCCAGCTCCTCCGCTCTGCTCCAGAGGGGATCGTATTGGGGATGCGCGAGTTCGAGCTCGTTCACGTGAGTCGAGATGATCGCGCCGTTGAGCTTCAGCGTCCGTATCGCGTGATCGAGTTGCACGACGGCGAGCTGAGGATGCTGCATCGAGAGCATCGCAAGGCCCACAAGACGATTCGGCTGCCGCGCACATAACGCGGCGATCCCCTCGTTCGTGCTTGTCACGATTTTGCTCGCGAGTTCGCGATCGGCCCAATAGTGATAGAGCGGCGCGGGGCTGACTGCCTGGATATCTATTCGCATCGCGTCCATCGCGCGCAGCCGCACTTCGACGTCGGCAAATTTCTGACGATAGACGGTTGTCATCAGCATACGATTCCGCTCAGTAGACGCCTCCCCTGTCGCTCTCGCCGTCTCCTCGTTCGCGCGAGACCATGCTGGATCCTTGCGTGCGATTGCCTCGGCTTCGGGAACGATCGCGTGAGCATGAATGTCTATCGAGGGGCTCATACCTTCGTCAGC
>OBLU010003411.1_pt1 | contig 14411 bp, 16 predicted proteins | sample 1518681 | NCBI WGS metagenome assembly OBLU01 (sample SAMEA3539304, study PRJEB22396) | soil metagenome | biome: tundra; feature: field; material: soil | place: USA | collected 2010-05 | depth 0.15 m
AGATGATGCCGCCCTTGGCCCCGCCGAATGGAATGTTCACCACCGCGCACTTCCACGTCATCCAGCTCGCCAGGGCGCGGACTTCGTCGAGGTTCACGTCGGGACCGTAGCGCAATCCGCCTTTGGCCGGGCCGCGCGCAATGGAGTGTTGCACGCGGTATCCGGTGAACACTTCCAGGTGCCCATCATCCATCATCACCGGGATATGAACGATAATTTCGCGGCTCGGACTCCGCAGGACCCTCCACAGGCCTTCGTCAAGATTCAGCTTGTGCGCGGCCAGGTCGAAGCGGGCGGCTTGCGCCTGCCAAGGATTAGTTTCCTGTTCGAGGTCAACTGCTGTCGTCATAAAGTCTCCGGATAATTGCGATTGCCGCCCCTAGTCAGCGGGCAAGCCTCGCAAAGTATATTGCCGGCCCGCAGGCTAGGCAAGCGAAGGGAGAGCCAAAGCGAGTCATGTATTTACAACGTGCGCACAGTGATGTATAGTCGTCGTGTATACACAGGAGAGGGCGGATGCCGGCGACAGGAACAAAAAGCAGGAGAACCCGCGATGAAACCATCAACCTGCGCGCCAGTCAGCGCCAGAAAGCGCTGATCGACCGGGCGGCGGATGCGTTGGGCCGAAACCGGTCGGATTTCATGCTCGAAACGGCGTGCCGGGAAGCGGAAGCCGTCTTGCTCGACCGCCGGTATTTTGCCTTGTCGAGCGAGGAATTTAAGCGCTTCACATCCATGCTGGACAAGCCTCCGACGAGCAACGCTAGGCTGCGGCGACTGCTGAAGACGAAAGCGCCCTGGGAGCAATAAGAATGAGCCGGAGCGACCAGCCGTTAAGTGCGCCCGAGAAGCTGCGCGCGGATCACGATCTTTCGGAATTCGAGTGCGGAGAGCCGTCGCTGGACGACTGGCTGCGACGGCGGGCGCTGCAAAACGAGGAAAGCGGCGCTTCGCGTACGTACGTGGTCTGCGCCGGGCAGCGGGTGGTCGGCTACTATGCCCTGGCGGTTGGCGCCGTAGCGCATGCGGAAGCGCCGGGCCGGATCAGGCGCAACATGCCGGATCCGGTGCCGGTCATGATCATCGGACGGCTGGCTGTCCACAAAGATTATCAGGGGGAAAAGATCGGGCCAGGTCTGCTGCGCGATGCCGTATTGCGCACGTTGCAGGCCGCGGATATTGCCGGCATCCGCGCGATCCTGGTACACGCGATTTCAGAGCGAGCACGACAGTTCTATGAAGATTGCGGATTCATTGCCTCCCCGATGGATCCCATGACGCTGATGATCACCGTGGTGGAAGCTGTGAAGGCGTTCGTTGGCAAGGATGGCAGGTAAGTCAACCACCTCTAAATCGAGTAGTAATCTAGTTACTGAGAACCGAGAACTGAGAACCGAGAACTGCTTTCATGCGATGCTAAGCACATGATTCGTCCTGACTACAAAGAGTTCACCCGCTTGTCGCGCGGCGCCACGCTGGTTCCGGTGGCGAAGTCGATCTCCGCCGACCTGCTGACGCCGGTTTCCGCCTTTCTTGCTGTGGCAGAGGGAGAGCCGGATGCCTTCCTGCTGGAGTCGGTCGAAGGCGGAGAAAAAATTGGACGGTACACGTTTCTTGGCGTGCGTCCGTTTCTGCGGCTGGAGTCGCGCGGCGCCGAAATCAAGATCGAACGCAGCCGCACTAAGAAAGTTGAGCGGCGCACGGGAAATGTTTTCGACGTCATCAAGGAACTCTTGCAGCAGCATCGTCCGGCGGCGATGGAAGGTTTGCCGCCATTCACCGCCGGCGCGGTCGGTTATTGCGCGTATGACATTGTGCGGCGGCTGGAGAACATCGGAGAGCACGCTTCCGATGACCTCGACGTCCCCGACTGTGTGCTGATGTTTTTTGACCGCGTGCTTGCCTTCGATCACCTGCGGCACCAGATCCACATTGTGGCGTCGGCGGACGTGACGCGGGATGCGCCCAGAGTTGCCTACGAGCGGGCCGTGAAGGACATTGCGCGCATCGAGAAAAAACTCGCCGCGGGGTGGAAGCCGGCGTACTGGCGCAAAGCGGCCACGAAGTCAAAGCTAGCGGTGCGGGCGCGCACTCCGAAGGCGAAGTTTCTGGAAAGCGTCCGCCGGGCCAAGGAGTACATCGCCGCCGGAGACATTTTCCAGGTCGTGCTTTCGCAGCGCTGGGATTTCGAGCCGGGAGTCGCTCCGCTCGATCTGTACCGCGCGCTGCGCACGGTGAATCCGTCGCCGTATATGTATTTCCTGCGATTCGGCGCCGGGCGGAAAGATTCCGGAGGAATGCACGTGCTGGGTTCGTCTCCCGAAATGCTGGTGCGTGCCGGCGGACGAAAGCTCGAATACCGTCCGATTGCGGGGACGCATCCGCGTGGACGCGACGAAGCGGAAGACGCGGCGCTGGAAAAGAAAATGCTCACGGACGAGAAAGAACGCGCCGAGCACGTGATGCTGGTGGATCTTGGCCGCAACGACCTCGGCCGCGTCAGCGAGTACGGGTCGGTAAAAGTTCGCGATCTGATGTTCGTGGAGCGCTACTCGCACGTGATGCACTTGGTTTCGGCGCTCGAAGGGCGGCTGCGTCCGGAACTGAATGCGATGGACGCGTTTGCCGCGTGCTTTCCGGCGGGAACGCTGAGCGGCGCGCCGAAGGTTCGCGCCATGCAGATCATCGAAGAATTGGAGCCGACGCGGCGCGGAGTCTACGGCGGCTCCGTGCTCTACGCCGATTTCGCGGGCAATCTGGATTCATGCATAGCCATTCGCACTCTGCTCATGAAAGGTAAGAAGGCGTACCTGCAAGCGGGTGCAGGAATCGTGGCCGATTCCGATCCGCAGCGTGAGTTTGAAGAGACGGAAAACAAGGCGCGAGCAGTGCTGCGAGCAGTGGAGATGGCCAGGGGCACCGAATAGTGGATAGAACTAGAACGGTCAGAGTTGACCGTGGGTGACACCTCCCAGCTTCTCAGAAGTTTCTTTTATACGATCGTCAACGAGTTGCTGAATGCGTCCAGTGGGGACCCCAAAGTCCCTCAAAACCTCGGACGCTGTCGAAACTGCATCCGACACTTGTCTCTGAGCTGCTTCCACCCGTTCGCGAAGGCCTTGATTCACAATTTCCTCCGGGGAGAGCAATTGGGCAATAGCCAGCGTGTCGAGGGCTCCGGCGTCTGCTGGCAGATCAAGCTTCCGATCGGGAAATATCCCGAGCGATATATCAGGATGACGGCGTACACAAGTTTCAATCCGCACCATACCCGGTTCGAAGTGCAGCTGAACCTCACGTTTTTTCTAAGAATCCGCGATCGACATGAGGTCGCGTAGCTGTTTCAGCGGCAGCCTTACCGTTCCAGAACGCGTCCCCTGGACTGGCGCCTCGAACTCAGTCCCTACCGCACGAAATGTCGCACGCATTGGGAGACAAGCAAGTCGGCAGAGTCTGTGTCCCTGAAACTTGCACGGTTAAACATCAGATGCTTTGTCGCATTTCGCAGTTCTGACAAGCGAACTGTAAACTCCACAACTTCGACATCGGGCATATCTGGACTCTCACGACGCTCTCACGATTGTACTGCCAACGTTCGCAAATTGCGAACTTTCTCGTATCCGCGACAACAAGTCCATTTTTATCAATAGGTTGACAATTTCTCACTAATTCTCGAATTACTTCGGATCCCCTCATGCGCGAATGGTCTTGACACGATTCGCAAATTGCGAACAAATGGATGTAGCTTCGCGAATTGCGATTTGCGAGGACAGAAGACATAAACAGCGCTGAGAATCAAGACGGTGAGGATACTCGGAACAAAAGTGTTAGACGACGCAATACGGAAGCATTCGGACTTGGGTGCTTCAATAGCAGCTTGGCTAACGATTGCTGGTGGCGCCAAATGGAAAAACCTAAATGAATTGCGACAAACCTGGCGAGACACGGACAGCGTGAAAGGTCGGACAATCTTCAATATTAAGGGAAACAGGTATCGCTTGCTGGCCATTGTTAATTACGCGAGCCAGACTGTCATCGTTAAAGAACTAGTGACGCATGGCGACTACACAAAGAAGGCGGGGTGGAATCGATGAGCCTAGCGGTGGAGTACAAGCAACTCATAATGGAAGTCCCCCCAAAGGTCATTCACACCGAGGCGGAGAATCGACTCTATATTGAGAAAATTGAAGACCTGAATACTCGGTGGAATGATTTATCCCAAGCCGAGCGAGACCTATACGACACGCTTTGCGTGCTTGTCGAGGATTTCGAGAAGAAGAGCTACAAGATTCGTGCGGCATCTCCGATTGAGGTAATCAAGGAGCTTATGACAGCGAATGGTCTCCGACAAAAGGATCTTGTTGGAGTCTTCGAAACGGCCAGCGTTGCGTCTGAGGTACTGAAAGGAAAGCGAGCTCTCACGACGGGCCATATTCGACGGCTCGGCAAGCGGTTTAATGTGTCACCCGCAGTTTTCTTACAGTAGCTAATGGATAGGGCACCGCGCTTGTGCGATGAGTGGGATCACTCCGCAGGAAATTCGCCACCAGTTTCTTCCCCTCGTCCGTCAGCACGCTCTCGGGATGAAACTGCACACCCTCAACCGGGAACTTCCGGTGTCGCAAGCCCATGATGACTCGAGTCCCATCTGGATCGCGAGTCCAGGCGCTGACTTCGAGATCGGCGGGCAGGCCGTCTTCGGCGACGATCAGCGAGTGATAGCGGGTCGCGGTCATCGGCGAAGACAAGCCGCGAAAGATGGTCTTGCCGTCGTGCTCAACCGGACTGGTTTTGCCGTGCATCAAGTTCTTCGCGCGAACCACCTGGCCGCCAAAGGCAGCGCCGATCGCCTGGTGCCCGAGGCAGACGCCCAGCACCGGCACCTTGTATCGAGATCGGCCCGCGAAATGGCGGATCAGTTCGATGCTGATGCCGGCTTCCTGCGGAGTGCAGGGTCCGGGAGAAACCACGATGCGCTCAGGTTGCATCGCCTCGATCTCTCTGACGGTTACTTCGTCGTTGCGGCGAACCTCGACGTCAGCGCCCAGTTCGCCCAGGTACTGGACGAGGTTGTAAGTGAACGAATCGTAGTTATCGAGGACGAAGACCACGGGTTAATTGTAGTGGATGAGGTCAGAGGTGAGAGGTCAGATTGCAGAGGTGACACAACTCAAGTGCTTAACTTCTGCAATCTGACCTCTGACCCAAGCTTGCCTCGCTTGACAGGCTTGCCGCAAATTGCCATGCTTACAAGCGATTTCCGACGAGACCTTGAAACCTTGCCCTTGAGGAGGTTCGATGGCCCAGACGCAGCACGACCAGGAAGAAAATAACAAGCGGTCCACGCGGCGATTCGCGCTTCGTCTGCCCGTCAGCGTACGTTACGGCGAAAATGAGAAGGAGCACGAGGCGCAGACCCGCGACGTCAGCGCCCGCGGAATTTGCTTCTATGTCGATTCCGCCATCCAGGCCGGCTCCGCGATTGATTTCACGCTGACCCTGCCGCCCGAGATCACGCTGACGGAAAGCATCAGGGTGCGCTGCAAGGGCCGTGTCGTACGAGTCGAAGGCGGCGGTCCCGCCAACAAGTTGGCGGTGGCAGCCGTCATTGATGAGTACGAGTTCCTGGCCGATTCGTAATCCCGCGCGCGCTTTTTTTCCTAAACCCCCGAGTGGTATGGTTGCTGTAACACTCGAGTGCTTCCGTGAAAGACTTCCCGGCGAATCTTGCGTTCCGGCAACCGCTGTCTCGGTGCAGTTTGCGGGCGGATTTGTGCGCGGTTCTTGCGCTGGGAATGCTCGTACTCGGAGCACCGGGGCTTCGTTCCCAGACACCGGTTAGGCCTGGGGTTAAGCCTGGCTCCAAGTCTGCCGCTTCTTCTGCTGCGAGCAAAATTGCCGCGATCAAGAGCTTCCGGATTGTGCAGGAAGAAGATGGCCCGGCCCTTGAAATTCTTTCGACGGAGCCGTTGATTCCTTCGATCCAGGCGATCGGCGACCCCGATCGGTTGGTGATCGATCTGCCGAACGCGCGGGTGGAAACGGAGCAGAAGCGGATCAGCGTACAAAACGATCAGATCACCTCGATACGCGCCGACCAGTTTCAACAAGATCCGCCGGTAGCACGCCTGGTTGTGGATCTGCTCGCACCGCGCACCTATAGCTGGGATGCGGCGGGAAACCGCCTGGTCGTGCATCTCGGCAAAAATCCCGGTACGGAGAACGGTTCGCCGTTTCAGTCAGAGACCGTCCCCAGCCTGACGCCCGCGCCGCAACCGGTCGTGGCCGCGGTGCGCGCGGCCGGGCCGCTGCGCTGGCTGGAAATGACGGAGGCGCGGGTTCTGCGATTACAGCCGGGCCCGATACCGCCGTTCTCCGCCTGTCGAGTGGCGGCGAGGTGCATGTTTGTCCGGGAACAACCGTGTCGGTGACTCCGTCGCAGGACCGCCATAACATGATGCTCAGCATGAACACGGGCGCGCTGGAAGCGCACTTCGCTCTCGACGCCTCCTCGGATTCCGTGATGACGCCGGACTTCCGCATCCTTCTGGTGGGGCCAGGGGAATTTCACTATGCCATCAGTGCCGACAGTCAAGGCGATACCTGCGTGCGCGCGCTGCCCGGCAACACGGCGTCGGCGATTGTCAGTGAACTGCTGGGCGATCGCACTTATCAAGTCAAGGCAACCGACCAGCTCGTGTTCCGTTCCGGGCAACTCGATCGCGTGGATATGGTGGTGCCGTTGGAGTGCGGATGTCCGCCGCCGCGGGACGCCCCGATGCGGGCGACGAACAATTTACCGACGCAGAGCCAAGTGGAGAACCAAGCACAGGGCGACGCACTGCCGCCCGTGAACGCGAACCCAGCGCCGGTTGCGGAGACGGCGCGTGCGGAGAACGCGCCCTTGACTGGAGTATCGGCAGCCGCCGCTCCACTTGACGCCTCCATCGCACCGAACGAACTTCACGTGCAGGTAGAGGCGCCGTTCGTGTTCCACGCGACCGGCCCTCCGCCTGCGCCGGTTGAGGATGTGCGTGCGCTGCCCCTGGATTTGCGTCCGCAGGCGGCACCGGCTGCGGCCACTCCGCTTCCCCCATCCGCGAACGAAACGCCGAAACCGGCTGGCACTGAGAAGGCGTCGGCGAATCACGCGCCCGCGCGCGGCTTCTTCAGAAAACTCGGCGGATTTTTTGCCGCGCTGTTCCGTTGATCTGACCGCGCGAGGGAGACGCGGCAATCCGCGTCTCTACAGAGATATTCTTGGGTGTGCCGCGCGGACAGGCAAAGTTTTCTGCCGCGCTTGCATCTATATCTTTCTCCGGACTATACGTTCAAACCGCATGTTTCGAACCGCACGCAAGGAGGAAAAACAATGCGAAAACTGTGGACTCTTGTTTTGTTATTGACGATGCTGGCCAGCGCTGCCTGGGCGCAGATTCCGACGAAGGGAAACGTGTTCTTCGGCTATTCCTACGACCGCACTTCTGTCGTCTCCAACGACACCACAAATCTGAATGGGTGGGATGCATCGCTGGAAGGGAAGTTCCTGCCGTGGATTGGCCTGGTGGCCGATGTCGACGGGCATTATGGCAACCACAATTTCGGCGGCACCAGCGCGGACGTCACCGCGCACAATGTTCTGTTCGGCCCGAGAGTGTCGGTGGAGTATCACCGCTTCCGTCCGTTCGCGGAGTTACTGGTGGGCGCGGGGCACATCAGCCGGAGCAACGGAATTTCGGACTCGAATACTTCGTTCGTCAATGCGGTCGGCGGAGGGCTGGATTATCGCGTGGCAGGACCGATATCAATTCGTGGCCAACTCGACTGGATCAACACTCGTTTTTATGGCGAGGGCCAGAATGGCGTGCGGTTCTCGACCGGAGTGGCGGTGCATTTCTAGCGGTTTGGATCACAACTCTTGCGGCAACTAAATTAGACGGCAGCCTGAGATTGAGTTGCCGCCGCCGTGTGCTTCGCGCATTGTTCGAGAATTATGGGCACTTCGAACAGCGCTCGATTGGAGTACTCGTTGGCCCTTCGACGGAATTCATCGAAAGTTGCGCTCTGAAGCAAGCGTTGAACGGCGGGCGCAATGTTTTTGAAGCTGGGCACGACGATCCCGTAACCTTTCTCCGTCACCCATTCCGCGTTGTAGCGCTCTTGCGGCAGCGTTTTGGAATTGCATTCCACGATGACGGGCAAGTGGAACTGAAGTGCCTCGCTGATCGAGCCCGGGCCTGGTTTCCCAATAAAGAAATCGGCCAAGGCCATGTAGTACTCAACGTTCTGAATAAATCCGACGACGGCGATTGGCTTTCTGGTCTGCAGGTTCTTGAGTTCAGCGGCGAGCTTCTGGTTGTGCCCGCAAATCAGGATTAACTGGACGCCGCTGCCGGCTTCGTTGAGTTTCGTGGTTATATCGACCATCACCTTGGAGCCGTGGCCTCCGAACAGGACAATGCTCGTTGGACAGTCGGGTTCCAGGCCGAGCCGCTTCCTTTCGGCTGCGCGATCGACGGTCGTCTTCTCGTAGAACCTTGGCTTCAGGATCATTCCCGATGTCTGGAAGATATGGTCAGCGGGGTGGCCCATCGTTAAAGCCTGTTGCCGGGCGCGTTCCGTGCCGACGATTATGAATTCCGATTCTCGCTCGATCCAGAAGTGTGGCGGGTAATCGGCCAAATCGGTTATTAGAGTGACAAAAGGCGTTCTTGCGCCAGGCGTTTTTGTGCCAACCGGGCGAAGGCTTTGGGCGATCGCGCGATTGAAGTGCGGGATTACGGAGAGCACCAGGTCCGCCGGATGTTGCGCCCAGTAAGCTCGGAGCGCTTTCACGATCGGAGAATGGTAGAGACGGATGGTCCCCTGCAGAAGGACCAGGAGTTGCGGCGTGAAGCGCGTCCAGCCTTTGCGCAGGATCAGGTTGTAGGTGTCCTGAATGCGCAGGCCCGTGGCGCGACGAAGCAGGTCGAGGGGGTCGAGCAACTCCTGAATGTCGAGGAGACTGACGTCCCAAGGATCTGCTTGGCTGGAGAGAGTGGCTTTGAGAGCGTCAGCCGCGCTGCGATGTCCACCGCCGGCGTGGTGGAAAACGATAGTCAGTTTGCGCAAGAGTCACCTGACGTGCGTAGTGGAAAATGGGTCATTCGGGAGGCCGCGCGCAAGACTGTGCCGCCGGTGGAGTTGACGTCAGCGACCAACGCCCTCGTACTCGCCATCTTCGAGTAGTCCTGCCTCGTCGGCGAATTCAGCAGGTTCGGAATCAGCCGCGCTGCGTTCTTCGCCGGGATGACGATCGTCAGTCCGCTCAACGTATTCATGGATCTGGACTCCCTCTTCACCAACGGTGATGTAGGTAGGATGCGCGTCAATCCAGCTTCCGCAATTGAAATAGTCGATTCCGTGCTGGTGCTGGTGCATGGCGGCATGGGTGTGGCCGCAGAAAATCCGCGCCGCCTGATGGTGACGGGCATGGGCCAGGGCGCCCTCGGCGACCTTTGGCGACAAGCGCAGCCAGCGCGTGTTGAGCCGGTCGAGGAAACGGGTCAGGGTTTTGTTTTTCGAATCCCACTTCTGCAGTTGCAGGTAGAGCAGCGTCCCGATCAGATAGCTGACGCGGACATTGCTCACCACGAAGCCGTCGAACTGGTGTCCGTGGACAGCGATGTGGCGCAGGCCCTGATATTCCCATTGATATTCCTGGTACACGCGGACGCCCACCAAGTGGGACATGATTGGGGCCAGGCCGTGGTCGTGATTGCCTTCGACCCAGACCACTTCGACGTGGCGCTTGGGATTGGAGAGCTTGCGAATGAAGCCGAGAAATTTCCAGTGCTCTTTTTTCAGGCGTCCGAAATTGAGGTCGGCAAAGATATCGCCCAGCAGAATGAGGCGGCGATATGGATTTTCCCGGAGAACGCGCAACGCCTCGCGCGCGCGGCTCATGTCCGCGCCGAGGTGCAGATCCGAAAGGATCAGAGTGTCATAGACCTGCGGCGCCACGGCTTCCATTGTGGCCGAGGAGTGTTACGAGGTGATGAATTAGGTATCGACCGAGCGCCGGAGGTAATCTGTCAGTAACTGGCCCGCGACATGCCTGTAAAAGCGGCTGAGGGCCGCAGATGGCTTGCCCCGCGCCGTTTTTGGCTCAGTGTGCCGGGGGAACGTATTCGGCTGGACGCGCGGATCCCTCACCAAAGAAAAACTGCTCCATCTGCTTCACGATGACTTCCTGATCCTGCTTGCGCGCCGGGTTCAGGCGATATTCGTTGAGCAACATTTTGCAGTGTTCCACCCACTGGCCCCACGCCTGTTGCGAGATCTGCTCGTAGATCTTTTTCCCCAAGTCGCTGTCGAACGGAGGCTCGGGGAGCCCAGGCAATTCCTGTCTCAATTTTGCGCAGAAGACTTTGTGTTCTGACATAAATTTCCTCTGAAATTATCGCACAGGCATGGCGCCTTCACGGGCTTCTGACGGGAAGGTTCTGCCGTAATGGCGAAATTTGGGTGAGGTCGCCCGAACAGGCCAAGCACGTACTTCACCAAAATCGCTCGGCGAAGTGAGATTCTTGTTGACAAATTACATACTAGTGGCAATATCTTGTGGTAGGACAGCTGCTCATACAACAACTTGAGTAGCCCGGGCATCAAGGTGCCCTGTCGAGAACCTTGGGAGAACAAATCGTTCAAACGGAGGAAACACTTCATGGCAACCAAGAAGAAAGCCGCCAAGAAAAAGAAACACTAAGCGGACGGATGCTCGTTCAGAAATTCCGCCAGCCTCTCAGGAGAAGCACCTCTTGAGAGGCTTTTCCATCTGCGGCTGCGGCGGCCCATCCGTACTTTTGGGGGTTGTCCCGCGGCGCGGCTCGTGCTAGAAACGCGTATACGGGAGTGGGGAAACGGTCTTCATGAGCCTTCACAAGAAAGTGTCGAAGAAAGTGGGCCGCAACGCCGAAGTCATTATTCCGGACAAGCTCTATTTCCGGATCGGCGAAGTCGCCGGCTTGTGCCGTCTGCCCGCCTACGTACTTCGCTTCTGGGAAACTGAATTTCCCCAGCTCAAGCCCGTAAAAAGCAGCACCGGCCAGCGCATGTACCGCAAGCGCGATGTGGAGTCGGTGGTGCGGATCAAGAGACTGCTTTACGAAGACGGCTTCACGATCGCGGGTGCGCGGGTGCAATTGCGCGAGGAGAACAAGCCCGATAAGAGTCAGACCGCGCTTCCGTTCCCGGGCAGTCCTTCCGTGAATGTGGCGCACTTGCGGCATGAACTGCAGCAGATCCTGCACATTCTTTCCGCACGCCATTAGTGTGGGGACGGGGCTCTGCCCCGTCCAAGCGGGCAGAGCCCCGTTTCCACACCATCTATCCAGTTTTGTTTACGCCGATTCCCGCAGCGGCTCGGCTTCGACCAGCGGCGCGTCTACCAGGTGCTCGCTGAGGAACCAAACCTGCAGTTCGTTCGTGCGAAGCACATCGCTCACCACCAAATCGTTGGTGCCTGGGTCGCCCAGTTTGGTGGCCAGTTCCGCCAATTCACGGCAGTGGGTGATGATGACCTCGTGCGCGTCCAGCAGGCGAGACAGTTGCACGGGAACCTCTTCGCGGCCCTTGGGCGGGCGTGGAATACGCGTGGTTTCCGCTACGTCCGGTGCCATGGCGATACTGATTCCGCCCAGAAGCTGGATTCGTTCCGCGATCGTGTCGACGATCTCGCTCTGTTCTCCGTAGTGCTTATCGAACAGAAGATGAAGTTGATAGAAAGTGGCTCCGGACACCTGCCAATGGGACTTCTTGTAGAGATCCCGAAGAGTCATGGTATCGGCCAACAGCTGATTGAGTTGCTCGGTCATTTCCAGCCGGATTGGTTCTTCCAATTGCAACGGCATCACACTGTTCACGGTGCCAAATGCCTGGAGTTCGCGGGCTGTTTGGTGGTAGCGGGGTTGCGCTGAAGCTTTGTTCGAATGGTTGGAGCTTGGTTTCTTAGTCATCAAGTTCTCCTGAAACTGCGAATTTGGGGGCAAGCCAGAAGAGGAGGAAATGCCAGAACGAGAGGTATCTGCTTCCGGTCCTGTTTGCCGGTTCAACCCTATTGGATGCGAACCGCCGAAAATCGGTTCCCAGCCTTCCTAAGCGGAAATTCTACCCAGGGGGTGCCAATCAAGTTGGAGGACAGTCGTATTCTGCCCTGCACGCTCAGTCGGCCGCGCTACGCCGGATGCTGTGCACCTCAGTGAGGAAGTCGACTCGAGGCGGGTCTTTGACACCCGCGCTCGCCATTTTGGCTTTGAGTTCGTCGGAAGCTGCGAATGCGCGCGCCTTTTCCAGACTCTCCCATTCGAAGAAAAGAGTAAGGTCGTTGACGTTTCCAGCGCCGCGGAAAATACGGCAACTGAGCTCGCCGTTTTTGTGCCGCCAGTCAAAGGCGGAATCGAACACCGCTTTCCAGGCCGTATAGTCGGCGACTTCGTGGTGGATGAGAACGATGATCATGGTGGCGGGGGCACTCCTTTCACGGTGAAAACGTTGCCCCAAACGCAGGGAAAAAGCAAGTGCGGGGATCACAGAGGAATGGACTTGCAGGCCGGGGTGGTATAGCTCTCAGCAATTAGCAGCGGGCCGGGACACTGATACCGGGGAAAGTAAATGGTCGGGACGGCGAGATTTGAACTCGCGACCCCTTGCACCCCAAGCAAGTGCGCTACCAGGCTGCGCTACGTCCCGATGGAATCCGCTGCCGAGGATGACAGCGTGGGGTTCGACTTTCAAATTCTACACCAGTCGGCAGCCCCGGGCGAGGACCTACGGTCGGTGCACGAGCAGCACCCCCCATGAATTGTCATCCCGAACGAAGCGAGGGATCTGCAGTTCGCCGCGAAATGCAGATCCCCTCGCTACTACAACGTCGCGCTTTTCTCTGCTATCAGCTTCTTGATCTTCTCCACGAACTCCGCCGTCGCCATGTCTTCGGTCTTCTCTTTGCCGCGGGCGCGGACGTTGACTTTGTTGGCTTCGGATTCCTTGTCTCCTACCACAAGCAGGAACGGGACTTTCTGCATGGCGTGTTCGCGGATTTTTGCGTTCATCTTTTCGTTGCGGGCATCCACTTCAACACGCACGCCCACCGACCGCAGTTGCGACGCCACTTTCTCCGCATATTCCGCGTGCCGCTCGCTGATCGGAATCATCGCCACCTGCACCGGCGAGAGCCACACCGGGAACGCTCCGGCGTAGTGTTCGATCAGCACGCCGAAGAAGCGCTCGACCGATCCATAGAGCGCGCGGTGGACCATGACGGGCTGCTTGCGCGTGCCGTCTTCGGCGACGTATTCGAGCTGGAAGCGCTGCGGCAGATTGAAGTCGAACTGCACGGTTGAGAGCTGCCACAGGCGTCCGATGGCGTCTACCAGCTTGACGTCGATCTTCGGCCCGTAAAACGCGGCTTCGCCCGGGATGACCTTGTACTTCACGTTGAGCCGCTGGAGCGCGTTTTCGAGCGAATGGTTGGCGAGGTTCCATTGGTCCTCGCTGCCGAGGAAGCTCTTCCTGTGACCCGGGTCCCAGGTGGAAAGCTCGGTCTGGTAGTCGTCAAAGCCGAAGGCCTTCAGCACGGCGAGCGCAAACTCCATGCAACCGACAATCTCGTTTTCGATCTGCTCGGGAGTGCAGAAGATGTGCGCGTCGTCCTGAGTAAAGCCGCGGACGCGCAGCAGGCCGTGCATCACGCCCGAACGCTCGTAGCGATAGACGGTGCCGAGCTCACCGAGCCGCACCGGCAGGTCGCGGTAGGACTTCAGAGAGTCTTTATAGATCAGGATGTGTCCCGGGCAGTTCATCGGCTTGAGGCGGTATTCGGCGTCGTCGAGCTCCATGGCGTCGAACATGTTGTCCGAGTAAAAGCCCTCGTGTCCCGAAGTGTGGAACAACTGGCGGCGCGCCACGTGCGGCGTGCAGACGAGCGAATAGCAGCGGCGCAAGTACTCTTCGCGCATCCAGTCTTCCATCTCCTTGCGGATGATGCCGCCCTTCGGATGCCAGAAGATCAGGCCCGGTCCGGCGAGTTCCTGGATCGAAAACAGGTCGAGCTGTTTGCCGAGCACGCGATGGTCGCGCTTCTTGGCTTCTTCGATGCCGTTCAGGTAGGCGTCGAGATCCTTCTTCGAGAAAAACGAGGTGCCGTAGATGCGCTGCAGTTGCTGATTCTTCTCGTCACCCAGCCAGTACGCGCCCGCGACGTTAAACAGCTTGAATGCCTTGATCTTGCCGGTCGAAGGGATGTGCGGCCCGCGGCAGAAATCCGTGAACTTGCCGGTGCGATAGATCGAAATCTTTTCATCGGGCTTGGTAAATTGCTCGATGAAATGGCACTTCATGAAGTCGCCTTCGCCCTTGAACTTTTCCAGACC
>OBLU010003412.1_pt1 | contig 14406 bp, 16 predicted proteins | sample 1518681 | NCBI WGS metagenome assembly OBLU01 (sample SAMEA3539304, study PRJEB22396) | soil metagenome | biome: tundra; feature: field; material: soil | place: USA | collected 2010-05 | depth 0.15 m
TGGCGTGACTGGAGTTCAGACGTGTGCTCTTCCGATCTGCGCGCGCGGCTGAGCGCCGCATGCGCGCCGGCATGCTCGCGCAGCGCGTCGTTCAACCGGGAACCGGCGGCCTCCATCGCGACCTCCGCCCCGATCAGCTGCTCGCGTCGCTGCCGGCAGCGCGCGGAGTGTTCGAGCACCGCGGTCACACTCCCGCCGTACTTGCGCTCCAGCCGCGCGATCACGGCGAGGCGCTCCTCGACGGCCTCCAGCCGGCCCGGCTGTGCCTCCAGCGCGTCGCCATAGCGACCGATCTCGCTGAGCAGATCCTGCGCCTCGATCGCGAGCGCCCGCGCTCGCGCGGCCAGCTCCTCGAGTTGGCGGTCCAGCGGCGCCCCCGCATCGAGGCTCGACTCGCAGACGAGCAGTGCCCGCAGGCCGCCGGCATCCTCGTCGGCGAGTGCCTGCTGAGCGCCCCAGGCGGCGCTGCGCAGCCCCTCGACGTTGCGCAGCCGGTCGCGTTCTGCGACGAGCGCGTCGCGTTCGTCCGCCTTCGGATCGGCCTGCTCGATCTCGCCCAGCTCGAACTCGATCAGGTCCAGTTGTCGCTCGCGCGCGCCGGCGAGCTCCGTCAGACGCTCGAGTTCCGCCCGCGCCTCGCCCACCGCCGCCCAGGCCGCCGCAACGGCTGCGCGCCGGCGTCCCTGCTCGGGGCCGCACGAGGCGTCGAGGATCTCAAGCTGAGCGGCGCCGAGCATCAGGCGCCGGTGCTCGTGTTGGCCATAGAAGGACAGCAGCTCGCCAGCCAGCTCGCGCAGCTGCCCGACCGCGATCGAGCGGCCACCGAGATACGCCCGTGTGCGCCCGTCGGTACCGACCCGTCGCGCCAGCACCAACTCCGAGGCATCCGCCGCCAGGAACTCGCTGTGAAACGGCTGCGGCAGCTCGAAGACGCCCTCGACATAGGCCTCGCTCGCGCCGGGGCGCACGATCCCGGGCCGCGCGCGGCCGCCGAGCAGCAGGTCGAGCGCGTGGGCGAGCACCGTCTTGCCGGCGCCGGTCTCCCCCGTGATCACGTTCAGGCCACCGACCAGCTCGAGGCGCGCCTCCTCGATCAGCAACAGGTCTTGGACGGACAACTCGAGCAGCATGCGACAGGGTCTACCAGCGCGCGGGGACAGAACGCGGCCGGCGTGCCGCCGGCGCCCGCGATCGGCCGCGTCTAGCGCGACAGCCGGCCGAACTTCTCGCGCAGCCGCCGATAGAAGCTCGACCCCTCCATCTGCGCAAGCGTCGCAACGTCATGCGCGAACCGCGCACGCACCACCTCCGTCGGCGCGATCTCGCCCACCGGTCGTCCGTCCACCGAGACCGCGAGGGTCTCGCGCGAGCTGTTGTGCAGCATCAGGACGTCGTCGGGAGCGATCACCAGGGCTCGCGCGCTCAGCGAGTGCGGCGCGATGAAGGAGACGACCATCCCCGCGACTCCCCAGGCCATCACCGGTCCGCCGTTTGCGAGGTTGTAGCCGGTCGAGCCCGCCGGCGTGGCGACGACCAGGCCGTCGCAGCGCACACTCCCCACCTCCTCGCGACCGACCGCGTAGGCCAGCTCGGCGACCCGCCCGCCCACCTTGCGGTGCAGCGAGAGGTCGTTGAGCGCGATCGTGTTCCCCGCCGGCCCCTCGATCTCGATCGCCGGCAGGGTCAGAACGTCCAGCGTGCCGGCGAGCGCGCGTCCGAAGCCTTCACGCATCCGCTCCGGCTCCACCGTCGAGAGGAACCCGACCTCGCCGAAGTTGACCGCGAAGACCGGCACGGAGGTCCGCGCGTAGGCGCGCAGCGCTCGCAGGATCGTGCCGTCTCCGCCGAGCGCGACGCAGAGGTCGACGTCGAGCGAAAGAGGCGTATCGAGTGCCATCCCGGCGAGCTCGCCGGAAAGGCGGTGCTTGGCGGTCTCGTCGGCGTTGAGCGCAAGCACCGCCCCGTCGGCGTCGGCCAGCGCGGCCAGCTCCCGCAGCGCGCCGGCGGTCTCGGCCGGTCGACCGTGGGTCAGGACGGTGATCGCGCGGGCGCTCATCTGGGATCAGCCGCCAAGGCCAACGCAGCCAGGTCGCCCAGCGACCCGCGCGCGCCCTCGGCGAGCGCCACGAAGGTCTCGATGTTGCCCTTCGGCCCGGGCAGTCCTGATGGAAAGAAGCCGCGCACCGAGGCGCCGAGGTCCCGAGCGGTGTTAGACACGTCGAGCAGCGCACGGCGTCGCAGCGCGCCGTCGCGCACGACACCGCCTCGACCGACGAGCCCGCGCCCCACCTCGAACTGGGGCTTGACCAGGCAGAGTGCGTCAAAGCGCGGCGCGGCGCATGCGAGCAGCGCTCCCAGCACGGTCCGCAACGAGATGAAGGCGAGGTCGGCCACGATCACCTCGGGAGCGTAGGGCAGCACGTCGGGGCGCAGCTCGCGCGCGTTGAAGCGCTCGATCACCGTGACACGCGGATCACCGCGCAGCTTCCAGCTCAGCTCGCCGTAGGCGACGTCGAGCGCAACGACCGACGCGGCTCCGGAGGCCAGCAGGCAGTCGGTGAATCCGCCCGTCGACGCCCCCACGTCCAGGCAGCGGCGGCCGGCCACCTCGAGCCCGCTGCTCGCCAGCGCATTGGCCAGCTTGATCCCGCCCCGTGAGACGAACCGCGGCACCTCGTCGACCGCCAGCTCGACGTCGAGCGCGACGAGCGTCCCCGGCTTCGTCGCGCGCGTCCCGTGGGCCCCGATCCGCACCTCGCCCGCGAGCACCGACGCCGCTGCACGGCTGCGGGTCTCGAACAGGCCGCGCTCGGCGAGCAGCGCGTCGAGCCGCATCTTGGAAGACGCCCGGCGCTCCACCGCGGCCTCAACGTCCCCGCGAATGCTCGGCGACCGCGCGCTGATCGCGGGGCATCGCTCGCTACCGTTCGGCGAACGTCGCGCTCGGGCGATCGATCGCGGCGCGAACGCGCTCCGCGATCCGCTCGGCCGTGAAGCCGATCTCCTCGTGCAGCAGGGCGGGCGCCCCGTGGGTCACGTAGCGATCCGGCACCCCGACCCGCAGGATCCGGGTCTGCGCACCGCCGCCGGCTTCGTTCAGTGTCTCCCATACAGCGCTGCCAAAGCCACCAGCCAGCACGCCCTCCTCGATCGTGACGAGCAGCTCGTGCTCCGCCGCGAGCTGTGCGATCAGCCCGCTGTCGAGCGGCTTGGCAAAGCGCGCGTCGGCGACCGTCGCTTCGATCCCGTCGAGCTCCAGCAGCGCGGCTGCTTCCAGTGCCTTGCTGACGCCGGTGCCGTATCCGAGCAGCGCGACCCGATGGCCATCCCCGCCGCCCGCGTCGGGCGCCTCGCGCAGGATCTCGCCGGTTCCGATCGGCACGAGCATCGGCTCCTGCGGCAGCGGCACACCGACGCCTTCGCCGCGTGGGTAGCGGACCGCGCAGGGACCGGCGTGAGACAGCGCGGTGCGCAGCATGTGTACCAGCATCGCCTCGTCCCGTGGCGCCATCAGCACGATGTTCGGCAGGCAGCGCAGGTAGGCGATGTCGAACACGCCATGGTGTGTCGGCCCGTCGTCGCCGACCAGTCCGGCGCGATCCATCGCGAGCACGATCGGGAGCTTCTGCAGGCATACGTCGTGCACGATCTGGTCGTATGCCCGCTGGAGAAAGGTCGAGTAGATGGCCACCACGGGCCTCGCCCCTTCGAGCGCGAGCCCGGCGGCGAACAGCACGGCCTGCTGCTCCGCGATGCCGACGTCGAAGTAGCGCTCCGGCATCGCGGCCTGCAGGATGTTGAGCCCGGTGCCGGAGTTCATCGCCGCCGTGATGCCGATCACCCGAGCGTCGCGTCGGCACTCCTCCAGCAGCGCCTCACCGAAGACCGTCGTGTATTGCGGCGGCGGCTTGACGTCGGCGGCCTGACTCGAGGCGACGACCTCGCCGTTTGCGATCGAGCGTGGCTTGGCGGCATGCCAGCGCTCCATCCCCTCGAGCCCACCGTCCTCCGCCGGCCCGAAGCCCTTGCCTTTGACGGTCGCGATGTGCACGACCACCGGGCGCCGCGCGGCGAGCGCATCGCGCACGGCGATCCGCAGCGCCCGCACGTCGTGTCCGTCGATCACCCCGACGTAGGCCCAGTCGAGCTCCTCCCAGAAAAGCCCGGGAGCCGCGAATGCCTTGATCGACTCCTTCAGGTTCGGCCCGAACCGCTCGAACGCCGCGCCGATGCCGCCCGGCAGCTTCGTCAGGCCGCCCTCGATCCCACCGCGGGCGTGCCACAGCCGCGGGTTCAGACGGACGCGATTGAAGTAGCGCGAGAGCGCGCCGACGTTCGGCGCGATCGACATCCCGTTGTCGTTGAGCACCACCACGATCGGCGTTCCCAGCCCGCCGGCCTGGTGGATCGCCTCGAACGCCACGCCACCGGTCATCGCGCCGTCGCCGATGACCGCGACCACCCGACCGGCGTCACGATCGCCGCGCGCGCGCATCGCCTCCTTCAGCCCGACCGCGTACCCGATCGATGTCGAGGCGTGCCCGGCGCCCATGATGTCGTGCTCGGATTCGGCGATCGAGCAGAACGGCGCGAGACCGCCATAGCGGCGGATCGTCGCCAGCTGATCGCGGCGCCCGGTCAGCACCTTGTGCGGGTAGGCCTGATGGCCGACATCCCAAACGATCTTGTCCCGCGGCGAGTCGAGCAGCGAGTGCAGGGCGACCGCCAGCTCGCAGGTTCCCAGGTTGGCGCCGAAGTGACCCCCGATCTCGCCGACCGTTGCGATGATGTGCTCGCGCACCTCCTGCGCGACGCGCGCCAGCTCGTCCTCACTCAAGCCGTGCAGGTCCTGCGGACGCTCGATCCGGTCAAGCAGTCGGTCTGGCTGAGATGCGCTCACGAGGTTCGCGTGTAGATGAAGTCGGTGATCTGCTCCAGCTCGCCGGCCCCGGCGGGCGCGGCGCCGGCAAGCGCCGTGCGGGCCGCCTCATGGGAGGCGGTGGCCAGTTCGCGGGCTCGCACCAGGCCGTGCTCGGACACATACGTGCGCTTGCCGTGGCGCGCATCGCTGCCGCTCGGCTTGCCCAGAGCCGCGTCGGTACCGGTCACATCGAGGATGTCGTCAACGATTTGGAAGAGCACACCAAGCTCCGAAGCAAACTGCCCGAAGAGGATTGTCTCAGGTTCACCTGCCGGGATCAGCTCGAGCACGCACTGCACCGAGGCGGCGATCAGCCGTCCGGTCTTCAGCGCGTGCAGGCGGCGCAGCCCATCCGGCCCGGCGGGAGCCAGCTCGGTCACGTCGAGATACTGGCCGCCGACCATCCCGTCCACCCCAGTCGCAGCGGCCAGCAGCCCGATCGCGCCCAGCAGAGCGGAGGGATCGGCGCGCTGGTGCACGACGACATGCCGCAGGGCCTCCGCGTAGAGCGCGTCGCCGGCGAGGATCGCCACGTTCTCGCCGTAGGTGACATGGCAGGTCGCGCGACCGCGCCGCAGATCGTCGTCGTCCATCGCGGGCAGGTCGTCATGGATCAGCGAGTAGGTGTGAATCAGCTCGAGCGCGGCGGCCAGCGGCATCACTTCCTGGGGGTCTCGACCGAGGGCGAGCGCCGTCGCGAGCGCCAGCACCGGCCGGATCCGCTTGCCGGGCGCCAGCAGCGAGTAGCGCATCGCGTCCGCGAGTCCGGCCAGGTCCGCCCCGGTCGTGAACTGCACCTCGGCGAGATAGGCGTCTACCTGCGTCCGCAGGTGGTCTGGATACCCCACTACAGAAGACTGCCCTGCGCGCTCGCTGACTCCTCCACTCGGGCGCGGCGCTCTAGCTCTACGCTGGCCTCTCCGGCGAGCGCGGCGCATTCCTCGACCAGTGTCGCCGCGGCGTCCGCCGACAACTCTCCCGAGCGCAGCTGCTCACCGGCGCGCTCGAGGCGTTCGATCAGCGCATCGAGCTGGTTCTCAGGTGTGCTCATCCCGGTCATTCTCGCGCACCTCGCGCAGGATCGCGTCGAGGATGCCGTTGACGAAGCCCGGCGCGTCCGCGCCGCAGAACCTCTTGGCGCTCTGCACCGCCTCGTCGATCGCTCCCTCGGGCGAGATCGGCTGATCGGCCGGAACGGCATCGCCGTGGAGCATCTCGACCAGTGCAACGCGCAGGATGTTGCGCTCCAGCGGCGCGATCCGCTCGACCGTCCAGCCGCGGGCGTGGCGACCGAGCAGCTCGTCGAACTCCGGCGCGCGGTCCACCGCCGCGTGGGCGAGCGAGCGCGTGAACATCGCCGCGTCCGGCCCCAGCGCCTCCACGAGCGGCTGTCCCGTGAGGTCGTGCTGGTAGGCCGCGATCACGGCCGCGCGCCGTTGCTCGGTACGGCGCACCGACTCACCTCACGCGCGCGACACGTAGTCGCCGCTGCGCGTGTCAACGCGAATCCGATCACCGATGTTGACGAACAGCGGCACGTTGACTTGGGCACCGGTCTCCAGCACGGCCGGCTTCGTCCCACCGCCCGACGCAGTGTCGCCACGGACCCCGGGCTCGGTGTCGCGGACCTCCAGGTCGACGGCGCTCGGAAGCTGCAGATCGACCGGCTGCTCGTCGATGAACAGCAGATCGACCTCGTCGTTCGGTCGCGTCCACTGGAGCCCGCCGGCCAACGTCTGCTCCGGGAGCTCGAGCTGCTCGTAGGAGCTCATGTCCATGAAGTGCGCCTGGCCCCGCTCGGCGTAGAGGAACTGCATCTTGCGAGTCTCGGTGCGCACGGCGCGGAACTTCTCACCGGCGCGGAAGGTCCGGTCGATCACCGCGCCGTCGGACGCCCGGCGCAGTTTGGTGCGCACGAATGCGCCGCCCTTGCCCGGCTTGACGTGCTGAAACTCGACGATCTTGAAGACCACACCATCGACGTCGATGTGGTTGCCGTTCTTGAATTGGTTGGTCGAGACCATGTCGCGCCAGTCTACGCGGGCGCGTCAGCCAGCTCGTTCATCACCGGTATGCGAATCGCGTAGAGTCGCCCGGTCCAACTCAAGAGGAGGAACGATGACTGTAGGCATCCGCATCAAGCTCCCCGGCGTGAGCGTCGAGCAGTTCGACAAACTTGACGCGGCCATTGACGTGCGCGGCAATCGCCCGGACGGATTGATCTTCTCGGCATCTGGTCCGATCGAAGGCGGTTGGGGCGTGCTCGACTTCTGGGAGTCGCGAGCGCACTTTGACCGCTTCATCGCGGAACGCGTTGGGCCTGCGATGGCCGCCAGCGGCGAAGAGGCCACGCAGCCGGATATTCACGAGTTCCCCGTGCACGAGTACTTCCTGTAGCAGCGCCCGACGACCAAGAGCGGCTGCCCCGACGGCTGCGCAGGGGTCGGGGCAGTCACGCGAACGAACCCGGGCGCGCCTCGGCAGTTCCGGGACGCCCGCGCGCGGAGTGTGGCTCACGGCCGTTCTTGAACTGGTTGGTGTTGATCATTTCGGGCCAGTGTACGCGGGGGCGTCTCCAACTTATTCCAACGCCGCTGCGCGATCGGCGTACAGTCGCGTCGTCCACACCAAGGGAGGCATGATGGCTGTAGGAATCCGCGTCAAATTCGCCGGCCTGGGCGGTGAGCAGTTCGACAAGCTCCACGCGAAACTCGACCCTCGTGGGAATTACCCCGACGGGCTGATCTTTCACTCATCCGGTCCGATCGACGGCGGCTGGGGCGTGCTCGACTTCTGGGAGTCGCGCGCGCAGTTCGACAGCTTCGTGGCGGATCGCGTCGGACCCGCGGCTGCCGCTGCCGGAATCACGGCCCCGCCGGAGATCCACGAGTTCCCCGTGCATGAGCACCTCTCGCGCTAGCGAGCGGCGGACAGATCCCGATCGCCGTGCCCGGCGTCGCTGATCCGGGCCATCCGCGCAACCGCGAGTCCGTGGTGCACGAATACGCGGGCCAAAGCATGTCGCCGACGCTCGACGACGCGCCCCGCCCAGCCGGGGCGCGGGTCGCGAGCTCGCCAACCGACGTGTCAGTTCGCCGTCGGCGGTTCCAGACGAAACGTCGGGTGGTCAGCCGGGTCGGGGAGGCGCTTCCAGTAGCTGTCCACGGTGCGGCCGGCCTTGGCCCGATAGGCCTCGATCACCGGCGCACGCTCAGCCACCGGGATCTCGACGGCTGCGAAGCGCTCGGCTCCTGAGCGATCGCGCAGTTCGACGCGCCCAGCGCGACGCACGTTGCGCACCCACTCCGACTCGCCGCGCGTGGAGACGACGTAGCGGGCGCCGTCGTGCTTGACCGGAATCACAGGGATCTGCTGCTCGGCCCCGCTCGTACGACCGGCGACGGCGAGCGTCACCGAGCCGCCGATCCCAAATCGCATCGCGAGCGGGTTGAACAGCTTGCGCATCGGTGCCGGCGGCTTCAGGTAGGCCATCTGAGCTCCTCCTCGTTGACCGGGTGACCCTACACCCGCGCCCGCGCCCGCGCTCGCGCTCGGGCAACCAGCGCGCTCGCTTCGAGCATCAGCAACGTCAGCGCGATCGGCACGGTCGCCGGCAGCTCCTTGACGACGAGGAACAGCAGATCCATCGCCAGCCCGACGAGTCCGGCGATCGCCGCACCCCGCCAGGCGAGCCGCGGTTGCCCCGCGAGCAGCGCCCCCAGCAGCGCCGCGACGAACAGGTCGCCGTACCCCATGACGGCCGCGCTGAACACGACCCGCTGAAGCTGTGGCAGATGCGCGACCGGCGTCGCAGCGTTGAGCGCCCTGTTGGGTGCCGCCAGCAGATCGCTGACGACAAGCCAGGTGTCGACTGCCGCCATCGTCACGATCCCGAGCTTGACCAGCACGCGCGGGCTGACCGCCACCAGCGCCACGGCGAGCGTGACACACGAGAGCGAGTCCAGCGCCAGCCCCGCCGCCTCCCCCGCCAGGCCCTGGCGGTCGGCCCATGCGAGCGCGAACAACAGCGCGGCCGCAAGCGCCAGCGACGGACGAGCCCGCCGGACCGCCCAGCCGAGCGCCAGGGCGGCGAGCGGCGGCACCGCGATCAGGGCCAAATACGTGAGACCGTCGGCGAGCCCGCTGAGCGCCCGCGCGCCGAACACGAACGCAACGACCGACGCGGCCGGTACGGCCGCCCACCAGCCGCTGCGAAAGCGTGCCAGCGCCGGAAGCTCACGCGGCGCGGGACACACGACGAGCGCGGCCTGGACGAGGCTCAACACGCAGATCGACACGGCGAAAGACGGCATCGCGCCCAGCATGGAGCACCCGGCGGATCGGCGGGAGCGCGAGCCGCGCCGACGGGCCGGGCCGAGCGCGTCGAGCGGCGCGGAGCGCTCTCAAGCGCCGCGCGCGAGGAACCGATACCACAAGCGTGACGAGACGTCTGCGCGAACACGGGCCCGCGCTCGCATTCGCCGGACTCGGCGTGTGGGCGATGACGTTCCTCGGCCTCTACGGATTCAGCTGGAACGACTACGAAAACGAGGCGCTGCCGGCCTACGACGCGCTCACGGCCGGGCACGTGTGGTCCTTTCTGACGCTCGCTCCCGCGTACGGCGGCTCACTCGAGATGCGCGCGCCGTTCGCATTCCTGCCCGGCCTGTTCGGTGGTCGCGAGGTAGCGGTCTATCAGGCCGTTTCGGTCCCATGTCTGATCGTTGCGGCGCTGTTCGCGGTCTGGCTGCTGTCGCAGATGCGCGCGCTCGGCCACAACCGGCTCGCCCGCGCGAGCGTCCTGGGCCTGTGCGTCGTGAACCCGGTGACGCTGCAGGCCCTGCAGTGGGGACATGCGGAGGAGCTGCTCGGGGCCGTACTGTGCGTCGCCGCCGTGCTGGCCGCCCAGCGCGGGCACGCCGGCTGGTCGGGCATCCTGCTCGGGTTGGCGATCGCCAACAAGCAGTGGGCGCTGCTTGCCGTCGGACCCGTGCTGGTCGCCCTGCCGGCCCATCGCTGGCGCGCAATGGGCGTCGCTGCGGCGGTCGCACTCTGCTTCTACATCCCCCTGTGGCTCGCCGCCTACTCCTCCAGCTCGAGTGGCGGAGTGCTTGCGGCCACGAACGGCGGCCTCATCTTCCAGCCATGGCAGCTGTGGTGGTTCCTCGGCAGTACCGGACACGTTGTTCATGGCTTGTTTGACGTGCTCAAGGTCGGCTACCGAACGCCGCCAGCCTGGATCGAGACCTACTCGCACCCGCTGATCGTCGCGCTCAGTGTGCCGGCGACGCTGCTCGCGGTGAGACGAGGTAGCCGGGACGCGCTGCTGCTGCTGACCTTCCTGCTCGCCATTCGCTTCGCCTTCGATCCGTGGGACTTCGTCTACTACCCACTGCCGTTCATCTTCGCGCTGCTGGTTTGGGAGACGATGCGCTGGCGACGCGTGCCGGTCTTCGCGCTCACCGCGAGCGTCGTCGTGTGGTTCATTTTCGTCGTGCTGCCCTCACATGTCTCGGCGGACGCCCAGGCGGCCGCGTTCCTCGTCGTCACGCTGCCAACGCTTTTCGCGCTCGCGGTCGAGCTGTACGCGCCGGGGATGCGGCTGCGCACGATCGCCAGTCCGCGGCACGCGCACTCAAGCGCTCCGGCGACAACGCCGATATCGACGATGTGACCGCGCGCCATCGCGATCCGCTGCCCATGCCGCGAAAGACGTCCCGGCTCGAGATCGCCGCGTGGGCAGCGCTCGCCGTCGGCGCGTCGCTCGCGGCGCTCTGGGGATCGGCTTGGGTGGTGGGGCTCAACGACTACGGGCTCGAGGCGAGAGCGAGCTTCACCGCGCTGCTGCACGGCCACATCACGGCCTTCCTGGCGACCGCACCCCCCTACGGCGCGACGCTGCTCCTGCGGGCCCCGTTCGCGCTTCCCGCGAGCCTGACCGGCGGAAGCGCCCTGCTGATCTACCGGCTCGGCGCGTTGCCGTGCCTGCTCGCGATCGGCGCACTCGGTGTCTGGCTGGCCCGCGATCTACGCCGCGCCGGCGGCGGCATACTCGCCGCCGCCGCGGTGGTGTGCCTCTGCGCCGCCAACCCGATCACCTACATGGTGCTGCAACTCGGCCACCCCGAGGAGCTGCTCGGCGGGGCACTGTGCGTCGCGGCGGTGCTGTTGGCGCAGCGCGGACGCGCCAACTGGGCGGCACTCGCGCTCGGGCTCGCGATCGCCAACAAGCAGTGGGCGCTGCTGGCGATCGGGCCTGTGCTGGTCGCCTTGCCGGCGCATCGCTGGCGTACGCTGAGCATCGCCGGCGGCGTCGCCTTGGCGCTGGTCTCACCGATCATGCTGTCGTCCGCGAGCCTGCAGGCGGGCACGAGCCGACTGACCGTGTCCGCCACGGGCGGGCTGTTCCATCCCCAGCAGGTGTTCTGGTTCTTCGGTCCGCGCGGGCACTGGCTGCCGGCAATGGCCGGTGAAATCGCGCGCGGCTTCCGTCTTCCGCCGGCTTGGCTCGGCGATCGCGCGCACATGCTGATCGTCTGGCTGTGTCTGCCGGCGACGCTGTTCGCGATGCGGCGCCGCACGCGGCCAGCCGACACGCTGCTGTTGCTCGCCATGCTGATGCTGCTGCGCTGCTGGCTCGACCCATGGGACAACGTCTACTACCCGCTGCCGTTCGTCTTCGCGCTGCTGGCGTGGGAGACCACGGTCGCACGGCGTGCGCCGATCGGGGCCGCCGCGGCGACCGCGGCGACCTGGTTGATCTTCTGGTACCTCCCGAATCACCTCGGCGTCGACGCACAGGCCGTGTCGTTCCTGGCCCCCGCGACGCTCACGCTCGCGGCGCTCGCCGCCGTCGTCTACCGGCTTCGCCCACGCCACCAACCGGCCCGCACGGCTCCGTTGCTCAGTCGAGCACCAGCAGTTCCTTCGTGAAGCTGCTGAGGACCTGTGCGCCGTTCTCACGGACGACCACGAGATCCTCGATTCGAACACCCAGCTCATCCGGCACATAGATCCCGGGTTCGACTGTCACGACGTTGCGCGCCACGAGCTCCAGATCGCCGCCGATGCGCGAAAGGCGCGGCGCCTCGTGGATCTCGAGCCCGACTCCGTGGCCGAGGCCGTGCCCGAAGCGCTCGCCGTAGCCTGCCTGCTCGATGACGGCACGCGCCCGCGCGTCGACCTCGCGTCCGCTGACTCCCGGTGCGATCGCCGCAAGCCCGGCGAGCTGGGCGGCCAGCACGATCCCGTAGACCTCGCGAGCGCGCTCGCCTGGTTCACCGACCGCGATCGTGCGGGTGCAATCGGAGCAGTACCCGTCGACCAGGGCGCCGATGTCGAAGGTCACGAGCGTGCCGCGCTCGATCGGTACGGCGCGCGGCTGAGCGTGCGGCAGCGCGGCGTGCGCGCCGGACGCGACGATCGAGCCGAAGCTTGGAGCGCTCGCGCCGAGTAGGCGCATCTTGTGCTCGAGGGCGATTGCCAGCTCGCGCTCGGTTCGACCGCTCAGAGGAGCGGCGAAGAGCCAACCGAGAAGCTCGTCGATCAGCGACGCGGCAGCCGTGATCGCGTCGATCTCGGACTCGTCCTTGACGGCGCGTAGGCGCTCGACGAGGCCCACCGCGGCGACCAGCTCGACGGTCGAGTTCACAAGCTCGCCGAGGCTCGCGCGACGGCGCACCGTCGTCCTGGAGTCGTCGAACCCCACGCGGCCGGCCGCCAGCGATCCGGCCAGCGCGTCGAGCAGCTCACCGGTCACGATCTCGCACGCGAAGGCGCCATCGACCTCGACCGCGACCTGGGATGCGTAGCGGAAGTCGGTGAAGAAACGTCCGCCGCCGTCGGCACGCAGCAGCGCCAGCCCGTCAGAGCCCGTGTAGCCGGTGAGGTAGCGCAGGTTCGCGGCGCCCTCGACGATCAGCGCGTCGAGCTCCTCCGCCGCGATCAGCTCAGCAAGACGCGCGGGCCGCTCGGCGCTCACCCGTCGAGCTCCTTGCTCAAGCGGACGAGCGCCTCGCGATAGCCCTCGACACCCTGGCCGCTGACGCATGCGATCACGAGGTCGCGCACGACCGAGACGCTGCGCCACGCTTCGCGCTCGTCGATCTTGGAGAGATGGATCTCGACCGCCGGCAGTCCCGCGATCTCCAGCGCGTCGTGGATCGCCCAGGAGTAATGCGTCCACGCGCCGGGGTTGAGCAGAACCCCATCCGCGCGCGCGGGCAGCTCGTGCAAACGCTTGACGAACTCGGCCTCCGAGTTGGTCTGAAAGCAGTGCATCTCCAGTCCGAGTTCGCGGCCAAATTCGGTCACGCGGCGTTCGAGCTCCGCGAGTGTCAGTGTCCCATAGTGGATCGGGTCTCTCCGTCCGAGCATGTTCAGGTTGACGCCGTGCAGAACGGCCACGCGATTGCGCACGGGGGTCATGCGCACAGCTCCGCGAGCGCGGCCTCGAGCTGCCCGCGCGTGACCTCGGCGCCCGGGCGCACGTCGCCGGGAGCATCGACGAGTACGAACGGCACGGCGGCGCCCAGTCGCTTCTTGTCGCGTTCGGTGGCCTGCGCCACCGCGGCCGGGTCGAGCCCCTGCGCGCGCGTCGGCAGTCCGTGCGCGCTGAGCAGCTCGCCGACCTGCGCGCGCAGCTCGTCCTGTCCGGACAGCGACAGCGCTGCGAGCAGCCCGAGGGCCACAGCCTCACCGTGGCGGTAGCGCCGATAGTCGGTCACCGTCTCGATCGCATGCCCCACCGTATGGCCGAGGTTGAGCACCTGGCGGCGCCCCTCGTCGCGCTCGTCCTCGGCGACGATCGAGAGCTTGCAGCGGGCGCAGTCGAAGATCACGCCGTCGTCGATCGGCAGATCGGCGGCGATCCGATCCCACAGCGTGCCTCCGGTGATCAGTGCGGTCTTGATCACCTCAGCGTATCCGGCGCTCAACTCGGCTGCGGGAAGCGTCTCGAGCGTCACCGGATCGACCAGCACGCCGGCCGGATGGTGGTAGACGCCGACGTAGTTCTTGGCCTCCGGGAGATCGACGCCGGTCTTGCCGCCGTAGGCCGAGTCGACCTGCGCGGCGAGCGTCGTCGGCACCTGGACCACCGCTACCCCGCGCTGGTAGGTGGCGGCACAGAATCCCGCGAGGTCGCCGACGACCCCGCCGCCCAAAGCAATGAGGTGGTCGGCGCGCGTCATACCGCGGCGGGCCAGCTCGCTCCAGACGCTCTGCGCAGTGTCGAGCGTCTTGCTGGGCTCGCCGGCGGCGATCACGATCACCCCGTCCAGTTCGCCCGCGGCTTCGAGCCACAGCGGCGCCACATGCTCGTCGGTCACGCAGAAACGTCGAGCCGCTGACCGCGCGAGCGGCCACAACGCCGCGGCGAGCACGCCGCGTCCGATCCAGACCGGGTACTCGGCCGATCCGTTCACCGCCCACAGCAGGCGCGTGCCGGCAGGCGCGCGGCGCAACTGCTAGACCGCGTCGTGCAG
>OBLU010003414.1_pt1 | contig 14404 bp, 11 predicted proteins | sample 1518681 | NCBI WGS metagenome assembly OBLU01 (sample SAMEA3539304, study PRJEB22396) | soil metagenome | biome: tundra; feature: field; material: soil | place: USA | collected 2010-05 | depth 0.15 m
TACGGCGACCACCGAGATCTACACTCTTTCCCTACACGACGCTCTTCCGATCTCTAGGCTCCGCGCTCCTGCAGGATGGCAACTCAAAAGAAGCCCGCCAGGAGTTGGAACGGGCCAATCGTCTCCAGCCGGATATGCCGGAGACCCTGTATTCACTCGGCAAGGCCGAATCGCAGGAAGGAAACTCCGCTGCGGCTGAAAAAGCTTGGAAGCGCGTAATTGAACTTGAAAAGACCGGCGATCTTGCCTCGCAGGCGCATTTCGGCCTTTCCGGAATTTACCGGAAGCAGGGAAAGACGGAAGAGGCCGCGCGTGAATTAAAGGAATTCCAGGAGACGCGCAAGCCGGAGAAGCAACCGTAGTCCTGAGCTAAAGCGGCGGCTCCGTGACCTGGAGCCTTTGGTCCGCGGTCACTTCGCCCAATTTCTGTACGGTGCCGGAAGGCCAGCGGATTTCGACAATACCCTTGCGTTCGTTCCCTAGCCCGAAGTGGAGCGTCAAATCACTGCTGGAAGCATAGCCGACGCTGCTGGTTACGCATCGAATCTGGGTTCGCGTTGCCACCTTCAAAGTAACCTCGGCTCCAATCGCCGAGCGATTGCTCCGGGTGCCCACGAGTCGCAATTGCAGCCAATGCTGCGCCGGGCTTCGATTCCACCAAAGCTCGATCGGCCCATCCATTGAAGTTACGGCCACATCCAGCCGGCCATCGTGGTCAAAATCCGCGAATGCGCAGCCTCGATGTAAACGCGCTGCCCCTCGCCCGACGCTGGATTCATTGGATACATCGATGAACTTGCCGCCAGAATTCCTATAGATCTTGTTTGTCATTCCATCGCCGGCGTCTACCCCGCCCCCAGCAACAAAGAAGTCGAGCCACCCATCGTTATCCAAATCGACCAGGCCGCACCCCCACCCGCTCACTGAATGTGTCAATCCCATCAGCCCAGTCTGCACGCTTCCATCTTCGAAATTTCCGTGGCCTCGATTCAGGAAAACACCAAAACTCTCGTTCTTCAGGGCGGTCATTACAACGTCAAAGCGGCCGTTCCCAGTGATATCGCCGAAGTCCGCGCCCATACCGGAAATACTGCGCCCATCACCGTTATAGGCCACCCCGGCATCTATTCCAATTTCTTCGAAGCCCTGCCCCGAATTTCGGAACAACAGGTTGCGTGCGTTGTCATTGGCTACGAAAAGTCCGGGCCTGCCATCTCCGGCAAAGTCCGCCATCGCAATCCCCATTCCTTTTCCAAGCGCTTCGGCCAGAGGTTTCTTTCCCGTAACGTCGGTAAAGGTTCCATCGCCGTTGTTATGGAAAAGCTGCATTGCCTGCGAATGATATTTGTCTGGATGGCAATAGCGTCTCAGATCCGGAGTCATTCCGCCGCAGACCGGATCAAGCCCCGGCGCCCAGTCGCAGTAATTGGAAACAAAAAGGTCAAGCTTGCCGTCGCCATCGTAGTCAATCCACGCCGCAGCGATCGACCAGATTCTCCGCTCCTTCGGAACCTTCAGCCCAGCCGCTTCAGTTACATCGGAAAAGGTTCCATCGCCGTTGTTATGAAAGAGCTGGTTACCATAGACGCCCAGCACGAACATATCTTCATGTCCGTCATTGTTATAGTCTCCTACAGCAACGCCGATTCCGTAGCCAAGGCCTGCCACTCCTGCCTTTTCGGTTACATCGGTAAAGGTTCCGTCGCGGTTGTTTCGATAGAGTCGATTCCAATAAGTTCGATCCTGCTTTTGAAGTTGGGGCAAGGTAGCCCCATTTACGCAGTAGATATCGGGCCAGCCATCGCCGTCATAGTCAATGACCCCGAGCCCCCCTACCAGGGTCTCCGGTTGATACATGTGTCCGGTCGCTCCAGAACGAAGTTGGAAGTTCAGTCCGTTTGCCGGTGCACCGTTTTCCATCCGGATGAGCGTCGGGGTGCCAACAGACCATCCCCTCGAGTTCAGGATGTGTGTCCAGGTAAGAGCCGCGCCTCCAACCAATAGATCGCGCCGATTAATGGGCATCTGGACTCCCGGTCTCGCCGCTTTCCAGTGATGACTTGGCTAACTTGGATGCTTCAGCAGAAGCGAGCCTCGCTTCGTCTTCGCGGCCAAGCTTTCGTAGCGCACTCGCAAGCATCGCATGGAGAGCGCCCTTCTTATCCGGATAGCCAGCAGCCAACTCCGGAGCAAGGTAACGCAGTGTTCCTTCAGGATGGCCCGTCTGTCCGTATGCCACGCCCAGTTGTACTTTCGCCCAGTCGTCTGCAGGGTCAATTGCTGAGAGTTGCTTCAGGCGCCCAATAGCCTCGGCATAATCGCGGTCGCTCATCGCCATCTGAGCCAGCGTACGGAGCGCGAGAGATTCGTGAGCCTCCAGTGCGACTGCCTCTAAGGCCGTCTCCTTCGCATGTACCCCATCTCCAACACGGTCGTAGGCATCAGCCAACCTTGCAAGCAGGTGCGGATCCTTAGGGCGGGACTTCAGAGCTGCAGCATACTCCCACTGCGCCGCCGCACCATCGTTTTTCAGGCGCAGTAACATATCCCCCTTCAGTTCATGCACTGCGACTTCATCGCCCGCTTTCCTGAGGTGAGCCAGCACATCTTCACCCGCACCCGCATAGCAGACCTCCAGCCAAAATACGGCCATACTTCCGTCAGCCTTCACTCCACGCTCAAGCAGCGGGATACCATGTGGGCAATCGTCCGTCTTGGCAAACGCTACACCTCGCCAAAGCGAATCGAAACTATCAGCGGTCGCACTAGCCGGAAGGGCGACTAACTGCTCCCATCTTCCCGCTTCATAGAGATCTCTTCGACTTAGGTCTTTGCTGTTACTCGGCTTCGCTGAAGTTAGCGAACAGGAAGAAGTTGCGTTGCGAAGACAATCCCAAACGGTCCCAGAGACTTCCGGCCCAGGGACGAGAAATCTTGGCCACGATTCAAGGGTTCTCTTTAACTCTGCGGGTGACCGCGCTCCCAGCGCCGACAATCGCGATTCAGCATTGGGCCAGCGCTGTTCCAAGACGGCGAGCAGCGCTTCGAGCCGTTGCGTTTCGGCTTCTTCTGGTTCACGCCGCTGCGCTTCCTTCAGGCTCTCAGCGGCTTCCTCATGCTTGCCAAGTACAAGCTGCGACGAGCCAAGCTCTCCCCAAATCCCTCGCTGCTCCGGATCCTGGGCGGCGGACTGCTCCAACAACGACTCCCTGACTTCATCTCCGTCTTTGCGATTCGCTGCCGTGACCCGAAGCATGGTAGCCTCCCCACGCTTTGACGTGCGCATTTGCTGCCCGAGAACGCGAGAACGATCCAAGCAATAGTCGGCCCACTTTACAAGGACCTGTTCTGCCCCTGGTGACCGAGCAACTGCTAACTGCAAAGCCTCCGATGCGGTGGAGTAATCCAGAAGGTCCACAGCCGCATCAGCCAAAAAGGCCAATGCCGTTCCGTCTTCAGGACGAGCTTTTGATGCCGCTTCCAAAGGCGCCAATGCATCGTGAATGTTTCCGTTGTGGAACAGGTCCTCGCCCAATAAGAGGTTGACTTCGTAGTTTTGAGGATTGCTTTGTGCGAGTTGCTTCAAAATAGGAATGGAGTGAGAATAGTTACGTTGTTGGTGATAGGAATTTGCGGTTTTCAACAGCGTTGCGAAGTTCTCAGAAGGTAAGGCAGTTGCTGACCTGGTGAATACCAGGAAGAGGATCGATGAGACTATCGCACCTGCGTCACGAAAACCAGACTTAGGTTTCGAATAGAATACAGAGCGTGGTCGGCGAACTTGCCTATAGCATCGCGAAAATCTAATCCAGAAAAGCATTGGAAGATACGGCTTCCACATTGAACGCAATTTTAAGCTAGCGTGCGGTCGCGCGTCCAGTTCAAAAGGCATCGCAACTCCATAAGCGGGCAGCGCGGGGGCGCCTTGCCAAACGCGGCTACAGCCGAATAAACTTAGGATGCCTTGCCTGCATCGTTTTGGAAATTACAATGCTGCGCACCCTTTTCATTTCGATGCTGCTGTTGAGCCCGCCTCTCTCAGTTCCGACTTTTGACGTGAGCAGGCCTAAGGGCGTCGACTTTATACTCGAGAACTCTCCCACATCTAAAAAATACCTGATAGAAACGATGCCAGGCGGCGTTGCACTGCTCGACTACAATAACGACGGTCTCCTCGACATATTTCTCGTGAACGGCGGGAAATTATCGAGCGCAGTGACTGTGCCTGAGTCATTCGATCGGAGCAACCCAAAGTACTGGAATCGGCTTTACCGGCAAAACAAGGACGGAACATTTACCGACGTCACCGAGGCTGCCGGGCTGGCCAGCGCAGGCAATGGTAACTATGGCATGGGAGTGGCTGTTGGAGACTATGACAACGATGGCTATCCAGACATCTACATAACAAGTTATGGAAAGAACATCCTCTACCATAACAACGGCAATGGGACGTTTACCGATGTTACCAAGAAGGCGGGTGTTGAAGCGGGCGGGTGGTCCGCATCGGCGGGATTTTTCGACTACGATAATGACGGGTATCTTGATCTTTTTGTAACTCGCTATATGGAGTGGGATCAATCGCATAATAAAGACTGCGGTGGCTCCTATCACACTTATTGTCCACCCGTTGAATATCCGGCCACGACCAATATTCTCTATCACAACAACCGCGACGGGACATTTACAGATGTGAGCAAGGCTTCAGGAGTTGCGGCTAAAAAGGCCCGGTCGCTTGGCGTCGCATTCAATGACTATGACAACGACGGCTTTGCGGACATCTATGTGTCCAACGACGCAATGCAGGAGTTCCTCTTTCACAACAACAGGAATGGAACTTTCACCGAGGTTGGTTTGGACGCGGGGGTTGGCTTCACGGATAATGGGAGCCCGGTATCTGGAATGGGAGTCGATTTTCGCGACTACGATAACGATGGACGGCCGGACGTAGTAGTGACGGACCTTGCCAAGCAGGTGTATGCGCTCTTCCATAACGACGGCAATGGCATCTTCAGTTATCGAAGCATGGAGACCGGGCTAGGTGTACTCACCGCGGGCAGTTCGGGCTGGGGAATGCGGTTGGAAGATTTCGATAACGATGGCTGGAAGGACTTATTCGTGGTCCAAAGCCATGTTATGGACAACGTGGAGACCATCAACCCGTCGCTACATTACATGCAGGTTCCCCTGCTCGCTTTTAACCATGAAGGGCGCTTCGAGGCGGGGAATCCCGGAACGACGACGCCCGTGGCCGCCAGAGGGGCCGCATTCGGCGATATCAACAACGATGGATGGATCGATGTGGTTGAGACCGTGCTAGGCGGCCATGCCGTGCTCTTTCGCAACCGCGGCGGAAGCGCCCATTGGCTCACGCTTGCGTTACGAGGAACGCGCAGCAATCGTGACGGGTTCGGAGCCCAAGTGCACTTAAATGGACAAACGCAATATGCTACCGCCGCGGGAAGTTACCAAAGCTCGAGCGACAAGAGGGTTCATTTTGGCCTAGGCCCTGCAAAAACGGCAGATATAGAGATATCCTGGCCTTCAGGCATTCATCAAACACTTAAGGGTGTACACGCGGACCAGATTCTGGAAGTACGTGAACCCGAAAAGCCATGATTGAATTTGGCGCGGGCTGCGTCGTTAGGCTTTCCGTCGAATCCCTTCGCTCACGCGAGTTTATCCAGGCGAAAGCCCACGCTCTACCGCCATAATTGCAGCTCGCATGAAGCCCAGAGTATGTGCCATTCCTGCGTGCCACGGCGCCGCACATGTCATCTGAGGGCTGTGATCGGGGATCAACACTCCATCAAATCCATTCTTGTGGAGGATGGTTAGGACACGCAACATATCGATGTCACCATCATCGATAAACGTCTCGTGGTAGGTGGGCACTTTGCCGCTTACGTTTCGAAAGTGAATGTATGCAATGCGCTTCTGGCTGCTGTACTGCTCGATTGCTTCGTAGAGATTGCCCTCGGTCATCTCCGCCAGGGTACCCAGGCAGAATTCCAACTGATTGCTTGGGCAATGAGAGATATCGATCAAGCGTTGATACATGCTTGGCTGATATACCAATCGCGGCTGTAGGCGCATCGTCGGCAGAGGAGGATCATCCGGATGCGCTGCCAGACTCACGCCGGCCTGCTCCGCTACGGGCAGTACCTCTTCCAGAAATCGCTGCAAGCGGCTCCAAAGCTCCGTGTGCGAGATCGTCGGCAGGAAGCCCTCTGGCGCGTCCTCATCAAAGATCATGTTCCAAACTGTCCCATTGGGAACAGGTGCATCGACTGGCCCCGCCATGCCGACCGACTCTGCTCCGCCACGAGCATACGGGCCACGAACACGGCCGCATACGCCGGCGATGCTGAAGTTATAGCCAAGGATACCTATTCCTGCTTCGCCCATGGCCCTTAGGATTGCGTGAACATTGCGAATGTGGAGGGCGCGCTTCGGTCCGTCGAGTAGTATGTCGTGCCAATGCGCGGGATCGAGATTCTCTACACCTTCAAGCTTCAGTCCTGCGCCCTCAATTTGCTTGCGTAACGCAACGAGGTCCTTCGTGGTCCAAAGCCGGTTAGGATCGCCGGCAACGCCCCATGGTTTGTCCCTGTTTCCCGTGGGCTGGTTGCTCTGAGGGTTTGCTTCGCCCTGTTTGAAGTAATCGACCAAGTGAACGATCACGTGTGTGCAGCCGGCCTGTACGGCGAACGCGTAATATTCGTCGTTCAACATGTGCCGATAGAGTCCCAACCCCAGTTTCATAATCAACTTCACCCGATCTTTGGAATGCTTACACCCATGTCAACGCCTACCACCTGTCCCGTCAGCTCATTGGCCATAGACGAACACATGAAAAGAAACACGTCGGCAACGCTCTCTGGCGAGTCTCTTCTTCCCCAAGGGAGATATACACAACACCAAGCGCGATTGCGCCGAGCGCCAGTGATCAGTTTGGTCTTTTCGGATAAATTGATGTCCGTCATGATTATCGAATTCGGCAGCGTTTCCAGGTCAAAACTATTTCCTACATGATTCCATGGCGCGCAAAAGCCGAGACAGCGGAGACGCCTTGCTCAAGATCTTTCTTTACCAGTTTTTCTCCGCGCGCCTTTTCCAGGGCGAGTGAGAACACCTCGGCCTCCACGGATACCGGAATCACACAGATGCCGTCGACATCTCCAAACAAAATGTCTCCGGGCTCGATTCTGGCTTGGCCTATCTCGATGGGAACCCGATAGTCATACACCTTATACCGCGGTCCGGAGTCCTGGCCGTACGACCCGAACGCAAAAACCGGGAATCCCATTTCTAACCAGGCTCTCGTGTCTCGTGCATACCCGTTCACGATTGCCCCGGCGGCGCCAAGAACTCGAGCGCGCGTGGTCATCATTTCTCCCCACATCGCATTTCTGGGACTGGAACCGGTATTGACGTAAATCTCATTCGGCTTCAAGTCGTTCAGCGCTTCCAGCATCAGGCCGAATGGCTTCTCCATCATTTTGTTTGCTGAAGCATGCACCTTCTCCGTCTCCAGACAGCACTGGCATGGCTCGGCCGATGACAACGTATCCTGAATCGAGCGGGCGTATCTGCGGCGGAAGAAACTGATGCAAGAGCTTCAGCTTATCCATAACATCGCCGACCACGCTCGTGAATAGTTCCTGTTTTGCGAGATTGAAGAGTGCGTCATCATTCTGCCAAAGGGGCATGATATCTTCGGATTACCTGCAAGAATCAAAGCGCTTCTTACATAGTAGGACTAAGTCCCTTGCGCACCTGGGCCAGCACCTTCAAGTAGTCGCGGGCAGTCGCGGTGATGGTCTCCGGGGTTCCCTGGTCGATGGCGGCCAAGCTAACAAGGTCGCTCCCGACTCCCAGAGCGCGGGCGCCGGCGCGAATAAAGCTTTCAGCCGTTTGTAATGTGACACCGCCGGTAGGGATAAGTTTGAGGTGCGGAAAGGGCGCGAGCAGCGACTTTAGGTACATCGCACCGCCGACGGCAGAGCAGGGAAAAATCTTTACGTAGTCTGCGCCAGACCGCCAAGCTGTGATGACCTCAGTGGGCGTGAGCGCACCCGGAATGGAAACCTTGCCAAGGGCGCGAGTCCTGGCCACGACTTCGGCGTGGAAACTCGGACTCACGACAAACTCCGCGCCGGCCTCGATAGTCGCTTCGGCCTCTTCAACAGTGGTCACGGTGCCTGAGCCGAGCAACAAATCGCCGGCATACTTCTGCTTTAATTCGCGGAGCAGATCAATCGCGCCGGGAACGGTCATGGTGACCTCAACGATGGTTACCCCACCGGCGATCATGGCTTTCACCACCGCATGAGCCTGGGTCGCATTGCGCGCCCGCAGAACCGGGATCAGGCCAACACGTTCTATGATTTGCTGGGTGGTCTCGGGCATTCGTTCCTCAATTCTGCAATGTTAGCTATCGGGCAATCCGTGCCGACCCACCTTTGATAATACGTTCCACCTCGGCCAATGTGGCCATACTCGTGTCGCCGGGGGTGGTCATCGCCAGGGCGCCATGCGCCACGCCGCAGCGGACCGCCCAGTCAATGGGTTTTCCGGCGAGAAGGCCGTAAATGAGACCGGAAGCGAAACTGTCGCCGCCGCCAACACGGTCATAGATGTCGATGTCCCGCTGGGGAACGTGGACGATCTGGTCCTCATAGAGAGCGATGGCGCCCCAGGCGTTGCGACTGGCTGTATGCGCGGTGCGCAGTGTGCTTGCAATGAGCTTCAGATTTGGATAAGCCGCTGCCACCTCACGAAGCATTTCTTCATAGGCGGCGATTGGTAACTCAGCAAAATCCTCGCTTACGCCCTTGATCTGAACGCCTAACATGGCGGAGAAGTCCTCTTCGTTGCCCAGTAACATATCCACCTTGCGAACCAAAGCGCAATTCACTTCCTGCGCCTTGGGCTTGCCGCCAATGCTCTTCCAGAGGGAATCGCGGAAGTTCAGGTCGTAGGAGATTGGGGTTTGATGGAGGCGTGCGGCATCCATCGCTTCGGTAGCGACTGCCGCAGTAGAGGGTGAGAGCGCCGCAAAGATTCCACCGGTGTGGAACCAGCGCGAGCCATTGGGTGCCGCGAAAATGGACTCCCAGTCGAAATCGCCTGGCTTCATCTGGCTGATGGCGGTGTGACCGCGGTCGGAGCAGCCTGCGGCAGCGCGTACACCGAAGCCGCTCTCAGTGAAATTGAGGCCGTTGCGGGCCTGTCGTCCAACGCCATCGTAGGGAACCCATTGAAGCAAGGAAGAATCGACGCCGCCCTGAAGAATAAGATCCTCGACCAGACGGCCAACCGGGTTGTCGGCTAAAGCAGTGGCGATGGCGGAGCGCAGGCCAAAGCAGCGGCGCAGGCCGCGCGCGACGTTGTATTCGCCGCCACCCTCCCACACCTGGAATTGCCGTGTAGTATGAATGCGGCCCGGGCCCGGGTCGAGACGGAGCATGACTTCGCCTAGACTCACGCAGTCCCAGCGGCGGGCAGAATCGGGAATCAAGATCGTCGTCATTGACGAGGAACCACTTTCAGAAATTGCATGTAGAGCCTTCAGACAGAAACTCGAAACAATACACGCGTAATGTATGGCAATCATATGTTGTTGTCAAGCTGAGACCCTTGATGCGCGCTATTGATTTCGACTAACTGTACCACTTAAAAACTTCCGGGCTGGCAATCATTCCCTCGATGCCTTCCAAAAGTCAAGATCTGCTCGTTCGTATTGCTGGACAACAGGAGTCTCTAATATATTCATCCCAGAAAGCGATTTTTGAAGTAACTTCGCTTTAAGGCCTTCAACCAGAAGTTCAGGCCTCTTTTGTCGTAACTTTCTCGTATAGCATAAGTATGCCACGGTCTGATATATTTCCCAGTGATCTTTCTGTCTGCGGTAAGTTGGTTCATATCCGACTCTTGCCCCCAGACTGAAAGAAAGTACCAAAGTGCTGGCTTCAAACTGACTTTTTAACTGTTCAGTTGATACCGTGCGTAGTGGAGTGTTTCTGGAGTAATCAATTTTGCCGGACTCCCCGAAAAATCAAGCGGTTGCTAAAGGAAGGCAAGCCGACCATGCACAAACTGCACAGCGCCGGCCAACCATGGGCGACGTAGCGCGATTGGCCCACGTCGGTACCATGACCGTTTCTCGGGTGCTCAATGGGACCGCGCGCGTGTCAGCGGAGACCGCACAGCGTGTCCAGACCGCAATCGATCAGTTAAGATATCGCCCGAATGAGTTGGCGCGTGCCTTCCGAGGTCAACGAAGCAGGACCATTGGACTCATCATTCCATATCTCTACGATCCCTTCTTTGCCAATTGTGCTCATGCTGTAACTACAGTTGCCAGAGAGCGCGGTTACTCCGTAATTATCACTGCATCGGACGAGGATGCGGATACCGAGTACATTGAGGCCGAGCGGATGCTGCAACGGCATGTTGACGGCATAGCGGTAATTCCCGCAAGGTCCCGCCATTCGCGTCTAACTAAGGCATTATTCGGCAAGACACCGGTGGTAGCTTTTGACCGCCCAGTCTCCGACCCGGCAATCGACGTAGTATTGGTGCAAAACACCGCGGGATCATACAGTATTGTCGAGCATTTGATTGAGCATGGCCATAGACGCATCGCGTTCATGGGACTCAGCCGGCGGTTATTTACAATCAATGCACGATTTATCGGCTATCGCAATGCGCTCCAGAAAGCTGGACTGCAAGAGAGTTCATTTTTTGGGTGCGATTCGCAGCAAGACACACTGCGAGCCATACAAGAAAAATTAAGTGAGAGCAGCCCACCCACGGCCTTCGTCACCTCAAACACCTTGGCGACGCTCCATGTCTTTTCTTCGCTATTGGGTTTGGGAATAAAGATCCCGAGCGAGATCGCATTTGTTGGATTTGATGACTTTGAGCTCGCCGCTCTAACCGCACCGCCGCTCACTGTGATTCGCCAGCCGGCTCAGGAAATGGGCAGGGCGGCGGCCAGCCTGCTCTTTGAGCGAATCGCGCGTGGAGAGTTACCGAAGACCGGAAACAGGATTGTGCTTCCAGTTGAGATGGTATTGCGCCGATCCTGCGGGTGCAAGCACAGGACGGACGTTGTGATCCCACTGAGCAAAGGCTCCGCAGCCGTCGCATGAGACCAGCCTTTCTGCGAGTTAGCCACATGATAGGGAAAACTCTAATGCGTGAAGATTTCTCCCGTTAGAGAACGGCCCCGCTCTAATGCATCCAATTATCTGGGGGCAAGGAAACTCCCGATCAAATTCGTTTCGTATTGGAGTGCCTCAACCTATCTAACTTCCCATTCAATCGACTCCCGTTTCACTCACCCACTATGGCTTTTCTGCATGCCATAGGGGGCGAGCGAGAAACGCAGTGCATTTACTCAGCCGTAAGTACCGCCGATGTCCCTGCGGGTAGTGTTATTGTGGCAACGGTTTTCCCTTGATCCGTAGTTACCGAGACAGACTCGCCAGTCATCGCATTCTTCACCTTGTGTGTTCCGCGGAAGCTCACGACAGCCGTCTGCGTTTCCCCCCAGTTGGTCAGGATTGCGGTGGACTGTGACGAGCCAACCAACCCGCGGAAGATGACCCCTTCGGATCCTTGCTTTAACTGGATCGGCATTTCCGAAACTTGCGCGCGAGCCGGCTCAATGATCCATTTCTGGACGGCCGGGTTGTTGCGGCGCGCATAGGCGAGCGTAACCGCTGATTCAAAGTAATAGGCCTGTCCCTTGCCGTAGTTATGCTTCACAGCAAACGGGTTGCCATCGCTATCACGCATTAGTACCTCCGCGCCCTTGAGTTCGAGCGGTAGCTTCCAAAGCTCTCCCCCTAACTCATTCTGCGGTGTAACGGAGTAGGGATTGCTTGGTTGCACTGGGTAGATGTCATCTGCCTCGACACCAAAGAGGTCTGTAAGATCGCCTGGAACGGTTGGCCGGATCTTTCCTCTTTCATCTTTCCATGCAATCAGGCCATCGGCCCATAGAGTGCCTCCCTGTTTTACATAGGATTTCAAGGCGGCAATTCCCTCGTCGTCCAGTGCGTAGGCGACCGGTGCGTAAAGAACCGCGAACTTGTTGGCCTCACCGTGCTTCAGTTGATCGAGGTCGACGTACTCGGCAGGGATGTGCGCTCGCAACAGTGCAAGATAGCAGCCCTTCAGTGCGTCTTGGACATCGTCCGAGCGGTTATTTTTCTTGTCGCCGCGAGATTGCCATTTGCCGTCAAGGTCGTTCACCACGGCGGCTTCGCGATCAAAGAGAATGGCCACGCGCGCCTGTTGAGGCCGCTCGCTTGCCAGGTAAGGATTCTTGTCCAACACGTCCGCCACCGTTTTTACGGCAGGCAGGCGCACACTTGGTTTGCCAGTCAGGCCGACAAGGCCCCATTCGCCGGCTTCGGTGCCGATGTCCCTGGGGTGCCAGAGCCAGAAAATTACAGAATTTGCGCCAGCTCCGTAAGAATCCCACAGCCACCGTGACAGGTCTTGCGGCGTCGCGTTCAGCGAGAAAGCGCCGGTATAGACGGTTGGACCGCTTTGCAACTCGGTCACCCACAGAGGCTTGCGCGGCTCCGCCATGCTCGCGCTCGCGATCAGGTCGAGGCGATAGGCAAAGAGTTCGCCGAAGCCGCTCTCCGGCGTCGATGGGGGAACGGCCCAGGCCGTGTGCATCGATACACCAAGAATGTCCGTAACCCGCTTTTCTTTCCAAACATCCTGCCCGCTTGCATCCCCAGTGGGTGAGGTTACATTGAAGTGCACGGGGTGCTTGGCATCAATGGCCAGGACCTTCTCTCGAATCCAGCTCAACGTATCAATCAGGTTGTCGACATTGAAAGCTTTCCAGTCGAGGTACATTTCCTCGTCCATCCAGTATTCAGCAAACTGGTTCGGATCGAGTTTAACCTCGTCGAACGAGTGGAACGGACGGAACCAACGCTTGTTGAGTTCATCCACCGTCCCATACTTCTTTTGGAGCCAGCGCCCAAATGCCTTGAAGGTATCTGCATCCTCATGGTACTTAGTCGGCTCATTCATCAAAAACCATGCGCCAGCGCCGGGATGATTTTTGTATCGGCCCACGACCTTCTCAAGATAGACCTCGCCGTGTGCGCGAAGGTCCGGATTGTCAAGGTTCGCATGCTGGTGATAGAAAGTAGTCTTGTTCATCCATCCCGGAGGATCTTCCAGGCACAGCGTCGCACCGATCTTGATGCCGTTCTTGGCGGCTGCATCGTAGATCCAGTCATACCCCTCGAGATTCCAGTTCCCCTCGGTCCTCTCAATGTCGTCCCAGATCACGAAGATGCGAACCAGGGTGATGCCATTGTCGTGCATCAGCTTGAAATGCTTCTCGACGGTTTCCTTTGTCTCAGTGCGATTCAGGAAGAACTCTGTTCCTACATGAAGTTTCGCAGTCAACTCGGTCAATGCAGGTTGCCGCTCTCCGGCGTTGGCATCGTGACCCTGAGCAACGGCACACCGCAACCCAACGCCGAGAAGCGCCACGATAGCGACGCACCATGAAAGTTTGCCGATGACGGAGGCCCACTCACGGGATCCGCGCAGTTGCGGCAGTGTCGAATCACCTATAAAGAGCTGAAAGTGCTGCTGGTTCTTCATTGTTTCCCACTCCCTTTCGCACGCGATATTTTCAGCGACAATCCGACATGAAAATGATCGACTGATAACGATACCCGCACCGTCTTGAGCGAGTCAATTCAATGCTGGAAGAGTTCTAGAATAGAGACCAATGGTCCGCCGGTGAATTACATCTCTGTTTTCAATGCGAAGCCATATCTGCTGCGTGCGGCAAACCCATCATGATACCCTTATCATCGAATTTCATAACTCGCTTGTCCGGCCACGAAAGTAGCTGGGCGAGAGGCTGAAGGAAGCGCAATGCGAAACGCAATTGCCTGGGGAGTTGTGTGCTGCACCTTGTTTGGAGCGGCAATTGGTTTGGGAAGTGGAATAGCGCGAGCACAGGCCGGTCCTGCCATGAATGCAAATCTCGTGCTGGATCACGGTTGGCAATTCCGGCAAGTGACGGCGGATGCGAAGGAAGGGCAAAACGGCTGGCTTTCGGCCACAGTGCCTGGCGACGTTCACTTGGATTTATTGGCGAACAAGAAGATCGCAGACCCATATTTCCTTGACAACGAAGCCAAGTTGCCCGGGCAAGTACCTTCTGCTCGTGGTCCTGACGGTTCCGCTCTCGCTATTTGCATCGATCTTCAGGTTGCGCACACCCAATGTCACTGGTTTTCCATCGCGCACGCTTATCTCAGTGGGGATTATATTCCAACCTTCTGCTATTAGATGGGGCAATTTGCCCTGCGGCAGGCTTATGAGACCGATCCCCGGCTGGTTGCAT
>OBLU010003418.1_pt1 | contig 14390 bp, 13 predicted proteins | sample 1518681 | NCBI WGS metagenome assembly OBLU01 (sample SAMEA3539304, study PRJEB22396) | soil metagenome | biome: tundra; feature: field; material: soil | place: USA | collected 2010-05 | depth 0.15 m
TCGTTGGCCGGTTTTCAGGTGATAATCAGTGGCCGGTTTTGGGTGATCGCTGAGGGTTGGGGGTTGGGGCGATGTTCACTACCCTGCCCCGATTCGTCGGTATTTTCTCAACGATGGTTGGTATGGCTTCGTGATACTGAAGGCCTTCAAGAAGAACCGACAGCTTCAGCATAGATCGTTGGGTTATGAGTGCCGATAGATATTTCTAACTTGTTGAATGTGGGGCATGGGCGATGCCTTCCAGAGCACGCTTGAGCGGTTGAAGCGACATCTTCGCCCTGGACGTGTACCGCAGAGAAAACCTTCTGCCCTGGTCCCATAGTGTTGATCGACACCTGAAAGAACTCGCTGTCGACGGGACGCCCCTCCAAATTCAAATTGGCGAGGCCTGTAGTACAAGCCGGTACGGAGCTTCTGGAGGGCTCCCGCGGACGAGCACGAGCTAGTGAAAGCGTTCTTGAAGACAGACCGTTTTATCGTGACCTCCCCGAATGCCTACCACCAGTTGGGACTTGGGACAACGCACTCTACAACAAACGGGTTGTCTACAATCAGAAACGGCATGGGACATTTCCGCTGGGCAATCGAATGGTCACTTTCGAGCGCCGCATGAATGTTCCAAAACAACTCTCTCCGGAGTTTCTGCTAGTTGATCTTGTTAATGAACTAGGCGACCTTGCGGAGGATCGGGACGCCGTTCTTTCTCGCGTTCGCGAAAAAGCCAAAGAGATGGACCCGAGAAAGCTTTCACGGGCAGTTTCTCTCTACGGCAAATACTCCACCCAGAAAAACTTTTAGGAGATGCTGCAACATGCTGCATGACTCTTTTCTGCATGAGCGAAACGATTTCAAGACACTTGTCGAGACCGTTGCCGACAGCGAAAAGATCAATGATCCAGCTCTCGTGATTGAAGACGAGAACATCCGCAAAAACTTCGAAAACGGAATATTCAAAGACGGCTCCGCTTTACTATCGTGGACAAATTCGCTTAGGCATAGCCCCGCGCTGCCTATTCAGATCCTCATGATCCTCCTGACCTTCTCCAATAATCAGGCATTCCTAAGTCTGCAATGTATGAAAACATGGGTCCCCGTTGTTTGAGTTTGGTGTCGAACACAACCTTACTTTTGTCTGTCCGATCAACCATGTCCCATGCTCTCATTTCATATTCCTCCATGAACAGCCCGAAGCGCATGCGGCAACGGTCGGCCGGCAGTGAAATCTTCTGCGTCCATACAACTTCAGCGCCCCGCTGCCGAGGTCTGAGTTCACAGAACTCGACAGGATGCCCCGATTTGTCTAGCACCGGCTGCCAATTGACCTTGGCGTTCGGGGTTGTAGTGGAATCGTAAGTTCGAAGGAGCTTCAGCTTCAGAAACGGGAAATCGCTCTGGGAAGGAGAGGAACCGGAGGGCAGTTCGGGATTCGTCTGTCGATAGCCGACGCCGCTCAGTTCGAAGAGAAATTCACGATCGTTCACAAATTCTATCTTCCCCTCGCGAGTCGGGGGTATCTGTATGGTTGTTGCAGTAGGATACGAGAGTTCCAGACCTTGCACAGAATGGGGCTGGTAGCGAACAAGCCCCAATTGCAGGAATGGAAAATAAGTCGCGCCGGGATCGATTGTAAGGTCTGTAAACCAGGTTCCATCCGTAGAATCAAGGACCGGATCATAGGTCAGAAGACAGACATGAATGCCTTCCGACTTCTTCGGTTCCAGGTTTGTGGCCGACTGCGTGAGTTCGGTCTCGGGGAGAAACAACTGAGGTGCCTGTTTGAAGAGTGTTTCGGACACCTTTTGCTGTGGGAGAACTCCAACAAAACGGTCCGCCGATATGAAATGATCGACAGGTCCAGACAACTGAATTGGATCGGCACCCCACCGGGTTACGAAACGACCGTACCTGTGCAGCACCTTATCCGAATCCAGATCGGCTGTTTTCCTGCGTGAAATGTTCGAGGCTGCTTCGGCCTCCTTGACAGGATTGCCGTTCAGCAGATCTTCAGGCCAGCACACTATCCCCAGTTTTTCTCCTTCTCCACTGGAATACCAGGTTGGACCCAGAAAGATCCTTATGGAGGATTCCCGCTTCCAGCGTATTTGTGCAGCACTCTCATGTATCTCGGTTGTCCATCGAAAAACAGGAAGGATTTTGTCTATCTCCGGTGCAAAAGGCCGAAATGTGCACGGTACCCACACCCGGGCTGCGCTGCGGGCCAGGTCGGGCGAACCGCGTTCATATTTTCCGACGCCTGTGGTCTCCCGCATTTTCACTTCCTGGGTCGTCTCCCGAGGAAAATACTGGGCGAACCGTGAGGTAGCGATAACACGAAGCTGCAGATGTCGTGCTCTCCCGTGGTTTCGGCATCAACGTGGAGCAGAACCTAACACGCAACCTGACGGCTTTCGGACGTTTCGGGTGGAACAACGACAAAACGGAATCATTTGCTTTCACAGAAGTTGGCCAGACTTTCGCGGGAGGTCTGGGTGCAAACGGCGCTTGGTGGCATCGCCGTTATGATCGCGCGGGAGTGGCACTGGCGAGTAACGCGATCTCAAAGGACCACCAGACCTACCTTGCCGATGGAGGCTATGGTTTCCTGCTCGGCGACGGCGCTCTCAACTATGGCCGCGAAAACATTGTCGAAACCTATTACACCGCACACGTGTGGCGCGGCATCTACGTTGCTCCGGGCCTGCAACACATCAACAATCCTGGCTACAACCGTGACCGCGGGCCTGTGCTGGTGCCTTCCTTCCGTCTCCACCTGGAATTCTAGATTTGTGGGTGCAGAGCTTCTGACCAAGGTTAGCGATTGTCGCTTTGAGCAAGTGCTCTGGGCGAACACTGGCTCGCGCGCACGATGCGAGCTTTGAGTTTTCTCTTCTGAGGCGTGTAAAGGATGACTCTCTTCTTGTTCTTGTCCAGAGTGATCTCGACATCTTTGCCTTCCGAGGACACCAGATCATTGATCTCATCAAGGACAACCGTTTCGTAGTCTCCGCAAAAGGTTTGCTCGCCAACGCGCAGTGAAAAGTACACATCAAAATCGTGAATTCGTGAGTAGCGAGTCGTACACAAGGGCGCGCCGCGTAACACCCTCCGAACGCCTGAGATCCTGGCGGTCTGGCGCGCAGATGATGAAGAGGACCGAGCGAAAGCCGGCACGTGACAACAGACAACGAAAAACGCAGAGAATGCGGCGAGGTAAACTAGCGAGGTCCACAGCAGTTCACCATGCTTGTTGCCAGTTGTGGATTTCAGACCAGATTCGGCTCTTCTGCGCACTCTGGTAACCCGTTTGTTGCTTTAGTCGAAGTATCCCCTGCAGTTCATACTCTGTGCAGTGATTCAGATCACAGTGTGCGGATGGGCTCCACGGCAAAGCCGGTTTGCTCTCGTGCAGTGTGCGCGGCCTGACATTGCCGTGGTGCCAGGTGGGACCGTTCTCTTAGCGATCATCTTAGAGGCTTCCGTTTGAAGCGCAAAGACCCCGGTGCTTCTGGAGTACTGGCCGCATCGGTTCAACACTACACTTCAACGACCGCGGCGGTAGTTGACACCTTTCTAGAGCTGATCCCGATGCTGTTCCAAGACGATACGCACTAGTTGGCTGCGCGTACGGACGCCGGTCTTGGAGAAGAGTTGCTGAAGTGTAGCTTTGACCGAGCTCTCCGACACTCCGATTCGGGCCGCAATCTCTTTATTCGCAAGCCCCTCGAATACGGAGGAGAGCACCTGCTGTTCTCGTTCTGTAAACGGCCGGGTGCGATTGTCCCGTGGGGTTCCAACCTCAGCCGAGAGGGCGGTTTGCAGTTGTTCCTGGTCCAGCCATACCTTGCCAGCCATCAGGTCACGAATTGCCTGTGCCAGCAATGCGGCAGAATCGTGTTTTAGAAACACTCCAGAAATCCCAGAGCGGATCAGTTCCGCAGCCAGGCCTGCATCCAGACCGGCCGTCACAACGAGAACTTTTCCCTGGAATCCCTGTTCCTTTGCCAAACGGAGAAACTGCCGGCCATCGCTCTCGCCGAGATCGAAATCAAGGAGCACGATGTCGATCGCCTTTCGCCGCAGAATCTGCAGAGCCTCTCCAATTGTGCCGCAGTGAGCAGCCACCTCGAATCCGGGCTCCGCAGCCAGGAGCCGACTTGCACTCTCTCGAAACAAGGTGTGATCGTCTAACAACAAGAGGTGGACGGTGCTCGCCGCAGTTTCAGGCATTTGCCACCTCCTCCTGTGCGACACCCAGGGGCAAGACCACAGCGAAGCAGCAGCCTTCCGATCTCGGCTCGTAAGAAAGTTCCCCTCCAAAGCTGCGCATAATCGCCTTAGAAACGTAGAGCCCGAGACCGCTGGACTCGGCGCCACGCTGAAACGGCCGGAAGAGGTTTTCTGGCGAAGCGATGCCCGTTCCTGTGTCCTCGAATCGAATTGTGACTGTCCCTTTCTCCTCTCGCGCCGCAATTCGAAGTCGCTTCACCCCGGTAGAAGCCATGGCCCGGCGACTATTCTTCGCCAGATTTAAGAAAACCTGAATGAGTCCGTACCGGTCAGCCCAAACCAAAGGCAGCGATTCCTGAACATCCCACTGCATTTCGATCTTTGATTCGTGATAGGCGGTTTCGATCAGTATCCGGAATTCGTCCAGTACAGACGTAAGTTCAACCACTTCGCCATTCTGAGCCGTGGTGGAACCCAATTCCAGTGCCGACACTCTTTCCAGGCTCTGGATCAAGTTTCCCAAGGCTTTGAAGTCCTCGTTCGACTCAAGCTCCTTCACTCGGGAGAGGTTCTTATGCACGACAAGCACTGCACCGCAGAGGTTCCGAATTTCATGGGCCACGGCGCTCATCAGAATTCTCGTGTTCTTCAATAGATAGTCTAGGCTGAGATCCTCGCGATTCCGCAGATCCTCAGAAAGATCGACGATGATGGCCGCCAACCGCGGGCCCGATATCGTGCCGTAGGTCGAAAACCAAACACCGGCCAGAAAGACTTCTCCATCGCTCCTTTTCCCTGTGCACTGTAGAGTGGTCCGAAATACTCGCGACTGTTGGGTTTTGAGGACCGTTTGCAAAGCTGGGAGATAAGAATTGATTTCCTGGCCTTGCAAGGGCTTCCCTTCAGAAGCGAGCAAGTGTTGAGCTGCTTCATTTGCCAATAAAACGTTGCCGCCGGAGCCAATGGTGACGATCGCAGCGGGACTGCTTTCCACGAGGGAACGCAACTGCTCCTCGGCGTCCTCGCGTAGCTTGATCTGGCCTTCGAGTTCTTCTACGTGCGTCATCGTAATTCGGCGATTGCGGATCAGCTCCGAAATAAACAGTCCCGTGCCGACAAATCCTGCTGAGCTAAACAGCAAGCGGATCACAGCTTCATTTTCTGGCAAATTGCTGAACACTTCCTGAAGAACTGCACAAACCAGTGCAACCCCCACAATCTGAGTCCTTGACAGGAACCCTCCGAGAATCATGATGGGAAACAGGTAAAGAAATCCCAGGGAGATGTAGGGCTTGGTCGCCCAGTCAACGACCGCGATCGCTGATATCAAGAGACCGGCGACGACGATCAGCTTGGCGCGGTTGGCCGGTGCGTAGATGGACAGTAGGTCTTTCATGGCTACTCTAATGGTGCGCTTTCTTCGCCCGTCAAGAAACTGCCTTGTCAAAAACTAGCCAAAAGATAGGCTGACCCAGCCAAAAGATAAAGGCTCTAGCCCAAGAGATAGGATTCCCATGCCCGCCTCGCACCTGCAGAATGGTTGAGGTAGCAATCAGCACAAGTACCTGGAAACCTGAGAGGGTACGCAGGTTCAAGACTGGGTTATTAGCCAACGGTCCCGCAGTTGCCGCCTAACCACCAGCAGTTCGTCAGAAAGGCGGTGAGAACTGTCTGGGTCTCGGCGTTGCCACTTCGGGATCGAGAATGCGGCAGCCGCTCTGCCCGGATGTTGATTGGAGCGCTCAGTGAACTACGAACAACTAAACCGGTACGTCTTGGTGGCGATCGCGCTCTTCGCAGTGCTCTTGTATATCGCTATGGTCTACGCGGGCTTTGCTGAGTTCATGGCACGTATATCAAAGAGAGGTAACCGCAAGAAGCGCTCCCGGAATCGCGGCGCTACTCGTGGATTGCGGAACTCGAAAAGGCCGATCTTACCTTGAGTCCACCGGGAGCACCGACGGTCAAATGAAAACGATGAAATATCCGATTCACATCAGCAAGAGAGTTGCCGTTGTGTTTGTAACGGCCGCGGCGATCATCGTCGCAGCGGGACTTCTGGAATCCGGCTGTGGTCGTGGTCAAGCTGCAAACGCAAATACGCCGCAGGGATCAGGTGCAAAATCCAACACGTCCCCGTCCGAAGCGGCCTTGGACCTGTCACCGAGCCAACTGAACTCGATCAAGATCGAACCGGTGGGAAGCTACCTGTTTCCCGTTGAGAAGGAAGCGGTCGGCAACATTGATTTTGCCGACGACCTGTCGGTTCAAGTCTTCCCGGCTTATCAGGGAACCATCATCAAGGCTTTTGTGGAACTTGGTGTCAGGGTTCAGAAGGAACAGCCCCTCTATACCATCAAAAGCCCGGACCTCATTCAGGCTGAGTCAACCCTGATCGGCGCGGCGGCGACTTTCGAACTGACCAACAAGGAACTGGCGCGCGTCCAGGGTCTTGGCGGCATTGCCGAGCGCGAGAAGGAACAGGCGACCTCGGATCAACAAACCGCTGAGGGCGCTCTCAAAGCCGCGAGAGATGCAGTCCTCGTCTTTGGCAAAACGGATGCGGAAATCGATCAAATGATCGCTTTGCGCAAGACCGATCCCGCCCTGGTGGTACGCAGCCCCATTTCCGGCAAGACCACATCATTCAACGGGCCACCGGGGCTTTTCGTGCAACCGGGGAATCCGCCGGCGCCTTATACGGTCTCCAATGTCTCAATCAAATGGATGCTGGCGAATGTTAGCGAAAGTGAGCTCTCATTTTTTCACCTGGGCCAGCCGGTTCAAGTCAAAGTGATGGCCTATCCCGACCGCGTGTTTAAAGGCAAGGTCTCGAAGATCTACGCGACGGTTGATCCGAACACTCATCGAGTAACGATCCGTTCCGAGATCGCGGACCCCCACGATGAACTGCGCCCCGGAATGCTCGCTAACTTCGTCATTCGCGTCCACGACCCGGTGGAAGCCATCGCCGTACCCGCGAATGGCGTGGTCCGCGAAGCCGATGGCACGATGACGGCTTGGGTGACAACCGATCGCCACCATTTTGCACAAAAAATCATCAAGATCGGCCTGCGAAAGGACGACCGGGTTCAAGTTCTCGATGGTTTGCAGCGCGGAGAACTGGTGGCAGCGGACAACGCCGTGTTTCTCAGCAACATGCTGGAGGCGCCACCAAGCGACTAGATTGAATGCCGCTTCCATTTCAGTATCAGTAGAAGACAAACTGTCTTGTTCAAATCTCTCATCGCATTTTGCTTGAGCCGCCGCCCGATTGTGGCGGTGGGTTTGGTGCTGTTTGCCGGCGCCGGGCTCGTTGCTTTCAAGATGCTCAACATCGAGGCGTATCCAAACCCAACGCCGGTCATCCTGGAAATTACATCGCAGGCACCGGGCCTCTCTGCCGAGGAGATGGAACGTTACTACACGATTCCCACGGAGATTGGACTCTACACCACGCCCGGCATCGACGTCATCCGCTCCACCTCGTTCTATGGCCTGTCCTTTGTTCGCGTCAGCTTCAAATATGGGGTGGACTATAACTTCGCCTACGCCCAGGCGTCGGTCGCGATGCAACAGAACGTTAACCTGCCAAGCGGCCAGGTCCCGACCATCCAGGCCAACAGCTCGACCGGGGAAATCTATCGTTATCAGGTCGTCGGCCCAAAACATTTCGGAATCACGAATCTGCGCACGATCCAGGATTGGATCGTCCTGCGTCGGCTGTTGACCATTCCCGGCATCGCAGCCGTCAACAGTTGGGGTGGGCCCACGAAGGAATTCCAGGTCGAGGTGGACCCGCACAAGCTCGAAGCCTACAGCGTCACCGTCCCCCAAATCCTAACTGCGCTGGGCAACGCGAACATCAACGTCGGCGGACGCGAAATCCGCATTGGCCAGCAGTCCGTCAATATCCGGGGCGTCGGTCTGATGGACGACGGCGGCAATGATGATCTGGCCCAGGGGTACAAGGTTGACGACATCGAGAATGTGGTCCTGACCCAAGTTAATGGCGTCCCCGTGTTGATGAGAGATGTCGGGAAGGTCTCGGTCGGTTATCGGCCAAGACTCGGCATTCTGGGCCGCGACCATCAGGATGATGTCGTTGGATCGATCGTGGTGATGAGGCGCACGGAAACGACCGCCGACATGGTTCCAAAGGTTAAGGCGGCAATCGACAACTTGAATTACGACGGGAGTCTGCCGCCGGGAGTCAAGGTTGTTCCTTATTATGACCGCTCATCGCTGATCGCCATCACCACGCATACCGTTCTGCACAACCTGATATTCGGATGCGTGCTGGTCTTCTTGATCCAATGGATTTTCCTTGGCAATCTCCGCAGCGCAGTCATTGTTGGATTGAACATTCCGTTCGCGCTGTTCTTCGCCACTATTCTCCTGGTGATTCTGGGGGAAAGCGCAAACCTGCTGTCGGTGGGCGCAGTGGATTTCGGCATCATCGTGGATTCGGCCGTCATCCTAGTGGAGAATGTCTTCCGGAATTTTCAACGAAACCAGGAAGAAAGGGAGGGTCTGCTCCAACGTCTGTCGGCAGGGGCCTGGGGGCCCGACCCGACGAGAACCCTGGAACACGAAGCGTCAGCCAACGGATGGACGGATCGTTTGCGGGTGATTCTGATCAGCGCGCTACAGGTGGACAAGGCGGTTCTATTCTCGGCGCTCATCACCGTGGCTGGGTTCGTGCCGCTCTTCACCATGCAGGGAGTCGAGGGTCAGATCTTCGGTCCCATGGCGCGCACCTACGGTTACGCGTTGGCAGGGGCTTTAATTGCAACGTTCACCGTGACGCCCGTCATCGCTTCCATCCTGCTCCCTGCGCACGTAAAGGAAACCGAAACGATCGTTGTCCGCCTGTTGCACCGTCTTTACAATCCCGCGCTGCGCTTCGCGCTGAATCGCCGTCCTCTCACGGTTGGCATCGGCATCGCCTTTCTTGCCGTGTCCGCATTTCTGGGATTGCGGCTCGGCAGCGAGTTTCTTCCGCATTTGGAAGAAGGCAACTTTTGGATTCGCGCCTCCATGCCGATCACTCTCTCGCTGCAGGATGGCGAGGCGGCCGCCAGAAAAATGCGCGAGATTCTCCTGCGGCACTCCGAAGTTCTTACGGTGGTTTCTCAGCATGGCCGGCCCGACGACGGCAGCGATGCTTCGCCATTCTCGAATGTCGAATTATTCGCGCCGCTGAAGCCGTTTGACGAATGGCCAAGAGGATTGACCAAGGAGAAGTTAACCGACCAGATTCAAGCAGAGTTTAACAACGAGTTGCCAGGCGTCATCTTCAATTTCTCCCAATATATTCAGGACAACATCGAGGAAGGGATATCGGGCGTAAAAGGCTCCAATTCGGTCAAGATCGTTGGCCCCAATCTTGAAGTCTTGACGAAGCTGGCCGAGCAGGTCCGCGACCAAATGAGCGCGGTTCCCGGCATTGCCGACCTCGGCATCTTCCCGGTGCTAGGGCAGCCAAACCTGAACATCAAGGTCGATCGTGCCAAGGCCGCGCGCTATGGCCTCAATTCCGGCGATGTTAACACGGTCATTCAAGCGGCCATGGGCGGAGCGGTAGCGACGGAGGTTCTGGAGGGCGACCGGCAGTTCGATCTCGTCGTCCGCTATACGCTGGAATACCGCGAGAGCATCGATAAGATTCGCAACATCAAAGTCGCCTATTCAACGAGCAGCGGCGCCAATGCCTACATACCGCTGAGCGAACTGGCCACGATCACATTGGATACAGGAGCGGCCTGGATTTATCACGAGAGCGTACAGCGCTTCATCCCGGTCAAGTTCGGCGTCCGTGGCCGCGACCTTGGCAGCACTGTTGAGGAAGCGCAGCAGCGAATCGCGAAGAACGTGCAACTTCCTTCTGGATACCGGCTGATTTGGGCCGGCGAGTTCGGAGACCTTCAGGAAGCCAGAAAACGCCTGGAGATCATTGTGCCGATCAGCCTCGTGCTGATTATCGGGTTACTCTACACCTTGTTCAATAACTTGCGCGACTGCCTTCTGACGCTTGCAGGAATTCCCTTCGCAGTTGCTGGCGGTGTATTGGCGCTGTATATCTCCGGTCTCAATTTCAGCATCTCGGCCGCCATCGGCTTCGTCTCGCTCTTCGGCGTGTCCGTCATGGACGGCATCCTGATGATCACTTTTTACAACCAGGAAAGAGCTCACGGTTTGGCGCCAGTGGACGCGATGTACCGCGCCGCTTCCACCCGCATGCGCCCACTGCTGATGACGTCGCTTTCAGCCTGCATTGGTCTGCTTCCCGCGGCAATTTCCACGGGTATCGGCAGCCAGGTGCAGCGTCCGCTCGCCACTGTGATCGTGGGCGGGATGCTGGTTGGCCCCGTAATGCTGCTTCTCGCCGTGCCCGCGCTGAGAATGATGTTTCTAGGCCACGACAATAACCACTCATCAGGGGAAGCAACAGGAGAAGCAAGATGAAGGGTACTTGTCTTCTTTTCCTGTTCCCATTTTTGACGATGGCCTGTGCCGCGTCGATGCAGGGAACAAGTTCTCCGACCCCATTGCAGCCAACATCTGCCGTTCGTTCTGCGAACGCTTCCGGCAAGAATCACCCGCGAAACCGTGCAAGCCTGACTCCGGCGACTCGTCCCAAGTGGCTTCCGCATAGCCGGAAACGTTCAATGCCCGGGAATGCCATGAATCTTCATCATCCGGGTTCAGACAAACCCGGTAGTGTTGTAAAAGGCGAATCAATCCAGAACGAAACAGTCAACAACGCCCCGGCCGTTCGGCCACCAAGTGTCGTCCAGCCCGCCGTAGCATCGCTCAACAATGTCCGCCATCGCGGTCCTAACCCGCCGGTGGTTGGTGGAGCCGCGAACTTAGACCGTAGAAGTACCGCGGCAATCAACGGAACCCGTATGCACCGCAAGCCCTAAGGAACTAATTCTATGATCTACACCCGCAAACTGCGCCTCGCTCGCTTGATCGCGGTGTCGGCCTTGCTGCTCACCACGGGTTGTGTGGTTGGGCCCAGGTTCAAGAAGCCTACTGCTCCGAATGTTGGCGGTTATACACCCGCTCCAATTTTGACCACCAGCAGCACGAACAACGTCGCCGGTGGAGAAGCGCAACACCTAGTGGATGGGCGCGACATTCCAGCAGAGTGGTGGACATTATTTCACTCGAAGCCGCTCAACGATTTGATTGAGCGCTCGCTCAAAGCCAATCCCGACCTCAAGGCGGCGCAGGCTGCATTGTTAGTTGCCAGAGAGAATGTGCTGGCCCAACGCGGTGCTTACTACCCCAGCGTTTCGGGAAGTTTTTCAGCGACGCGGGCGAAGACATCGAGTGACCTTTCACCTGTAACCAACACCAGTGCCTTGTATTACAGCCTCTTCACGCCGCAGGTGAGCGTCTCGTTTGTGCCGGACGTTTTCGGTCTGAACCGGCGAACCGTGGAGTCGTTGCAGGCGCAGGAACAGCAGGCGCGTTTTGCCCTGGCCGCGACCCATATCACATTAAGTTCAAACATCGCCGCCGCAGCGATACAAGAGGCGTCATTGCGGGGGCAGATTGCCGCAACCCGTGAGCTCATTACCATCAACACCAACATGCTGCAGATTTTGCGGAATCAGTATGCGAAGGGGTATGTGAGTCAGCTCGACGTGGCCGCGCAGGAATCGCAGCTCGCGCAAGTCGCCGCCACCTTACCTCCGCTGCTTAAGCAGTTGGCTCAACAACGGGACCTGCTGGCTGTGCTGTCGGGCGGGTTTCCCCACCAGGATTTGACCGAAAAGTTTGAGTTCTCGAGCCTGCAATTGCCGCAGGAACTGCCGGTGAGCCTTCCTTCGCAACTCGTGGAGCAACGCCCGGATGTGCGCCAGGCCGAGGAGAACCTGCATTCCGCCAGCGCCCAGATTGGAATAGCGCGCGCGAACCGCCTCCCGAACTTTGCCCTGACGGGAGATGTTGGCAGCATGGCGCTGGCTGCCAGCAATATGTTCGCGGCGGGCACGGGCTTTCGGGATATCGGCGCAAGCGTCACCCAGCCCATTTTTCAAGGCGGCACCCTCCTGCATCGGGAGCGCGCCGCCAGAGCCGCTTATACTCAGGCCGACGAACAATACCGCAGCACGGTTCTCACTGCGTTCCAGAATGTTGCGGACACGCTGAATGCGCTTCAACAGGATGCCGACGCCTTAAAGGCCGCGGCGGCCGCAAAGGATGCCGCCAGCGTCACCCTCGACCTGACGAAGAAACAGCTTGAATCCGGCTACGCCAACTACCTCGCGCTCTTGAGCGCGGAACAAGCCTATCAGCAAGCCCTGCTTAACCTCGTGCAGGCTCAGTCGAATCGTTATGCCGACACAGCCGCATTGTTTCAGGCTCTTGGCGGCGGATGGTGGAACCGGGCCGATATTCCCAAGAGCTAACTATGAAGGCGGTACTAGTTGCGTTCTTAAGCAGTGGTAGTCTAATGGCAACCGACCTTTTGGTGAGTGCTGTCGCCATGTCGTTCGGAACCTTCGTTGTGGTCTCACCCCATCGCGCCGCCAAGATCTGGGGATCTCAACGAGTAACCGACTTGGCCCCTGACCGAAGAGCTTCGTTTGTACGTTGGTACCGTGCCTTCGGGATCTTTCTGTGGCTGTCGGGAGCGCTCCTCGCGGTTGATAGCATCATGTTTTCAAACTACCATCACTAGAATTTCTATCCTCGGTCTGCAGCAGAACACAATCATACGGGCAAGAGACTGAGCAGCAATTGCGCCCAGTTCTGTGGCCTATCCTGAGTGACGCGAGTGCCCAAACAAAAGGCGAACGCCACTGCATTTCGGCAGTGGCGTTCATTGGTTGCGGGGGGCGGATTTGAACCGCCGACCTTTGGGTTATGCGATCTGACTCACCTTTCGGTGAGAGTCGGACTGTACCTTCATCCACGAGGGATGCTCGCCATCCAGTCTCTACGCCTTCCCCCACTATTCCGGGGGCTTGGTTCGGTATTGCCTTATCGCTCGCGCGACGTAGGTTCCACCGACTTTGACGAGTGATCTTCCGGTGCATTGCTGCGCCGGACGCCCAATTTGCAAAAGCTCCTACAAATAAGGATGTCCAAGGAACTCCAAGGAATCCTTAGGAGCGTGAGGTTATGAGCCCAAGCGGTCAATCTAACTTGTTATTGATTCGACGACTCTTACACCCCTCGATACTCGATTTTGACCCTATTCGGTGTCGATTCTTTGCCCAAGTTTTGCTCAAGTTTTGGGTCGTGAGAAGCATTGCCTCAGCGCTGATTCAGCGGGCGTCGTTGATGTCGAGCGAACCTGAGCCGGCCGGCTCCGAGAATACCAAACCACGCTTAAGGAGCACCTGGTCCTCGCCAAGGACGTCGGGCAACATCGGCGCAGCCGTGGCCTTGCGCGCTGACGGTTTCAGGGGGGCGTCATGCTGCGCTCCGATTGGGCGTGATGAAACGGCGCTGCGTATACAGCAACATGGCGTCGATGGCATGTGTTCTAAAATCGAATTTCTTTCTTGCGCTCTCCAAAAAACTGACTCGGCGCTCCCGGACCAGCTTCCGCCCTTCAAGTAAGCTGCGAAGGATTGCGGCGCTCCCATCACCGGCAGGATAGGCGAGCCGTAGACCGAAACATATTTCGGTGCTGAGCAGGACTGGATCGGGTCTCTCGCACCGGGCATGCAGGCGGATCTGGTGCTGGTAGATCGTGACGTTCTGACGGATTCGCCCGAGGAACTGAAAGACACCAAGGTCTTGTGGACTATGATCGCTGGGACGACGGTTTATCGTGCGCAGCCGTGACAGTATCTTCCGAATCCCGGTGGAGTTGTGGAAGACCGGTGAGGATAAACTGCGTGATGTAGTGGTCCTCGCGGAGAACCTGTATAAGATTGTCTCTAGCTGAAGAATTTGCCTGCCATGACCTCGGCCCCTCCAATAGCACTTCCGGACGAATTCAATGCCGCCGCGTACTTCATCGACCGCCACATTACAGAGGGCCGCGGCGCAAAGACAGCAATTGAGTGCGGGGATAGTCAGGCCAGCTATCGCCAACTTTTTGAGCGCGTAAACCAGTTGGGCAATGGACTTAGAAGTCTTGGTGTGCGCATCGAAGAACGCGTTTTCTTGCTGCTGTTTGATACGCCAGAGTT
>OBLU010003420.1_pt1 | contig 14390 bp, 10 predicted proteins | sample 1518681 | NCBI WGS metagenome assembly OBLU01 (sample SAMEA3539304, study PRJEB22396) | soil metagenome | biome: tundra; feature: field; material: soil | place: USA | collected 2010-05 | depth 0.15 m
TCGTAGAGTGGATCACAAGGGAGCCGCTACTTTCAACGGAGTTCCGGGCGTTCCCCTGTGAAGTGGCATGATGTTTTCAATCACGCCCACGAAAACGGTTGGTGTAAAGAACTCTTGGAAATGAAGGTGGACCACAAGATGCGGATATTGAGCTGCGATCCCAAGAGATGGCCCGCGCTGAGACCCTACGCGCCACGTTTACGATAGTTGCCTTTCTAACCCAACACATTCACCATGCCACGATACCCCGTCATGACGCCATGTCAAGACGGCTTGGCAGGCTATCCATTCGGATCAAAAGCGTGGCAGAATGTTTCTAAAGACAGAATATCGCGATGCCTAAACTAACGAATGAAATCATCAACGCAGCCATTCTCGGCTTTGAGGAACAGAAAAGCAGGATTGATGCCCAGATTGCCGAACTGCGCGCCATGCTTCCAGCCGCACCTACCGCCGGAGCAGGGCCCGGACATAAGCCTCGCCGGAAAATGAGCACCGCCGGTCGGAAAGCGATTGCCGAAGCGCAGCGGAAGAGGTGGGCCTCGAAGAAGTCTCCCGAGGAAAAATCCCCAGCATCGAAGCCAAAGCGCAAGATGAGCGCCGCCGGTAAGGCGAACATCGTTGCGGCCCTGAAGAAGCGCTGGGCGGCGAAGAAAGCTGCGGCGAAATCGGAAGCGAAGAAATAGCCGCACCTTGGCATACAACTTTTCGTTGCTTTCCATCCCCGATTGGCTACCCTGCGGGGATGCAACAGGCCGCTCAACATAGCACTCTTCGGCAGGAGTTCCGACATCCGCAGACACATGTCGGCGCAGGCTCGGCTGGGCACTGGATCAAGATGGCTGGCATTCTGTCGCCCCTCATCATCGGGGAACTGGTGGAAGATTCGGAATAGCGCTGGAGGCTGATTCGGATTGCGTCGGTGACGACGGCTCTGGCCGCCGAGGGCTTCCATACTCACCGGCTCATGCGGGAACGCGAGGAATGCAGGGAGCGGTACGAGGGGCGGTGAGGCCATAGTACCAAGCGGCCAGTACGGTCAGCAGGTTTTTCCGGCTAGGAATCCCGCGCCGATGGATGCATAATCTCTGGATGCAGCGCACGATGTCAGATTCCACCATGACGTTTCTGTACGGGAGGCTTCTGGTGTGGCTTGACCAGAGGGCAAGACGGCGTGAATCCCTGAGGATAATCCGCCTCAGAACGAGGGCGGAGCGCCGTATTCGGTAGTGACGGTAAGGGGGAGGAAGTCCAGCCTGCAAGATTCTCATGTCATGCCCGCAGTACCAATGCGACGAAAGCAGCGACCTGCTAAAAAAAACGGCTGACCTGGTTCCCAACCGTCGCGATCAGTCCCACCAGAGCAAGTAGTCCAAGGCTTGCTTTTGCCCTGCGATATATTCACATCCGTTTGAAGCGATGTGCTTTAGTAGGGCTGCATGTGAGGCCTTGATTAGTTTCAGTGCTATGTCACCCAAGAAACTGATTGCTTCCAAAACCTCAGGTTTCCCCTTGACGCAGGAATTGAAAAAGGCGTCGCTCAACAAGGTCTTTGGAGGTGACTTCGCCTGCTCAAGATACGACAGAGTCAATGTACCCCCGTGATGGACGAGCAGATTCCGGTCCTTCAACAGCGCACTATACGTAGCAACCTCAGGTTTGCTAAACGGGGTAACATTCAGAAGCGCACCATAAAGGGAATTTATCTTTTGGGCCGTGCCGAAATCATACCTCTCGGCCAACAGAAAACCCATCCATGAGCGTACCTGCTGACCATATAGCACCACCCTTGTGCCGTCGATCTCCACGTTTTGGCCTGCGTGTTTCAGGTTCGAAACGAGAGCGGGCTCTATGTTCATCAGCGCTGCGAAATGATCTTTGCAGAACGCCTCGAAATAGGACATCAGCCCGATGAAGCACAATTCCTGGAGAAAGTTCTTCCCCTGGCGTTTGGCGCGCCGCGTACTCGCCATGCCTTGCAGTTCGCCCAGAGTGAGCTTGAAAAAGGCGCCGGTGGGTACGCCGCCGGAAAAGTAATCGAGACCGCTGAGTTCATTTGGCTCTGCCATCGAGTAATCAGTTTAGCCAAAAGCGCAGCCCGGAGTCGGAGACGCAACATCCGGTTGAAGGGAACGCCCTGTCACCCACTCTACCTCCCCGAAACGCTGGAGCCGGTCTTATGGGAACTATGAAACTCGCCCCCACCCCCTTCGAGCAATGGGCCTCCTCACGCGGATACGATGTTGCCCCCGCCGTGGTTCCTGCCGCTGACCGCACCTACGCGGACAGTCGCACGCAGGAGGTATACGAGGCATGGCGATCTGGTGGTGGGACTGTGGCGCGGATGCTGGCCGAATCGACCATCGAAACTGAGGCGCTCCGGGAGAAGATACGCGGATTGGCGGGGCTGGAATGAACCGGCTATTTCAGAATCGCACCAACGATGAGCAGCGCTCCGGCGAGGAGGGTGAATACGCCCTTGATGATTCGCATCGTCCTGCCAGTATCCTGGATTCCGTCCGTGAAGGGCCACGCAGATTTCTCCGCCCCGAGATATTCGTCGTATTCCTTTTTCCAGATCTCTTTGTGGCCTTCGCCGTACTCCACCCTCTTTCTCAGGCTTTCGCTCAGGAGCCATGCGCCGACGATGTTAGCTCCAAGGGCGAGGATCACCATCAGCATGGACATCTTCGCCCAGGCATTATTCAGGATTCCATTCAGCGAACCGAATACGACCCAATTAGCGCCGATGAGCGCGTAGCACATCTGCAAGCTCGTCTCGGTGAGCTTGCCGCTCCAGTATTCGTATTCACTGGTGACCTTCTTGAGTGCCTCACCGGGGGACTTGTACAGCCGATCATCCTCGGTGGCGTCCGCTTTCTTGGACGGCTCATTTCCCGGCATCATGGCGTTCGGTTTAATGTCCCGGCCCCGGACCCCTCTTTTTTGTCGGCGCCTTCTTGGCTGGCGCCTTCTTCACGACCTTTTTGACCGCCTTTTTTGCCACCTTCTTCGCAACAGATTTCTTTGCCATCCGTTAATCCTCCCGAGAACACATTCTGTCACAAATTGCCGAGGGAGGACACTGCCTTTCGTTGTTGGCTCTCCGTGCCTGGCAGGCCGAGCGGATTGGTGAACAGTTCGAGATTCTGCTTCTCCGCATCTCGGAATGCGCGCCTGATTGGCTGAGGTCCAGGCTGACTTGGCAAACCTTCCCGATGGTGATCTCACCGAGAGCGGCAGAACGAAGCTGTCGAGATTCGAGGAAGTGTTTGTGGAGCAGCTAAGGGCCTACGGGCTGAGCAGCATCTCTCCGGACAGCCTTTCTATTTCGCCTGAGTCCTACAAGCCGATACATGCCGGATTTGATATTGAGTTCAACAACTCCGCGAGCGACCTCATTCGTACAATATGGGCTTACATGGTGGGTCTTCTGGAGACCGGAAGGAGATTCAACGTCATGCATCCTGGCCTACTGATGCTTGATGAACCCCGGCAGCAGAGCGCGGCGAAGGAGAGCTTCGGCACCCTGCTAAGGCGGTTGTCCAACACTGCTGCGACGGGTCAACAGGCCGTTGTTGCCACGAGCGAAGATCTAAACTCACTCGCTGCATTGATTGCCACTGCCCCATACGCCATCACGGTGCTCGATTTCTCGGGGAAGATCATTCAGCCCCTGGGCCGTCCCTGAGCCAAGTTCGCGGGCATCGCCGCCGAATTGGAATCAGGCACCCGCGACGCTTCCGCAAGGCGGCAGGATTCGGGGTGCTTGGGGAAGCGGGGACGACATCGACGACGCGTTCTGCGGCCACCGCCATTGAAAACGCCGCACAGGCACCCTCTGTCGATGGGAAATGGATTCAGTCTGCACCTCGCATGGCGCTACACTGGGGGTCGCGCTTGTCGCCGTCCGCCCATGTCCCAGGAACTTGAAATCAGAGAGGGCCAGCTCCTTCTCGGTCCGCTATTCAGTGAGCCGATGCAGGTTGAAACTGTGCGCCCGAGTGGTCCAGGCACCTGGATCGTTGGCCTTGTGGGTAGCCGCAGTCAGCAGTTCCGGCGCGTAACGCTTGGCCCCGATGAACTGAAGGCCCTTCGGGTCGTGGAATCCACCCGCTCGTATGACGGCGACCCGCAGCTTCTCCGGCTCGCCTTGCAAGCATACACGCTGGGTATCGCGTATGAATTTGATCCCTACTTCGGTTTGTCGATTTCGCGTGTCGATCCTCTCCCCCACCAGCTCGAAGCCGTCTACCACCATTTACTCAAGGTGCCCAGAGTGCGCTTTCTGCTTGCAGACGACGCGGGCGCTGGCAAGACGGTCATGGCGGGCCTTCTTATTCGCGAGTTGAAGTTGCGCGGATTATGCGACCGCATCTTGATCGTCTGCCCCGCCAACCTGACGTTCCAATGGCAGAGAGAGTTGAAGGAGAAGTTCGACGAGAAGTTCGTCGTCATGAAAGGCGGCGATGTTCGCGAGCAGTTCGGGGTGAATCAGTGGCTGGATCGCAACCAGATCATCACCTCCCTCGATCTTGCCAAGCGTCTCGACATTCTTCCTGGCCTGCGCCAAGTCCACTGGGAACTGGTGATCGTGGACGAAGCGCACCGGATGTCCGCCGCCGACTCTGAGCACAAGACGCAGCGGTACCGATTGGGGGAGTTGCTTCGTGATTCGACCGACCACTTCCTCATGCTTACCGCCACGCCTCATCGTGGTGATCCCGAGAATTTCTCTTTCTTTTTGCAGCTGTTGGACGCCGATGTATTCGCCGACGTGAAGTCAATCAAGGAGGCGATGGAACGTCGGCAGGCCCCGTTCTACCTGCGGCGGACCAAGGAAGCGATGGTCTACTTTCCGCACAGGGAACCTGACGGTACCTGGGCGTGCCGCAAGATTTTCACACGGCGCATCCCGATGACCGCCGACTTTCGAATAGACGGGCCGGAGTTCGAGCTATACCGGGACATCACCCGGTTTGTAAAGCGGGAGAGCAGCAAGGCGGCAGGGGTCGGAGATGACCCGCGCGCGCGCGCCGTCGGTTTCCTGATGTCGCTGTACCAGCGCAGACTCGCATCCAGCACATATTCGCTGCGCCGTTCTCTTGAGAACCGGGCGCGGCGGCTCCAGGAGGGGTTAAGGAAAGCGCAGGAGGTTTCCCAATCGCTGCCCGCCGACTTCCTCAAGACATTCCCCGACGCCGATGAACTGGATGAAATGGAGGACATTGACCGCGAGCGGATTGAAGGGATGTTGGCCGCAATCACGCTCGCACAGAACCCAGCGCAAGTGCGCGAAGAGATCACGGAACTGGAGCGATTCTCAAAGCGCGCGCAGGAAGTGGAGGATTCCGGCTCGGAGGCAAAGCTGGCTCGTCTCAAGCAAGTGCTCGAGTCCCATGGATTCTTCGACGATCCCGAAAAGCGTTTATTGATTTTCACCGAGTTCAAGGACACGCTGGATTATCTTTTGAAAAAGCTCGCCGCCTGGGGCCTCAAGGCGGGCTGCATCCACGGCGGGATGAAACCGGGAAGCCGCGAGGATCCAGGCACGCGGCTCTTTTCGGAACAGCAATTTCGCGACGCGGCCATTCAGGTTCTTGTCGCCACTGAAGCTGCCGGAGAAGGGATCAACCTGCAATGCTGTCACATTCTCTTTAACTATGACATCCCCTGGAATCCGAACAGACTTGAACAGAGGATGGGACGCATTCACCGTTACGGGCAGAAATACGATTGCTTGATCTTCAATTTCGTCGCGACAAACACCATCGAGGGGCAGGTTCTTCAGAAACTCCACGAAAAGCTCCAGGAAATCCGCAATGCCTTGGAGGATGATTCCGTGTTCAATGTCGTTGGTGAGGTCCTTCCAGCGGCTCACGTAGATCGACTGCTCCGGGACTACTACGCGGGCAAGTTAGGTGATGCCGATTTGGAGGATCGACTCCTACGCGACGTACAGGAGGACCGCTTCCGCGCCATCTGCAAGAACGCTCTCGAGGGTCTGGCAACCCGAAATCTCAATTTGGAAATGCTGATCGAGCGCCGTGCGCGCGCACAGGAGCACCGAATGGTGCCGGAGAGCATTGCTCGGTTCCTGCGCGACGCGGCGGTCTATGTTTCCTTGAACCTTCGAGACGTTGCCAGTCTCCCCCACACCTTTGATCTCGTCGGCGCAATGCCCGGAGCCTTGCGGCGTCACGAGCGCGAGCCGGGGTGGCGTTATGGTCAAATTGCATCGCGGTATCCACGCTGCTCAACGGACCGGGGCATCGCAGAGACCAATACGCTGGAGTGGATCACGCCGGGTCACCCGCTCTTCGAGGCGGTCCGGAGGCAGATTCTTGACATCGGACAGGAGTGTTTCCGGCAGGGAGCGGTCTTCTATTCCTTGTCCCACGAAAGCCCCGCACGCATTGACTTCTTCCGCGCGCGCATCGTAGATGGCTTAGGAAACGTGGTCCACGAGAAGGTGTGCACCGTGGAACAGGCCGATGGTCAAGCTCCGCGCCTTCTAGACGCCTCTGTACTGGGCAACTTGATCCCCGCCCTGTTGCCCAATCCCCTTCCCGATATCGCATTCTTGTCCTCTGCGGAACAGTGGTTGCATGACGCGGAACTCCTGCCATTTCTTGAACAGGTAAAGGCAGAGCGTTCGGAGGAAACAGCGCGGGTCTCGGCCCACATTGAGATTTCGCTCACGGAATTGATACAGAAGGCAGACGAGATGCTTGGCCGTTTTGCCGACGCAGTAGACCGGGGAGAAGAGGGCGCAAAGGGATTGCTTGCTCAAGCTGAAGCCCGACACCAGGATCTGTTACACAGACGCGAGCGAAGGCGAGAGGAGTTACAGCGACAGAAGTCGCTCACGCTCCAATCAGTGGAGTTGCTTGCAACGGCGCTTGTGCTGCCTCACCCTCGGAGGGACGACCCGGAGATCAGCAATCTGCGCACGAATCCGGTGGTTGAGGCAATTGCGATGCGCGTCGCCGACGAAAATGAACGCAGCCAAGGGCGGGTTGTGCAAGACGTGCATGAAAACAACCTCGGCTATGACCTGACGAGCGTTGACCCGAAATCCGGTGAGTTGCGACTGATTGAAGTGAAAGGTATTGGAGCTAAGACTGGAACCGTCTTGCTGACACCCAATGAACGCCGCGTGGCGGAGGACCGACGCGACTGCTATTGGCTGTATGTCGTCACGGACTGTAACGCCGAACCCGTTTTGCAGACCGTGAAGGACCCCGCCAAGTTCCAGTGGCAGGAGATTACCAAGGTGGAGCACTATCGCCTTGACTTTGGGCACATCAAGGAGAGCGAAAAGTGATTCCACGGGAGTGCAAGCGCTTAGCTGAAGTGGACTTTCCAATTGCCGAGGTATCTAGAGAGTCTGCCAGGGAAAAGTCCATTCGACATGGTCATCCCTCTACAATGCACCTCTGGTGGGCACGACGACCACTTGCGGCATGTCGTGCGATGTTGTTGGGGTTGCTGCTCCCGGATCCCTGTGACCCTGCTTGCCCAGTTGATTTCAAGAACAACGCACGGCGCATCCTTTCAAGAACTTGGCAGTCGCCGGGGTCCGCAGACACCGATCTTCGTCGTGGTCTCCTCGAGTTCACCGCAGCCTTCGCAAATTGGGACAAAGCGAATGACCCTCTGTACCTTGAATTGGCCCGGGGGCTAGTAAATGCCGCAAGCCCGGAAAGCGCGCCTATGGTGGTTGATCCTTTCTCTGGCGGTGGGTCAATTCCTTTAGAAGCATTACGGATTGGCTGTGACGCTTTTGCAAGTGACCTCAACCCAGTTGCTTGTATGATTCTCAAGGTGTTACTGGAGGATATCCCGCGCTTCGGACGTGACTTAGCTGATGAGTTCAGGAACATAGGTGAGCAGTTGAAAAGCACTGCAGCAGTGGATCTGGCACAATACTACCCACCCGACCCAGATGGCAGCGTCCCCAACACCTACTTGTGGTCACGAACCGTCCAATGCGAAACGCCCAGTTGTGGCGCTGAGATCCTGCTCGTTCGTTCTTTCTGGCTGTGTAAGAAGCCTACCAATAGACGAGCGATCCGCTATGAGGTGATTCGAAAGGCCAATGTGCCACCGATATTGGAGCTGGCCATTGTCACCCCTTCATCCGATGTTGACATCCAGCCGGGAACGGTTCGACTTGCGAAGGCAACCTGCCCTTGCTGTAACACAACGCTTGGCAAGGATCGAGTTCGAGCGCAGTTGATGCTCAGGCACGGCGGAGCAGATCCGCTCTTCGATTCCAGTGGGAAGCGAATTGGCGGCTCGATTTTGCTTTCGAAAATTGTCAAGACTCCTTCGGGTGCACGCGAGTATCGCTTGCCGACGGAGAGTGACTATCGGGCTGTTTGGTTGGCGGGCCGACGGATCAGCGAAATGCCTGGACTTCCAGAGGAAGGGATCAAACAGGCGCGCGTCGCAAAGAACTCCCCGTTCCGTGTACACCTCTATGGGATGACGCGGTTTGCCGATATCTTTTCGTGCAGGCAGAAATTGGCCTTGCTGCTCTTAATCTCCAGACTTCAGAAGCTCCAGGATATGAGGGCCAGAGGCCTTCTTGGATGCTTACTGAGCCGCTGTGCTGATTATTGGAGTTCCAACGCCATATGGGAGAGCGAAGGGGAGTTTGTCAAGGGGACATTTGCGCGCCAAGCGCTTTCAGTTGTTTGGGACTTTGCGGAAGCAGTTCCACTTGCTGATAGCTCCGGAAGTATCCACGGTGCCATTGATTGGATAGTAAGAGTCGTTCAACAGCAATCGGTCATCGTGAATCCGGGCCAAGTTCAGCAGCTCGATGCTTGTGCATCAAATCTGCTGCGCGGTTCTGCATCCGTATGGTTTACCGACCCGCCGTACTACGACGCAGTGTCATACGCAGACCTTTCCGATTTCTTCTACGTGTGGCTGAAGAAGGCCCTCACTGCGGACATCTTGCCCCGCGACCTTGCTGAACCTGAGAGTCAACTCACTCCAAAAGCAAGAGAGGCGATTCAGGATGAATACAAAATCGTCGATGGACGGCCCAAAGATCGTGCGTTTTATGAAGATGCAATGAGCAAGGCCTTTCGTGAGGGCCGACGCGTGCTGTCAGATGACGGCATAGCAACTGTCGTTTTCGCGCATAAGACCACCGAGGGATGGGAAGCCCTCCTAACTGGGATCATTGCTGGGGGATTTGTCATAACCAGTTCTTGGCCAATATCCACCGAGCGTCCGGGCAGACTCCGCTCCCAGAACTCAGCGGCTCTTGCAACAAGCGTTCACCTGGTCTGCCGTCCCAGAATTGAGGATACGGTTGGAGATTGGACGGATGTATTGAGGCAACTGCCTCGTAGAGTCACAGAATGGATGACCAGACTCCAAGCCGAAGGCGTCCGAGGCGCGGATCTAGTCTTCGCATGCATCGGGCCTGCCCTTGAAATCTTCAGCCGTTACTCTCGGGTTGAGACTCCAGCTGGAGAGACCGTTGGCCTCGCAGAGTACTTACAGAAAGTGTGGGAGGTCGTAGGAAGATCGGCCCTTGAACAGATCTTGGGTTCCAACGAGTCTCAGGCAGATAGTGGATCGACGGGAGTGTTAGAGGAGGATGCCCGACTCACGGCGCTATTTCTTTGGACAATTCAGGCTACGTTCACTGATCTGGGCGTTTCGGAACCCAACGCCGGTGAAGAAAGTGAGGACGACGAGGACTCGGAGAGTGCGCCTACCCCTGGGAAGAAGGAAGCGGGCTTCGCGCTGGTATTTGACGTTGTTCGCCGGTTTGCCCAACCACTAGGGATTCACCTTCCGGACTGGGAAGGGCGGGTGATTGAGACAAAGAAGGGTAGCGTGCGGCTGTTGCCCGTCCGAGAAAGGGCGTCCCAGCTATTTGGTGAAGGCGGGACCGATTTGGCCGCAGAGCGAATCGAGACAGCTCGGTTACAGACCACGCAACTCGACCTCTTCTCAAGTCTTGCGATCCCTGAATCGAAGGAGCCTGAACGAGCAAGGCGACGCGGCAACCGAAGCAGTGGAAGGACCGTGTCAGACGAGGCACTGAAGACAAGCCGGGAGGCGACAACATTGGATAGGGTGCATGCCGCTATGCTTCTGCAGTCGGCTGGGCGCTCCAGCGCGTTGCGTGCTTTGCTCGCCGCCGAGACTGAGCGGAGCCAAGACTTCCTTCGGCTTGCTAATGCGCTTTCCGCTCTTTACCCGAAGGAGAGTGAGGAGAAGCGACTACTGGACGCCATGCTTCTAGCAGCCCCACGATGACCACTCCGTCGCAGTGTAACGTCTGGCAGATCTCGGCGGGCACCGGATCACGGACTTATGCCTCGACGTTTCTGCGTTTCGGCGTCGGGCTGATCGGGCCGGGATTTGCTGGACGCTGGATGCCCGAAAGCGGGGACGAAAAGTTCGACGGACCCTTCACGCGGAAGCTCGCATCGGAGGTAAAGGAGGGAGACATTTTCCTGCTCCGCACTTCGGCAGTGGAAGTCTGCGCGGTTGGCCTTGTCGCCAGCGATTACGAGTTCCTTGAGGAGTTTGACGACGTGAACGGCTGGGACCTGCGACATGCTCGCCGGGTGCGTTGGTTCCGGCTTCCGAGTTCCCACAGGTTTCATAGCTCCTCCTTTGGGCCGCGTCCGACGCGCTTCTCTGGCGTCTTCAGCGACGAAGCCATCCGGTTCGCAAGAGGCATCGTCAATTCGCCTCCTGACGACTGGAAGACTGCCGTACTTTGCGATCTGCCTCTGTTGGAGCCACTGCTGAAGGAGGTTCCGGAAAACCTTCGGGACATCATTGGTTCCATCCAGGACCTGCGGACGCTGTACGACGACCCGCACACATTGGGCGGTAGGCCTCTGGAGGCGGAGATGGTGTGCCATTGCGTCGTGCCACTGCTCGCCGCTTTGGGATGGCAACGATTCCACATAGCGGTCGAATGGAATAAGATCGACGTGGCTGTGTTCCACTCCCTCCCTCGCAACGTGGAGAACTGCAGGTTTGTCATTGAAGCTAAAAACTTCGGCGAGGGAACTGAGGGGGCATCGGCCCAGGCCAAGGGATACATGGACGCGCTGGGTATCCGCTGCAACCTTCTGGTGACTGACGGGATTCGATACAAGCTCTATGATCCAAATCACCTCGATGAGGCGGTTGCATACGCGAATTTGTGGGAAACGAAGCAATCCGCGCTGGACCTTTTCGCAAAACTGAGTAGGAACCAAAATGCCTGAACTTGAAGCGTGGTATAAAGTCGCCGTGCCCCGGAAGGAAGTCCGCGAGGGCAGGTCGTTTAATCCGGACGAGTTCGCTATCCATCTGGAGCAGGTTGTGTCCGGCAGGGGCGCGGAAGATTATAAGGAACCCGACAAGTTCTTCGCGCGAAACGTGTTCACGAGAGCGCTGAAAGACCATGCGGGTATGGTTCTTCGAAGGCTGTCCGGCAAGACGGAGAACACCGCCCCCGTTCTCACCCTTGTGACGCAGTTCGGCGGCGGCAAGACGCACACCCTGACGACGCTCTTCCACCTTGCCAGTAGCGGGAAGGGTGCCGCGCAGTTCTCCGGCGTCCAGGGCCTCCTTGACGCGTCGGGCTTGACGGAATGCCCGAGCGCCAGGGTGGCCGCGTTTGTTGGCAACGCCTGGGACCCGCAGCCCGGAAGGGAAACACCGTGGCTCGACATCGCATTTCAACTTGCGGGAGCTGACGGCGTTCGCGCGCTTGGTCCCTCCGCGCAGACGACCGCGCCCGGAACCGATGCGATCGCCAAGTTGTTCGAGGCCGCTGGCGGGAAGGTCTTAATCCTATGTGACGAGGTTTTGAATTTCTGCAATCGGCACAGGGGAATGACGGACGGTTTCTACGCCTTCATTCAGAACCTCACCGTAGCGATGACGGGGACGACACACGGCGCAGCGCTCATCAGTCTGCCGCGCAGCCAAGTCGAAATGACGGACTGGGATCTTCAGTGGCAGGAGAAGATTACCAAGGTCGTTCGGCGCGTCGCCAAAGACCTCATTGCCAACGACGAAGCGGAAATCAGCGAGGTAGTCCGCCGCCGATTGTTTGAGAGTTTGGGGCCGGAGAAGGCGCGACTTTTCGCGGCAAAGACGTACGCAGATTACTGTTTTGAGCGACGAGCGCAACTGCCTTCAGAATGGACCACTGTTGACTCCGCCTCCACGGAGACCAAGGCTCGTGAGTTGTTAAAGGCCCGTTTCGAGGCTTGCTACCCGTTCCACCCGGCTACGCTGTCCGTGTTCCAGAGAAAGTGGCAAGCGCTGCCGCAATACCAACAGACCAGAGGGACATTGGCAATGCTCGCCCAGTGGATTTCATGGGCATTCAAAGTCCATCACCGGGAACAAACGGCGGAACCATTGCTGACCCTCGGTTCCGCGCCTCTTCATGTGCCGGAGTTTCGAAGCGCGGTACTCGGACAACTTGGTGAAGCGCGTTTGGCGGCGGCGATTGAGGCTGACATTTCGGGTGCCATCTCCCATAGCCGGGCTTTGGACGCCGACACCAAAGGTCCATTGAAGGACATCCATCGCCGGGTTGCGACCACGATCCTCTTTGAGTCGTCGGGTGGGCAGAGCAACAAAATTGCTCACTTGCCCGACCTCCGTTTTGCGCTGTGCAACCCGCAAGTTGACACAACCTCCGTGGACAATGCCGCGTTAGCAGTGGAATCTCGCGCCTTCTTTATCCGCAAGGTATCTTCCGACGGGTTCCAGATTCAGCACCATCCCACTCTGAAGAAGGTCGTCAGTGACCGTCGCGCCTCGCTCGATCAAGACAAAGATGTCAAGCCGATGATGAGGAAGGCCGTCAGGGAAGAGTTTGAGCGAGGCGCAACGATAAAGCTTGAGCCATTTCCGAAGGATTCAGCGGACATCGCCAACCTGCCCCGTCTCCAGATCATACTTGGTGATCCGGCACTGGAGTGGTCCGGCAACGGGGGCACCCGCGAACAAGTGCGGTCGTGGACGTTGAAGCGCGGGGAATCGGACCGCGACTACCCAGCCGCGATTGTGTGGTGTCTGAAGAAATCAGGTCGGGAGCTACAAGAGAAGGCGGAATTGCTGCTGGCTTGGCAACAAGTTCAACAGGATATCAGCAAGGGCGTCTTGGGTGCTGACTTTCAACAGGGCGACCTTCAGGGTGTTGCCCAGAAGCTGAAGGACGCAAAAGAAGAATTGTACGAAGAAGTTGCCGCCAGCTATCGCTTCGTGGTCATCGCCGACTCTCAGGAACTCTCCGGGCTGAAGGTCATTGACCTCGGCGCGGGGCACGCGAGCAGCGGCGAGACCCTGTGTGGGAGGATTATCGCGGCGCTGAAAGCGAGCAGCCTGCTGAATGAATCCGTCGGTGCGGGCTACATTGAACGCTCGTGGCCCGTCGCCCTCAAAGAGACTGGCGCATGGCCGCTGGCAAGCCTTCGTAAGTGTTTCTTGGATGGCTCGTTAACCCGGTTGCTCGACCCGGATACGGTGCTGAAAAACAAGATCCAGGAGTTCGTCGCCAAGGGCGAATTCGGACTTGGGTCTGGCGCAAAGCCGGACGGCACATACGAACGCCTGTGGTTCGGAGTGCCAGTCCCACAGGAGGAAATCACTTTCGAATACGGCGTCTTTCTACTTCGGAAGGACAAAGCAAAAGCGCTCCAGCAAGCGCCAATCGCTCCCGTAGATAAGGCAGTCGTGGCCCCTCCGCCGCCCATTGAGCCGACTGGAGGCGGCATACGTCCGGGCCTGCCACCTTCGACTCCGGATGAACCCGCGCCCCTGCCCAGGTCAGTCGTGCTGAAGATCTCCGGAAGGGTGCCACCTGAGTCCTGGAACCGTTTTGGCTCGAAGTTGCTGCCGAAGCTGCGGTCCGGCGATGATGTCCAGGCCCACGTCGAGCTGTCCTGTCGCATTAATTCGAGCAGCGCAACCAGCCTTGAATCCGACGTACGCCAGCTTCTCGAAGACCTCGGCCTGAACGGCCAGTTCAGCATCGAGAAAACCGGAGAATGACGAGTTCGACGGGCACGCAGACAATTGTCAGGACAGGCCAGTCATGTGCGGTCGAATGTCCGAGGATCGATCCGTTATGACGTCGGATGAGAATTCATCGTGTCGGCATTGTTGGTCCCCAAGGACGCGTTGTGTGTCCCGCGATCCGGTTCGAGCTCCACTTTACGCCGCCTTCAAGAGCCGGGCCACGTATTCGTGCCGCCATTTCGACCCTTGCCGGGTCCGGATCTTCAGCCGGTTCAACTGGTCAGCGATCTTCCGGAGCGATTTGCCGGTCTTCCTGAGCCGGTGAATCCGCTGCAAGATCGCCTGCTCGCCTGGCTCCGGTTCCACGTGGCGCTTGT
>OBLU010003421.1_pt1 | contig 14390 bp, 14 predicted proteins | sample 1518681 | NCBI WGS metagenome assembly OBLU01 (sample SAMEA3539304, study PRJEB22396) | soil metagenome | biome: tundra; feature: field; material: soil | place: USA | collected 2010-05 | depth 0.15 m
GCATTGCACAATGCAGGAGCAAAAGATGGTAACCCAGGTTCTCCACCGCCTTTGATAGTTGGACCGCCATTTGCCAGGATGTGAACATCGACAGAAGGCATTTCATTGATGCGCACAATAGGATTATTATTATAATTGCTTTGCATGCTTTCTCCTTTATCGAATGTGATCCCGTTTTTTATTGCAGCGGATAAAGCCATGGTTGCGGCGCCTTCTACCTGGCCTTTTACCGTATCAGGATTTACCATTGTTCCAAGGTCAATTACAGCTGTCACCTTTTCGATATTGATACCGCTGCCTTTCTTGGATACTTCTACTACATACCCTGCAAGGCCCGCAAAAAATTCGTATTGTGCAACGCCACGTCCCCAGCCGGCAGGCAAGGGGTTGTCCCAGCCGGAAATTTCTTTCAGCTTTAATAACAACGTTTTTGTATCAGAATCTTTTGTAAGCATTCCAAGACGAAATGCCATAGGATCCTTACCGGCCTTCACTGCCAGTTCATCAATAAAACATTCATTGGCAAATGCAATGGTAGTGCTGGTTACGGCACGCCATGCAGCAAAAGGAATATGGGAATCTGCATTTACATACAGTACTTTCAGATTATCTATTTCATATTTCTGGTCGTTAAGGGCTTCGGTCATGTTGCGGTCAGGCTTTGTCTTATCTACTGTTTCATGATCAGATGCATCAAGAGAAGGGGAAATTACCTTATGCTGAAAAGCCATCACTTTTCCATCTGAAGACAAGCCTCCTTTCATAGCAGAATAGGTCATCGGGCGAAAAGGCCCAAGTTGCGTATCATCTTCTCTTGACCAAATAAGTTTTACCGGCTTTCCGATTTTTTTGCTCAGCTGCACGGCTTCATTAATTACATCATTATATAACCTTCGTCCAAAAGCGCCTCCGTTAAAGAGAACATTTACCTTCAGATTTTCCGGAGGAATATTATAGTCTTTCGGGAAATTATCCATGATATCGCCCGGAACTTGGGTGGATGCCCATATTTCCAGTTTATTTCCATCATACCAATTCGCAACACAATTCATTGGCTCTATCGGAGAATGAGATACAATAGGTGTTTCATAAAACGCATCAATTTGAACGGCGGCGGCGGCAAAGGCATTGTCAAAACTTCCCTTTTTAGTATCTAATACTCCATCAGTTTTGGAAAGATCACGCAGACTTTGATCATAATCTTTTGAATTAAAATTTTCATGGCCCTGGTAATCCCATTTTATGTTTAAAGCCTTTCGTCCCTGGTAAGCTGACCAATAATTTTCTCCAATCACTGCGATACCATCATACTTATATTTCCCGATTATTCTTGTGCAGGTTTCTACTTGTAAAACGCCTTTGATTTTTTTGGCAGCAGTGTCATCAAAGTTTACCAATTTTGATCCAAACACAGGACAATGGGCTACTGAAGCGTATACCATTCCCGGAACTTCCACATCTATTCCAAAAACTGCTTTCCCTGAAGATTTCAAAGGGACATCCGGCCGCATTGTTTTTTTCCCTAATAATTTGAAATCTTTGGGATCCTTTAGTTTGGGTTTTTTGGGTACATCCAGTTTTGAAGCGGCTTCTGCAAGGTCTCCGTAACCAATACTTTTTCCGGAAGGTTTGTGATGCACTTTTGCATCTTCAGCAAAGCATTCCCTAACAGGTACTTTCCATTGCTGGCTGGCAGCCAACACCAACATTTCTTTTGCAGCAGCGCCTGCTTTTCTCAGCATAAAATAATCAGAACGGACTGACATACTTCCACCGGCAAATTGAGCGGGCCCAAATTTCTTTTGGCCTCCCGTTTGTTTGATAGTAACCTGTTTCAGCGTTACTTCAAGTTCTTCTGCTATCAATGAAGGTATGGACTGAAACGTTCCCTGTCCCATTTCCGGCCTCGGGTTGAAAATGGTTATAACGCCGTTTTTCTCAATCATGATAAAAGGAGTTAACTCATATGAAGAGTCGTCGTCATCCCATTTGGCTACTTCTGCAATGCCCTTGGTACTTTTCAGTGAAAGGCCGATTATAAAACCTGTTCCTGTTATGCCGGTATATTTTAAGAAATTGCGCCGGTTGATTGTTGACAATGTTTTTTCCATTGAATGCCTTTAAAAAATTTTGAATAATAGAATGATGGTAAAACAAACATGGTTCAATTCAAATAATAAGCTTGAACCTGTAATTAGTTTATCTTATCTCATATTAATTCTGCTGCCCGGTGTATGGCTTTACGGATCCTTTGGTATGTTCCGCAACGGCAAAGATTACCCCGCATGGCTGCATCAATATCAGCATCAGTTGGTTTCGGTTTGCTTTTTAGCAATGCCACGGCGCTCATGATCTGGCCCGACTGGCAATAGCCGCATTGGGGCACCTGCAACTCGATCCATGCTTTTTGAACTGCATGATCCACATTAACAGAGATGCCTTCAATGGTAGTAATTTTTTTACCTGATGCCTCAGCTACCGGTAACCTGCAGGAGCGAACCGGAGTGCCATCAAGATGAATGGTGCAGGCGCCACATTGTGCAATGCCGCATCCAAACTTGGTGCCTTTCAATCCTACAAAATCCCGGATAACCCAAAGCAAAGGCATTTGCGAATCCACATCTACCTTGTAATCTTTGTTGTTGACATTTAAAGTATATTCTGCCATAATTAGAAATTTAAAAGGTGGGTTTATTTTTTTGCGAAACCGGTAATTGAAAGAATAAATTTACGGAGTTAATTTTACTTAATAATTTTTTTGATAAAAGAGGTCTTTTGCAGGACTTAAATAAAGAGGCATTCACCGGAATTTTTTGTAATTAAAAAAGCATTGTGCAGAAAAAAGCAAACTGAATCTTTCGGGATTGATTTATCTTTATAAGCTGCAGGAATATTTTAATAACTACATTACCTAAATCGCTTGTCATGAAATTTTCATTAAAAATTCCCAGGAGAAAATTTTTGGAGATATCAGCTTTGTCAGGAAGCTTTCTGGCAATAGGATATATATCCATCTTTGGTCAGGAACCCAAAATTATTAATCTTGATCAGCCAGATGAAAATCCCGAAGGAGAACTGAACCCATTTATATTCATTGATAGTAAGGGTAATATTACCATTCTGAATAACCGCCCTGAAATGGGGCAAGGTACTTTCGAAGCGATACCCATGATCATTGCAGAAGAACTGGAAGTGGATATGAATGCAATTAATATTTTGCCTTCGCCTGCAGACAGATCAAAATACGGCAACCAGATGGTGGTTGGCAGCCAGAGTATTCACAGCAATTATGATTTATTGAGGAAGGCAGGCGCTGCTGCAAAGGAAATGCTTATTACCGCTGCTGCTGCCCGATGGAATGTACCCGTGAAGGAATGTTATGCAAAGAACGCCAAGGTATTTAACAGGAATACAAATGCCTCTATAAATTATGGTGATTTGGTAGCTGAAGCAAGAAAATTGACTGCACCTTCCAGTCCAACATTAAAAGACCCGAAAGATTTTACCATTATTGGAAAATCCTTTCCCAGGCAGGATATTCCTTCGAAGCTGGATGGCTCCGCACAATTCGGAATCGATGTGGAAGTTCCCGGAATGTTATATGCATCTATTGAGCGGTCGCCGGTGATGTTGGGCAAACTTATAAGTTACAATGATGAAAAAGCCAAAGCCGTGAAAGGGGTAAAATATGTTTTAAAAACCCAGCGTAATGTCTGGGGTAATGATCATGCAGGCGTGGCCGTTATTGCCGATAATTACTGGGCTGCAGTACAGGGCAGAAAAATGCTGGAATTAAATTGGGACAATGGTGAGCTTGAAAGCTGGAATACTCAAAAGATAAAAGAAGATTATAAAAATGCATCCAAACAATCTGCTACCGTTTTTGTACATGGAGGAGATTTTGAAAAAGCATTCGCTGACGCTCCAATAAAAGTGGAAGCTTCCTATGAAACGCCTTACCAGGCGCATGCACCTATGGAACCCATGAATGCAGTCGTAAGTGTGAAAAAAGACAATTGTGAATTCTGGGGTTCCACACAAAATCCTAATGGAATTAAAGATTTTTTATCAAGAAAATATAATATCCCTTCGGATAAAGTTACCATCAACTATACATTCATGGGCGGCGCTTTTGGAAGAAGATCTATGACTGACGTAGTGGAAGAAGCGGCCGACCTTTCATCACAAGTAGGTGCCCCCATAAAGGTTATCTGGACAAGGGAAGACGATATATCGCAAGGGCCATTCAGGGCCTGTTCACTCAACGTGTGCAGGGGTGCTATAAGCAATGATGTCAATGAAGTATCATTAGAACACAAGGTTATCTGCCAGGATATTCGCAATCAATCCGGAAAGGACCCAAACCCTACGGATGGTATTGGCGGAGGCATCAATACGGAATATTCCTTTGCCAATTTTACGATTAGCGGAATATTGCGAAAATTGTATATCCCCATTTCCTACTGGCGGTCAGTGTATCACTCCACCAATTGTTTTGCGCATGAATCATTTATGGATGAGCTGGCTAATGCAGCAAAAAAAGATCCGATGGAATTCAGGCTGTCACTTTTGAAAAATCATAAAAGATACACAGGGGTTTTGAAGGAAGTGGCCAGGAGGGCTGACTGGTATGGTCCCCGCGCAAAAGATACCGGAAAAGGCGTTGCTATCGTCGAACGCTCCGGCGCTTTCGTGGCTATGGTTGCAGAAGTGAAAAGAATAGACGGAAAAGTGAAACCTACAAAAATTATTGCAGCTATAGATTGTGGCACTGCCGTGAATCCTGAAATTATTGAAGAGCAAACAGAAGGCTGCATCGTAATGGGACTAACGGCTGCGTATAAGAGCGGGCTAACTATTGAAAAAGGAAAAGTTGCGGAGCAAAATTTTAATACTTATAAAATGCTCAGCATAGACGAAAGTCCTGAGATAGAGGTATTTGTTATTTCCAGCGAAGAACATCCTGAAGGGGCAGGAGAGGCGGCCTTACCTACAGTGGCTCCTGCGATAGCCAATGCAATCTTTGATTTGACAAAAAAGCGAATCCGTTCATTACCTTTTAATTTAGAAGAGGTGTAATAGAAAAGGGAAAATTCCTTGTAAGCATTTTCCTTTCAAATCTTCATTAAAATATTTTGCTGAAGTTAGATAGGCTTTACCTATACTGATTTTTGATGTGCTTACTACAACTGGAATCAAAAAATTCACTTCTTTCAGCATATCTATTCATCTTCTGCCTGGAAAGGGTTAGTCATTTTCTTTAAGTGAGGAAATGCTACTATCAAGACAATTAAAGGAATAACCAACGATAGAATAGTCCATTTTTCTAATAAAAGAAAGATCACCTGATTTATGATGAATAATCCCAGGTAGGTATATACCGACCACTTTTGCATTGTCCAAAGTCCACCCATACAAATCAGCCCGATGATTGCAGAGAATCCTAAATAAGGAGGGTACCAGGTTCCGACTACGCTTGAAGCTGATGAAAAAGTCAACATTAGCCCCAGGATGCTACCAATAGTTCCCACCAGGCAGACAATAATGAAAGAATGCGGTCGCTTTTTCTCGCTTGCTTGTTGTTCAGCCAGTTCAATTTTTTTTTCACTTACCATAAAAATTAAATTTATTTTGGATGATGTTCATTAATGGGCAGAGAGTAGTTGAATCAGGATTCCAATCGGGAGGTTTGTGGCTTAAAAGTAATAAAATTCAACATGTTTTTCAATTATTAAAAAATTACCAGGTTAGGGCCTCGTAACCAACCCTTTATATTAAATAACCACTTATAGTAATTTAGGGTCGGTAGGATATAATGCCTCTCAATACTCCCGGGAATAATGAAACTCTAAAGATTCATTCAAAAAAAACAAGACGGATGCATAAATTCCCGCCTGTTGATTAACATTCCGGTTTGATTTAAGATTACACCCCTCACTATTTTGGACTTGTAGTAACAGAACCTGCGCCATTATTATTCTTTACCCATGTATCATACTGCGGAGTGCTGCTCCCTAATCTTATATCGTAAAGTGATTGAGAAGGAGGAAAACTAATTTGATCATTTTTTGTGGCTGGTACAGGTTTGGTAACGGTAATTCTATTCCTAATGACCGGTGCAGTTGCAAAAACAGGTAAAGTGGAATCAGCTCGTAAATCGGTCATTTTTGAAAGATTTGATAAAGAATGTGTCGTTGTCTCAACCGGTTCATTTTTTTCAGGGATTGAATTTGAGATTTCGGGTTTCGATGCCAAGGCCGGTATTTCATTTTCGGCAGCTATATTAGAAGCAGCGGGCATATTGGACAATGCACGCGCTGTTGTAGCAGGAGGCGCTGTATTTTCAGTTGGCAAATTAGCAGATTCCGGCGCATAGACATTAGCGTGGATGGTTGTTGCCACAGGACCTGCAGGAACTATAGGTGTATTCTTAATCGCAGGTGTATTTGCCAAAGATGGTTCCGGGTTGGTTTGAGGAATTGGTTTTATTTGCGAGTTAACGGTTGTATTTGTATCAGTATTATTCTCAGGCCGGGGATAATACTTGTCCAGCAGCGGGTGAGCAGAACTTTCAGTAGATTGAGAAACTCCCTGCAATAAAAATAATAAGACGAAAACGGCAAGGAACGTTATTATTTTGCTTAGCATACAAAATATTTTACTTAAAGTTATTTAATTATAATGTATAAAATTGGTCCATAATTAAGTTTATGCAAATTTTATGGATCAATAATAATTTAATCAATACTGGCGCTGGAAATAATACGGGTTCTGAAAGTCTTGTCATAACCTTGTCTCCCCGGTATTTGAATACTTATCCAGCGTATTGCTTCGACCATCTGTAGTATGTGCCAAGTCATGAGAGGTTAGGTGATTATATCTCCACCATTTCTCCCACTCTATTCTAAAACAAATTTGTTATCCGGATGTTGATAAAAGAAATTTTTAAAAAGATATTCGGTAAGTCAGAAAGTGTAATTATTCCGGGCATCAAACAATTTTTGAAGAAAGGGTATTCGATGCTAGTGTACGATTTTAAATATCCCACCCTCGCCGAAATCACCTATTATCATTACCTCCTTAACGGCCAGCACGGAGGTCCATTAAAGGATCATACATTTCACTCTATCAACCTGGATAATATTGAACATTCCCGGCGGATCAATCCATTGTTGCCTAAATATATAAGCATCCTGGCAAGAGCCGGAGAAACGGCCGATGCAATTGTTTCAGCACTGAAAAGAGGTGAAAAGGGAAATAGGCGGCGGCGTTGATCAATTTTTTACGCAATCGGTCATTAACTTTTTAGCTGCATCTATATATTTTCTGGCACATAAAAAAAACGGAAAATATTCCTCACTGCCACACCTGCCGCTTTTCTGTCGCGCCCTTATGATGTGATATTTAAGCATCTTTTTTCGATGCCTTATTGCATAAAGTTCGTGGGGGTTGCACCGGACCATTCAAGAGACTAAACCATAAACGTAAATCAAGCTCCCAAAACCATCTATTATTTCGTTTCCTTTGGTTAGTGGCAGTTTATTTAAATAATTGTCTGTCTTGTATGTATAATTCGTAATTCTGATATTTCCTTTGATTATCGCTGAAGCCATTTTGTTGAATAACAATAAATGGATTACAAACAATAAATTTTCCTTTATGTGCTAAGGCTCTGTCAATATCTTTATCTTCTGGTAGTGATAGAAATGTATTGTAAAATTTTTGATAAATTTTATAAAAATGAGTACCTGCAAAATCTGTTACTGAGTTATCTGTATTTATTTTTCCATGAGTTATGCCACCTAGGTATAAGTCGAAGTCATTTGGCTCATTTTTAATAAAATATTCAAAAGCCTTTTTTGCTGTAAACTTAATATCATCTTCTGCGATCAGTATTGAAGGTAGATTTTGATCACTAGCCCATTTAATTATTTGTTTATGTGCCTTTGCAATTCCTCTTTTTGGATTTTCATGGTCCTCAATCCCCTTCCATATTTTATAATTCGTAATATGTTGTTCAAGTAATTGTTGTTCAAGTAATTGAGCCCTGTCTTTTCTTTCCTTTAAATGAATAATTTGAAGCTGCATAGAAGCGAAAATAAGAATTCTGTAATTATTTCTCATTTCGCATATCGCGAAATGAGAAATAGGATTATATTTGTACCATGAGAAAGCACAATGGCATGCGCCCACAGGATGTAGCTATTCTACTGAAAATTGTTTCAAAGGATAGTGAGAATTGGCAATTGGCAGAGATTGCGAATTCATTGCGGATAAGTCTATCTGAAACTTCAGAGTCTTTAAACAGAAGCCGGATTGCTGGTCTCATTGATTATAATAAGAAAAAAGTTAATCGACAGAATTTGATGGAATTCTTAGAACATGGTGTCCGTTATGTTTTCCCCCAGGAACCAGGGTCGATGGTAAGAGGTATTCCTACTGCTCATTCTCATATATCCATGAAAAAGAATTTTATTAGTGACATTGATTATGTTTGGCCAGATAATAAAGGTAAAATAGTCGGATTAAAAATTGAACCTTTTTATCCGAGGCAAGTTGAGGCAGTCAATGAAGATGAAACCTATCACATGTTATTGTCATTAGTTGATGTTATTCGAGTTGGAAAAGCAAGAGAGGTTAAATATGCAGTTAACGAATTAAGAAAAAATATTTTACATGAGCCATCATACTAACATAGTAAGAATAAAAGCTGTCGTTAATGCATTAAACGAATTAAAAGAAAAGTTGTCTTTGTGGGTGGCGCCACTATATCTCTATATCCTGACAGGCCGGTACTTGAGGTAAGACCTACAGATGATATAGAAGTGATAATTGAAATATTAAATTATGTTGACAGAGCTAAATTGGAAGAAAGGCTAAGGTCAATTGGATTTTCTCATGATATTGAATCTGGCGTAATATGCCGATATAAAATACAAGGAATTATTGTGGATATTATGCCAACAAACGATCCTTCAATTGGATTTACTAATATATGGTATCCTGAAGGTTTCGAAAAAGCTGTCGATCATGAGATTGACGAAAGAAGTATCATAAAAATATTGAGTGCTCCTTACTTTATTGCAACAAAATTAGAAGCACATAAAGCCAGAGGAAAAAATGATGGGAGAACCAGTCATGATTTTGAAGATATAGTTTATGTCTTGGAAAATAGAGAATCTATATGGGAAGAAATGGATAATTCTGACAGCTCTGTTAAAGAATATTTACGATCTGAATTTCAAATTTTATTGAAGAACCCTAATCTTTTTGAATGGATAGACTCTCATGTGGAGAGAGGTTCTCCACCAGCTACTTACATGATTATGGATAAATTAAAAAAAGTCACTCAATAAATTACTAGTCTTAATTTTAAATTGACACTAACGGGTATGTATTTACTTTCACCCCCCTAGAACATTATTCAGTTTGGTCAAAGTAAAACAGCAACCAACATCAGTATCAATAGTGGGACAATGTAACATCAGTTATGTGCAAGCATCCATAGCAGGTTCGGGCAGACCAGACCAGACGTTAAAGCATAACAGCAGCATTTCATTTGTAAATACGAATGTATGGCGGGACGACGAATATATTCTCAACTTTTTCGCTAAACGGCTTTAGCCGACGAATAACGCCAAGCAATAGTGTAAACAATGAACTTTTGTTTATAAATTTAGCAGTGGTTACGGGCTGAGGATTTTCAAATACCGCCGCATCGGCCAAGCAATAGCTGTTAGCGGTAATGCTATGGCAGCTTTTCAATTCAAAGAAATTTTGTAGTTTAGGCTAAACACTTTTATTATGGCAGGAGCACTTAAATACATGGTTGACGAGAACGGGGCCAAGACTTCTGTTTTAGATCCAATTCGGGCTTGGGAGAAGATTAATCAAGAGTACACCAATCTTCAAAATAAATTGAAGGTTTTTACTGGGATCAATGAAGGTCTTTCCGAAGTTAAAGAAGCGAGAAAGTCAGGCAAGAAATTGCAAACCCTAAAAGATTTTTTGCGTGAAAGTAACGGTTAAGGTTACCAAATCTTTTAAAACCGCAGCAAAACCTCTACCAAAAAAGTATCAATCTTGAACTAAAGACTTAATAAGTCTCGAAACGGATCTTGTGAGGATGCCCAGACTTGGAACTCCGTTGGGAAAAGACACGTTCAAAATACAGCTTAAAATTACGAGCAAAGGCAATGGAAAAAGTGGAGGCGCAAGAGTAATCTCACTCGTTGAAACTACTTTAATCGGATTTGCTGAAATAGTTTCAGATGAAGAAATAATAGTAAACCTCATAACTATTTATGATAAAGGAGATGTCGACAACATCTCTGATAAGGAGCTAAAAGGTTTGATTCAACACTTCAAAACGGACTAAGAAAAGCATTACCGCTAACAATAGTATAAAAAGCTCGGCAGACGGAAGCCGTGTTTCAGCGGTTGCAGAATCCAGCCCGAATCATATCCCCGGGGCCAGAAATTCCGGGCGACAAAATGGCGACCATGAAATAATTTATCCACAAAATCAAAGACTTGCGAATCCAGTCCCGGGAAAAAGGCGAAAAAAATAATGTGAATCTTTTGTTGATACAACCTATTTTTATATGTGTGGAGATGCCTATCTTCATCAGGTAAAATTGAATGAAAAAATTATCCCTGATTCTGTTATTATCATTAGTATTTATTAATGGATGCAATACAAAGAAGTCTTACCTGACAGTAACAACTTTTGCCGGCAGCGGTGTTATGGGTTCAGAAAATGGCCAAGGAATTAAAGCAAGTTTTGCAAACCTTATGGGAATCGCCTCAGACACGGCAGGAAATATTTATGTCGCCGATTCGCACAATAACCTGATCCGAAAAATATCTCCGGATGGGCTGGTAACTACCCTTGCTGGCAGCGGTGTTGCCGGCTCAAAAGATGGAAAAGATACTTCTGCATCATTTTTTTTCCCCGGTGGTTTAGCTGCAGGTAAAGACGGATCAGTTTTCGTAGCTGATACGCATAACAATCTTATACGCAGAATAGGCCCTGGCGGCATTGTGACAACTATTGCCGGAAGAAGGACAGACAGTTCTGGCAATACAAAAGATAGTTCAGTGCGTTTTGATAACCCAATCGGAATTGCGGTGGATGCAAATGGCAATATTTACGTAGCTGATTGGGCCAATGATCTGATAAGAAAAATTAATCCTGATGGCAAGGTAATGGATCTTGCCGGTAGCGGTACTCCAGGGTCAGATGATGGATTAGGCCTCAAGGCATCTTTTTACCTGCCTAGTGGAATTGCAATCGATTCAGCAGGATGCATATATGTAGCCGATACCTACAATAATATGATCCGGAAAATAAGTCCTGAAGGAGAGGTAACCACATTGGCAGGACAGAAGACCAAAGGCCATGCTGACGGAAAGGGCAATATTGCCTCCTTTTTACATCCGCAGGGAATTGCAGTGGATCACTTCGGAAATGTATATGTAGCAGATATGGGCAATAATAAGATACGCAAGATTACACCGGTCGGATACGTTAGTACCCTTGCAGGAAATGGTTTGCGCGGTGCTGTTAACGGTCGGGATACTTCCGCAAGCTTTTTCAGGCCATATGGCGTAGCGGTTGGTAAAGATGGCAGTATTTATGTGGCCGATTATCAAAATAACCTGGTGCGTAAAATAGGATACTGAAAAATTAGATTTTTAGTTTTAATAAAAATGAATATGAACAATAAAAGAAACCTTGTATTCAGCGGATTATTGATCCTGATTTATTCAGGTTGTGCAAAAAAGGAGAATAGCAGCAATGTTACACCCGTTCCGGTTACACCCAATACACAGCACATATCAGTATTAACACAGCATAATGATAATACCCGTGCGGGCCTGAATAACCTGGAAACAAGTCTTACTACATCCAATGTGGATACTGCGAAATTCGGCAAGTTGTTTACCCTTGCAGTTGACGACCAGGTATTTTCGCAGCCCCTTATGGTTGGCAACCTTGGAATCGGATCCGGCACACATAATGTACTTTTTGTAGCAACGGTTAATAACACGGTTTATGCTTTTGATGGGGAAGATGGCAGCCTTTACTGGAAAAAGAATTATACTGAATCTGGAATGAGAACTCCCAATTCCCATGATATGTCTTCAGGTTGGTGTAATCCCTACACTGATTTCGCAAAGAATATCGGAATTGTGGGAACACCGGTCATTGATTCTGCAGCTCAAACGATATTTTTTGTAGCCCGAAGTACAGACGGCACACATTTCGTTCAGTATTTACATGCTGTAAACATTACTAGCGGTAATGAACAATCGGGTAGCCCGGTGTTAATCACTGCGAGCGTACCCGGATCCGGTGATGGAAATGTTACCGGCGCAGTTAATTTTGATCCTATGCGGAATAATCAGCGGCAGGGATTGGCACTGGTGAATGGCACAGTGTATATAAGCTTTTCTTCTCACTGCGACTGGAATCCCTATCATGGATGGATTTTGGGATATAATGAACAAACATTACAGCAACAAATTGTTTATAATGATACACCCGACGGGGAAAACGGTGGTATCTGGCAGAGTGGCCAGGGAATTGCTGCTGATGGGGCAGGTAACCTTTATGTAACTACAGGAAATGGAACAGCAGGGCAGGGGAATGACTATTCAGCCAGTGGCAATGGCACGCAGGATAATGGCCCAAATCCTGACCCGACAAACCTCAGGAACAGATCAGAAAGCGCCCTAAAGCTGACCCCTTCAGGTAATACGCTGCAGGTGAGCAGTTATTTTACTCCAATGAATTATTATAACCTGAACAAGGATGACCTGGATTATGGCGTTATGGGAACTTTTTTGATTCCCAACTCGAACTATTATTTCACCGGCTGTAAGGATGGGAATATCTATTTGCTGGATAAGGATAATATGGGGGGTTATTCCTCCGGTTCAAACCTTGTGCAACAGACTGTTTCAATAAATGCAAGCATGCATTGCCAGCCTGCCTATTACCTGGGAAGCAGTAGTGAGTTTGTGTATGTTTGGTCAGAAAATGATCAGTTGCGTGCCCTTTCATTTAACAGGGGAAGCAATACGTTTGCAAGTAACCAGGTAGTATCTGCAATTAATGGCCCGACGGGTGGTTGCGGCGCTGATTTGGCCGTATCATCCAACGGCACAAATAGTGGAACAGGTATTCTCTGGGCAACTTATGCCAATATTGGTGATGCGGGAAATACTGTTAGTCCCGGCATTTTACGTGCTTTTGACGCCAATGACATTACCAAAGAGCTTTGGAACAGTGACAAGGTAAATACAGACTATATGGGAGCTTATGCAAAATTTTCGTCGCCAACAATTGCTAACGGACATGTATATGTGCCTACTTTTTCGAACCAGGTGGTTGTGTATGGGCTTAAATAGAATAATATCTCTCTTTTCTTACAAAATATTAAATGAATTATAAACTCATTCTGACAGTGCTGGCTTTTCTCTTAAGCGCGCGATCTTTCAGCCAGCCAAAGGGTACTCTTTTTATCATTGGAGGAGGAACCCGTTCACCCCAACTTATTAAGACCCTGATTTCTACATCCAGGCTTTCTCCGCGGGATTACATTGTTATCTTACCTATGTCATCGGAAGAACCTGATTCATCTTATTATTATATAAAAATTCAATTAGAAAAAGCATGCAACAATACCATTGCAAATCTTAATTTCCGCAGAAGTGATTCCTCAAATACAAAGTGGCTTGATTCTTTGAGACATGCCAAATTGATTTTTATTACCGGCGGTGATCAAAACCGGTTTATGAATGTAGTCCTTAATAACCCGATAGAACGGGCGATTAAAGATGCATTTTATGAAGGTGCTACAGTTGCCGGTACCAGCGCAGGGGCAGCCCTTATGAGCAGCCATATGATAACCGGTGATCACCTTCTGGGGGATACGGCCTACGCTAATACATTCGAAGAATTACGCAATGGTAATATCATAATAAAGGAAGGCCTTGGGCTTCTGTCTTCTGCAATTATTGACCAGCATTTTGTTGTACGAAGCCGTTATAATCGGCTGCTATCCGCACTGGCAATGTACCCGGATTTACCCTGTATTGGAATCGATGAGAGAACAGCAATAATTGTGCAGGGAAATAAAGTCATTGTGACCGGAGATAGCCAGGTTATCCTGTTTTCAAATCCCAAAAATTTAAGATCATCTCCTGATGGCCACATCAAATTTGATGATGTCCACATGCGGGTATTTATGGAGGGGGATAGTTTTGAGCTTCAATGAGCTATATTAAGCCCTAACTTCCCTTTTTAGGGAAAATAGGAAGATATCGCAAGCTTTCTTTTAGTTAGGGTTGCCAACCTTTTAAATAGAAAATACCTGTTTTAA
>OBLU010003422.1_pt1 | contig 14389 bp, 14 predicted proteins | sample 1518681 | NCBI WGS metagenome assembly OBLU01 (sample SAMEA3539304, study PRJEB22396) | soil metagenome | biome: tundra; feature: field; material: soil | place: USA | collected 2010-05 | depth 0.15 m
CTGCAACTCTTCGTCGTCCAGGGCGAGCCCGTTCTCAACCACGCGGCGCAGGTCGTCTTCGATGCTGAGTTGATTCTGTGACGTCGGCGGCATGATCCGGGCCCGACGGATGATGCCCTCATCGTCGATGTCGTACTGATGCAGCAAGAGTCCGCGAGGGGCCTCCGTGGCGGCCGTACCAGTCGCCGGGCGCGCGACGACCTCGATGGCGGGACGAACCGGGGCTTCGTAACTCTCAACGAGTCGCAGTGCCTCGTCGCACGCGAAGACCAGTTCCACTGCGCGCACCACAATGCTGCGAAATGGGTTCACGCACGGTGCGAACAGTCCAGCAGCAGTGGCGGCGTCACGGGCCACTGCGGGCAGATGTGGTGCATTCAAGGCGAAGCGCGCCAGGGGACCGGTGAGGTAGCGAAGCTGCCCACCCAGCGTCGCCTGCAGCGCGGTCGAGCGCGCAACGTGTTCTTCGACGGCGATTTCGGCGAACCGCGCCACGCTGAGCGCTAGACCGTCCGATGACACGGGGCTACCACCATCAATGGCGTAGCGATCAGACTGATCGAGTGCGACGAAACGGTACTCGTTCGTGACGTCCGGGAACTCGAACCCCGCGACCCACTCGACCGTCTCCAATGCGGCGTCGCGAGCGCGACGCAGGGGCTCGGCCAGGGCCAGTATCGACTCATGGTCTGGCACACGGTAAAAACCACCGACGCGGACGTTCACGGGATGCACGGCTCGCCCTCCCACTGTCTGCATGACCGCGTTGCCCGTGCGCTTGATATCGAGCCCGCGCGTCACGCTGATCGGATCGAGATCGGCGAGTTCTACCGCGTCGGCGCAACCCAGAAAGTCCGGGGCGTGCAGCAGATAGATGTGTAGCGCGTGGCTCTGGATCCACTCGCCGCAATACAGCAAACGCCGCAGGGCGGCAATGCTCTCGTCGACGACCACGTCGCACGCGTCTTCCATGGCGAGACAGGCGGACATCTGGTAGGCGACCGGGCAGATACCGCAGATTCGTGCGGTGATGTCGGGTGCTTCACTGAAGTGCCGTCCTACCAAGAGCGCCTCGAAGTAGCGAGGCGGTTCGAAGATGTCGAGTGCGACTTCGACAACCCGTCCATCCTCGACGCGCACGTGTAGCGAGCCTTCTCCTTCGACGCGAGAAATTCCCTCGGCGTTGACGGTGCGATTCGATCGGGATCCGTGGGTCACGTTCGTGGCTCCTCGTCCGGACGATGCCGAGTTTCCGTGATCTCCGCGTTGACTTTGAGGACCCCGGCCTGCTCGGCGAAGCCGGGTGCCGCGGTGTTGAACGTGCCAAAGAGGCGAGCCACCGAGTCCTTGGGAGTCCCGAGCTCCTTCAGGTGCACGGCGAGCGCGTCACAGTTCGCGTCATCGCTCGGCCCGAAGCACCCGAAGCACCCTCGGTCGATTGACGGACACAAAGCGCCGCACCCGGCCCTGGTCACCGGGCCGAGACACGGCATCGAGCGAGAGACCAACAAGCAGACCGTGCCGGCGGCTTTGCACTCGTGACATACCGAATGCGAGGCAATGACCGGACGGCGGCCGGCCAAGAAGGCGAGGACGACTTCGAGCAACTGTGAACGGTCAATCGGACATCCGCGCAGCTCGTAGTCGACGCGCACGTGTGCCGAGATCGGTGTGGAGGTGTCGAGCGAATCCAGATACTCGGGATGGGCGTAGACGATGCCCGCGTACTCACCGGGCGCGGCGAAATTTCTCAGCGCCTGTATGCCACCGGCGGTGGCGCACGCCCCGATCGTCACCAGATAGCGCGAGTTGGATCTCACGACCTTGATCCGCTCGGCGTCCTCAAGAGTGGTGATCGAACCTTCGACCAATGAGATGTCGTAGGGTCCTGGGACACTGGCTCGCGTCATCTCGGTGAAGTGGGCGATGCGAACGGCCTTGGCGAGGGTTAAGAGTTCGTCTTCGCAGTCCAACAGGCTCAATTGGCAGCCGTCACACGAGGCGAACTTCCAGACGGCCAAGGACGGTCGCGCGATGGAGACGTTCGTGTCGTTCATCGTTCGCGCTGCGTTAGTAGTTGTGAGACGAGGCCGGCGTAAGGGACGACGGGACCGTCACGACAAAGGAGCAGCGGACCTAATTGGCAGTGACCGCACCAGCCGACACCACATTGCATGTTGCGTTCAAGCGAAACGAGGATGCCTTCGGGATCCACGCCCCGATCGACCAGTGCGCGCGCCGTGAATCGCATCATTATCTCGGGCCCGCACAGCATCGCCCTCGAATTCGCTGGTTCGAAACCGGCGTCGGTGAGCAGCGTGGTGACCAATCCGACCCTCCCGTCCCACTTCGGCGTCGCGGTGTCCACGGTCAGCAAAACCTTCGTGCCGCGGTGCTCCCACGAATCGAGGTCGGACTTGAAGACGATCTGGGACGGCTCGCGCGCGCCCACGAGTACGAAGACTCGGCCCCCACCTCGTTGGTTGGCTCGTACCAATTCTTCGACCGCCCCACGTAGTGGTGCGAGCCCGATGCCGCCGGCGACCGCGACCGTGTCACGAAGGTCGATCTCGGCGTCGCCCGTAAGGCCCACGAGCCAGTCGCTGCCAAAAGGGCCGCGAACGCCCACCAGGTCGCCAACGTCGCTCTGGCACAGCGCGTGCGAAACGGCGCCGACGTCGCGGATGCTGTGGCGCAACACGCCGTCGCTAGGGGCGCTGCTCAGCGATATTGCGATCTCTCCGACGCCGAACGCACTGAGCATGTTGAACTGGCCGCATCGATAATTCATCGACGGTTCCTCGAGTGGTTCAAGGAGCAACGTTGTGATGTCGCTCGTTTCGCGCTTGCGATCCAGGACGCGGTGCAGGGCGGGCGTCAAGGTGCCACGCTCCTCCGGCGTGAAGGGCGTCGGCATAATCGAGAGAGTTCGCTCACTCGACACGATGATCGCCGTAGAGGTCGAGCAATCGCATCCGCGTGGCCTGGAGACGCGCCAGGAGTGTTATCGAGACTTTCGAAAGTAGTTCGAATCCCAACGATGGGTCGGCCATGGCCTTGGTACGCACGCAGGCCCCGTCAATGGCGATGCACCCCACGGAGTCCATCGCCCGGGCGTCGAAGGTCCAACGATAGGGAGGTACCATCCAGCTCCATCCAACGACGTCACCGGGTCCCACCGTCTCGATGACGACCGGTCCGCGCCCGGGAGCGTGGATGGTGATCGACACCCGACCCCGTCGAAGCAGGTAGAACGTGTCGGCCCTCTCTCCCTCTGCACAGAGCAGGCTGGAGGTTGCGAACACGACGTTGTGCGCACAGCCCGAGATGAGCTCGAGCGAAGCGTCACTCAGGCCCGCCATGAACGGGTGCGTCTCCACGAGGTCCCGCATGGTCGTCGTCACGGTGCGCCTCGAGTGACTGGGGATTCACTACGCGGATTGTCTGTCGCGGCGACGGCAGTGACTTCTTCAGTGATGTCGATGCCGACTGGGCACCAGACGATGCACCGGCCGCATCCGACGCACCCGGAGGAATCGAACTGGTCCCACCACGTCGAAAGTTTGTGCGTTATCCACTGTCGATAGCGCGATGACGACGATTCGTGCACCGAACCACCGTGGACGTAGGAGTGTTCGAGGTCAAAGCAAGTCGACCAGTCTCGTCGGCGTTCGATTACCCCGGTCGTGTCGGTGGTGTCGTGAACGTCGCTGCAGAAACACGTGGGACAGACGATCGTGCAGTTGCCGCATGAGAGGCATCGCTCAGCCACCTCGCTCCACCTCGGGTGTTCCAGGTTGCGCGCGAGCAGGTTCGCGACGTCGTGATAGGGGAGACTTCGACTCATTGCACTCGATGCATTCGTCAGGAGGAGCGCTCGCGCCGCGAGGTCCCGATCGTTGCCGGGTCGTGAGGGAACTGATGAGAGCAGTCCGGCGCCGAGCGTTGAACCACTGCGCGCGATGAATCGGTGACCAAGCTCGTCGTTCACTTCGGTCAGCGCCACGTCAAATCCTTCGACAATCCCGGGACCGCTTTGCATCGAGAAGCAGAAGCACGTATCGGCGGGACGCGCACATTCCACGACCACGATGAAGCTCGCGTCGCGCCGGTCCGAATACCGCGAATCGCGGTGGACACCTTCTTCGAGGACGTGATCCATTATGCGCATCGCCGCTACCTCACAGGGACGTGCGCCAACGATCGCCACGGGCGAGTGCGTACGGTTGGGTTCACGAAAGACGATTGCGTCGCCAACGACCTCGCCGTGCCACATGACCTGGCTGGAAGGGAAGTACTCCCTCTTCCATGACTCTGGGCCGACGGCCCATCCGAAGAGTTCGTCGTCGTTTTCGTAATGGACGACGCGGTATGACCCCGGTGACTGAACGTCATGTACACCTCGAGGAAAGTCCTCGCTGGACTTGACCGGTCCCGGCACGATGGCATCTGCGCCGAGCGTGGGCCCTTTCACGTCGTAGCCCATCGCGATCAAACGTGCCACCAGCTCGTCCAGTTCTTCGACGGTGAGAACGACGACAGTACGTCCGGCGTCCGGCAGAAGATCAGTCGTCATGGGCGTGAGCACCTATCGAAGTTGGAGCGAACGAAGGTGCTGGTGAAGTGGTGTGTCTTAGTTTGAAGCGCGACCGAGGGACGGAGGTTCACGGCATCGGTCGCTTCGTCGAGATTCAGATGCCACGTTGACTTCGACATCCCCACTCCGATCAGCGTTTTCGGCTTCATCGGTATTTTGCATCGAGAGATTGGAATTGCAATAGGGCAAAACGTCACGAAACGTACGTACTGATCAAGTTTGTTCGGTCACCGAATGAACGGGCCCGTGGGCGTCAAAACCCTCACGGTCCCGTTACCCGAAGGGATTCCGAGCAGCTCGAGATAGGACTTGTGACCCTGGCGACCATCACCCTCAGGGTGCCACTGTTGAATCAGAGCATCGAGGTCACTATGGACCGGGCTCGGACGAAAGAGAAGCGACCGAGGCGCAAATCGAACGGTCGGGCGTGGGCGCGTCGATTGCGGGGATTTCCTATCGGCGTCCTGACGACTCAGCGTCTGAAAAGGTTCGAGGAGTTCCTCGAGAGCTACGGATGAGAATAAATCGTACAAACCAAAAGGAGATGTGACCATGAAAGCACTCGTCTATAAGGGCCCGGGCAAGAAGAGTTGGGAAGAGGTGCCGGATCCCGTGATCCAAAAGCCGACCGACGTAATCGTAAAAATGGTCGCCACTACGATATGCGGCACCGACTTGCACATTCTCAAAGGCGACGTGCCAGAAGTCGAAGTTGGTCGAATTCTCGGGCACGAAGGCGTCGGCGTGATCACCGAGATTGGCACGGGCGTGACGCAACTGGCCGTCGGCGACAAGGTGATCTTGTCGTGCGTGAGCTCGTGCGGGCGATGTTCGAACTGTCGAGAAAGCCTCTTCGCACACTGCCTCGACCCCGAAGGTATTGCCGGAATCGGCTGGATCTTCGGCTACATGATTGACGGCACGCAGGCCGAATACGTCCGCGTTCCGTTCGCCGAGAACTCGGTCTACAAGATGCCCGAGAGTCTGTCGGACTCCGAAGGCATCTTGCTGTCGGACATTTTGCCGACCGGGTTCGAGATCGGTGTGCAATACGGCGACGTGAATCCGGGCGACGTGGTCGCGGTCATTGGTTCAGGGCCGGTCGGTCTGGCGTCGGTAATGACCGCTCGTCTTTACGGCCCGTCGAAGATCATCGCGATTGACCTCGACGACAGTCGTCTCAAGCGTGCCGCTGACTTCGGCGCGACCGACACGGTTAACTCCGGCGACGCGGATTGGAAAAAGCAGGTGCTCGCTCTTACCGACGGCCAAGGCGTCGACGTCGCCATCGAGGCGGTCGGTGTGCCGCAGACCTTCACCATGGCCACGGAGATCGTTCGCCCCGGCGGCAGCGTCGCCAACATCGGCGTCCACGGCAAGCCGGTGGAGCTAGCCCTGAACGAGCTCTGGATCAAGAACATCGACATCTCGATGGGTCTCGTGAACACGAACACGCTCGCCATGTTGTTGAAGCTCGTCACGCAGAAGCAGTTGCCGGTGGAGAGTTTCGTCACCCACGAATTCTCCTTCGACCAGATCCTCCAGGCGTACGACGTCTTTGGAAACGCGGCCGAGCACGACGCTCTGAAGGTCCTCATTCATTAAAGCGTCGCCACGTCACGGGGACGATTCGTCATAGCGCTGGACACCGTTATGGCGAACGCCCCGTCTCGGAGAGATGTACTAATCGTTTTCGTTTCGGATATGAACGGACGGGTACACCGGTTCCCGATACCCCTTCGCGTCTACGCGACTACGTTGAAATGATCGTTCGCGTCGCGGTACCGACCGCGCGACTTCGATGTCCGGGAAGCCCTCGTTTCCGGGCTTACCCGCCAACGCCTTTGGTAGCTGTCCCGGCGTGATTGGTCAACACCCCGGCGACCACGGTATCGACCACCGCCTGAGCGAAGCCATCACTGAGCGGGAGGTGGGATTGTAGGAGACGGTGGTAGGCGGCCCCGTACAGCAAATCCAGCACCACTTCCGCGTCAACGTCGTCTGACAGTTCGCCACGTTCGATGGCTCGATCGATCATGACGCGGTGGTGCGTGCGCACTCGCACGACGAAGCGATCACGCCAGACCTCGGCCAATTCTGGATCGCGCTGGACCTCTGCGACGAGTCCCGCCAGGGTGCGACCCATCACGGTTCCCTTGACCACCTTGATAAATCCGCGAAGTGCCGCGAGCAGGTCTTCGTGGAGGGATCCGGCGGAGGGGATTGGCTGTAAGGCGAGAAAGTGGTCCGAGAATGCTTCGAAGACCAAGGTTCCCTTCGTCGGCCATCGTCGGTAGATGGTGGTCTTGCTGACCTTGGCGCGCAGGGCGACCTCATCAATGGTCAGGTCCACGAAGCCGCGCTCGTTCAATAACTCATTCGTCGCAGCGATGATGGCCCGGTGGGAACGCTCACTACGAGGTCGACCTCGTGGTGCCGGGACGGATGTCGTGGGTTCAGTCATGACTTGACAGGTTACCATAGTTACGGTACGATACGTCTCGTACCGTAACTATGGAGAAGCCGATGACCCAAGTGCAGACCAACCCAAAGGCCCGCCTGCGGCCCAATCACAGCGAAATTCTCGACGTCAGCGACTTCAACAGCGCTCGCTCGCCGATACCGATCGCTTCGACGGTGACGACTTCTGAGGCGCCGGACAGCGAGAAGGAACAAGCGGCCGGACTGTCCAAGTCAGCGCTCACCTTGGTTCTGGTGGCGTCGTTCATGGTGGTCTTGGACTTCAGCATTGTCAACGTTGCGTTGCCTTCGATCCACCGCGCGTTGGGTTTCGGAGGTGCTTCGGTGCAGTGGGTCGTGACGGCGTACGCCATCACCTTCGGCGGCCTCTTGATCTTGGGCGGACGCGTCGCTGACACCTTTGGTCGGCGGTCACTGTTGATCGCCGGATTGCTGATCTTCGCTGCCGCGTCGCTAGCCGCCGGTGTGGCCGATGACGCTGTCTTGCTGGTCGTGGCCCGAGCCGTCCAGGGCGTCGGCGCGGCGATTGTGGCGCCCGCGTCACTTTCGCTCATTACCGCACGACTCGCGGAAGGCCCACAACGCACCAGGGCGCTGGGACTGTACGGCGCCACGGCTTCGATTGGGTTCGTGGCGGGACAGGTGCTGGGCGGCGTACTCGTGCAGTACACCAGTTGGCGATTGATCTTCTTAGTGAACGTGCCGGTGGGTATCGCCGCAGCCGCATGGACCCCTCGGCTGATCACCTCAGTCCGGCGCAGTTCGAAGTCGTCCCACCTCGACGTGACGGGCGGAATACTCATCACGCTCGCGGTGGCGGCCAGCGTCTTCGCCATTTCCGAGGCGCCCGTTCTGGGCTGGTTCGATCCGATCGTGCTGGCGGCGCTGGTCGTCGCGACGTTGGCGATGGGTAGCTTCGTCGCGGTCGAGCGCGTGCAGACGGCACCGCTCATCGATCTCTCGCTGCTGCGACGGCGAGGACTTCGCACCGCCGCCATCCTGACTTTTGTGATGGGTGCGTGCACGGCGGGAGAGCTGGTGGTGCTGTCGGTGTATCTGCAGCAGGCGCTGCACGATTCACCGTTGGCGGCCGGCCTGGTCATCGCCCCTCAAGGGGTCGTCGGTTTCCTCACCGGCATGTTCGGTGCCCGACTGGTTGGACGCATTGGTATGCGTGCCTTACTGGTCACGGCCACGGCATCGATGGGCGTGGGCTTCTTGATACTGGCTCACCTGCCCTCGAGCGGTCACTACAGCCCGGTGTTCTTCGCGGTCGTGCTGGTGGGCTTCGGAGTCGTGGGCACGGTGTTCGGCACGACCGTCATGGCCGCCAGCGGCATGGCCCAGAGTGACCAGGGATTGGTCGGTGGCGTGGTGAACACCACTCGCCAAGTTGGTGCCGCGGTGGGCGTGGCCGCGCTCGTCGGCATCGCTGAGGGCGCACGCGCGCGCGCCGGCGTCGCCACACTCAGCGGCGACCGTATCGCCATGACGGTCGCGGCTTTGGTCGGTTTCATCGGTACGGTCGCTGCGTGGTATGGGGCTCGAACGACAGCACTCAAGAGTTCAACGCAGAACTTCTTGCAATGTACACAGTAATCTGATATCACTTAGATATCGATTTAAGGAACCCACTCTCGAGGAGGGATGATGAGCCAAACAGACCAGTCGAACCAACATCTTCAAGTCACCCCGGTCGGACCGTCCGGTACGCGCGTTCAGATTCACGAACAGGAAGCCTGGACCATCAACGGTTGGTTCGGCGTCCTGGTGATCGCCGTGTGCATTGGCGCGGTGATATTGCTCGCCCACGGATCGGCCAAGGGGTTCATCGCCATCCCCATCGTGATCGCTGTCGTCGTGATGGGCTCACTGGTCATCGTGCAGCCGGGTCAGACCAGGGTGGTGCAGTTCTTCGGCAGCTACGTCGGTACGGTGCGCAAGACGGGCCTGTCCTGGATTAGGCCTCTCACCAAGCACCGCGACGTCAGCGTTCGGGTACGGAACTTCGAAACGAGTCACCTGAAGGTGAACGACGCCGATGGGAATCCCGTAGAGATCGCGGCCATCGTCGTGTGGCAGGTCACCGACACCTCGCGCGCGCTCTTCGCCGTCGACGACTATCACAATTTCGTGCGCGTTCAGGCCGAGTCGGCGCTGCGTCACGTGGCGACGACGCATCCCTATGACAACCCCACCGAAGATGGCGTGTCTCTTCGCGGCTCGACGGACGTCGTGGCCGGTGAGCTCGCTGAGGAGGTCGCGCAACGCGTGGCCATCGCGGGGTTGGAAATCGTCGAGGTGCGTATCAGCCACCTCGCCTACGCCCCGGAGATCGCCCAGGCCATGCTGCGACGTCAGCAGGCGAGCGCCGTTGTGGCCGCTCGATCGCTCATCGTCGATGGCGCGGTGGGAATGGTGGAGCTCGCACTCGGTCGCCTGACGGAACGAGGAATCGTCGACCTCGACGAGGAGCGCAAGGCGGCCATGGTCAGCAACCTCATGGTTGTGTTGTGCAGTGACCAGCCGGCTTCGCCGATCGTCAACACCGGGTCGCTGTACTAATCCGTGAGCGAGCGGAAGCCGGTACTCCTGCGGATTGATCCCGCCGTCCACGACGCACTGGCGAAGTGGGCGGCCGACGATTTGCGCAGTCTCAACGCCCAGATCGAGATCCTGATGCGTCGATCTCTCCTCGATGCCGGTCGAATGCCGAAGAAGACCGGCCCGATTCCCAAACGGGGCCGGCCCCCCGCCGTTTAAGCCTCGTCACTCTCGTTGAATTGCAGTGAGCGGAAGCGCTTCTCCACGATAAAGAGACTTCGGTGAACGTGGGTTTCGAAACCATCCTCGAGGGTCGCCCTGATCAGGGCTTTAGTGGGCCGCCCGAGTCTCGATCTCGGCACATTGGGAGTGTTTCGGAAATGTCCAGGAGTGTCGCTCAGCGTCCAGATTTGTTGGCCAGAAGAAGTGGCATCTCCAACGTAATTTTGGGGTAATTTTGCGCGAGCGACACTCGTCAGTCGATATTCGACACTTTAGAGAAGGAGGAATGCATGAAGGACCTTGCGAAACAATCGAATCGATTCGCCATCCACCGATTGGCCAAAGTTGCTCTGTTTGCGGTGCCTTTATTGGCGCTGACATTGGTCTCGATGATCGTTCCCGTTGCGAGCGCTTCAGCGTCTACCACGAACTCCTTGGTAGTAAGTGGAGCTCTGTCAGGCACGTTGAAGATCGGTCCCGTCACTGAATGCAGCGGGAGCACGAAATACGCGCAGCTGAGTTCATTTTCTACGACGCTTTCTTCAAAGAAATACAAGAAGTGGTCGATAACCATCTCGTTGACCAAGCCCGGTGCCGCCGCCAAGAAGTTCAACTCCTCGACCGCGACTTTCGTGCTGCAAAGCGGACTGAACGGCTGGGTCGCGACGAAGGGAACGATGACGCTCGGGAACAATTCCGGCAAGGTCAACCTCACATTGGGCGCTCATGAGGGCACTGCAAGTGGCACCGTTTACGTGAAGGGCGGTTGGAAATGCGCCGGTTAGCTTCTGGCGGGTCGCTAGGAAGGCAGCTGTTCTAGGTCTAGTTGTTCTTGAAATGAACTTTGGGGCAATCGGGCCGTCATGAGGACGGATTTGTCGTCCAAGAAAGGGAGTTGGTCGCCGCCAAAACGTGACGTTGCGCAAGTAACTTCGGTCCTTCAGACTGAAAATGGTCGAGAGGCGTACGAGTGGCTCGCCTTCCGCTCGAGCCGGCTACAACCAAGGCAGAGCCGTTGCCGAGCAGCTCACCGAATTCTGGCGTTGACGCATACGGACCAGTCGACTCGGAAGGCGTGACGACACCTGCTCATGCCTCGACGGAACGGTCTTCGCCCTCGGGCCCAACGATGAGTGTCCGACCGTACCTGGGGCGTGCGGTGGGCCCGGTTCGCGGTCGTGGCGGCCGCCGGCTACCCCGACGCGAGCTAGCTGGCCATGACCTTGCGCCACAGCGGTGCGGGCAGGTGGCGCAGCGCGAAGAAGACGTAACGCAGGATTGGCGGGCTCCAGATGACGCGCTCGCCGCTTGCCAACCCCTTCATCACGTTCTCGGCGACCTCGTCGACTCCGGTCGTAAAGGGCCGCTCGGGGGTGCCTGTCGTCATCTTCGAGCGCACGAAGCCAGGGCGCAGCAACTGCAGGATGACCCCGGTCCCCTCAAGCGAGTCGGCAAGGCCGTCGCAGAGCCGGTCGAGGCCGGCCTTGGCCCCGTCGTAGAGGTAGGCGACCCGGCGCACGCGCACCGCGGCGACCGAGGACATCACGAGGATCCGGCCACCACCCTGAGTCACGAGGCGCCGGCGCACCTCGGCGAGGGCCGCAACGGGCCAGGCGAAGTTGACCGTGGCCATCAGACCCGCGGCCTCGGCGTCGTCGTCCATAGCAAACTGGTCGCCGAGGATCCCGACGGCCACGATCACCAGGTCGACCCGGTCGCCCACCTTCTCGAAGGCCTCGGAGACCGTGGCCCTGGCGTTGGCGACGTCTCTTGCGTCGAAGAGCACGGTGTCGGTGGTGACCCCGTACTTGTGAGTCTCTTGCGCCGCGGCGTCGAGGAGATTCTGGTTGCGCCCGGCGAGCACCACGGTGTGGGCGCGCGCGGCGCAGAGCTTGCGAGTCACCGCCCGGGCGATGTCCGAGCTGCCGCCCAGCACGACGACGGTCTGGGGCTGTCCGGACGCGTTTTCCATGGCTATCTCCCTGTGTGCTGTAAGCGACGGGCGAGGTTGCTCTCGAGCCTGACCTAAGATTGAAGTTAGATGGGACGGTGTCGCTTGGACGTACAGGTTATCGACGTACGGGCGTGCCCCTGGTGGCGTCCCCTAAATGTCGCGTTCATGGGCGAGAACCGCGGGTCCGCGCGCATGGCTGAGTTTCAATCTCAACTGTTGGATTCGTTTCGTGACCAGGGTCACACCATCGTGACCACGAGCGAGGCAGATATTGATCTGTTGATCGATATCGCGATGATTCCTGACGGACCTGAACCATTGGTCCAACGCATTCAGGAGCGGTCTCAGCCACTGATGTTGACCGTTATGAAGGACTATCAACTCAAACGTCGACCACACAATTTGGTCGTTCTCGTCGGTGTGGAAGAGTCTCTGGGTTCCTGGTCTCATGTTGACGTGGTCTCAACGGCACGTGTCGCCATGGGCAGAATAGGTTCTTTCAAGGTTGTCTTCGTGTCCGGCTCTGGGGCGGATGAGGTCACTTACTGTACCCTCGAGGGGGGTCATCCCACGGAGACCCACGCGAAGGTCGACGGGTTACGTGACCGGCTGGTGGCGAGCGCAAGCGCTCGAGAAGTTGGCGGACAGTTCGATGTCAATAACGACGCCATTACGCAGGCAGCGTGGAACGACACCAAGATTCCCGATGAAATAGTGCGTGGGGGGCACCGTATGCATCAATTGGGATTGTTGCCGCAGCCCCAAAAGATTTCGGACTACGTGTCTCAACGAATGGCTCGCGTGTACGAGCGGTACTTGGGTCTTAAGGGTTTTAGTGAGGGCATGCTGTTCGCCGTGGATCCCCTCACGGGGACCACGATGGTGACGGCTTCGGGTAGTTGGGACGTCGACAAACGGGCGTTACATCGCGATGAAGTCACTGCGCTTTCAGGAATCGTTGGGGGGCGAGTGCAAGTCCAGGCTCCCTTCGGCGTTCGGCCCAAGGGACCTTCCGTTGAGGCGCTTGAAGTGTTGTCACTTCTTGACGCCGTCCCACGAATCCGGTTATCCCCCGATGGTGCCAACGGTTGGCGACTCGACCCCAGCGGCCAGATCGAGGTGCCGATCATCAGATCTGGGATCCACGCTCATATTGGCGTGGCGTTCGCTGACGACGCAATAGTGGAAACGATTGAGCCTGATCGGAGGAAGTATCCCTACGGCTTTGGCTGCGGGACTGATTTGATGTGCGAAGTCGCCCGAAGTACTGTCGAGCGCTCCTCAGCGATTAATGATCCAAAAGATCGCCGACGATATGTTCGTTGGCCCATGTTGTATCACGGTGAGATGGTGGTAGAGCTCTGGAAGGATGGGGCCGAGAACGTGACGTTTGAGGGTCTCCTCGATCTATTCGATGATGCTAAGAGCAACGCCATCAAATTCCGCTCCGATCACGTTGATCAACCACGTTGAAGACAAGTTGATGTTGGAGAGCCGAGTTTGCCAATCCGAGCAGCGTCTCATCGACTTGAAAGTGTCGTGAAGGGACATAGTCGATCGCGACTTCTTCGACTCGTGTGCGCTGCACTAGTTGGTTGAGCTTGACCGTGCCGCCGCTTTCGACTTCCCTCAGGCCTTTCGATCACAGAACTCTCAGGCATATTCAGCGGCCCGAGCGACTCGAGCCGGTCGAGATGTCGGCGAGGGACCAGCGGTTGTTTGAGAGCGGACGGAGCTCCATGCAGACGTCATTCCCTCGATCCGGAAGTTCCTTAGAATTCAGCTACCCCACACGATGGATGTACATGGAGCCCCAACCGGCGGCGTCCACAGGTGAGTCGCTCGGATTCGATACGGCCGTCATTGAAACACCTGTAGCGCGTTAATTCGGATTCTGCGTGGTCGTTGTTGTTGAAACCTGATTGAAGAGAGCGTCAACAGCTCGCGCCATTGTTTCGTGCGCAACCTGTTTCGGGTGAAACGATTCGTTGGCCGCAATGTTCGCCAGGAATACATCTCCTTCATACGAGGGACACGAAACGAAGGACCGAAGCGAAAGAAGGTGAGCTAAGTCGAAGTGACAGTTCTCGACGATTGTCGTCAGCGGCGAACCCACGGAAACTCGAAGAGCATTGATGTCGGATCGCCCATTGGCAGCGAGGTTGCAGGGAATGGCGGCGGCCTTCGTGAGGCTGTTGACGTCCACCAGTCGAATATTGTCTCCCAGTGAGCTCACGTCACTGACGGCACTTGCGATGGCGGCGTTCAATTCATTCTCCACGCGATTGAACTCTGAGATCTGACTCGCTGAATAACCAACGTTCAGTTGTGCGGATCTCACCTTGAACAGTGAGGAAAGACTGATTCCGCGCGCGACGGGACAGAACGCTGCAGGGCTTTCGGTGAACAGTTGCGGGTAGTTCAGTACCGCCAGCTCAGCATTTGGTGCGTGATCGAAGATCTGCTCGTAGACGTGTTCAAGCGCGGCCACTTCTTTGGAAGTTCCGCTCGTAACGGCGAAGAGAGAATTCGCACCGGCGAGGTACTCATCACACGTTGTGCTCTCACGTACTATGCCCGATTGCGTGTAG
>OBLU010003424.1_pt1 | contig 14381 bp, 13 predicted proteins | sample 1518681 | NCBI WGS metagenome assembly OBLU01 (sample SAMEA3539304, study PRJEB22396) | soil metagenome | biome: tundra; feature: field; material: soil | place: USA | collected 2010-05 | depth 0.15 m
TTTGCGTCGAGGCGACAAATTGAGGTGCGCAGCACGTTGCGCAGCAACCTAAATTTGGCCCGAGTTCGGGTCAGGACGAATGTTTTTTTATCCTCGCTAACCATTTGTTAGCTATAAGTATAGAGGATAACAAAATACATACAAGCCCACATATTGGCAACAGAGATGATTTTTAGGTGAGTTTCCGTAGAAAACTGAGTTTCCGACGGAAACTGTCACCGCCAAAGGCGGCCTGAAGGGCGTGACGAGTTGGGTTTGTGGGGATCGTGCCGGAGGTGGTTTGGGGTCAGGAAGAGTCCATCAGTGTTAGCGACACCCCCTTTGCCTCCCGCAAGACGAAACCCTGCTTTTCTGTTTTTGATATTTACAATCCGTCCAGGCTACCACCAAAAGGTGCTACGGAGCACCACTCCTGGAACTGCGGAACGAGGGAATCGACGCGCGAGCTTACCGAAGAATCATCAGGCAGCCGCTCTGCTGTGCCAAGAATGGACGGTCAAGGATGTCGCTACGAACGACCGCTCATCGGCCTTATGTGAAGCTTCACATAAGGCCGATTATGCACAGTCCACGATTATGTGAAGTTTTAGAGCAGATTGTGCTGAAAGTTAGGAAGTAAGCGGCAAGGCAGGGTTTGATGCTACTGTAAGCTGGACATAATTTCTGCGGTAGTCTGAAGTGGTAGCTACACTTCAGGAGACTATTATGGCTCACTTTACTACGCACCGTGCCGCGTCAGACGCACGAAAACCGGCTGCATACACGGATCACATTACAGAGGAACTGGGCACCTGACTCACTGATCGACTTCCTGAAGAGGCTGTAATTATGTGAAGGTCGAAATTGCACTAGTCACCGGCAATCAGCGATTGGTGCGGATTTCAACCTTCACTTCACATAATCGAGAACTGTGCATAATCGGCCTAAGCAGACCTTGGCGATTTTATGTAAAGGCTGTTAGTTCGGCCTCCTGGAATGTCTGCTTCCGAAAATTTCTAGGGGGCGCTAACGACACACTGCTGACCTTGGCGAATGTCCGCTATCCTGCAAACAATTTTGTGGGACTAATTTCTCCAAACGACCGTTTTGAGACGGCCGATCTTCTCAAAAGCCGCCGTTCAATATGTAAAAACCCGCGAGTCATCAAATTTCATTGGCTCGTGCTACCAAGTCCATTGATACGCTACATAAGACGAAAACTGATTGGCCATATCAACATTCGTTAGGCCACGGCCAGCCGAAAAGAGCAGATGGTTGTACTCATCGAAGTTGTAAATTCCGCCAACGTTGAAGCCGGAACTTGATCCAACGCCGTGCAACTGCTCAGTACTGTGATATATCTCTGCCCCCAGCGTCAGGTATTCCGAAATATCCTTCTGTAACTGCCAACCGAAGAACCAGTGATTATTGGCGTTAGCAGCATTATTGATCCAGTAACCACCGCCCCCATAACTCTGCCACTCCCCCCATCTCTTCTGCAACCAAACAGGCAGGAATATTTGGATGGAACCGTTTCCGAGTCCCTTGTTTACATTGCCGGCTGGAACTTCAACAAGCGGAAAGATGCCCACCATTGGACGGTTGTCAGTTTCTTGGAGAAAGCGGTATTTTGCACCCAATTCAATGTCACCCAATCCCCGCTGGCCATTTCCGTTTGTTGGGTTATTGAAGGCGTAGGGCACAAGAACGTGAAGTTGCAGATCGGGTGCCGCCCCATAGTTGTATTCGAGATGAGGAAGCGTACCAACTCTGCCGTCTTGTGTTTTTACCTGCATTGAGCTGATATAGAGTTCGTGGTGCTGATATTCGACCGGCTCGGGATCGTCTGTCAAGAACGGTGGGCCTGCGAGTGCCAAGCGCGAAGCCGTCACCATGGTGCATATGAGCACTGTGCCAATGGCACATTTAACATGACAGGATTTCCTTCTTAAAATGAACTGCTCTGATAATTGTTTTATCACAAAGTGCTTCTCTTCCATTTAAACAATTCCCAATCCCGTTACTACTGCGGCAAGCACCACGACCAGCCATGGTGGAAACTTCCAGAATGCAAGCAGTAGAAAAGCGAAAGCAGCTAAGCAGAAATCAGAAGCACTCCGAATTGCGCTGGTCCACACGGGATTGTAAAAAGCTGCAAGCAACAGTCCTACAACTGCCGCGTTAATTCCAAGCATTGATCGCTGCATCACATGGTGACCGCGCAGGTTCTCCCAAAATGGGATGATTCCAATAACCAGCAAGAATGACGGCAGGAATATTGCAACGAGAGCAATTCCCGCCCCCACCCAACCGGAAGGTGCCTGAGTGGAGACAGCACCAAGATATGCGGCAAATGTAAACAGTGGCCCCGGAACGGCCTGCGCTGCGCCATAGCCAGCAAGGAAAACGTCATTGGATACCCGGTGCAGCAAGCGCCATGATGCTCATGTCCGATTTCTGTAAATGTTTGACTTCGGCCTTCCGATCCTGAAGCAGGGACTGCTTCAAGTTTAATAATGACACGAAGGAGATACAGGCCTGAAAAATAAATACGATGATCAGGATGATCAAAAACCGAGTTGATATTCTTAGCTTGGAGATAAACATCACATATACCTATAATCTTCTCGCTGGCGATTCGCGAATGGCCGGAATTGGCACGTTGCCGCCTTTCGATCCTTTTAGTAGCTTACTCGAAGTGCGACCTGAAAGTCGCTTGTATTTCTGTTTCACAGGAGGAATTATGAACTGATGAAACCGATTGTTCCATCAAACGTTCCCTACCCAGACATGCGGAGCCGGTAACAGCTCGGTGTGAAGCTCTGGGGACAATGTAACCGCCGATTAACTCGATGGTCTCTCTTCACGAGAGAGTTTTTAGAACCATCTAAACGGAAGGAAAGCAAATGGACGCTGCAACACGGGCGTGTGCACTTTCCGGCGTGACGAGCATCATCACGTAAGAAGGCTGGACATGAGTATCGTGAAGGCGTCACAGAAGTTGTGAAACCGGGTATTGAAAGATGCCTTTGAGAGGCTTGAGCCGTATGCGTCGTGAGGCGCCCGTACGGTTCTTAGGGGGCCGGGCGTGGGGAACCGCGTCCGGCTACCCAACAGCAGTCATCGAAGATTTACAGTCAGGGAATTACCTCCCCGTTTGCAGACGCGATGACAACAGTCAACGCAGCGAAGAGTAATTCGCTGGCACCCAAATATAGCCGCCGGCTTTGGCGCGCAAGTGTCCGATGCCGGGAAATGCAAGGTGTGCTCCCGCGACCCAGTAGCCTTGTTTAGCCGCATCGGCAAAGGCCTTCTTACGCTCCATTGCGGCCAACTTGGTATCGGTATCGAACTTCATCACCACCGATGGATCAGCGAACTGCACCGCCGCCACATGCATCAAATCTCCCCACAGTGCAAGTTTTTGGCCATTGCTTTCGACCATGTAGGTAGTGTGACCCACGGTGTGTCCCGGGCTAGCAACGGCCCTGATGCCGGGGATGAGTTCCGTGTCCCCGACAAACGGCTTGAATTTTCCTGCAGCGACATAGGGGTTGAGAGACACCATCGCTCCCTGGTAGGAAGTTTTCGCGTCCTTCGATGCAGCATCCATGTGGGCCTGGCTCAACCAGAAGTCCGCTTCGCGCTGATCCGCGCGCACCGTCGCGTTGGGAAAAGCGAGCTTTTCGCCGATCATGAGACCGCCGACGTGGTCGGGGTGCATGTGCGTTATGAAGATCTCGTCGACCTGCTCCGGCTGGTAACCCGATGCCTTCAGATTGGCGATCAGATTACCGAGTTTTGGGCCGAACGTGGAGCCGAGGAGTGTGCCCGCGCCCGTGTCGATCAGCACCAGCTTAGAGCCGGTATTGATTAGATAGCCGTTGACGGATGTCTCGATAGGATCCTTGAGGTACGAGTGTGCCAGTGCCTTTTCCACCTTGGCCAGAGTCGTATTGCCAAGCATCTTACTCACGGGCAGCGCTAAGGTCCCATCCGATAGCGCGGTCACCTCGAAGTCGCCAAGCATTATGCGGTAATAGCCAGGCGCTTGGGTCTTCACCTGCGGGGCGCTGGCATGAGCGACAGTGGGTAGTGGTATGGCAAGTGCAAGTGCCAAGCAGAAAATAAGCCTTTGGTCGAACGTCATATGGATTTCCTTTCGTCTTCTAGTGCGCATCAGAAACGAGAATTGGCAGCTGCTGAACGTAGCCATCTCCTGGATTTTGCTATATCAGTGACGGCAATGATAAGCCTGAATGACCGGTAACGGAAAATTCGTCGAACGTCGGCTCGTGGCACACACCCGAACTTCATGTTGCCATTATTGTTTCCTGGAAGCGTACATTCAAAACATGGGACAGCGTCTGGGTATTTCCAAATAAACGATATCGCATGGCTAAAGTTTCCTCTTCATAATTTAACGTGTTGCATTATTGCGCACAATTAATTTTGTGCTGCCTTATCTAGTGAAACTATTATCTTTGAATTCTTGAGATACAAATCTCGCTGTGGGAACGGGGCCACGATCCCGCGTTTGCTTAGCTCAGTTTCCAGTGCCCATACATAGCTTGCCTGCACCGTTCCACGGATTTTGATCGCATCCTGATTAATCCATACAACGAGCTCGAATTCCAGTGCATTGTCGCCCATGCGCACCAACCAGACATCGGACTGGTGAGCGTCATCATTTATCGTGGTGCTTACGCTCATGGCTGCAGCAATGCCTGCTTCTCTAACCAGTTCCTTGTCCGTGCCGTACGGTACGCTGAAGGGGACATGTATACGCCGAATCGGATCGGCGAACGTCCAGTTCACCACGCGCCCGCCGATAAATTCTGAATTGGGTACCAGTATGTCTATGGCATCCGGCGTGGTGATACGTGTATAGCGCAGGTTGATTTCAGCGACCTTGCCGATGGTGCTAGATTGCAACTCTACTGTGTCGCCTACCTTGAGCGATTTCTCAAACAGGATAATGATGCCGGCTACGAAGTTGGACAGTATGTTCTGTAGCCCGAAGCCTAGTCCCAATCCAACAGCGCCACCAAGAAAGGCGAAGCTAGAGAGCTCGAAGCCCAAAAAGTTTAAGCCGATTAGCGTACCGATAATCCATACAAAGTAGCCAGCTAGGCGACTTAACAAGTAAACAGCAGGTTTGGTCGTGTCTGAAGTCAGCCGGGTGATCGAACGCTTGGTGATCTTGGCAATCTGCCATACCACCACGATGATGAGCAGCAAACCCAGCAAACGAAAAAGGGTGAAATCTGTGTTGCCAATACTGAACAAAGGATCCTTGGCGATCTCCAGCGTGTCCTTCCATGCCTCATGCAATGAACTCATGCAACCCTCTCCGTTGATTGATCGATATTAGTTGAAACAGTTTATCAGCCATTTCGATGGTGGGGCGTGCTTTGCGCAGATTGGAAAGATTTGCTTTGGATCGTTACTGGGAATAAGTGAAAATCAGATTTTTGAACTTCAAGTCAACTTCCGGTTTTGGCGCAAAGTGACCGGCTAGCCAACGCACCACAAAGCGGGCATCCAGATGCTGGTGAAATTTACCATGTAACTGTCCGCTTGAGTTTAGAACCTGACCGTCATTTTCTCGGCCTTAGGAGACGCTGGGGATTTTATGAAAAGGCTGTTGGCTTAGCCTGCCGGAATGTCTGCTTCATAAAATTTAGAACAGTCAATTCCGACACGAATCAGTCGTTTAAGATTAGAAAGTAACTGGATTGCTGCTCAGCAAAAAAACGAAAAACTGAGTAATCTGATTTCTAATTTAAAATGACTTGCTTGAATCCAAGAATTTGAATCCGCGTTATACAATTTGAAGCGATTTTATTTTAATCTTAAACGGGCTAGGGTAATTAGTGTTGATTATGTGCATCGAAGAGCAATCGAAGGGATTCGTTCTTGACTACGCAGTAGCATTCACAAGACCGAGATTCCAATTTCGATCGATCAAGTACCGTGATGTGACCACGTCGGTAACTAATCAAACCTTCATGCTGCAGATTCCCAGCTGCTTCCGTGATACCTTCGCGGCGCACGCCGAGCATGCTGGCGATCTGTTCCTGTGTGATAGTCAATTCATTTGAAGGCAATCGATCGAGGGTTGACAACAGCCAGCGGCACAGTTGCTGCTCCACTGAATGATGCCGATTGCAGACCGCGGTTTGGGATATCTGTGTAATCAGCACCTGTGTGTGCCGCAGCAACAAATCGTGCAATACGCCGCCGCGGCGACCACCGGTACGATTGAATTCCTCCATCAGGAACCGGGATCTCAGCCGGTAACAATAGCCTGCATTCTGCACGATGACCCTGCCGGGTCTGGTAATCCCGCCCATGAAAAGCGAAATGCCGAACATGCCCTCATTGCCCACTCCCACGATTTCAGCCGATTCACCATTCTCCAAGAAGTAGTACATGGACAAAATGGCGGTCGTCGGGAAATAGACATGATGTAACTGACTGCTGGATTCGCAGAGGACTTCACCGAGCGGCATAAAGACCAATTCCATATTGAGGGCGAGTCGAACGAGTATTTCCGCAGGCAGGGCGGAAAGAAAGTGGTTTTGTTGTGCGCCGGCAGCCCCCATATCAGGGTTTAATTTTTTTAAGCGGAAACCTTGAACAGGGTTATGAAGATCCGCTTGTCGAGTATCAATCGACGTTATCGTATTCATATTGATTTATTTCCCCTTTTAGATAAATCGGATTGTGTGACGGAGTGCGCTGAGCAGTTGCATGATTGCCTGTCAGGAGTATTTGAGATTTTTAGGTGATAAATCCGTGCCATGATCATAATATCGACTCTTTACCAAATGAAATTTAGGAGAAACACTGAAAATCTTGTCGGAGTTTGTCCTACACGATTGCGGCTTTCACAGGATGAAATATGTGGATTGGAATCCTGAAATAAAGCGTATTGCGTAGGGCGATGCCAGCCCAGTCCGGCTAGAAGCGGGAATATCGCAGTAGAAGGGTTTGATTCTTAGCGGGAATGCTTTAAAAGCACAGAATGCTGAGGGTTAATGTTGATATTTTTGCAAATTTCTCGATCCTGATTCTGGTCGTGACGGGCCTGCTATTCGCGGCCTACATCTGGGCCATGCTGAGCTGGAGCTACTCCAGCGGAGAGCGCGCCGGCTGGGTGACGAAGCTGTCGAATAAGGGCTATATTTGCAAGACCTGGGAAGGCGAGATGGCCTTGTTTTCGCTGCCCGGTTCTATGCCCGAGAAATTCATCTTCACGGTGTGGGACATTGAATAGATAATTCTGAGCGGCTATTTCATGTTTACCGTATTTATCGAGCACTTTCTTTACTTTTGCGTGATCAAGCACACGGCCCCAATATATTGTTCCATCGTTGCACTGGGCAAACATTTCGTCGAAGATTTCATTCAATCCATTCCAGTCATCGCTGCTAAGCGATTCCTGCGAAAGATGATTGTGGTGAACAACGATATTAACCCCTTGCTCCGCCTTCGGATGGACTACGTTGCTCGGATCGGCGCCATCGGCACGCATATCTACACGAATTTCGATCAGCGGGCCATCGGCTGATTCAAGGAAGGCGGCGTACTCATATTTGTGCGCCGAGCCAAGATCATTTATAAGTTGAACGATCGGCATTTCGTATTGTGTCAGCGAACGTGGCGGCACCAAGTCACCCTATATCATCAAAACGGAGGTATGGTTCGTCTTCTGCTTCGTATACTTTTAGAGTAAGAAGCTCAAAATCGATCCCTTCGTCGGCTAACTGCTTCTTTGCGGCCAATAAATCGGCTTCCGGTCCGATATCGTCCTCCATCACCGCTAGCAATGCAGTATCGGGGCGAAGTCGGATGGCAAGTGCGACGAAGTCTGATATGTCGGTGAGCCGAAGACTGTGCCAAGATGACTTTACCTCACAAAGTATCGCTCGACCATCGAGGACAACAAGAAGATCGGCCTCCGCGCCTGGCTCTTCCGATTCATTCGTATATCCAAACCAAGTTGGCTCAACGAAGATAAAGGAGCGTCGCGCGCGCTCGCACAATGCCGATAGCACCCAGACGAGTGAGAGAACACTATGATCCCGCAAACTCTCGATGAGAAACTCGTTCGAGCGAAACAGCCAAGGATGTTGACGGGTGCCTGTGAAGACAGTTTGCAAACCTCACAAGAGAGTTCAGATGAAAGCGCGCTAAGATCAACCCAATTCCTGTGGTGACATTTTCGACACGTCCATCGATGCCCCTGATACACCATCTGTCGATGTCGCAGCTCGATAAGGCAAGCATCGAGTGAGTCTTCCTCGCGCCTGTCCCAATCAACACTGGTGTCAGCCCCTTGCTGGGGATGCGCGGCCCAAAACGCTGCACGGTAGGTCTTCCAACGCTCTTTAAGCTCTTCATAGCTCACAAATTCCATGGGGCTTTTAACCGACCGCGCTACCTTGACAATCATATTCGCAAGCGCTTCCCTTTCGCCTTCACTCTTTAAATCGAAAGTCGCTTGCCGCCTAGATAGTTTTTGTAATCGATTAACTGTGGGAGTCACTTGGTCTATTGGGAGGTTCGGTGTCCCTCCGAGTCTGGCAAAGTTCTCTCGAAGGAATGGGTGTAGGAGAAATTGCCCGGCCCGTCGAAGACCGCCGGTCAAACTGAGAACGCCCGTCAGATAGCGAGCTTCGTTTGAAGGGTGGGTCCAAATAACTTTACTTGGGGGATAAATCCGCCCATGTTCGGCGTCAGGCTCAACCCACGCTCCGTCTACAGCAAGTGCGTGTTGCATTGCTTGATAAGCGGTCGGAATCTTAATTGTTTCGACCGGATGATCCGTGTTTACAAAGATTGCCAGGTTTCCGTCGCGGCTTCTCCGCGTGGAAGGCGGCACGCCGTGTTGCTGGTGACCCACTAAGGTGATCTTGAAAGCGCCCGGCATTCGCCAACGGCGCGGTAGCATCCACCGATTTCCGTCCGTAAAGCGCGAACCCGGACCGTCATACTCAAAGATGAAATCCGTGCACCAATAACCTATGGTAAATGTCTGCCGCACTGGAGCATCTGAGAGATGATCGGGCACAGTCGGCGGCGGATGGGCCGCCGGCGGTGACCAGGTAAATCCGGCCCAGTCTGGCTGCGGAAAGAGTCCGCCGCCAAAACGATTGCCCTCTCTTGCGGTTTGGAGTGCGTCGGCCGGGGGAACGATACTGTTTATATCGGAAACCAATTCGGTTGTGACTGCACTCCACGGCTTGGTAGACAACACGAGCTGTTGAGCTTCGGCAAGTTGATCCGCGCTAAGCGATGCGGAACGAATGGTAATCTGCGACTGACCGCCAGAGCCACCATTTACATGGTTACGGTGCTTTAACAGGTCGCCGAGGACGGCCAAGAATTCAGGTTCCTTGATCTGGTCGAATCCTACACGTAAGCAACAAAGGTCTGTATCGAGCCACGCGGGGATCAACAGACGGGCATTCCAGAAAAGGATACGATCCGCGAAGGAATCGCCGATGACGAGATTGAACGATGCGCTCCAGCGGCTTGCTCGTATGTCTAGCTTTGGGGCAAACAGTGGCGAAGCAAGTGACAGGCTTATAGCACGCTTGCCCGCGAACTCCTTAAACGCGGCCATTTCGTTCGGAATCGTATTGAGATCATGTGCAATACCATATCGGCGATCGGCTTGAAAGTGGGGCGAGACAATCGTCAGCAAGCTTGCCGCAGCCAGCGCATCAGGTGGGTACATGCCGGTGCCCCGGCTGTGATGGAATGTACCAAGATTATCCGTCAGAAATCGCGTCGGCTTTTCAGTATACCTACTGTCGATAATTTTGACTGGCGCTCCATCATCAGACCTTGGGCTGTAACGAGCCAGCTTGAAGATGGTGGATAACGAAGAAAGTGGAGAAAATTCGTATGATGGCTTGAAGCCGAACACATCCAGCCTCGGTTCGCGGCCCAGTTTGTGGAACATAAATTGGGAAGGAGAAAGTCGCTCGTGCACCTCCAGAACGTCAGCCTTGACGAGCGGCACATATGAATAAACGATATCGGGATCATAGGCCTCAAGCCACGGCCAGTAGCTTGTTGCGATACGTCCATTGAGACAGGGTACGATCAGACTAAAGCGTCCACCCCAACGGTCATAACAATCCGCGAATATGCCATCCAGCGCGAGGTCAGCGTGTTCGCCATCCTCAAGCAAAAAGGCAACTCTCAATGGCCGTGACCGAGCCCAACCTTTAAGTTCGCGTGACATGAATCAAATTTTTCCTCCGAGCATGTAGAACTTGCTATGTTTAGGCATCGTGCCACTACTCGTGTGGGATAGCCACCACAGCGGTCGTTTCTAGATTAACCGAGGCTTATGCATCGTAGCATATCCACAAGAATGCTAATTATTATGCAAAATTGGCCTGCGAAATTGTTTCAATACGTGTTGGTTCGAAAAGTTTGAAAGCAATGCGGTCATTCCGGCAGGCTGAATCTACAGCCTTTTTCGAAAATTCCCACAGTCCGGTAAGGCCGAGAAAATGACGGTCGGGTTCTAAACTAAAGCGGACCGTTACATGGTAAATCTGCCAATACTGAATGCCTGCTTTGTAGTGCTTTGGCTAGAGGACACTTTGTGCCAAAAGCGGAACCTGAATAGTAATAATTAGCGGGTTAATTTAGGCTTACAATAAACATCAATCGACTCTGGCAACTAGGTGGGTCGACTATAATTGTTGCCATTAATAGGCGACCCTAATTCCACACGTATTTGTGAATGCTTCCCCATAAGATATTGAGTACGGCTGTATTCATCAGTCTCGTCACTACGTCCTTCACAGTGAATGCACAGCCATTTTCTATCATTGAATCAAAACCGCTCAGTGAACTTTGGCTCAACCCGGGGTTTTACTCTTACCACTTTCAAAAAGAAAAGGACCTGAACAACAGGGATTTCGGACTGGGAGGTGAATACCGTTTTTCGACCGTGAGTTCAGTGACACTTGGATTGATTGACAACAGCAAAAGAAAAACAACGCACTACGCCGGTTGGTACTGGCAGCCGGTCGGAATGGGAAAGGTCCGTTTAGGAGCTGTTATCGGTGTGATTGACGGCTACCCCAACATGCGAAATGGCGGCTGGTTTGTCTCTGTCATCCCTACGGCCAGCTTTGAATACAACAACGTTGGCTTGAATTTGATGTACATACCCAGTTACCAGGACAAGGTATATGGCTCAATCTCTTTACAGTTGAAACTCAAGGTGTTTTGATGTGTACAATCCGCTGCAATCCAGTTTGTGTCGGGCACTGAATGTCACCACTATCCATTACCAGGTGATCTGATTACAGTCTAGATCGTAAAGCGCGAGGGGCCGCTTTCGGCTAGGCAATTACATGGATCAAAGTACAGCTTGGTGCCATTTGCGGAACCTCAACTTGATATTCAATTTGATTCACGCCACGATACTGACCCTTGTTTAAATACTATAAAATGGCCTCACCGTTGTTACATTATTTAAAATAACAATTCAGGGAGAATTAGCATGTTTAAACAATCTATTCCTGTAATCATCGCGCTGTCATTCATATCATTTCTTACTTTATCCCTGCCGGGCTGCGGTGGTGGTGAAGGCTCAATTTTATCTGCCTATTATGTCGATCCGGCTGCGGGACTTGATACAAATGCCGGAACCCAGGCTGCACCTTTTAAAACCATCACCAAGGCAATCAACGCGGCCAGAGCAGTTGCCACAACTCAAAATGTCGACATTTATGCGGCTTCCGGCGTTTACAATACGGCCAGTGGTGAAGTGTTCCCTCTCATGCCCACCACGGGCGAAAACCTAATAGGTCCAACAACAACCGGTACGATACCGGCTACGGCTAATATCGATGGTGCCGGAAACTACACTATTACAGGTGGTGGAAGGTCTTCACATGTGATTAGCACTACCATAGCTTTTGCTCCGGGCGTAATGGCTTCGGTGTACGGCATCACCGCCAATGGAAGTGCCCCTACTGTTATAGTCGCTGATAATGCTACTGTGACCCTGAGCAACAATACCTTCAAATTCACAACGACATGCTGCGCTTCTTATCCGGTGTGGATCATGAACGGCAGCATAGCTACGCTTACCTCCAATACCATTACTGCGTATGTTGCAGTTGAATCAGCGGATGCCTCGACCAAGGTCATTGCACGAAACAATAATTTCGGTGGCACTTTTGGGGTTGTCACAGCAGACTCCGCCTTCGCCCCCATCATCGCTTCACAGATTGACCTCGGCACGGCGGCAAGTCTGGGGAATAACACAATCCTGTGCAGTTCCGTTGGCGTAGCCAATTGGGGTCAATCAGGCAATGCGGGCGTAACAGCGGTAGGGAATACCTGGACTCCCAACGTCCAAGGAGCGGATGCCAGCGGTCATTATGCGTCTCAACTCATACCTGGCCCAACTACTTCCGGTATAAATTACGTGGTATTGCCTACTGCGGGTATACAGTTTTAGTTTGGTGGCTATGGCCGGTTAAGACTAGGCCAGTTTGGTAGATCACTGAATGGCCGAAAGGGATTGTTAGCAGAAGGTCATCAAGTTCCGCTATGTGTCGAAAGTGACTGTTTGAAAAATTTGGAAGCGGACATTGCAGCAGGATGGGCTGACAGCCTTTTCAGCAAACCGCCAGCGTCCGGTATGGCCGATTTGCTGACCGTCACATTCTCGGCTGCATGTGAAGCTTCACAATTGCACATATGCGAGCGGACAGGAAATATCTTCCTGTCCGCCACCGAATATGCCGCTCAGTAATTGAGTATCATTCTCGGTACTAAAGCGCCATGCCAGAATTACTATGCAGTCCTGATTCGCGATCTTTGCCGACGTTAAGCTGAGTGATCGATCCTATTCCAGCATCACGTATGAATATGTCGTTTTGATGTTGATGATCTTCCTTCGGTTTCAATTGGGCTATTTTCGCCCCCAAGTTTCTCGCCTTGCGTGCTGCGATTCTTACATTGACATCAAATGCATTCGTCCAGAAGTACGCGCCGTTCGCCATGCTCCCAAGCACAGAAAAATCATGCGCCCGAGTGCCATTTGGGTAAACCAACATTCCTGTTTCATAGTCGACCTCAACTCCGCCAAACTCGTTTGCAGCCGTGAACTCCCGTCGCAATAAATTCTGAATCAGCGGAATCTTGCTGCTCCTTACGTCCATGGAATAACAAGTGGCGTTAACTACATGCTTCGTAAAAATTGTCGATTTTAGTCCGCCGTTGCATGAATCGAGATGCACGGCAAAAGATTTCTTGTGCTCATCGTACTCAACCTCTTGGAACCCGGAGAAGATTGACAATTGATCTGTCCGTATCAGCTCCTTCAATTTGAGAGCATTTTGAAGAGGGAAGGAAACACGATGACGGAACCAAAGACCGCGATAAACCGAGAAGAATTTGCGCTTGTCCTCGATATCCAAGCGATGCCACATGTAGTCGATAACGTTATTGGTTGTATAGACTACTGATTGCCACGTACGTTCTTCGGTCGAGGATAGTTCAATTTAGTTAAGCAAGTAGTCATACGCGCTTGCGCCAACGTTAAGAATTTTTTCCAAATTGAATTTGGTACCCTCAATCCTTTCGATTTCCTCAACGAGCAACTTCTCCATGTCTGACAACCTCAGTTTCCCACCCCTTAGCTCAGACATAAGATCAATCTGTTCTCGCGTAATCGGTTTTGGTGGAGTCCTATGACTCAACTCTCCTCTAACGCTAGGAAATCGACCGCTACGAGAAGTGCAGACAATCTTTCCTTTATGCCCCAGTTCGGCTAGTGAAACTATTGTGTCAATACCGCTCAAACTCGTGCCAATTACGCATACGGACTCATCCTTGGGGATATTTCCAATCATGTTCTTGCTCGGGTACGGGCTATGATGATAGCCGTCAATACCCTGGAGATGACTGAATAGCGTTGATGGGAGATTGCCCATGCATAAGACGACGTGATTTACTTCAAAAGCCCCCAATGAGGTTGTATGCAGGCAAAGCCCATTCATCATTCGCAATACATGCATCACCGAGAATAATAGTTTAAGCCGTTGCTGCCAGTCGAAAATTGGCTCAGATGCCGCAATTCGACATGACACATCTCAAATCAAAACAATCCCAATGCCGGCAACTGTTCACAAACCTGATGCTTGGGTCAACGATCTCCCGGCACATGGGTCAAATTGGATCGGCGCCAATAGACTGGGGTTGAATGGTCGCTAACGTGCCGATTGAGGTGCGGGGGCTGGAAAGTCCACCCCCGCTTAGTCCGTCACCCACAACGAAGTACCGGATCATAAGCTCATTATTCTGGTATCAATGCCCCGGTTTAAGAACGACTTTGGTCCAGCCCTCCTTGC
>OBLU010003425.1_pt1 | contig 14379 bp, 10 predicted proteins | sample 1518681 | NCBI WGS metagenome assembly OBLU01 (sample SAMEA3539304, study PRJEB22396) | soil metagenome | biome: tundra; feature: field; material: soil | place: USA | collected 2010-05 | depth 0.15 m
TCGACCATCTGCATTTCCAGCCAGGTGGGGTGTGCTGTCGATTGCCAGTTTTGCCTGACGGCGTTGCTGGGGATGAAGCGGAACCTGACGGCGGGTGAGATTGTGGGGCAGGTTTGCGCGGTGCTGAAAGATCAGAAAGTTTCGCCGCCGGAGGATCGCATCAATCTGGTTTTTATGGGGATGGGCGAGCCGTTCTTGAATTACGAAAATTTCGTGAAAGCGGGGCGGCTGCTGGTGGAATGCGTGGGCATTGCGGAGCGGCGGATGACAGTGTCGACCGCGGGGATTGTGCCGCGGATTCGTGACTTTGGCGGGGAGGCAATCCGGCCGAAGCTGGCGATTTCCCTGAATGCTTCGAACGATGCGCTGCGCACGCGGCTGATGCCGCTAAACAAGAAATGGAATTTGGAAATGCTGATCGGAGCGGCAAGAGACTTTCCGCTGCGCACGCGAGAGTGGATCACGTTCGAGTACGTGCTGCTTGGCGGAGTGAATGACGAACCGGACAATGCGAAGGAAGTCGCGGACCTGCTGCGCGGGCTGCGGTGCAAGGTGAATCTGATTGCGTTGAACCCGGGGCCGGGAATTGACTTCGCGACTCCGGGCGAAGAGCGCGTAACTACGTTTCAAAAAGTTTTGCGCGATGCGGGAATTCCAGCATTTGTGAGGCGTCCGCGGGGGCGGGACATTTATGCCGCCTGCGGCCAGCTCAAACGAACGGTTGAGGTTGCCACGTCCCCGGGACACGCACTGCAGGTGCTTTCTCCGGCGCCGAAGTCATGACTGGGAGCTCGACGCGGATGCTGGTTCCGGAGTTCGAGTCTCGCTGCCAAGACATTTTTCCTTGATGCTGTTGCAAAATTCCCTGACAGGCGATCAGGCCCAAGCTTGAAAGAGATTGGTCAGAGCCCGGATTGAGAGCGTCATTTTCGACGGTCGGGCCTTGGCTTGTAGCCGAGGATACAGGGACGCTGGTGTCGAAGATGTGGATCACTGCCACTCCATCTTTGTGTTCCGCGGCGACGGTCAAGGTACGGCTATTTTGCTGATCCACTGCATTGATCGCGCCGTTGAGGATTTGCACGCAAACTTGAAGGAGTTGGTTGGAGTCTCCCAGCACACGTGGCAGATCAGGCTGAAGCGCAGTGCGTATTTCGATATTGAGGGCTTTCCACTGGGGTTGCGAAAGTTTTAGGGCCGTGCGCAGCAGGGTATTGAGATCCACGGGAGCCATAGCCGCGGGGCCTTGTTTGGCAAAACTGAGCAGACTCGCCACCAGCGATTTGGTGCGGCGAATCTGCTGTCCGATTTTTGCCGCCAGGTCATGCTGGTTCGGGTTGAGAGGCGTGTTCACAAGCAGGTCGGAATAACCCATCATGGCGGCGATGGGATTGTTCAGTTCATGTGCCGCGCCGCCCACCAGTTGGCCGATCGAGGCCAGCTTTTCGGATTCGGTGATCTGGGCCTGCAAACGCTTCAGATTGATGAAGGACTCGCGCGATTGGTTGAGCAGGCGGAGCAATTCGCGGTCGAGCAAACGCTGGCGCACGAAAACGATAATGCCCATGAACAGCGCAGCTCCCAGAGTCAGGACCAGCCGGAAGGAGCGGATGCGCGGCGGGATCGTGGACTCCAGCAAAGCCCACGCGGCAAACAGGGGAAGGGAAAAGACTGTAATCATGCCCACTCGGGCTAGCCAGACGCCATGGGACGTCGAGTTGGTTCGGGCGCTGGTCTGAGGGTCGTCATCCCGTGACCAAAGACCGATGACCGTGATCCAAGCCATGGACGCCGTTAGTGGAATATCGTAGAGGCTTCCGCTGTAATAGGCTTGGTGGCCAAGGGCCCAGTTGGCGAAATAAGAGCCAGCGCCATAGGTCAAACTGGCGCCGAACAGATTGGCGTAGAGGATTTTCCAGCCCCCTTTGCTGTTCATCCAGGCAACCAACAAGGCGCTCAGGAACGCAAGTTTCTCGATCAGATAAAGCAGATTCAGATTGCCGTTATAGGCCTCGATATTGGGGACGATATACTGCCACGCCATGACGGCGAACACGTAGAGATACATCCACCAAACCATCATGAGAGCGAAATCCAGGCGGCGCAAACGCGGGGAGTATTCCTCCTGTGGGGCGTGTGGACGCAGCGCGAGTGCTGCCATCATGGGAACAATGTGAAGAAAGAGAATGATGTCGCCGGCGCACAAGTCGGGAACATCCATGCGCAGCCAGACTTCAAAGTAGGTCCACATCAGCTGGTAGGAAAACCAGAAAGCCATGCCGGTGGCGAGGAGCGCCCAAAACAGGCGGAGTCGGCCGTGCGACCGCATCGCGTTGGGGATGAGAGACAGCGCCCCGGACAAGAGTAAGATGCACTGAATCCAATCGCTGAAAGCGGTAAGCGCAAAGGACCGATGCAGGATAAGCGCACCCAGGACAAGAGCCGCCAGACACGCTGCGACGGCCACGGTCCAAAGCTTGGAGTATGCGCGCAAGAAGACAATCCTCAGTGTCATTCTAGACTTGGATTAGAGAATTCTTGGGTTACTGAAGTAATCCAGGCGGTCACGGTTCGAGCAGAATATCTTAGGGCATTCCCTAACAATTCTTTCCCAGTCCAAAGTTTTGCTTGATCTGACCTTGTCTTATCAATAGTATGCGAGACAATTCCCATTCTATGTAAAGATCCGCGGTAAGTGACTGGATTGCGCAAGGACGCTAATCAACGTTTTTTTGGTCGACCACAGGCATCCGCCGACCCCAGCGAGGTTCGGCGGACAGAGCGGTGGCTGGCGACCGCACGTGTATTTCTGGCGGTTTCGGCTTTGGTGGCGATTCGCATGGACCCGACGCAGCTGGGCCATTCCAGCGCGGCCTACGGTCTGTTTGTCTTCTACCTGGCAAATGGAATTCTGGTGCTGATGCTGCTGCGCCGGCGCAAAGAGTCTACCTCATCGTTTCGCATTCTGGTGCATGCCGCCGATGTTGTGTGGCCGGCTTTCATTTCGGTATTTGCGGAAGGTCCGAGAAGCCCGTTCTTCCTGTTTTTTGTTTTTGTGCTGACGGCGGCAGCGTACCGGTGGGGCTTGTGGGAAACGTTGAGTACGGCTGCCGCGGAAGTGGTTTTGCTGTGGGCGGAAAGCTTCGTGCTGCTGCACGTGTGGGCGCTGCGTGGGGGAAGCTTGCCCTGGCACATCTTTTCCGGGCTGCAGATCAACACCACGGAGTTCGAGCCGAAGCGGCTGTTTATGCTGTCGGTGTATTTGCTGGTCATGGGATTACTGCTGGGCTATTTGGCGGAGCAGCAGAAGCACTTGCGGGCGGAGAAGGCTGGAGTGACTCGTATGCTGTCCAAGGTGCGAGTGGAATCCGGGCTGACCGGCACATTGCAGCAGATCAGCCGGGAAGTGGTCAGCATGTATGGCGCTGCGCGGTTGGTGATTGCGGCGCAGGAGGCTCACAGCCAAAGAAGATTTCTAGGCGAGGTACGTAACGACAACGGAGGTTTTTCCGATTTCACGTGGCTGGACTCTCGTCCCCGCGAGGCGAGAATCTATCTGGAGGATTTTCCCGGCGAGGTGTGCCATGCGGCGTGTGAAGGAGATCGCTGGTCGGTGGTCGCTTTGAATCAAGAGGGCAATCAGGTGCCTTTGCCGGGCACCGAAGCGCTCGCCGAATTGAAACGGCAGCATCCTTTCCGCTCGGTGATTTCGGTCTCTTTCGTCTTTAGCAGCGAATGGCGGGGCCGGGTGTTTGTATTTGAGCCGTCGTGGCAAGGGGACAAGCAAGAACAGATGCGTTTTCTGCTCGATTTGCTGCGCCAGGTTGGGCCTGCAGTTTACAACGTCTATTTGCTGCATCGGCTGAGGCGCAGGGCAGGAGCGGCGGAACGCGCGCGCTTCGCCAGAGAACTGCACGACGGAGCAGTGCAATCGCTGATCGCGGTGGAGATGCAGGTGGACGTTCTAAAGCGGCAGGCGGAAACCACGCCGGCGGTGGTGAGCGGCGAACTGGGCCGGATACAGGGCTTATTGCGCGAGGAAGTCCTGAAGCTGCGGGAACTGATGCAGCAGATGAAGTCCATCGATGTGGACTCGCGAAGATTCCTGAGTGTGGTGACGGACGCGGTAGAGAGGTTTGAAAGGGAGACGGGAATTTCCGCGCGCTTTGTCACCGACATTGAAAAATTGGAGATGCCGGACAAAGTCTGCCGGGAATTATTGCGGATTGTGCAGGAGGGCCTGGTGAATGTGCGTAAGCACAGCCGCGCACGCCACGCGCTGGTGCGGTTGGGCTCGAGTGCGAGCCAGTGGAGCCTGACGATGGAGGACGACGGCAAGGGCTTCCCCTTTTCCGGCCGCGTGACGCAGGACGAATTGGAGCGGATGGGCAAAGGTCCGATGATCATAAAGGAACGAGTTCGTTTAATTGCGGGTACACTGACGGTAGAATCAAGTCCCGGTATCGGGGCACGCTTGGAGATTAAGGTTCCGAAGGGAGGAGAAGTTTCCGATGAATTTTAAGAAGTCGCAGCCCATTCGCATCGTGATCGCCGACGACCATCCGATTTTCCGCGATGGTTTGCGCCGGCTGCTGGAAGCGGAGCCCAACCTGACGGTTCTGGGCGAGGCTTCGGACGGCGCAGAGGCCGTGAAAATGGCGCGGCAGTTAAAGCCTGACATCCTGCTGCTGGATCTGTCTATGCCGAAGCACCCGGGTTTGGAAGCGCTGCGTGATTTGAGCTCGGGGGTTAGTTCAACTCCGGTGCGGGTGATTCTGCTGACGGCGGCGGCGGAAAAGAGTCAGATTGTGGAGGCTCTGCAATTGGGGGCGCGGGGAGTGGTGCTGAAAGATTCCGCCACTCAACTGCTGCTGAAGGCGATCCAAGTCGTTATGTCGGGTGAGTACTGGGTGGGACGGGAGAGCGTCTCAAACCTGGTGCAATACTTGCGGACGCTGGTTCAGTCGTCCAGTGATGAAGCGCGCCAGAGGAAATTTGGTCTAACCCCGCGCGAGTTGGAGATTGTGGCCGCAGTGGTGGCCGGTTATTCGAACAAAGAAGTTGCCGAGTACTTCAAGATCAGCGAGGACACGGTCAAACATCACCTCAGCAATATTTTCGATAAGCTGGGAGTATCGACCCGGCTGGAATTAGCGCTGTTTGCGGTGAACCAGTCGCTGCCCTTGAAAAGCATTGTTTGAAAAGCATGTGTGACAAGGACTTACAGGCCTTCATTCAACTGGCATAATAGCACTTACGGGCCATTGGCCTGCGCCGTCGCCACGCCTATTATTTAATCCAAGACCAGCCTCGGGACAACAACTGATCCGGTCAAGAAGTATCCATGTTGATATTGAATATTCCCCCAAAGCACGAGGGGTGAGACGAACTCAAGGAGACGGATCCCGTGGCACGAATTCTACATAACATGTGGCAAGATCTTTGGAAAGATGAGCAAGGGCAGGATATCGCCGAGTACGCGGTGATGTTGGCCGTAATTTTAGTAATCGTGGTGGGCACGGTCCGGCTCATCGGTTCCAACGCCAACAATGTGTTCTCACAAGTTGGCAGCGCCATCCAGTAGGAACGAAGTCGGCGAGTGATTTTGTACCTCGCAACGCGCCGCCCGGCGCGTTACTGACTTTGTCCGCGATTATCGGGTTTTGTAGCGCCGGTTTTCGCGCGCGCATCTTGCGCTCACCTGGTTGGGCCGGGACGCCCCAACAGCAGCCGCCGAAACGGAGGCGCTACTTGTATTCGGGACGGCGGCGCTACTCTACTTCGGAGCTGGCGCGGTCAGGGCGACCCTATTGTCGCGAGAAGTGGAGAACCTGGTGAGATAGGGGAAGAATGGGGTGATTTCGAACGGCATCTTCTCTTTCGCTGAGGCCAGAGCGACGGGCTTGGCCTTGGCCATTTCCACCTGGTCGGTCCACGGGTCAAGCTTGATGCGTCCGCCGAGGGGAAGCGCCGCGATCTGATCGGTGCGTTGCGGTTCCAGTTGCGGAGCGGACGCCAACAGTGCCGACATGCGGATGCTCTTGTTGCTCGCCATACTATTGCCCAGGTGTGGGCGAATCAGATTCGGGAGTTGAGGAGCACTCTGCTGTAATGCCTTCAAGAACAGCCCTGCAGTTCCCAACTTATCTTTGTAGGGAGAGTTCTTCAGCAACTCCAAAGCCTTGGCATCGGCCGCATCTTCGTCTGCGGAACGGCGTTTGAAATCCAGCCGCTGGAAGGAATCTTCATCGGGGAAAAACATGCGGTCGTTGAAGGCCAGCTTGGTATCGAACTTGTGTCCCAGCACGATATGACTGAGTTCGTGAGCGAGGACCATGGCCAGCGAGGCCTCGTCAGGGAGAACATCGAGCAGGCCGCGACTGATGACGATGGTGTGACCGACGGTGAATGATTCCAGCGGAGAAGTAAGCAGAACGCGGCAACGGACGTCCGACTGCAGATCGATATTATTGGTTACCAGCAGATTGTTGACCACGGTCAGCAGGATTTTGTCGACTTCGCCAGACGGCGCGAGCAAGCCGATTTTCTGAAGCCGTTCCAGAGCATTGTCTTCGGCTTGGCGCTCCCACATTCGTTCGGCGACTACGGGAGTGGCGTCGGCGGCAGCGTCGCTTTGGTCCTTTACTGATTGCGGAGAATCCACCAGGATTTGGGTGAATTCCGCATTCTTGTTAAGACCCTTCAAGTCATATCCCCATAGACGGGTTTGCGCCCGGAAGTGCAAAGCCCGGCCGAGCGAGGTCTTCATATCCGATTCTTCGCTGTAAATATAAGCGGGCAGCCATACGCCGGAGCGCATGTTGAGGCGCCAACTGTCGAAGTGCAAGTAGAAGCTGGTCTTGGGGTGAGGGTAGTAAGTGCCGTTGAAGCGGACTACGTTGTAGTCCTGGTCCTCAACCCAGATACGTCCTAGAAACCGTCCGGGCGGGGCACTTCCTTTAGGCTGAACATCAATCACCAGGCAGCGCACTTCTCCGAGAAACTCGCGGCGCACAAAGGTGAAGTCGTAATACTTCTTCTGAAAATCGGTGTCGAGTACGACCATCTGCGCGAAGCCCAGGGGCAGGAAGTGCATGGCATAGAGGCCGGTGAGGCGGTTGGCCATGCGGCGCCCGAAACCGGGTTGGCCCACGAATGAGGTATCTTCGGGACCGTCGCTCATGTCGAGACGGCCGAGAAAGTATTGGTCCTTCACGGGCTCGGCGTTTCCATTGCTGTCGGACTTGAGATCCTGCAAATAAGTCTCGACCATGGGACGCATGTGGCGCATCTGGGCCAGGAACAGGTGCTCTCTTTGGATCACGCGATCCATGACGTCATTGAAAGATGCGGGAGGCGGGGCAAGCGTAATTCCGCTTTGTCCCGCGGCGTCGTTGGCGGTGACTTGGGGTGGGGAAGATGTGGAGTCCTGCGAAAACGCCGGGAAAGACGACACCAACACAAACCAGAGAGCAACAATACCTATCTGCAAAATACGCATAAAAACCTTCGGGGGAGTGAGTTACGCCAACTGAAAAATAATGTGCAAGACGACAGTGGAATCGGCTGGTTGGCCATTCCTCGTCGCCGGTTTAAAGCGAATCTGCTCGGCTGCCTTGACCGCGTTGTCGTCGAGGCCGTGGCCCAATCCATGCACGACGCGCACCACACGCAGGCTGCCCGAGGCCTCCAGAACTACCTCCAGAAGAACCTCGCCTTCAATCCTGAGACTGCGAGCCTCTTGAGTATAGACCGGAGTGGGTTTGGAAATGATTTCCGCAGGCACGCCGGGAGCGGCCGAGGCTTCTGCAGGGTGGGACCGCACTGACGGCGGAGCGGGAACGTCGGCATCACCAAAGCCACTTTGCTGAACTGCGGTTTGCGATACCGAATTACGGTGGTGGCTATCGCCCGTGGCCGTGCCATTGCCAAAGCCGGCGCTTGCGACCACGCCCGGAACTCCTTTGGCGCCGCCGCTGCCATTCCCGTAGCCTCCACCGGATGGCAGATCGAACGAGCCAAGAGCAGCGATGTTCACGGCTTTTCCTTGATTGGCCTTGGCGGGAAGTCCATTGGGATCGCCGAAGCCTCCGGTTTGCACTTGCGACGGAGAGCGGGCGATGGTGGGCGCGGCTGAACTGCCGGTGGAAAAAACATTCGTCGCCACTACTTTAGGAATCACCGGCGCAGGGTTGGACGGGAGCGGGTCCAACTTCCTGGGCGCGATGCGGACCGTGGGAGCGGGAGATTCTTCCATTTTCACAGCTTTCGGCTGTGGAGCGGGAAGCCGTAAGGCGGTGGCGGGCGGATCAAGATTCGCCACGAATATGGGCTTGGGCAGAGGACGCACCGGCTGCGGCTGATGATTGACCGGAACCGGAGTGCTCACTAACTGAATCGAACGGAAAGTATGTTCGGGAGACGAGACAATTCCGGGCTGCAGCAGGCGCAGCCAGACCAGGAACGCGACGATGCAGGCCTGTGTCCCGGTGCTGAAAACGAATTCCGTCCAGGGTGTTCTCGTCTTCGGGAGCAACGAGAACGGAGTCTGTTGAGAAGCAGAATATCCCATGACCGCGTTTACTCGACCAATGTTGAAACACCCATTCGAGCTCCAAAGCTTCTTAGCTGACTAAAGAATGGACTCTGGATTCCAGAGGCCGAGACATCTTTAAGTCTACTACTCCACAGCCAAATTGTGCACGGCAAAGGCCGTTTTCTCGAGCAAAGTGAAAGTGTAACTAGTTATTGTTCAATCACTTGCAGCAGGTCCGGTGGAAATGTTTGCCGGCCCCACGGAAATAGAGAAAATATTTTACATCCTGGATGAGCCTTTTACTTCCTGGAGCGGGGGGGTCAGCAGCGCACAACTTTAGGACTGACGATGCCCTTGGTCGCGTTTCGAGTGTCGACCACCAACTGGGCTTCGTCGACGATGCGGCGGTAATCGTAGTCGGAGTGATCGGTGACGATCACAATGCAGTCGTATTCACCCAGTTTATCCAGCTCCGAACGCTTCATCTGCAAGTCGTACTTGCGTCCTTTTCCGATGAACGGGAAGTAGGGATCGTGATAGCTGACCTGGGCTCCTTCTTTTTGCAAGAGTTCGATGATGGTCAGGGCGGGAGACTCGCGCAGATCGTCGATATCTTTTTTGTAAGCCACGCCGAGGACCAGGACGCGCGATCCGTTCACCGATTTCTTGTGACCGTTCAGCGCTCCGCCGATGGAGGCGAGCACATGATACGGCATGTTCATGTTGATCTCTCCCGCCAGTTCAATAAAGCGGGTGCGGAAGTCCCATTCCTTGGCCTTCCAGGAGAGATAGAAGGGATCGACCGGGATGCAATGCCCACCCAAGCCGGGTCCGGGATAAAACGGATGAAAGCCGAATGGCTTGGTGGAGGCGGCTTCGATGACCTCCCAGATGTCCAGTCCCATGCGCAGACAGAGCAGCTTCAGTTCGTTGACCAGCGCGATGTTGACGCAGCGATAGATATTTTCCAGCAACTTGGTCATCTCGGCCGCGGCCGGCGAAGAGACGGGAACGGTGCGCTGGAAGATCGATCCATAGAGAGCTCCCGCCAACTCTGAGGCTTGCGGGTTCACTCCTCCCACCACTTTCGGGATGTCGCGGCGCGCCACAGTAGTATTGCCGGGATCCTCGCGCTCGGGAGAGAAAGCCACAAAGAATTCTTTTCGTTCGCCGGAATCTCCGCGGGCAGCCTTCAACCCGAGTTTGTTCTCTTTCTCAAGAATCGGCACCATCACTTCTTCCGTGGTGCCGGGGTAGGTTGTACTCTCAAGGACTACCAATTGGCCGGCTTGCAGATGCGGGGCGATGGCGTGCGTGGTATCGGTGATGTAGCTGAGATCGGGTTCATGGTATTGATCGAGAGGGGTGGGAACGCAGATGATGATGGCGTCCATCTCGTCCAATTGCGAGTAATCCGAGGTGGCAGAAAACCCCTGCGCCTTGGCGGCTTGAATTTCCTGCGCGCCGATGCGGTAGATGTAAGATTCGCCCTTGGCCAGAGCGTCGACCTTGCGCTGATCGATGTCGAAGCCGGTGACGGGAAATTTCTGTTCGGTGAACAGCAGGGCGAGTGGCAGTCCGACGTAACCCAGGCCGATAATTCCGACGCGCGCCTGGCGCTGCTTGATCTTGTTCTTCGTAGAATCGAGCGTGCGAGTTGCGGCAGCGTGATTGGTCATTGTTGTCACGGGGATCTCTGATAAGGAATCTCTTCGAGTGGTGAATTTCGTTACGATGAATTCGTTACGATTTTAGCACGCAGTAGCTGCGAGACGCGGTGATGGAGCACCGAATCGCGGCTGTCGGTTGAGTCCATCATCCAAAATTGAAACTTATGACAAGGCCGGGAGTGCCCAAATACGCGTGGTTGGTGGTTTTCGCATTGCTTGCGGGACTGTCGGTGATTTTGGCGGCGAAAGCTGGCAACTTCCTGATCGTAGATGCACCACGCCCCTCCGATGCGATCCTGGTGCTGGCCGGAGAAACGGACCGCCGTCCGCAGCGCGCGTTGCAGCTTCTGTCCCAAGGGTATGGAAAGCGTATCGTGCTGGATGTGCCCAACAACGCGAAGCTCTACGAATTCACTCAGATTGAGTTGGCGCAGAAGTACATCCAGGATCTGCCGCAGGCGGCGTCGGTCAGCATATGCCCGATCGATGGACTATCGACCAAAGAGGAATCCAAAGATGCGGAGAAATGTCTGCAGCGGGAAGGCGCCAAGAGTGTGCTGATCGTGACCTCGGATTTTCATACTCGACGGGCCTTGGAAGTTTTCCGGCGAGAGTTTCCCGGCCGTGAGTACTCGGTAGCGGCGGCGCGCAACGACGAGGGATTCGGCGGCAGATGGTGGACGCACCGCCAATGGGCGAAAACCTTCGTCGATGAATGGCTGCGGTTGATCTGGTGGAAGGCGATCGATCAGTGGCGGTGAGGTCGGAGGAGGGGTGAGATTAAAAAGTTTTCCACCGTTTCCTCGTTTTGCAAGCACAAAAGCCATTGACTGCCAAGAACTTTGGAGGGTACCATGCGTTGACGGTCACCTTAATAGTCAATAACGGAGTGTGGGATGGGCATGTCTGCTTTCCGCAGAATGGTAAGTTGCGTGCTACTGCTGGGATTTCCTGTTTCATTGTTTGCCGCCGATTCTGGCGCGGCGATGCTTTATACCCACGGCGCGGCCTGGCTGAACGGCGCGCACGTACCTGCCTCTTCGGCAATTTTTACCGGCGACTTGGTGCAAACCCGGTCTGATTCCGGGGCCAACATTAACGCGCCCGGTTCGAGCATTACGGTTCTGGGTGATTCCCTGGTGCAATTTGAAGGTTCGTCCCTGAAGGTGGAGCACGGCAGCGTAGATGTCGCCACTTCGAAGGGTGTGGCGACTACCGCCGGCGATGTGCGGGTGGCGCCAGCCTCCAACGCGTGGACTGAATTCAATGTGACGGACGTGGATGGCACGGTAAAGATCGCGGCGAATAAGGGCGATCTGCTCGTCACCGACGATAACGGCACGGTCACCCTGCCGCAGGGCCAGCAAACCACGCGGGACGAGCAGTCCGATCAATCCGATAAATCGACGGACACAGATAAGAACACAGATAAGAACAAAGACAAGAAGAAAAAGAAGCGTGCCGCGGGGGCTGCACCGGCTGCTGGCGGCGGCGTGCTGAGCTCTCCGGTTGCCATCGGCATAGGCGCGGCGGCCATCGGCGGTGTCACCATCTGGGTTCTTAGCCGCAGCGACGACCCAGTCAGCCCGTCGACTCCGTAGTAGAAGCAAAGCCTTAACAATTCGTCTGCAAATAATTTGGGCCGTCCGGCATACCGGACGGCCCGATGTATTTATGGAGCTGAGGAGTAACTCAAAAATTCGTGGCGGACTGCGGCAAAGATTCCTGCGGCACTTCTTCGGGAGGCTTGCTGCGTGCCACGCGCCGTTTGCGGGCGGGTTTCGCGAAGGGCTCCGAGGCTGCGATCGTGCACAGTACGTAGAACATCGCAGCATTTGCTGGAATCTGCAGATTAAAATCGACCGCGCTGTGGACGAGAATGCCGCTCAGGCCAAGCACACAAGCCAAAGTCACTGCGCCGCTCATCTCGCTGGGCCAGTTTCTGATTTTCTTGAAGGCCCTGGCGTAGACCGTCACCACAAACCAGATCATGGTCGCGAACCCGAGCAGACCCATTTCCACGAGCAGTTGCAGATAGTCGTTGTGCGCTTCGTTGACAAAGAAATTCGTGTAGAAGGTGCGGAACTGGGGATAAACAATGGGAAAACTTCCAAGGCCCCAGCCGAGCACAGGCCTCTTCAGGAACATCTTAAGACCATCGCGATTGATGTGATGCCGGATATCGCTGGTGATCTCGGAGTGTGTCGAGCCCACAGTGCGCCTGAAGAGTTCGGCGCCGCCGACCCAGGTCAGCAATCCCACCACAATTACCAGGAATACGCCGATGCCGATGGCGGTGCGCAGGCCCTGCTTCTGCTTGATGAGCAGGACGGCCAGGATGACAAGTTCGGCGACGACTGCGAGCATGCCGCCGCGCGATCCCGAAAGAAAAATGGTGCCCACCATTACCGCAGCCACAGCAGCGGCAGCGGCGCGAGTCTTGCTGGATGCCAGCTTGGTCAGCGACAACACCAGGGGAATGGGAACCAGCATCTCCATCAGGCCGGCGTAATGGTTGTGGTTTACGTAAGGGCCGTAGATCCAGCCTCCCATACGAGGCTGGCGAATCCAGTACAACCTGCCGTTGGAGGAGATGCCCTGAATCAGCGCAAAGCTGGCCAGGATGGCTCCATAGAGCGAAAAAACAAGTGTGAGAGTCCGCGCTTGAGAGCCCTTAATCAGGGCTTGTCCGGCGAGGAAGCACAGCATGGCATAGGAACAGTAGAGAAGAGCCAGAGATGCGGTGTCGTGCGGATACGCGCTTCTGCGGAACACGAGCTGCGAAATGATGAGCAAGCCGAATACTGCCATGGGTAGAAATAGCGGATTCCACCTGATCTTTATTTCGCCGTCCAGAACCTGCTTCGCGATCCACAAGAGAAACAGCGCGGCGGAGCCAGCCTCCATCAGGAAGATCGACCAGGGTTCGACCGCGCCGAATGCCACCGGGCCAAACAGGAGCAGGCCGAAGACCCCGTACAGCAGGGCCGTGCCGGCTTGTGCCGCGCGTTGGTTGCGAGGGTTTGCGGTGGTGCGGGTCGCGCTCATGAGATGAATCTACAATTCGAAGTTCTACTACCGCTTGACCGCGAGGCGGAAATCGTCGACCCAGAGCTTACCACGGATCGGACTTCCTTCCGGCAGGCGCCGGAGGTGCAGCACCAGCAGTCTGCAATCGTCGGCGGTGGTGAATTCTCCGGTGGCGGATTTCCAGAATCCCGCCTCTTTCAGTTCGTCGCTGTCATACAGCACGGCCTGGGTGTACGCATCCTGAATCGTAAAATGCGGGCCGCCGGCGCCCTCGATTTCTCCATTCTTATAGTAGGCAGAGAACTGGTAGGTAGTGCTGGGCTGCACCACGATGAATTGACGAATCCCCGCATCGATGACTCCAGGTCCGTCGAATGTGATCAGCAGCGAACGATGCCCGCCGTGAAAGTCGCTGGGATCCAGGGTCAAACTCACGCTCTGCTGCTTCTGATACTGCCAGTCGAAGCCGCCGTTGAGAACATCCAGACTGAAGTCTCCGTTGACGATTAAATTATTCCTGGTGGGCACGTAGGAGGACAGGCCGAAGCGCGGGGCCGCTTGCTGCCACGCCAGGCGCGCTTGATCCACATCCTTATGGTTGAGCAGGTATTGGAGATATTCGTAGACATAGCGCAGTTCGAAGGGCTGCGAAGTTGGCGAAGTCGCCATCAGCTTATCCCATACCTTAGCGGAGGCCGCCGTCTCCTGTTTGGCCATGAGCAACTCGAGAAACGCGATATAGGCCGCGGACTGGGCGGGGACAACGTCGCGCAAAAGCATGTCTGCATCCGGGTTGATGCGCCAGCAGAATTGAATTGCGAGGTTGGCCATGTCGGGGTTGCTCTCCAAAACCACATGGAATTCCCGCAGGGCCTTTTCGTTGTCGCCTTGCACGAGGAAGAAATTGGCGGCTTCCCAGGCGACATCGGGCGTGGTGGGATCGGCTTCGATGGCGCGTTGCAACGCCCAGGTTTGGTTCGAAACATCGCCCAGCACCTGGTAGGCGGAGGCCAGATCGAACCAGTAGCGCGCGGAGTGCGGATCGAGTTGCACGGCGGCGCGGTAGGGTTCGATGGCTGCACCCGGATCTCTGGCAACCAGCGCGTAGTAGCGTCCCACATGATTGCGGTAGTCTGCGTTTCC
>OBLU010003427.1_pt1 | contig 14366 bp, 14 predicted proteins | sample 1518681 | NCBI WGS metagenome assembly OBLU01 (sample SAMEA3539304, study PRJEB22396) | soil metagenome | biome: tundra; feature: field; material: soil | place: USA | collected 2010-05 | depth 0.15 m
TGTTTTTGCATGGTGGGTCATAAGCAATGTATTCGATTTTGAATGAAATTTATTTCTTCATTCAGCACGCCTAAACCTGGGGTTCATCTATTTTAAAATTATTTCTTTTCAGGTTGATGGTTGATGCGGGCGCTACTACCAAAGGAACTTTCTCTATAACAGTCCAGTCGCTATCAATACCATAGGTTTCACTATCAGAACGTGAAAGCTTCAATAAGCTAAAATAGGTGTTTAGGATGAAACCATCCCTGGCTGAAAATTCATTGTCAAAAGAAAGGAATCTTTCCAGAATAACAAATCTGAAATCATTCAAAGGGTCTTTGTATATAACCGGATTGGGATTCTCGATAACAATTTCTTTCTTGTTAATCATTTCTGCCACCACCTTTTTAAGCATCAGTCCGATTTTTGGCTGTATTCTGAATCCTAAATTAAAATCAATTCTTATGATCCTGTTTTTTAAAAGTACTTCCGCTCCGTATTCCATGGTATAAGGTTCATCTGCGCGGTTAATATTAATAAACCAATAGCAATTGGCCCGTTTTGCCGGATTGGAAAAAATAGAATCGATTATTCTTTTCTCAATTTTTTTATGACCGGCTTTGGTGAGGTACACCACGTGTGTGGCAAATTTTGGGGTATTTTTATCGTTACTTAATTGTTCAAATGAATGAAAATAATCTTTCAATGGAAGAAATGTTAACAGCCTGAGCGTTATCTTTCGGGCATTATACCACACATACATCGTTGTAATAAGTCCTATTTCAAAAACCAGGAAGAACAATCTTTTTAATAGCTTAACTGCATTGGTAATAAAAAAAGTGGTTTCGACGCACAAAAAAACGGTAATGATAGCGCCAACGATCCAGAAAGGATAATGTTTTATATACCGCAAAAAATAGGACATTAAAATTGTTGTCATCAGCATGGCAATAGTGATAGAGAAACCATACGCAGCCGTCATAGCCTCACTGGTTCTGAAATATAATACAACTAACGTGCATCCCACGAATAATATCCAGTTAATACTTGGTATATATATTTGTCCCCGGATATTAGTTGGATATTTCACTTTTATCCTGGGCCAGAATCCTAAACTGATCGCTTCGCTGATCAATGTAAAAGAGCCGCTGATAAGAGCCTGGCTGGCAATGATAGAAGCCGCAGTTGCAATAAATATGCTCAACAACAGGAAGGAATGTGGAACAATTGCAAAGAAGGGATTAATGCCGCCAAGGTTAGGTTTGTGTTGCAAGAGCGCCCAGGCTCCCTGCCCCATATAATTAAGTACCAAAGCGCTTTTCACAAATATCCAACTCACCCGTATGTTCTTTTTCCCGCAGTGTCCCAAATCAGAATAAAGGGCTTCTGCTCCTGTTGTACAGAGAAAGACTGCCCCCAGCAACCAAAAACCTCTCGGATGTTCTGTCAACAATTTAATGCCATAAACCGGACTTAGAGAAGCAAATATTCCGGGGTATTGTATCATCTGCCGGGCACCTAACACACCAAGCATGGCAAACCACATGAACATAATTGGGCCGAATGATCCACCGACAACCTTGGTGCCAAAGCGCTGAAAAATAAAGAGCAGTATTAGAATTACCAGCACTATTTCAATAACAAGAGCATTGCCGGGAATAATGTGTTGTTCCAATCCTTTTACCATACTCAGCCCTTCAATGGCTGATGTTACCGTGATGGGTGGTGTAATGATTCCATCTGCCAGCAAAGTGCCGGCGCCTATAATTGCAGGGTAAACCAATTTCTTACCAAATCTTTTAACCAGTGCATACAATGAAAAAACACCGCCTTCTCCATGGTTGTCTGCCTGCAGCGTCATAATAACATACTTAAAGGTGGTCTGAAGGGTTAATGTCCAGAAAATACAGGATATGGCCCCAAATACAAGTTCTTTGCTTACGCCACCGCCTTCATTAAGGATTGTCTGAAAAGTATAAAGGGGAGAAGTTCCGATATCCCCATAGATAATGCCAAGGGCAACCAATAAACCTGCAGCAGATACTTTCTTGTAATGTGAGTCCATTTGTTAGGGAGCCTTGCAATGATAAAAGTACAATTCAAAAATGTGAATTATATCATTAATCTGAAATTATTTTCAGGTTAATATGATGTGAAGGGTAGAGGAAAAGTGAAGAAAACGAATATATAGGATTACCAGAAAATAATTTGATGATAGACTACCTTCGAAATAAAATCTGGTCCAACTCCCATTATATTTACCTCATGTTTAATTATAAGCAAAATACGCCCGGGATCTGCTTTTTCGATCTTTCTCCTTTCCTTTTTTATCCAAAGGGCGAATGCACAAAACAAGGCATATAAAGATTCTTTGCTTGCTTACCAGGAGAATTATATTAATACACATGAATCGTTAGGTAAAGAAGACAAGAAATTCATACATTTTTATGACATAGTTGAAAGCTACCGGGCAATTTCATCCTTTAAAAAATTGCTGATATGAAAGGATTTTTTATGACTACTTCAGCAGGTAAAAAGCAGAAGTATTTCAAATATGGTCTGCTGACATTTACGTTGAACGACAATCATCTTCATTTATATATTTATCAATCTGAAGCCCTGATGCAGCAGGAAAAATTGAAAGATTATTTGTTTGTTCCATTCGGGGACGTCACATCAGGATTTACCAGTTGTGGTTGGGGACGATACCTCGATTTCACAAAGTCAGATACTAAAAATAACCGCTTGCTAATTGATTTTAATATTGCCTATAATCCCTATTTTGCCCACACTTCAGGATATAATTGCCCGGTACCTCCTAAGGAGAATTTATTAACTATACCAATTGGTGCATGTGAAGAAAATTATGGGAAACCTTTTCATGAAAAATAGTTTTTCAAAGAAGGTATTGGTCGCCAGATTTTGGGAAATCAATCAAAATAATCATCATGTAATTGTTAAATTGATTATCTTAAACCGGGAAACAAAAGTATTTTTCATTCAAGTAAAAAATATAATTATTATGAATACATTAAAAAATAAAGTAGCCTACATAACTGGAGGATCAAAGGGAATTGGTTATGGAATTGCACAAATGTTATTGGACCAGGGAATGAGGGTTGCAATTACGAGCAGAAATATTAAAGCTGCAAATGAGGCTGCGGCATCACTTACCAAGGATGACTCCAAAATTTTAGCGCTTGAGTCGGAGGTAAGTTCACTCGCTTCAGAAATGAAAGCGGTTAAAATGGTTATCGAAAAATTCGGTCAACTGGATGTTCTTGTTGCAAATGCAGGTGTGGGACATTTTTCCTCTATTATAGACATGAAGGAGGAAGATTGGAAAGCTACCATTGACACAAACCTGACAGGAGTTTTCAATAGTGTAAAAGCAAGTATAGGCGCATTGAAACAATCAAAGGGTTATATTATTACCATAGCAAGCCTTGCCGGGAACAATTTTTTTGAAAATGGTTCTGCCTACAATGCGAGTAAATTTGGTTTGATTGGTTTCACGCAGGCCATTATGCTCGATCTTAGAAAATACAATATTAAAGTGACCACCATTATGCCCGGTTCAGTCGCTACACATTTCAATAATCACATACCAAATAGTGAAGATGGCTGGAAAATACAACCGGAAGATATTGGCCGGATAGTTGTTGATCTCTTGAACATGCACCCGCGAACCTTGCCCAGTAAGATTGAAGTAAGACCCTCGAGGCCCGGAAAATGAAGTTGTAATAAATAAAAACCGGTTTGGTGAGTACAGTAGAAAGCGGATTTAAACGGCTCATTTTTTATCGGGAAATATTAACTTGAAAAGAGAAGAGTCTAAAGAGCAAGCAGTGATATTTTGAAGATAAGAAAATTGATTCGGGGTAAAAACTTTCTGAGAATCATTATTATTGTGAGTCAAATCTGCTTATGAATTTCTATTAAAACTAACAAGGTAATCTGGTTTTAAAATGTTTACCGCATACGCTTCGGTATCATCTTTTCGTTATCTTTTCATCCATTTTTCTAGTGAAGCGCCTGAACCTCTTGAAGACTAAACCAAAAGATTGATGAAAGGATTTTTTTTATTAATTATGTTCCTGTGCCTGGGAGCAACCATCACGCTCAGCCAGTCTTTTACTGTTCGAGACATGATAAACCTGTCTGCTATACAATCCGGGAACCTAAATAATTTTATGTACAAAAAGGGATTTAGTCTTGCCTACCGGGCTCCGGGAAATGATTCCATTACCAGTTATATAAAAAAAATTAAGGTTATAAAAAAGGATACTATTCCGGAAGAAACAATTGAGATGTATACAAAGAAAAATTCGAAGTTCATTATATTAAAAGGTTTGCCATATTCCCAATATCTTGATAGCTGGGAAAGTTTAAAAAAAATCGGCTTCGATTTTGATACCGGAGAGGATATCAGCAAAGTACCTTCCATGCTTTTTCTGAAGGCGAATATTTCCATTGAATTATCGGAGGAAAAGAAAGATACTGCAGAGCAATACAGCATCACCTTAAAGGAAAGAAAAATTCCTGATTCAATTAATTATGCAGAAGACCTGCTTCAGTTTGATTCGCATGAATTTCTGATGAGTTATTTCGGTAAGAAAAATGTTAGAAATGATCTCTATTATTTTTCAGAGAGTGATTTGAAAAAATGTTCCGTGTTATTTGGCGGTACGGATTATCAGGCTGTTTTTGTTTGGGGTAATGAAAATAGCTTTACTAATCTTTCCTATATCGTCATTTCGAATGTAATTCCTACTACGGGTAATAACCGGAAAGGAGTGCCAGGTGCAAACAATGAATGGAAATTTCGTAAGGGAATTCAAGTAGGGATGCCCGTAACTGATTTGCTGACCCTGAATGGACAGGATTTCCATATTTATGGAAACAAATCGAATCTTTCATTTATGATAAAGGCGGAGAAGGCTGGAAAAATTGATTTTACGAAAACCGGCATTATGTTTTACTGTATCTATTGTTACAATAATGACATCTTTGACCAGGAAGAGGTGAGCGCGGAGCAAGTTGCCAAACAAAATATTCCTTTACGGATTTTTGATGTAATCCTGTATCCTTAATTGTTCTAACCGGGAAAAGTTGATCCTGAAAATCCTTCCTCTCAGCTTACAATTAGTTTGAATAAATGATCTGTTTTTTGATTGGAAGGAATACGGCGGCTGTGAAATGTATATCACTTTTTCTGGTACACCCGCACGTAATCTACATACATTTTTGCAGGCAGTTTGCTGTCATCAATTTTTTGTCCCGGCCAGTCCCCTCCCAAAGCCAGATTCAAAATAATATAAAACGGTTTATGAAACATACCTGTGTTATTAATATTATCATGAATATCTACTTCATGGTATTTGATTTTATCAATATACCATTTAATGGAAGATGCATCCCATTCCAGCGCATATACATGATAGGCTGAAGGTGCAGAGATAATAGTATCCCCGCTTTGAACATGGCCATTATTATCCCAATGCAATGTGCCATAAATCAGGCTGTCAGTATTGATGTGTTCCATAATATCTGTCTCGCCACAGGCGGGCCAGTTCACAGAATTTATATTGGAACCCAGCAACCAGAATGCAGGCCAAAAACCCTGCCCCACGGGAATCTTGATACGTGCCTCGATTCTGCCATAGAGAAATTCATGCTTGGCTTTTGTAGTGATCCTGGCTGAAGTATAATGGTTTGATTGCACATCTTCTTTTTTCCCCGTAATAACAAGGTAACCATTGCTAACGGTAGAGTTTGCCGGTTGATAATATTCCTGCTCATGATTTCCCCAGCCTTTTCCCCCGATTTCGAAATTCCAATTGGCAGTATCTACAGAGTTGCCATTAAATTCATCTGACCATATTAATTGATAACCGTCTTCTTTTGGTGTGGATAAGGTTGTTTTGCTTTTTGGCGTGTACATCCATGAAAAAAGCAGCAGTGCAGGAAGCCAGATTAATGGGGAATAATAAAACATCTGGTACCGAAAATATGTTTTCATTCAGCAATCTTTAATGAGATAAATAAGGCAATATAAGTTATTTGTCAAAATCTTTTATTAATTATTCAGCTTATAATTTTGAGTTACGGGATAAAAGAGCAAAGAAAAATATAGAATTATTTTATTGTGGAAAGGAAAGTTATTGAATTTTGGAATTAATAATGAACTTTGCCCCAATTGATTTGTAAAAAAAATTAAACAATGGAAACATCAACCAAATTGACTATTAAAAGTGCTTTGGAAGCGTGGAACAGCTATGCGACAAGGGTAGATAAGCTATTTGATGAACTGTCTGATGAACAAATGCAAAAAGAAGTAGCGCCGGGGAAAAATGCCGGGACATATCTTCTGGGGCACCTTGCAGCAGTGCATGATGGTATGCTTCCTCTGCTGGATTTTGGAGAAAAATTGCAACCTGCCATGTTTGACATTTTTATTAAAAACCCGGATAAGTCGGGTCTTGAAAAACCTTCCATTAAAGAATTAAGAAATTTCTGGAAACAGGTAAATAATAAGTTGTCAGAACATATTAAGCGGCTAACACCCGAAGAATGGATGCAAAAACATACTTCTATTGGTGAGGAGGATTTTAAGAAGGAGCCACATCGGAATAAACTGAATGTTTTAATGAACCGGACCAACCATCTAGCTTACCATTATGGTCAATTGGTTTTCCTGAAATAATAACATGCTTCAAAATAACAAAACATCCCGTCTGCGCAGTTGTTCCTACGGTCACATTTTCTAAACCCTGGTTCATTTTGGAATTTTTTTAGGCTTAATTGATTATGTATCCTGGAATAATTACTGTGAAACAAATCATGAAGCAATTACCGGGACGAGGACGTAATTACCTAACATCACTAATTTTTTTGATATCTGTTATTTCCCGCTTTGCTGCCGCAGGTCAGAATCTGATATTAAATGGTTCTATGACCAGCCAGAAAGGAGCAGATGTAGTAGCTCCCGGCTGGGTTAAATCTTATAATAGTCCCCTTAATACGCCCGATATAAATGATACTGCAGGTCCGCTTTTGACTACAGCAGGAATTAATTGGGCAGGAGGCACGCCCATTGCTTCTCCCGATGGCGGCACTTGGCAAAATACATATACCGGTGAAGGCGTAAAACAGGTTATCAACGGAATAACTGTCGGAGCCATATATTATTTCAGTTATTACTATACTTCCCAGGGGATCACCACATTTCCCAACAATATTTCACCACCAAATGTTACTATTGCAGGCGCTTCTGGTTATGAAAATCCCGATTATAGCGGTACCATCTTTTAATGGAATTCTTATTGCGGCACATTGATAGCTGATTCTGCCAGTATTGTCATAACAGCTAGCGGCCCGCTCAATATCCAGGCATATCTGGCTTATGATGGTTTTTGTCTATCGCAAACTCCCCTGGCATTTACACAAATTTCTCAGCAACCTGCCAACATCTCGGTCTGTGACAGCGGCGCTGCGTCTTTCAGGATCCAGGCTCCCGGATCTACTGAATATAATTGGGAGGTGAATAATGGCCCCGGGTGGGCTTATCTCTCTAACGGTGACCCATACAGAGGCACTAATACTGACAGGCTGGCTATCACCAATGCAACGCAGAGTATGAATAACTACCGGTATCGTTGTTATATAAAGGGTGGTACCTGTCCGGTATATTCTTCATCGGCTGCTTTAACGGTTCTGCCATTACCAGTTCCTTTGCTGGAGGTAAATGCATCCTCCCCGCAAATTTGTAGTGGTGACAGCATTACGATTACAGCCGGCTCCGGCTACTAAGCCTACTTGTGGAATAATAGTTCAAATACTTCCACTATTACTGTAAATCAACCGGGCGAATATTGGGTTGATGTAACTGATAGCAATAATTGCTCCGGAAAAGACTCAATAACTATTTTGCCCTGTGAAAAATTCTATATCCCTAATGCATTTACACCTAACGGTGATGGCATAAATGATTTTTTTAAGCCCGTAATTTTTGGTAATGTAATTAACTATGAATTCAATGTTTATAGTCGCTGGGGGCAATTGGTTTTTCAAAGTACAGATATAACCAAAGGATGGGATGGTTCCTTAAATGGATTCAATCAGAATTCTGGTATTTTTGCATGGAATTGCATTTTCCAGGTTGAAGGCCAGAAACAGGAAGATAAAAAGGGGTTAGTAGTTTTGATTAGATGATGTTCCGATATTTTGTTTTTTTGTAAAATGCATACTTCAAAGACACTTCTTTCCGTTGTTTCTTAAATATTTAATTTTGAAAAGATAGGCGATTCCGGGTAAGGAGTGAGTCACTTCAAAGTAATTTATATTCAGAACCTTTTATTGAAGCATATATTGCAATCTCTAATAAAATCCGGCTGTTTCTTTATGAAAACCCTTTTTGCATTTTTTGTTATCCTTCTTATTCTCGTTTCGGGATGTACCAAAACTATCTACACGGCAACGCCAGTTGCTGCATATACTTTGGATAGTGGTGGAATTTGTATGGGGGCAACTGTATCTGGCAGATATGTGGCAGATACCGCGCTTAGCAGTAAGAATACTGTGGCCATAACAGTTAATGTTTCGGTTATAGGACCATACTGGATCACTACCAATACGGTTAATGGAATGTCGTTCAATGCAATCAGCACTTTTACCGCTACCGGGCCCCAAACAGTAGCGCTTACAGGGTCAGGAACACCCACTGCAACCGGTACTGCTGATTTTACGGTCACGCAAGGCGATGGAAACGGGGGTGGTTGCACATTTTCAGTTACGACTGTGCAAGGAATACCACCCAATTACTTTCTCACCTGCTTTCTTACCGGCGCTTATGCAAATTTTAGTGACAGCGCCGCCGCAACAAATAGTAATATTGCCGGGAACTCCGGTTTAACGGGCCTTGAAGTCAGGGGCATTGATACAATAATGAATTCGACAGCAAAAATTGATTTTGGTGTTATTAATACCGGATTCGTTGGACCCGGCACCTACACTGACACAAGTACCGTAAAAGCATATTTTAATTATGTTGACAGTCTTGGCCAAATGTGGTCAGTCGTTAGTTCCGGTCAGCCAACATTTACAATCATTGTAACAAGCGCAAATGTCAATATTATTCAAGGTACTTTCAGCGGTATGATCAAAAATGACCTGGGCAGTGACAGTATATTTGTCACCAATGGCTTATTTAGCTTGCCTGTCCATTAAAAATAAAACCGGCTTGATTTCTGCCTTTGCCTTATTCAAATCAAAAAAAATCACATCGCAGCATTAGCCCTGATCTTTTCGATATGTTTTGGAAGTACGAAAACAAAAAAAACAAGTCCAATTGATCAGAAGATAGTGTGTTCCCTTCTTCATGGCGGCATAATTCCATTCATAATTTGAAAGACAAAAATGCCAAAAAATATTGAGGCATTATTGGTTGTAAAATATTCTAAATTTGTTAAAAGGGAAAATTCAATAGAGCAATATTTTTTTAAGCGTTTGATAAAATTGAAAAAATAAGTTTTACTCATACTATAGTTTGTTTGCTCACTTTGGCTCTTTTCGCTTCTTGCAAGAAAGAATACAGTAATGAGGGAGGTTTGCAGGCCCAATATATTGTCGAAGGATCACCGGCTGATTGTTCACCAGCGGTTCTTTCCGGTTTTACCTCGAGGGGACAGCAGTTGGTACAGGCAATACGCTTCAGATTACAATTGATGTAACCAGGACAGGCAACTACACCATTTATACACTTCCCAATGATGGCGTGTCATTTACGGCTTCAGGCAATTTTGCCGACACCGGCTTGCATGTAGTAATACTAAAGGGAAGCGGTGCTCCAGATACTGCAGGTATTTTCACTTTAAAAATTCCCGGGGAAGGTGGTTGCAATATCATGCTGAATATAATGAAAAAAGCGCCGGCAAGCTATACGCTTTCAGGTTATCCTAATGATTGCGGGAACCCTTTGATAGGTGGAATTTATGTTGTTGGCACCAGCATCAAACCAGATGACAATGTAACACTGCATGTGATCGTGAATACACCCGGGGATTACTCGATTTCCACTGATACCATCGGCGGTATCAGTTTTGCAGCTTCAGGCCAATTTACTACTTCGGGCGCACAAACAGTTGTTTTAGGATGTAACGGCCTTCCTGAAAATCCGGGTTTATTTTATTTTAATGTGAAGGCAGATTCTTCCGCTTGCAGTTTCAGTGTTCCTGTTCAAAATGCAGAGCCTCTTGCAACCTATGTTTTGCAATATGGTATTGGTCCTTCCGGGCTTGTATGTACTCCTCAATCGATACAGGGAACTTAAACTGCAGGTGAAGCATTGAATAGTTCCAACACCATCACTATATCCCCTTATGCAACTTTGCCTGGTAATTACACGATATCCACGAACAGGATAAATGGCGTGATCTTTTCTGCATCGGGAAATTTTCCAACTGCGGGTGCATATTCCGTTTCACTCATGGGTAGCGGCACTCCACAGGCTCCCGGAACTTATACTTTTACTCCCCAAATTATTGGGCCTTCGCCCATTGGCGGTGCATCATGTGATGTATCGGTATCTGTACAATGAATCTTTGTCAATTTTCCTATTGACTTTTTTATTTATTGATCGTATAAAAACTATTGCGGCTCAACTTCTGGTTTGAGCCATACAAAAGGCATCAGGGCGAATTACTCTTCTTCATAAGACACTATAAAATGAGTTTCATACTTGCATAATAAAAAAATATTGTTCAAGCCTCGCAAGTATTCTTTAACTTTAATATCTCCAAAAAATATTATTCATTCTATTTAAATCATTTACAATCATGCAAAAGTTATTCAACTCTAAGGCGTTTTTCCTGACAATTGTTGGAATGTTCATGGCCTCCCTGATATGGGCGCAGGAAGATAAATCAAAACGTGCCAGCCCGCCGGCAATAGCCACAGGTAAAGTAATGGGAGCCACTATAACCATTGATTACAGCAGCCCTGCCGTTAAAGGAAGAAAGATTTGGGGCGGCCTGGTGCCATATGATAAAGTGTGGAGAGCCGGGGCTAACGAGGCTACTTTGTTTACAATAGACAAGGATGTTAAAGTGGAAGGTAAATCACTTGCTGCCGGAAAATATAGTCTATATACTATACCCGGAGAAAAGGAATGGGTGATCATCTTTAATTCCAAAACGGGGCAATGGGGAGTTAAAAATGATGAGAGCACGACCGAAGATCCTACAAATGATGTTCTACGGGTAACAGTTAAACCTATAAAATCGGCAAGCCTTCAGGAGCGCATGAAGTTTGTTATAGACAGCATGGGGTTCGCATTGGAATGGGAAAACCTCCGGGTACCTGTAGCAGTGAAATGATTTTATGAGGTTATGAACGTGACCTCCGGGGCTCGAATTTTTATGCAATTTTATATACAGAATTCCAATTATTGGAAACCGGTGATAAGCATCGTCTTTGATTCGGGACGGTATATTGGATATTTGTATCGATTATCTATCAAATTGTAACGGCAAAAATAATATGCTTCTTTGCAATAAGTATTAATATTGGGAAAGCGGAAAACACATTTATTTCACTCTATAATATTGTTCTTAGAAGTAACGAATTTTGATACCCGTATTTAACCCGGATAGGTTCTATGAATCATAATCTTTAAAAATGAGATGAAAAATACAAAGGTAATTTGTGGATAATTTTACAGGGGAAGGCATCAGTATTCAAATAATCAACAGGGCGTGATTCAATATTTTCTAATGAGCACTTATATTTCAAATGGATCTTAATTCGTAATTTCAAAAGAGTTCATAAATTTTTCTATGGATTTATTAGCATCTTTATCGGCATTGGTAATGGTTTCCAGCATATACATCCTGTTTTTTACCAGGTAAAAGCGAATATTCATTATTGCCTTTCCGTTCTGAAGATCTAATTTCACTTCCCTTCCCGGGAAACCGTTGATCTCAGTGGTGGATTGGCTAAGTAATTTGCTGTGAAAATTATTCACTACTCCATCGATGGAATTTTTGAAAAATTCTTCCAGCTTATCAGTTTTATCTGAACTCATCACAGAGTCGGGGTATTCAGTTTCAGTGAGTATATAAGCGATATTTTCATCTTTGGTATTCGGGGAAGCCTTGTATAGGTAAATATTTACTTTTAGATCTCCTTTGGCAGTATTTACCGTTCTTGACTGATCTATAGGTTCCTCGGGAAAAAAGATTTTACAATTTGCCGTCTTTACCATTATCCATTCATCAAGGGGTATGAATGAAAGGGTTGCGCAAGCCAGAAGAATTGAACCTGCCAGAATTTTAAGGGTTTTCATAGTTTAAGGCTTTTGAAAGTAATATGGTTAACAATCAATAAACGTAAATTTCCCTGATTCAGTATCTGGAAGAGGAAACTAATAACGGTTCTAAAAATGAAAAAACATTTCCCCTTAACTTTAATAAATATTTCTCCATGGATTGCTTCGATTGCATACATCAAAAACACGTATTTTCATGAGCACTTTTGACCGAAGAGATTTTCTTGAAGCTACGACGCTGTTAATGGCTGCGCCCTATTTCCCCCAATTTTTTAATATGAAAAAGACTAAACCATTGCTCGCATTTTCCACCCTTGGCTGCCCGAACTGGAACTTTCACCAAATAACAGACTTTGCCAAAGCAAATAATTATGAAGGCATCGAAATTCGTGGGCTGCTCCACGAGATGTATCTTCCCAAATGCCCTGAATTCAAGACGCCGGAAAATATTTCAGCAACACTTTCTTTAATGAAAGAAAAAAATCTTGCATTTGCTGATCTTGGTTCCTCCACCAATCTTCACATTACTGAGCCTGAAGAAAGAAGGAAAAACCTCGATGAGGCAAAACATTTTATTGACCTGGCGCAAAAAATAAATTGCCCATTTGTAAGAGTATTTCCCAATAAATTACCCAAAGACCGGGATAAGAATCAGACTATGGACCTGATGATTCAAGGATTGTTGGAGCTGGGAGATTATGCAAAAGGAAGTAACGTGAGCGTTTTGATGGAAACACATGGAGACCTTTTGTGGTCAAACGATATTGAAAAAGTTATGCAGGCTGCATTTAATGAAAACACCGGTTTGGTATGGGATGTAACCAATATGTGGTCCATCACCAAAGAACCCCCGGCAGAAGTGTATGAAAAATTAAAAAAATACATCAGGCACACGCATATTAAAGACTTGAAGATGATAGATGGCAAAGAGCACTATGTGTTGCTGGGCAGGGGGGAAGTTCCCATATTCGCCGCTATTGATGCGTTACGGAAGGACGGTTATTCAGGGTATTACAGCTTTGAATGGGAAAAGCTTTGGCACCCGGACATTGATGCACCTGAACTGGCTATTGCTGACTATTCCACCGTGATGCTGAAGCATTTTAATAAGGCATAGACGGTCACCTATAAGAAAAAATCAGTTTTCGAATTAATCTATCTGAGAAAAAAAATATTTTTAATTCTTAGTTGAGCTCGAAAGAATAAGTTGCATAGGTTGGTATTTGAATAAAAATAATATGCCCGATTCTACATTCGTCAATAATAAGGCAAAGTCCAACAATACATATGATGCCATAGTAGTGGGCTCCGGCATCACCGGAGGCTGGGCTGCCAAAGAACTTTGCGAAAAAGGCCTAAAGGTTTTAATGCTCGAACGGGGGCGCAATGTAGTGCATCCTGATTACCCAACGGCTACCAAAGTGCCCTGGGAATTTGCGCATCGCCTGAATCTCAGTGAAGAAGATAGGAGGATGCATTATGTCCAAAGCCGTCATTATTCTTTCAGGGAAGACAATAAACAATTTTACATCAATGATGTTGAAAATCCTTATGAAGAAATCAAGCCCTTCGATTGGATAAGGGGTGATATTGTGGGAGGGCGTTCTCTGTTATGGGCTAGAGCATGTTATCGCTGGAGCGACCTGGATTTTGAAGCTAATCTGAAGGAAGGCGTTGGGATTGACTGGCCAATACGTTATAAGGATATTGCTCCCTGGTATGATTATGTAGAATCGTTTATTGGAGTCAGTGGGCAGAAGGAAGGAATCCCACAATTACCGGATGGAAAATTCCAACCACCGTTTGAAATGAATTGTGTAGAGAAGGTGTTTAAACAAAAGGTGGAATCGAAATTTCCCGAACGGAAAGTCATTATGGGGAGAACGGCTAACCTTACCCGACCTGTGCAGGGGCGCGGTCAGTGCCAGGCCCGCGACCTGTGCCACCGCGGATGCCCGTTTGGCGCTTATTTCAGCACGAATGCCAGTACCATTCCGGCAGCATACGCTACGGGTAAACTAACGGTGCGGCCACATTCATTAGTAAACAGGGTTATCTA
>OBLU010003429.1_pt1 | contig 14363 bp, 8 predicted proteins | sample 1518681 | NCBI WGS metagenome assembly OBLU01 (sample SAMEA3539304, study PRJEB22396) | soil metagenome | biome: tundra; feature: field; material: soil | place: USA | collected 2010-05 | depth 0.15 m
CGTGCCTACATTGAACGAATGCATGTAGCCCTCAACCTGTGCGGGCGTCATCGACTTATCGGGCAGCGTTACGTTGAAGTAGGCTTCAGTAGCATGTGCCTCGAACGGGCCCGGTGTATCCATGCTGGCAAAGGTTGTTGCTCGCATAAATGGCGGCGTTTCTTCCAGAATGGGCCGCACGTCAGACGGGATAGTCACAATGTGATGCGCGCGAATGAAGCTTACCAGCCCGTCGAAAGTAGCGCGGAACGCGTCCAGTAAATGATCGGGCGCCGGATGATTTTCGCCTAACTCCTCAAGGACGGCGCGCGGGTCCTTATCCGGCTCCAGTTCTTTTGCAACCTGGTTGAAATGCGCCTGGTTCTTCTTGAGGTCTGTCCAAGCAATCTCCAGCAGCTTATCCAGCGGCAAATCCACCATCTCGTCGAATTGCAGCTTCTTGGAGAAGGTATCCGCACCAATGCGGAAGTCACCATTCGACTTCGGCAGCAATTCCGTCTTCAACCATCCGAGGTAATTATTCAGCTCCACAATCACCGCTGCATTTGTCTTGGCAAATTCAGCATTGAGTGCCGGGTCCGTGACATCCGCAAAGGCCAGCGGCACGTCGTGTTCAAAGAAGCTTACAATGCCGGGCAACTGCTCGATGGCAATCTCGGTGTAAATGCGCGGCGGATTTTTGAGGTTCACCCGCGCATCAGCCAGGAGTGCCGGCATCCGCTTCTCCCGTGCAATAAGCGAGCGCAAGCGATCGTCCGGCGAAGCAAACTTGCGCTCCATCAGCGTGAACGCCCCATTCGCGCAGGTGCTCGAATAGTTATCCGCATTCTTCTCCCACGGGCGAATCGTTTCCAGCGTCAAAAGCGTCGAGCGAATGTTGCCGAGCATCATTTCGCGGTCACCGCGCGTGGTCAGGTCCAAGGCGGCCGAATCGGAATGAATGGCCTCCACCCGCTTTTCGAATACCTTTAGAGCCGTGATTTCCGCATTGATGCTCTTCCGCGAAAAGTCTTCGAATTGCGTATCGTATTGGTGATACCCGGCCAAGGTTCCGTTTGTCGGGGCATAATGAAAATACACTTGATCTAGATACTCATCTGAGACCGTCTGGAACTGCTGCTTCCAGGTCTCCTTAGCAGCACGAGCAGTTATCGCAGACAACATACACACTCCAAGAACAGCCAATGCAGCAATCTTCATCATCATCTCTCTCTTTACCTGGGATTCTGCCCTCTATGCACTTACCTCTGCCGGCGCTAACTTTTCCAGCAACTCGCGAATTTCCAACAAAACCTCATCCGGCCGCGTGGCAGCCAAAGGATACTTCAACAACCCCTGCGGCGTGAACTGCGCGCCACGCTTGGCATTGCGGGCAACCAGCCGCATCAACTGCTGCGGATCGACCGTCGCCTTCTCCATGAATCGTATCTGCACCTCGGCCCGCTTGCGATCGACCTGGGCAATGCCCATCCTCTCACATTCAAGGCGCACCAGTGCGGCTTCCAGCAGGAAGACCGTAGCGTCCGGCAGCGGCCCGTAGCGGTCTTCCATCTCCGCGCGAAGTTCCGCAACTGCCGTTTCGCCGGTGGCTCCTGCAATTTTCTTGTAGAGCCGCAGCCGTTGATTCTCCTCCGGCACATAGCTTTCATCGATGCGCAAAGCAATGCCCAGGCTCAATTGCGTCGCGGGCCGCTCCTCGCTGCTCTCGCCCTTCATCTCCTTCACCGCGGCCTCCAACATCGAAGTGTATAACTCGAATCCCACCGCCTCAATGTGCCCGCTTTGTTCGCCGCCCAGCATGTTACCTGCGCCGCGTAACTCCAAATCCAGCGCCGCAATCTTGAATCCCGCGCCCAGGTCGCTGAACTCCTTCAGCGCAGCAAGCCGTCGCCGCGCAATCTCGGTCAATTCATTCTCCGGCGGAATGAGCAGATAAGCATAAGCTCTCCGATTCGACCTGCCCACACGTCCGCGCAATTGGTATAACTCGCTAAGTCCATGCCGGTCTGCGCGATTGATCAGAATCGTATTTGCCAGGGGAATATCCAAGCCGTTTTCGATGATTGTGGTGGCTACGAGCACGTCGTACTCATGGCGCATGAAGGCGAGCATCACGCGCTCCAACTCCGTCTCGCCCATTTGCCCATGGCCCACGGCCACGCGCGCCGCGGGCACCAATTCCTGAATCCGCGACGCGATTTCATAGATCGACTCCACGCGATTGTGAACAAAGTAGACCTGCCCGCCGCGCTCCAGTTCCACCTCGACAGCTGACCGCACAATCTTCTCGTCGAACTTGGCCACCACCGTCTGAATCGCCATTCTGTCTTTGGGCGGCGTCTCGATCACGCTCATGTCGCGCAACCCTACCAGCGACATGTGCAGCGTGCGCGGAATCGGCGTGGCGCTCATGGCGAGCACATCGATCTCCTTGCGCATCTGCTTCAGGCGCTCCTTATGCCGCACGCCGAAGCGCTGCTCTTCATCCACCACAAGCAGGCCCAGGTCCTGGAATTTGATGTCCTTCGACAGCAGCCGGTGCGTGCCGATCAGGATGTCCACGTTGCCCGTTTCCACGCGCTCCACGATCAGCTTCTGTTCCTTCGGCGTGCGGAACCGCGAAATCATCTCCACGTTGATGGGGAACTGCGCAAACCTTTTTTTGAAAGTCTCGAAGTGTTGAAAACTCAGCACGGTCGTTGGCGTAAGCACAGCTACCTGCTTGCCATCTTGAACCGCCTTGAACGCCGCGCGCATCGCCACTTCAGTCTTTCCATAACCAACGTCGCCGCAAAGCAGCCTGTCCATCGGCGTTGTCGATTCCATATCGTACTTGATAGCTCGAATTGCCGATAACTGGTCGTCTGTCTCACGGTAGTCGAACGAGTCTTCAAACTCCCGTTGAAACTCATTGTCCTTGGAGAATGCCGTTCCCTGCGCGGTAGCGCGCTGCGCATATAGCTTCAATAACTCGCCGGCCATGTCCTGCATGGCTTTCTTCACGCGCGCCTTGGTCTTTGTCCATTGCTGCGAACCCAGCCGGTTCAGCACCGGCGCGGGTCCCGCGTCCGTCGAGCGGTATTTCTGAATCAGGTCCAGACGAGTTAGCGGCACATATAACTTGGCCGCTTCGGCAAATTCCAGAATCATGAACTCGACGGACAGCCCGTCCTGCAAAATCTCCTTCAGCCCCTGGTATTGCGCGATGCCGTGTTCCACATGCACAACGTAATCGCCGATCGCCAAATCGCGAAAATCGGAAACAAACGCAGCCGTCTTCGATCGCTTCGGCTCCGGGCGGGCAGCCACATCCGCGTCGTCAGATAAATCGTTAGCCCCGAAGAGAACCAGGTTCGAGTCGAGAAAGTTGACGCCCGCCGCCAGCGGTGTCCGCACAATCAGCGGCACGCGCAAATCGCCGGCCAGGTAACTGGCTTCTTCGAGCACCATCTCGCTGCCGGGGTGGGGATTGCGGCTCCCCAGCCGATACGGAATCTGGTACTCCCGCAACACCGTGGCCATCCGTTCGACATCGCCCTGGTTCGGCGCTGCCAGCACAATCCGCGTCTCCGTTGATATCAGTGTGCGCAGTTGCTCGGTCAGTGCCGGAATCGACCCATGAAACCGCGCTGTGGGCCGCGTATTCAGTTCGATCTCACCCAGCGTCGTATCTTCATCCAGCACATCCACCACGCCCAACTGATCGAGGTCCAGCCCCATGTGCGACTCAAGCGCCGCCTGCAATACTTCCGGCCTCAGATAAATATCCTCGGGCCCGATCAGGGATCCGATCCCAGACCGGTCATGCCGCTGCTCCACCTTGTTCCACCAGCGGTCGATCTGGTTGCGCACCATTCCCGGCTCATCCACAAACAGGACGCACTTGGGCACCAGGGTCAGAAGCGACTTATCCGCTCCGGCGACTGCTGAGAAAAACTCCCATCCCGGAAAAACACTCACTCCGCCGGCAGCAGCCAGATCGGCCGCCATCTCCTCGTCCTCGCCTTCGCCCTCCACCTCCAGCCGCGCCCGATTCAGCCGTCCATGCACTGCGGCGAGCAGCCGTTCCGTCACCGGCGTCTCCGTCAGCGGCAGCAACTGCGTCTCGTCCAACCCGCTCTGCGAGCGCTGAGTCTCCGGGTCGAATTTTCGGATGGTCTCGATCTCGTCGCCGAAGAATTCGATCCTGACCGGTCTGTCGCTCTCCGGCGAATACACATCCAGAATCCCGCCGCGCCGGGTAAACTGACCGGGCATCTCCACCAGGTCCATCTGTGTATAACCCACCGCGGCCAGGTGTCCGGTGAGGACCTCGATGTCCACCTCTTCATTGCGCTTCAGCGTGACCGCGAGCCCGGCGTAGTAGTCGCGGTCAAAGAGTTTGAGCGCCGCTGCCTCGACAGGCGCAATCAGAATGTCCACCGCGCCGGTGGCCAGTTTCCACAAGGCTGCGGCCCGCTGCTCCTGCACGTCAGGGTGGGGAGATAGATTTTCGAAAGGAAGAACATCGTGAGCAGGCAGCCGTACCACGCCCGCCGGGTCCATCGCGCCGGTAAGCTCGCAGCCGGCCTTGAGAAGGGGTTCAAGCGCTTCGGCGGCCTTGTTGTCCGAAACCACCACAACAACCATCTGCCGCGCTGCTCGCGCCATCAACGGCAGGTACACCGCGCGCGCCGTAGCCGTGAGGCCGGACACACGCCTCCGCCCCGTCCCCAGGCTCAGATGCCTTCGTACGCGCTCAAATCCCGGATAGTGCTCCAACTCCGCGAAGACTTCGCGGACAAACGGGAGAATCATGAAATCCCAGTTTATCAGTGAGCGCGGTCCCAACTCGAGATGTCTGAATGTCTCAGAAATGCGCTCCGTTCGAGATTGCCCAACAAAGCTCCACCCTCCCTTGGTGCCCCGATAGTCGCGATGCGCGCTCTTCCGTGAAGAAACGCGGAAAGTTCACGAATGAGTTTGCAGCGGGTCAGACTTGGAGATCACCGGTGACGCAGGACAATTGCATGAACGCGGCTTCGCGTCGGGACAAGGTTCATCGCGGCCTACGGGGCGCGAAAACTTGGACCACGCTGCTGTCCCAGGATTGCGCTGCGCTCCATCCTGGGCTATTTTCGCCTCCTCCCTTACGGGAGGGAAGGAGCAGATGACCTGGAGAACGCGGCGAAAAGAGCAAAACTCGACAACAGAGGACATTCATGCGATTGCCCTGACCGGTGACGTCCATTGCAGCAAGGTACGTTCAATTGGGCTTATAATTTGGGCGATATAACATTTCCAGCTGCAAGATGCCTCAGACTGGCACCCGCAACTGAGGAGGCTCCTTTGTTGAATCCAATTCTGTTACTTTCTGCTGTTCTCCTGCTCGTGTTCTCTCCGACGCACCTGCCCCAGGGGGTGACCGCATTCCAGGCGCCTTCTGCCGCTCCCGCCAAGAGCCATAAGGTGACCCCCGAAGGGCAAGCGCGAGCCAAGAAACTGTATAACGTCGATTGCGCGGTGTGCCATGGCGACAACGGCAACGGCAAAACCGAGCTGGCAACCAGCATGCAGCTAAAACTCGACGACTGGACCGACCCAGCCTCCCTTTCCGGCAAGACAGATGAGGATCTTTTCAAGGCCATTCGCAATGGAAAAGGGGAGAAGATGCCTGCCGAGGCTGAGGGGCGCGCGAAGGACGACGAAGTGTGGAACATGATCGCCTACATTCGCAACATGTCCAAGGGCCAACCAGCCCGGCCAGCCGAACCGGCACCGGTAGAGGCGCCGGCCCAGCCCGCACCGCCAGCCCAGTAAATCGCACCCGGCAAACGTTTTGCGCTGCCCAAGGCCACGCTCGCGGGGACTCGTAAGCCCCGCGTTTGGAATTACTCTTTGTACTCTTATTCCCCGCCCAACGCCCGGGCAAACGAGTAGAAGAAGTCCAGCGACTTCCAATAGGAGTCTACCGGCAACCTCTCGTCCTTCCCGTGCGCGCGAACGTCATCCCGCTCCAATGCAATGGCGGTGTAGCCGTAACTGGGAATCCCCGCCAGAGCAAAGTAGATGGAATCGGTGGCCCCATTCTCCATCACTGGGGTTATAGGGATGCCGGGCCAAATGGCATGCGTGATCCGGGTCAAGGGCTGGAAGACCGCCGGTATCGGCGCCGGGGGGGCGATGGCTTTTCTTTCCGGCGCAGTATCTGACACTTCTCCGGCATCGGAGACGAATTTCACGCTCAGCTTTGCGTCGCCAAAGACGCCAATGAGTTGCTGTCGGATCTCTTCCAGCGAGTTCCCCGGGAAGATGCGGCAGTTCACGTTGGCTTCGGCGGTTTGCGGCAGAGCGTTGTTGGCGTGCCCGGCTTTGAGCCGTGTGGCTGTACACGTGGTGCGGAAGTTGGCGTTGAAACTCGGCTCGGCGCTCAGGCGGGCGGCCGCGTCGAGATCCCGAGGCGTCGCCAGAATGGCGCGAATGTCTTCAGCCGTTTTTCCCGTCTCCTGCCCGGCGAGGTTCTTGAAGTAAGTGCGGGTCACCTCGTTCATCTCGAATGGAAATGTGTACGCCGCCAGTCTGTTCAGGGCCGCAGTCAACTCATAGATGGCATTATCCGGCCGAGGCAGCGAACTGTGCCCGCCGGGATTCGTGGCTGTCACCTGGTAGTCCGCGTAGACCTTCTCGGTGGCCTCCACATCCGCTACCACGGGCCTGCCGTGGTCCATTTCCACGCCGCCGGAGTCGGGATTGATGACGTAAGCGGCGTCCACCAGGTCGCGATGCTCCCGCACCAACCAGGCCGCTCCATTGAACTTGCCGCCCTCCTCGTCCGCGGTGAGCGCCAGAATCAAGTCCCGCTTTGGCTTATAGCCCTCCTTGTGCAGGCGGAGAAATGTGGCCACCAGGGCGGCGTCGGAGTTTTTCATGTCCTGGGTGCCGCGCCCATAGTAGTAGCCGTCCTTCTCGACAAACTGGAAGGGATCGGTGGACCAGTCGGATCGCAGGGCTTGCACCACATCCATATGGCACAGAAAAAGCACTGGTTTTTCGGTCGGCGTGCCGGTAGCCCGCAGGCGGACTACCAGGTTTTTCTTCCGCTCATCGGGACCGAGCAGATGAACGTCGTCGGCAGGAAAGCCCGCGTCCAGAAACCGCTTTTGCATGGCTTCCGAGCCTGCGGTTACGCTGCCCTGCGGCGTGTCAGTGGTGTTGATCTCGATGAGTTCCTTGAAAATTTCGCGAGCCAGGGCGCGGTCAGCGGACGAAGCCGTTGGGAGTGCAGATTGAGCAACGGCGGCAAGCGTAATGAAACCGACGCAGAGACCGGTAAGTGAAGCCAGGCGGGCAGGATATGGGATGAGACGCATGGCAGAATTGTAACTGGCCGGCGTTGGCTTGCCATTGCGGTTTGCCGGTCAGGAACGCGTTCTCTGTGTGCCTGGAGTGCATTCGCAGCTTGCACAGACGACTGAACCGATTTATGGTTGACCGGCCACAACATTTGAGGTGCAAAGTGTATTTGAGAGTCCTCACCGCCGCTTTTGCCGTAGCTCTTACCTTCGCCGCTGCCGCGCAAACAGCCCCCGTCCGGCCAAAAATCACGGGGATTTCGCACCTGGCCGTTTATACGTCGGACGCAGCCGCCACCGACCACTATTACCGCGCGACGATTGGCGCGGTAAAGGTGCCCGATCCCGAAAATCCGAAAGGTGTCCGCTACGCCTTCAACGACGTGCAGTTTGTTGAAGTGTTGCCGCTGCCAACTGGCTCCGGCATCAACCGGCTTGACCACGTTGCCCTCAACACGGACGACGCGGAGGGAATGCGCAAGTATCTTGCCGCCAAAAGCTGGAAGACTCCGGCCTCAGTGAGCAAGGGCGCTGACGGCAGCCGCTGGTTCAGCGTCGCCGACCCGGAAGACAACAAAGTCCAGTTTGTGCAGCCGGCCCGCTTGCCGAAGACCGTAGCCGCCCCCAATGTGATTGGCCGCCACATCATCCATGTGGGAATCCTGGTGCGGGACCGGACCGTCGAAGATACGTTTTATCGCGACCTGCTCGGGTTCCGACCCTATTGGTGGGGCGGCATGAAAGAGGGCAAGGTCGATTGGGTTAGCCAGCAGACTCCCGACAGCCACGACTGGCTGGAATATATGCTGGAAAGCGGCGCCTCCGGTCCCGGCCTGCCGCCCAACATGACGCAGCGCCTGCTTGGCGTGCTGGATCATGTTTCCGTCGGCGTGGCATCGGTGGACGAGGCGCAAAAGACGCTCATAGCCGGCAACCGGTTGAGCGGCGTACATGACGACAGCCCGAAAACAGGCAGGGACGGCAAGCGCCAATTCAACATGTATGACCCTGACCAGGTGCGCATCGAACTGATGAATTTCCGCGCCACGGAGAAGCCCTGCTGCTCACCATTCACGGCCGACGGGCCGGCGGAGTGAGCACTCACAAGGCAATCACAGCCAAGAGCTTGTAGACAAAAACTGGACGCTGGCTCAGACCATAGAAGATGCGTTTTCCCTATTCAAGCGCGCCGTCGTCGGCAAATACCGCAAACTCAGCCCCTGGCACCTTGACCATTAAATGAGAGCAGTTATTGAAGATTTCACGTCCCCGGGTGCTAGTGCATCTTCGGGCCCATCCAACTTGAATTCCCATTTTCAGTATTCGAGGAGAAGCATGTTACTTAAGCGGGATTGCGCATGACCAAAAGTGGGCGTAGCGTTTGCTTATTATCGGTTTAGACTGCTCGGGGGTTGTCGGCTTGGCGCATATCGTCGGGGGATTTGAACTATTTCGCTCCGCATTCGTAAGGAACAGTAGGGATCCATAAATAGCCTGGATGGCCATTTGCTGCATTTCCAACTCGCCCATGGGCCGGGCAATCTGAGCATCGGCAAAGCGAAGGAATTGAGAGGACGGGGCTTGGCATTGAAGTTGGCAGAGCCGGAATCGCCTGATTCGGCGGGAAACCCTCCCGCGGAAGCGGAGGCGCGCCCCGCCTCGAGACTACGCGGCCCGGCAAGGATCCTGGTCGTGGACGACGAATTGCCCGTGCGGTCGATGATAAGCGCCACCCTCGAGCGCCAAGGGTATAACGTACAATCCTGTGCCAGCGGCCGGGAAGCCATTGCGTTGCTGGGGCGGAACGCTTTTGACCTGGTGCTGAGCGATATCGTGATGCAGGATGGAAACGGCATCGCTCTGCTGGAGCAAATCCATAGCCAGCAGCCGCAACTTCCGGTGGTCATGGTCACCGCAATTCACGATATCAGCGTGGCCATTGATGCGATGCGCCGTGGCGCTTATGACTACCTGCTCAAGCCTTTCGAGCGCGAGCACCTGATCAGCACAGTGCAGCGAGCACTCACCCGGCGTCAGGAACTGCAGGAAAGTCACAGCTACCAGCAGAGCCTGGAGGAGGCGGTACGCGCCAGGACGGAAATGCTGCGCCAGGCAATGGAAGACCTCGAGCACTCCTACGATGTGACACTCGAGGCGCTTGGGGATGCGCTTGACCTGAAAGATTCCGAAACCGAAGGACATTCGAAACGCGTGACTGCCTACACGATTGCGCTGGCCAGGGCCATGGGCATCAACCCCGCAGACATCAAGGTGATCGCGCGCGGCGCCTTTCTCCACGACATCGGCAAGATGGCGATTCCCGACGAAATCCTGCTAAAGCCGGACACGCTTACGCCGGAAGAGCAGGAGGTGATGCGCGAGCATTGCGGACGCGGTTACCACATCTTGCGCAAGATTCCATTTCTGAGCGGAGCCGCGGAGATAGTCTTCACCCACCAGGAACACCATGATGGCAGCGGCTACCCCAACAGGCTCCGCGGAAACGAGATTCCCATAGGCGCCCGCATTTTTTCCGTAGCCGACACGCTGGACGCAATTACCAGCGACCGCCCCTACCGCAAGGCCCGGGGCTTTGATGCGGCGCGTGAGGAAATCCTGCGGTGTTCCGGAACGCAATTCGATCCCGCCGTTGTAGAGGTTTTTCTCAAGATTCCCAACGAACTTTGGCACGAATTGAGGTCGGAGATCACCGGCCAAAGCAGGCGGTTTTCGACCTTTGACCTCACGCCCGTTTCAAACCAGCCGCGCCATTAGCCAAGCCAATTTGACCCTTTTGCTCCTGATCCGGCCGATTTGCATCCAAGAAATGTAACGTGGTTCCCCACTTTTGGAGCAGACATATGCCCGCGCTTTCTCAAGCAGATGTATCCGGCCGTCTGAGCACTCTTACCGATTGGCAGATCGAATCCGGCGAACTGACACGCACCTTCAAATTTGACGACTTCCGGGCCGCTATGAGCTTCGTCAACCGGGTGGCTGAGCTGGCTGAGAAGGCCGGGCACCACCCGGATATCGATATTCGCTACAACAAGGTTCGCTTCGGGCTGGTAACTCACGACGCCGGCGGGTTAACCACAAAGGACTTCGATCTTGCCAGCACGGTTGACAAATTAAACTGACACGATTCTTCCGTGATCACATCTCGTCGGTTGGATTCTCTTCCGGCACCTCGGACGTCGAAGATTGTGATTCCTGTCCGGCGTTGTGGAGGGAGTAGAGGGTTTTTCGGTACCACCAAGCCGCTGCCAGGCCGCTGGCCAGCGCCGAAGCCGCCGCAACAATTCCGATCCCCAACCAACTTGAAGGCCGGGCGGGAAGAGCGAACATCGGTTTTGAGGAGGATGAAGCTGTTGATTCTATTTCATTTGCCATGACTGACACGCACTCGATTTCTTCTGGCAAGCCGCCTTACCAAGTAAAAAGTCGGGTTTTGATGCTCGTGCGCCGCAAAAGATTGCCTGGATGTACTGCAAAAATAATTTCGATTTTTGTATTTGCTTTTGACCGATTCTATGTTACGTTGTATATATTCCAGTGACGAGGTGGTAGAGCATGCCACCTTCGAGCTGGAAGTAGTTTGCGTCACTGGCCTCCCGGCACGAACAGCAAAACGTTCGTGCCGTTTTTTTTTGCCCACAGACACTCCCCTCCGGCTCCATCCCGACACATGTAATTTGCCCTGGTTTAGAATAAACGCAAGAGAGAATAGCCATGAAAAATTGGACAAAGCGCCTCTGGATACTCAGTCTGGTTGCCTTCGCCATCACCGCGGCCAGCTATGCGCAGTGGTCAAACCCCGCCAACGACGTTCCCGCTTATCATGCCACCGCCCCCCTCAAGGTGAGCGCCCTACCCTCAATTCTCTCCGGAGAAGAATTGAAGGGCGAGAATTTCCGCTATCCCTGGCAGCTCCACGTCTACCAACAGGCGATCAAGATCAGCAGCGTGATCTACCAGCTTCCGTGCAACTGCCGTTGCGACCGAGCGCTTGGCCACACCAGCCTGCGCAGTTGCTACGAGGGTTTGCATGGCACCGAGTGTTCTACTTGTGCCAAGGAGGCCTTTCTGGCCTACCGGATGACCCGACTAGGCAAGACGCCGGCCGAGATTCGCGCCGCCATCAGCCGGCACGAGTATGAGAGCATCGATTTGGAGAAGCAGTAGGCGCCCGAACCCCGGATTCAAAATTGGCGTAGAATCGAATCATGCAGCACGAGCCAGTTGGCCCGGCTCGCACCCGGCATTTGGGGGCGTCACGGTTTCGACGGGATCGATTGCGGCTTAGGAGGCATGTCGGGGTGTGGGCACCCGTAATCGCCTGCAAAACAAAAGTTGCCAACGATAATCTGGCACTTGCAGCTTAATTAACTAAGCTGCCGTCTTCCGTGGTTTTGCCTGTGGGCCGCGAGCGGACGTCATTCAGCAGGCTGGCGTGAACGGCTCGGTCCGTGTCGTTTTACGCGAGATCATCGGACTAGCTTCATGTGCATCTTGTCCGTTCTGAGCGCATGACGTGAAATCTTCGGAACCGGACACAGCATGGACTCTCCTGGCTGACAGCGATTTCGGACGCGGGTTCGACTCCCGCCGCCTCCACCATAACTACTTGCCAGACGCCAGGCAACGTCTGAATACTCTCTTGCTTATTGATTTAGCTTTTAGTTTGTCGCGGGGCACTTTCCCAACTGCCAGCGGACTCTGAGTTAGCTCGCAGGCGAAGATCTATAGCGCCGGCGCATTGCTCACGGTGATGCGAGACTTCCGGCGCTGAAACTCGCCCCAAACGTCTTTCAGTCCAAAGACAAAATACGATTCAATGATGACTATCGCCATTCCGGCCATCGTGATCGCGCCCACTACAGCTATCGAGTGTTGCAGGGCGTAGTGGATCATTCCGGCACAAAGAGGCAGCGATAGAATCATAACTAGAGTTAGCTTCAACACCGGAACCAAATTAATTGACGGATCAAAATGGAACAGCTTGCGGTTCTCATAGTAGATAAGTCCCATTTGCGCCGCCTCGGAAACCAACCAGGCATACATGAATCCGTAAAGGCCGAATCTCTGTGTAAGCGGAACGCTGACGGCAAGCATCAGCAGGTTTCCAAAGAAGATGATAAGCGCCAAGCGCTTATGTGTATTGGTCGAGTATTGGAAGTATTGCTTGTGCTCCCGCATACTCATAGCGCCGGAAATCAGGGCCATCAATCCGTAGGTGTAAAGGTCGAAGAGGAGAGGTTTGTGCAGCCATATCTTCAGGAGAATCGGCGAAACGAGAAATGCTCCGAGATTGGTAATTGGAATCACGCTGAAGACGACCTTCTCTGAATAGTGAAAGATATTCAGTAGTTTCTTCAGATCTTTATTCGCAAAGCTAAGAGTAATCTCAGGAGAAATGGAAACGGAAAGAGAAGCCAGCACTAGCCGCGCAGTGGAGAGAATCGTGCGGCTGATTGTGAACAGTACGACCACCTCCGGTCCGAGTATCCATTGCAACATGATGACAGGGGCCTGGAAGATCAGGAACTGTTGCGCAAAGATCATGGCGAACATGCCGCTGGGCGCTAGGGTCTGTTTTGCCGTCTTCCAGGTAGCTCCCTCAAGTCCCAATGGCAGATTTCTCATGAAGCGTCTAAGATCGTAGACCGAAATCAGACTTACGATGACCAGCACAACAAGCTGGCAGAAAGCGATAGCGGAAAACGAAAACCCAAACATAATGAAGGGAAGGCTGACAATCGTCCCGCTCATTCTGCGCGCGCTGGACCAGATCAGCCCCCTGTGAGTCTTCTCCACCACCATGAAAAGGTTGTTGTAGTAGGCCGCCACAAGGTTAACGACCATTTGCAGGCCGAGGAGGAAAGCCGTCATGCATGCGTCCGACGGACTGATGGACGACAGATGCAGCAACCTGGCCAACGGCAGGAAGAAAACGCTAGCGGTAATCGCGAGACCGATGCAAGCCGCGCACAACAGCAGAGCCAAAGTGCTGCCTTGAATTTCGCGGTACCTGCTCATCTCTCCACGCTTATGCAGCATGGTTAGTTCGTTGGTGGCATAGGTGGTGATGCCGAAGTTCAAAGTTGATAAATAGGCGAGGGTTGCCGATAGTACGAGCCACTCACCATATTGGTTCATGCCATAGTAGTGAATAAAGGCGGGCGGCAACAAAAACTGCGTGATGAGAGTGACGCCTACGCCTGCGCCCATCGCGCCGAGCATCTTGAGAATTCGATTGAGCATGGTCCTCTGAAGACCCCTACGAGCTTAGAGGTCAAGGTTTCAATCTTGATTAGGAATGTATGCGCGAACGAGGTTGGGTGTCTATATATGAACTTCTGTGGCCTTAACTTTCTGTCGTCCAATCGGCTCTATCTCTTGTAACTGTACGGTCGAGATCGGGAGGGCACGCCGATACCGTCGACTCCCGCTTTTCAAGCCGGAAGCGTAGTTCAAGTGAGCGGTGCGCCTTGCTCGCTGTGGCTCGACGAATTTTGCACCGAGGAGCGAAATCTCGGGTTGGATTGTGCCACTCGCTCGAAAGTGTCCAATAACTTCCTGGAGGTGACTCTGAAGTTGAACGTTTCATCGAAGCATTGCCTGCTTCTGTGTCGCATGCTCTCGATTTCCTCGCCGGTAAGGGAAGACCAGCGATTGAGGGAGGCCTTAGTTCCTTCGATCGTATCCGGGCCGGCGAATCCGGCTCCGTAAGCTACGATCTCTCGCCAAATATTGACTCTGTTCGACAGGATAACCGGGAGACTGCAAGATAGAGCCTCAGCGACAACAATTCCGAAATTTTCCTGATGCGAAGGCAACACAAATATCTCCGCGGCTGCGAAGGCACCCCACTTGAGTGGGCCCTTCAGCATTCCGGTCCATGTGATTCGATCAGCCACGCCAAGGTTGAGTGCCAGCGCTTCCAGTTCCCTCTGACATCCGATTTGGTCGGGACCCGCAATGACCAGGCGCCAACGAGCGTCTTCTGCCAAAGTAGCAGCGAACCCCTGG
>OBLU010003432.1_pt1 | contig 14356 bp, 11 predicted proteins | sample 1518681 | NCBI WGS metagenome assembly OBLU01 (sample SAMEA3539304, study PRJEB22396) | soil metagenome | biome: tundra; feature: field; material: soil | place: USA | collected 2010-05 | depth 0.15 m
AACGGCGCGGACGTGACGATTGTGGAGATTGGCGGCACGGTGGGCGATATCGAGTCGCTGCCGTTTCTTGAGGCGATCCGGCAGATGCGGCAGGAATTGGGACGCGAGAATACCGTGTTCGTTCATCTGACGCTGGTGCCGTACATCGCCGCCGCGCAAGAACTGAAGACCAAGCCGACGCAGCACTCGGTGAAGGAACTGCTTTCGATCGGGATTCAGGCGGACATTCTGCTTTGCCGCTCGGACCGTACGTTGAGCCGGGAGATGAAGCAGAAGATCGCCCTGTTTTGCAACGTGGAAGAGCGCGCAGTGATTGGGGCTAAGACAGTGCCTACGATTTACGAGGTGCCGCTTGGCTTTGCGCAGGAGGGCGTGGATGCGCTTATTTTGAAGTATCTGCACAAAGAGGCGCCGGAGGCCGACCTGAGCAAATGGAAGGACCTGGTGGACCGCTGCTACCACCCCAAGGATGAAGTCTCGATTGCCATCGTGGGCAAGTATGTGGAGTACGAGGATAGTTATAAGTCGTTGAAGGAAGCTCTAACTCACGGAGCGGTGGCGAAGAGCCTGAAGCTTAACATTACCTGGATAGAAGCCGAGGGGCTGGAATCGAAGACTCCGGATGACATCAGTTATGAGTCGCAGTTAGAAGGATTCGACGGCATTCTTGTACCCGGGGGGTTTGGCAAGCGCGGCATCGAGGGCATGTTGAACGCGATACGCTATGCGCGCGAAAAGCAGGTGCCTTATTTCGGGATCTGCCTGGGGATGCAGACGGCGTGCATCGAGTTTGCGCGTAATGTGTGCGGGCTGCGGGATGCGAATTCAAGCGAGTTTGACCCGGCGACGCAGCACCGCGTGATTTACAAACTGCGCGAGTTGCTGGGAGTGGAAGAGATGGGCGGCACCATGCGGCTGGGCGCGTGGACCTGCATTCTGCAGGAGGGAACGCTGGCTCACCAGATTTATGACGCATCGGAGATCAGCGAGCGGCACCGGCATCGCTACGAGTTCAATCGCGAGTATGAGGCGCTGCTCACCGGGGGCGGACTGCAGATCAGCGGCACCACCCCGGACGCGACGTATGTGGAGATTATTGAGCTGCCGGGGCATCCTTATTTCCTCGGATGCCAGTTCCATCCGGAGTTCAAGTCGAAGCCACTGGAGCCGCATCCGCTGTTCCGGGAGTTTATTGCGGCGAGTTACCGGAACCGGCTGGCAAGAAAAGTTCCGGAAGCGACGACGGCCGCGCTTCGTTCCTAGTTCCTCTCAATGAAAATCCGCGCCAGGTTTGACAGACATTTCGTCTGTGCGCGGGTCGTGGTCTCTCCGGCCTCGTTTGGCCAGGTTTTGGAGCGCATCGGCGCAAAATGTAGTTGCCCTTTGACGCGAGAGCCCGAATAGGTAAATTGGGATTCGAGAGGCTATTGACAAAGGAATTTTGCCGGGCCTATGGTGACAGGGTTTTTATAGATGGAGGACTTGTCATCATGGCCCAGTTTGAATTACAACCCGCAGAATCGGAAATTCAACGGTTGGCAGAGCAATGCTGGGAGAATGCCAGCGAGAGAGAACACGAGCTGGAAAGGGCTGCGTTCGAGGCCGGGGCCGCCATCCGCAAAGGCGAATACTCGCTGGCCAATCTCGAACCCATCGTGCGCTGGAAATCGGAGCGCGTGGTGCATTTCCTGATCGGGAACAGCGAAGCGAGTATCAGAAAGGCGTTGCAAGTCGCGGCTTCTCCTGAGACTTCAACCCGGAAAGCGGTGGAGGCGCTATCGGAGCTGCGCGGCGTGGACCTGCCGATTGCCTCAGCGATTCTTGCCGCGATAGCGCCGGAACGCTACAACGTGCTGGATTTTCGGGCGCTGGAAGCATTGGGACATGCGCGGCACGATGTGGAGTTCTATGCCGAATACGTGGCGTTTTGCAGAAGGCTGGCCGAGCGTGGGCTCGTGAAGCCGCAGAACGACCTGCCTGGAGCGACGCCATTGCACGCCTTGGAACGGGCACTTTGGGAGTGGTCAAGGAGCCGCGCACAGCACCAGGTTATGGCGTAGAACGCTTTGGGCCGGAGGCGATAAGCCGGTTGCCCCGGGTCGCCGGCGATGGCGGCGCTTCGTGTGATGGGGCGCGAATGCCGTAGAATCGCTCCCGTGAGTTCATCCTTCGAAATCGGGCCTGTGCTTGTGGGCACGGGGCGGCTTTTTCTGATTGCGGGGCCGTGCGTGATCGAGTCGGAGGGGCACGTGCGCCGGATGGCCGAGGCGATCCAGCGGATCACGAGCGACCTGGGTGTTCCCTACATATTCAAAGCCAGCTATGACAAGGCCAACCGCACCAGCGTGAAGAGCTTTCGCGGGCCGGGACTCGTAGAAGGCACGCGCATCCTGGGCCGTCTGGCGAAGGATACGGGGCTGGCGGTGCTGACGGACGTACATGAGCCGGGGCACTGCGAAGTGGCCGCGGAGGCCGTGGACGTGCTGCAGATTCCAGCGTTTCTTTGCCGGCAGACCGATCTGCTGGTGGCTGCTGGCAAGACAGGGCGCGCCGTCAATATCAAGAAGGGACAGTTCTTGGCGCCGTGGGATATGGCGCATCCGCTGGAGAAGGTGCGGTCTACGGGGAACGAGCGGGTGTTTCTGACGGAGCGCGGGGCGAGCTTCGGCTACAACACGCTGGTGGTGGATTACCGCTCGCTGCCGGTAATGCGGGCGATGGCGCCCGTGGTGTTTGACGGGACGCACTCGGTGCAGCAGCCGTCGGCGGCAGGCGGGGTGAGCGGCGGACAACCGGAGTATATTCCGCTGCTAGCGCGGGCGGCGGTGGCGGCGGGGGTGGATGGACTGTTTCTGGAGGTCCACGACGACCCGGCGAACGCGAAATCGGACGGGGCGAATGCGCTGGATTTGACACTGCTGAAGCCGCTGCTTGAGAAGCTGCTGGCGATTCACGACGCCGCGCGCTAGCTGATCGGTGAAGTCCTTACGCGAGCATGCACGGGGACTGGATTGTAGCGATGGCTGGTGGGTGTCGATAGGGAAGATGTGAGACTAACGGTCCGCGCGAGAGCCAGCCAGCAAACTGACGGTGTTTGGCACACCGATGGGGTTTTGCGCGGAACCCCGCCGGTGAACTGGGGAAGACGAAAATGAAAGACAAGGGCAAGCATACGTGGCGGGGTGCCGAGCAGAATTCAATGGCCGCTGCTGCGAAAAACGAAAATGTGAAGAATGGCCATGCTGAAGGCGCTGTCCTCACGACCATGCGGCTGGGCAAGGATTGCGCATATGGGCGCGAACTGCGCCGCCTGCAAATTGAACTTGTGAAACTGCAGGAATGGATTCGCCACGAAGGCCTGCGCGTGGTGGTGCTGTTCGAAGGGCGCGATGCGGCAGGCAAAGGCGGCACCATCAAGCGAATCACCGAGACGTTGAACCCCCGCGTCTGCCGAGTGGTGGCTTTGACCACGCCCACTGAGCGCGAAAAGACGCAATGGTATTTCCAGAGATATGTCGAGCATCTTCCCGCGGCCGGAGAGATGGTGCTGTTCGACCGCAGCTGGTATAACCGCGCCGGCGTTGAGCGCGTGATGGGCTTCTGCACAGATGAGCAATATAGGGAGTTCATGCAAAGCTGTCCGGAGTTCGAGCGCATGCTGGTTCGTTCGGGGATATGCCTGATCAAATACTGGTTTTCAGTGAGCGATGAAGAGCAGGAACGGCGCTTTCAGGATCGGATGAAGAAGGTAACCAAGCGCTGGAAGTTAAGCCCGATGGACCTGGAATCGCGCAAACATTGGGCGGATTACTCCCGCGCTAAAGACGAAATGTTTGCAGTCACCGATACCAAGCAGGTGCCGTGGTACGTGGTGAATGCGGAGAACAAGGAAGCAGCGCGGCTCAATGTCATCCGCCATCTGCTTTCCAAGTTTGACTATCGCGATCTGACTCCTGAGCCTTTGCGGCTGCCTCCGCTGAACAAATCAAAATACGTGCGGCCGCCGATTCAGGAGCAGAATTTCATCCCAGAGATGTACCGCGCGGGAACGCAAAAATGAACAGGCGCAGTTTCCTTTCCGCCTCGGCGGCTGCAGCTGGCGCAATCGCGACCCAACGCGTTGGCTTTGCGAATGCTCTTCCCGTTGGACCCGAATCTCTTCCGTCCGGACTCGATGTGAATCGGCATCGGTTTGGCGTGAACTACACGCCTTCGCACAACTGGTGGTTCTGCTGGAACGACTGGGATGCGGCCCCGATCAAGCGGGATCTGGATGCGATCGCCGCCCTGGGCGCCGATCATCTGCGCATCATGCTGGTCTGGCCGTTTTTCCAGCCCAACCCGAAGTGGGTGAGCACGGCGCATCTGGCGCGTCTGGACCAGTTGTTGACTTTGATGGGCGAGCGGAAGTTGGATGCACTGGTAACCGCGTTTACCGGTCAGTTGAGCGGATGGTATTTTCTGCCGCCGTTTAACCGGCTGAGCAACGGCTTCTATACCGAGCCGATGATGTGGGATGCGCAGGAGCTTTTTGTGCGCGAGCTGAGCCGCACGATGCGGCCGCACAGAAACATTATCGGATTCGACTTCGGGAATGAGCTGAATACTTGCTGGCAGGCTCCGCTGGAGGCAGGCGACGCCTGGATGGCGAAGATGTTTGGGGTGATGGACGCGGCTTTGCCGGGACACTTGAATGTGAATGGCGTCGATCATCATCCGTGGTTTGAGGATGACACGTTTTCGCCGCACGCGCTTGCGGCAGCCCGGTTCCCGGTGATGCATTGCTACCCCTACTGGACGGGCGCGATGAAGTACGGCGGCGCGATGGACCCACCGAGCGTGAAGCTGCCGGCGGCGATGGCGGCGCTGATCCGCTCGTATGCCGGTACGCAGCAAAAGCCGGTGTGGGCGGGCGAATTCAACACCTGCATCAAGGAGCTGCCGGAAAAAGGGCAGGCGGAGTGGCTGGAGAAGGCCGTGATGGCGGCGATTGATGAGGGTGTGAGCTGGTTCAGCTATTGGGACAGCCACGATGTGGACCAGAAGTTTGAGTTCAATCCGCTGGAGTACAGCCTGGGTTTGCTGACCAACGACGGCCGGGTGAAGGAACAGGGGCGGGTGTTCAAACAGCTTGCGGAGGCGTATCGCGGCAAGCCGGTCGTTTTCCCGAAGAGCAATTTGCCTGCGCCGCCGAGTGACAGAACGCAGGACGGAACGTGGAAGTGGATTCTGGACTGGCTGGAATGGAAGCCGGTGGACCATTCCGGCTGAAGGCGGCCGGAGCCTCTTCGCCTGATAGCATTTCTGCATGTTTTGTTTAGAACTCCCCAGATTCTTGCGCAGGGCCTCCTTTGTTGTCGGGACTATGGCGCTTGTCATTGCATTCGGCTTGTGCAGTGCGCAGGCGCAGAATGCGGCACCTTCGTCCGCGCCTGACCGCTCGAAGATTGAAGATGCGCTTCGCGGGTTGGATCGAGGGCGCTCGATTGGGCAGGTGGCGGTGTCGCCTGACGGCAAACGGCTGGCATGGATCGAGAACGGGCGAGGAGGCGAAGAGATTCGGGTGGCGCCGCTGGAGGACTTGAAGAAGAGCGAGCGCGTGACCGCGGCAGCCAAGCCGGACGACCATTGCCAGGAGAGTGAGATCGCCTGGGAGCCGGACTCGAAGGCGCTGGCCTTCTTTTCCGATTGCGCGCACCCCGGCGATCAGGACGATCTTTACCTTTCGCGGCTCGACGGCAGCGCAGCGCAGAGGCTGACGGAGTTGAAAGGATACGAAGAAGCGCCAGCGTTCTCTCCCGACGGGAAGAAGATTGCATTCCTCTATGTAGCGGGAGCCACGCGGCCATCAGGGGCGCTGGCGGCCATGAAGCCCTGGTCGGGCATGATGGGCGAGGATAACGTGGAGGTGCAGCGCGTGGCGTTGGCCGATGCCAACGTGACCGTGCCGGCAGCGCCCACCGAAGCGACGCCTGCGAATCTGCACGTGTATGAATTCAGCTGGTCACCGGATTCGAAGTCATTGGCTTATGTGGCCGCCGACCCGCCGGGAGAGAACAACTGGTGGGTGGCGAAACTCTACACACAGGCGATTGACGGAGAGGCGAAGGCGATTCTGGCGCCATCGGAGGTGATCGGTCCATTGCACGGGCTTCAGATTGCGGTGCCGCGCTGGTCGCCGGACGGGAAGGCAATCGCCTTTATCGGTGGGTTGATGAGCGACCAGGGCGCCACGGGCGGCGATGTGTGGATTATCTCCGCGGAAGGGGGCCAACCGCGTGACCTGAGCCAGGGGCGGCCGACTTCGCCGGCATGGATCGAGTGGCAAAACGACGAATACCTCTATGTGAACGAGCTGGCAGGCGGCAACTGCGAGCTGATTCGTTATCACTTGCAAGGAGACCGGGTGAGCCCGGGAGGGGGGATCAGCTTCGGGTCGCCGGTGTTCAGCATTCCCGGCAACGTGGGCGATGGACGGATGGAGCTCAGCCTTTCATCGACGGGCGATCACTCGAAGTTTGTTTTCACGGCCAGCACCTTCGACAACCCACCGGAGATCTATGAGGCAAAACCGGGCACGGTGATGGCCTCGGGGCTGGAGGGAGTGATCCAGCTATCGCACCTGAACGATGGCGTAGAGCCGGCGTGGGGCAAGTCGGTTTCGCTGAACTGGCGGAGCGACCAGTTCCGGGTTCAGGGGTGGCTGACTCTGCCCAGGGATTACGATCCGGCGAAGAAGTATCCGCTGATCGTGGAGGTGCATGGAGGGCCGGCTGCGGCAGAGCTTTCGCATTGGAGCACGCACGGTGTGCTGAGCCCGGCTGCGTTCTCGGCGCTGGAGTACTTTGTGCTGCAGCCCAATCCGCGAGGCAGCTTTGGGCAGGGAGAGGATTTTACACAAGCCAACCGCAAGGATTTTGGCTACGGCGATCTGCGCGACATCCTTGCCGGCGTGGATGCGGTGGAAGCGAAGTATCCGGTGGACCCCGGCCGGGTGGGGCTGACTGGATGGAGTTACGGCGGATTCATGACCATGTTTGCCGTGACGCAGACGCAGCGATTCAAAGCGGCGGTGGCCGGCGCGGGCATCTCCGACTGGCAAAGCTACTATGGCGAGAACTCAATCGACCAGTGGATGATTCCTTATTTTGGCGCATCGGTCTATGACGACCCTGCGGTGTATGCGAAGAGCTCGGCGATCGATTTCATCAAGCAGGCGAAGACGCCGACACTCGCAGTGGTGGGAGACCGCGATGGCGAGTGCCCGGCGCCGCAGTCGTTTGAGTTCTGGCACGCGCTGCGGGACGAAAAGGTGGCGACGGAACTGGTGGTATATCCCAACGAAGGACACGGGTTCAGGGATCCCGCGCATGTGCGGGATGTGATGGAACGGGCCGTGGAGTGGTTTGCCCAGTACATGCCGCCGGGGTCCTGAGGGCGGCCTGCTCCCCATCGGAGGCGTGTGTAGTCTATGAGAAGGGGAAGCGCGCTCTCCCGCGGAGCGCAACCCTGCCCTGATACACTTTTCTTTGGAGAAAAACTGAGCGTGTTTCGTGAAACGGCCGGACGGAAGGACGCACGACCGGAGGCCGCTAGCCTGTGCGGGCTGCCGGTCAGTCCTGGGCAGATTGACGGACCGCTTTCAAAGCCATATTTTCTGATGTTTTCGGAGAGACCGTTCCGCGGTTCGAGTCGGTGGGGCGGGGAGGATTCATGCGGCGGTATTTAACGCTTATTTGTTTGTTGTGTCTGAGCATTCCAGCGGGGGTTTCAATCTCCGGCTGCATCCGCAATCCGGCCGGAAACTACTGCAATGGCCTGGGCTATGGACTGAAGGATACGGATGTATATTCGATTGACCTGGAACCGCGGACGACGGGGATCTCTCTGGCGTTCGGGCAGACGCGCCAGATCGGCGCGCCCACAGCCAAGACCTGCAAGGGCGCTTCGGCCAGTGTGACTACATACACCTACGGCGACACCGACACCGACCGCCGATTCCTGGACGTATCCCCTACGGGAAATATGTGCGCCGGAACCTGGAATCGCAACTCGGGCGGCGGCATCGCCGACTATACCATCTGCAATATTCCCAATCCACTGCCCAACACGGGTGGATTGCCCTACACGACAGCGTTTATTTCGGCCTCTGCGGATTCGGTGACCTCGAACCCAGTAGAGGTGTATGTGCATGCGGCGGTCAGTTCCATCTCACTTGCGCTCGCTGGGAGTTCGGTGCCGCAGGTGTGCTCTTCCCAAGGCACAGTGGCACAGCTCAACGCCGAAGCGTGCTTTGCGGGGGCAGGGAACACGCAATATGAGTTTTGCGCACCGGCCACGGAATCGCCGGCCAACTACGCCTGCCCGGGCAAACTGCCTCCGGGCGCGACCTCGGTTCCGGACTGTTCAGTGGCCGTCGGAACTCTTTCCTACAACGTCGGGACGGCTTCGGTGGCTTCAATCAATGCTGAAACCAACCAGATCACCGCGGAGCTGCCCGGCACGACGGTAGTTACGGCTTCGATCGCCGGATCAGGTTCGTCGGCGGGATATTTTTCGACCTGCCCGCCGAAATCGATCTCGGTGACGCTGGCAAACGGGAGCACCAGCGGGACAGTGACACAGGGCGTGCAGCAGAACCTTGTCACATCGGTTATCGATACGAACGATCAGCCTATCACCGGCCTTACGCTGGACTACCAATCGACCAACCCGCTGGATATAACCGCGGGCAGCGGCGGAGGAATTACTGCAGCCTTCCCCGGCGCGGCTTCGGTGTACGCGATCTGCCAGCCGGCCACCTGCAATCCGGCGCCGATCAACCAAATCGGACTGTTCGGGACGGGACTGTCGATATCGAGCAACCCGGTCAACATCACCACTCCGGGCACCGCCAGCGCGTTCATGTGGTTTTCGGCTCCCGGCAAGTCGCAATACGTGGTCCCCGTGGAGTTGCTGACCGGGACACCAGGGTCGACGGTGCGGCTGCCTTATGTTCCGAACTCGATGGTGATGGACCAGACGGGCTCCAACCTCTACCTTGGCTCGTCGCATGAACTGATGGTTTACGCCACCAACTCGAACTCGGTCACGAAGCAGGACAGCAGCGCTCCTGGCGTGGTGTTGGCCGTTTCTCCCACCAATCAGACTTTGCTGATCAACGACCCTGTGCGGCAGTTGTTCTACATTTACAACACCGCAGGCACAGTCTCCACGACATTTGGCGGGCTGGGCACTGCCGCGGCCTGGACTCCGGACTCGAAGACGCTCTACGTGACTGACAGCGCTGCCGCGGGCGTGGGCCACACCGATACTTTGTACGTTTACAACGCCAACACGGGCTGGACGACATATCCACTGGCTCCTTCTAACCCGAGCAATCCGGCGACGAATCCCGGAGCGCAAAGCGTGGCGATTACGGTGCCGGGCGTCGGCGCGTTCCTGAGCGGAGCCACAACCGTGGCGCACACATGGTGCCCCGTCGGGACAGTGGGGCAATATGCGAGCATGATTTTTTACCCGCAGCCGCCGAACGATGCTGTTTCCACTTTGACCGATGTGCTGACGGCGACAACCGACGGACAGCATATTCTGGGCGCGGCTTACGCGAATGGCGCCGCTACCCTGTCTGACATTGCGGTGACGGTTCCGAACGGGGAATGTCCACCGGCCGTGGCCGACCCAATTACCGGTGTGCTGCAACTGCAACCGCTGACTATTCCCTTCACGCTGAATCCGACGCAAACGCTGAACATCAACGCTACCGCGGTGGACCAGGTGGTGACCTCGCCGGCCGCGGTCACCCAGGGCACGGCTTCGTCACCTTACAATCTGAGCTTTGTCACCTACACTGGGACTACGACGAACGCGACGCTGCCCTATTACAAGCAGGCCACGGGCAGCGGCGCTCCCGGGACGGTGGGGTATGTGACGCTGAACGGGGCATCGGCTATCACAGCACCTGTGGCGGGCGCTTTCAGTGCGGATAACACGCTGTTTTTCGTCTCAACGTCGGGCGACAACATGATTCATTACATCAACACGGGGACGTTGACCGACACGCTTCAGATCAGCCCCAACCTGCCGGCTTGCGCGCCCGGTTCCGATCCCGGTTGCACGATTACTTCGCCGACCACGAATCCGGTGCCGGCGACGGCGATTGCCGTAAAGCCACGCTCGACTACTTAGGCCGCAGCACATGAAGTGCACAAAGAAGGCCGGCATTGTGCCGGCCTTCTTTGTATTTGCGGATGGCGCAGTTTTCAAGGCAACTCGAATGAGAGCTCCGGATCGGAGCCGGGAACGAGAGGCTCAGCACGGTAGAATCAGAGCATGATCAAAGGGATTTCCTTCCTTCGCCCTGCAGGCAGCGCGGCTGTGTTTGACCGGCTGTCCAGCTTCTTTTCGGCGCTGGGATTTGAGTTGGGCAAGGGTTGGAAAGAGGAGTCCAGTCGCGGTGCCTCCTATTTGGCCCCATTGGGCAACCTGGAGTTTGTGGAGGGCCAGTTTCCATCGACGGCAGATGTGCTGGTGGAGGTGACAGCGCTGGACGCTGTGCACCAGGCGGCTTTGACCTGGCTGCACGCACAGGGCGTCGAAGATGCGGCTGAGCGCGTCTCGTCGATTACCGAAACGCATTGGAAGTCGCGCATTTTTACGGTGGCGCCGGAGCCGGGATTTGCCTTCAGCTTCTGGGCGTGGACCGATCCAATAAAGGGCAAGCCGGTGGCGGTCGAAGGCGACCTCTCGGCCAAGGGCATGAAATTCGCCATCGTGGTGGCGCGATGGAACGCGGTGATTACGGAGCGTTTGCTCGAGGGGGCGCTGGACGGGCTGATGCGGAGCGGTGCAAAGCGAAGCGATATCGAGGTGGTGCGCGTGCCCGGAGCATGGGAGATCCCGGCTGCAGCGCGCACCCTCGCAAACCTGGGCAAGGTGAATGCAATTGTGACGTTGGGATGCCTGTTGCGCGGCGAGACGGCTCATTACGAAGCGATCTACAACGAAGTGGCCCGCGGTATCGGACAATCGCAACAGGAAACAGGCGTTCCCCACAGCTTCGGCGTACTTACATGCGAAACGCTGGAACAGGCGTTGAATCGCGCCGGCATTAAAGCGGGCAACAAGGGATTTGAGGCTGCCTGCGCGGCGATTGAGATGGTAAGCCTGCGCCAGAAACTTCTGAAGGGCGGGGCAGAATGACGGCCGGCACACGGCGCAAGTCGCGGGAACTGGCGATGCAGATGCTCTTCCAGGCGGACATCGGCAAGCAGTCCGCGGACCAGGTGCGCGCCACTTTCTGGAAGGCGGGCGACGAGGCGGAGCCTGAGGTGCGCGGCTTTGCCGAAGACCTGTTTCGCGTGGCGATCGCCAATCAGGATAGGATCGACGAGTTAATTGTGGCCAACTCAAAGCACTGGCGGCTGGAGCGTATGCCGGCCGTGGATCGCAACCTGCTGCGCATGGCGGTGGGTGAGATGCTAGGCTTCAAGGCCACGCCCTTCCCCATTGTGATTAACGAGGCTCTGGAGATTGGCCGTCGCTATTCCGCACCGGAGTCCATCAACTTCCTGAACGGGATGCTGGACGCAATTGCTCGGGGGCTGATTGCGAAATAGGACGCTTTAGCAGCCGGCCAAAGCATGGAGGCTTTTTATCCAGCCCTCCGCGCGGGACGGCCTTGATTGTAGACAGTTCTCTTTACAACCCCTGTTTCTGAATCGGCCTCTAACGTGAGAGGTTGCTGTCTGAGACGCAGGTAGACAGAGCCGAGTTGCCGGCTCTCCACGACTTGCGGCTGGAGATTTTGGCGTACCATGGGATTTGGTACGCGCAGGCTTTCTTAGATCCGAACGAAAAGGAGACGTTTGTTATGGCAGAAGATAACACGAATCAAGGCATCGCATGGTTCATCGCGGGACTCGGCGTAGGCGCACTTGTCGGGATTCTGTACGCGCCTAAAAGTGGTCGCGAAACCAGGGAAGACATCGCACAGAGTGCACGTGAGAGCTCGGAATATTTGCGCGCTCGCAGCCGTGAGGCAGCCGAACAGATGGGGACCCTGGTAGACAAGGGCAAGGAACGCGTGGGCGATTACGTCGATCGGGGACGCCAGGCGGTTGATCGCGGGCGGGCGCAATGGGAAGAGTTTGTCGAGCGGGGCAAGAACGTGGTTGGTGACCAGGCAAGCCGTGTGTCAAACGCGGTTGACGCGGGTCGCGAGGCGTTTCGCTCGGCAACTGAGGCGAAGGAGTAATTCTCCGGGGCACACACTGGACATCCGGTGCGTGCAGGAAGTCATTGGAACTGGGCGCGAGACTGCGAATGCAACTCGCGCCGAGTTCCTCAATATGCGATCGCTCTGTTGCGACGGAAGCGTTTGACAATCCTTAAAACCCTGCAGAAGACCTGCGGGAGGTCACGTGTATGCCCGATCATGAAAATCTTCTGATCATCTTTGTCGGCCTTGCGGGGGTGGCAGTGCTTCTTCAGGCCTTTGTCCTGCTGGGGATTCTCCTGGCTATGCTCAAGGCTATGAAGGTGACCCAGGAGAAGGTAGACGAGCTGCGCGCAACGGCTCTTCCGATGCTGAATGAGGCAAGGGATTTCATGCGCCGCGTTGGACCGAAGGTGGATTCGGTTACGACTGATGCGGCGGAACTGGTGCACGGGCTGCGGGCACAGAGCGCGGAATTAGAGTCTTCTACCGCCGAAATTCTGGAGCGGGTGCGTCGCCAGACGAGCCGGATCGATGCGATGCTCACTGGCGTGCTTGATACTTTAGATCGCGCGAGTGGAGTTCTAAGCCACGCAGTCAGCATTCCGGTGCGGCAGGTGTCTGCCTTTGCCGCAGCTGCAAGGGCGGTTTTCGGTGCTTTGCGCAACGGTTCTCCAGCGGCCGACCGCACGCACTCCGCCGCCGATAAAGACATGTTTGTTTAATCCAAAATCCTGCTAGGCTTGCAAAATGAGCCTCCGACGATTAACAGCTTGTTTTGCTGTTGGCGCTGTTGCAGCTTGTCTGGCACATGCTCAATCCACCCCAAAGACAGCGCTTCTCGCGCTTTCAAAGCAGGACCACACACTCTCTATCATCGACCCTGTCGATCTTCAAGTTGTGGCGCGCGTGCCTGTTGGCGACGACCCACACGAGGTGACAGCGTCGACGGACGGGCGCACGGCTTACGTCTCCAACTACGGATTTGGGGCCTTCCACACCCTGGCCGTGATTGATCTTGTGGGGCAAAAACCACTCGATCCGATCGACCTGGGGCCGCTGCGGGGGCCGCATGGATTGACGTTTGTGCATGGGAAAGCCTGGTTCACGGCCGAAGCTGCCAAGGCGATCGGCAGCTACGATCCGGCGACCGGCAAAGTGGATTGGATTATGGGCACGGGACAAAACCGCACCCACATGATCTATGTCTTTCCCGATGCCAAACGCATTTTGACAACGAACGTGAACTCGGCTACGGTCACGATTCTGGACAAGACGGAAGGGCCGGCCGGAATGCCTCCGGGGCCTCCGCCGGGCATGGGGCCTCCACCGGGTGGCGGGGGACCTGGCGGGCCGGGCGGGCCGGGCGGACCACCACATGGTCCTCCTCCGGGGCCCCCGGGTGGCGATTGGAACGAGACGGTGATTCCGGTGGGCCACGGGTCGGAGGGGTTTGACGTTTCGCCCGACGGCAAGGAAGCATGGGTCGCAAATGCGCAGGATGGCACGATCTCGGTAATTGACCTGGCGAGCAAACGCGTGGCAGCAACGCTGGATGCGAATGCGCGGGGCGCGAACCGGCTCAAGTTCACGCCGGATGGGAAACTGGTGCTGCTCAGCCCCGGATCGGCGCTGGTGATCTTCGACGCGGCAACACGGAAAGAAGTAAAGCGCCTGCCGGACGTGCATGCCTCGGGTGGGATCGAGATGCAACCGGACGGGGCGCGGGCGTACGTGGCTTGCGGGCGCGAAGGATATGTTGCAGCCATCGACCTGAAGACGCTGGAAATGGTGGGGCGGGTCGACGTCGCCGGACCGGATGGGCTGGCCTGGGCTGTGCAGCGCTGAATCAGGATCTGGCGGATACAAAAGAGCGCGGCTCAATCTGTCAGGGATGTGACCGGTCCATACCGCCTACCTGTACCCCTCCCCCCCCCGGTGATTTCTGTAAAATCCTCTGATTAAAGGGGTTATGGCGAAAAATCCTGCTACGAAAGGACTTAGCGGACGGTTTTTCAAGGTCGGCCTCTTTTTGACGCTTGTCCTTACAGCCTTACAACGTTACAGTTTTACAGCTTCACAGCCTCTTTTCAGAGATCGAAGGCATGTTCCTCCATCTCGCTCATTGGAAATAAGTTA
>OBLU010003435.1_pt1 | contig 14351 bp, 10 predicted proteins | sample 1518681 | NCBI WGS metagenome assembly OBLU01 (sample SAMEA3539304, study PRJEB22396) | soil metagenome | biome: tundra; feature: field; material: soil | place: USA | collected 2010-05 | depth 0.15 m
GAATGATGGAACAGATCCGAGGGACCGCAAGGGCGGCCACTTATGTTGCTGCTTCATAGCCTGGGGCATACCCTCCAACACTGATGGGTGGCCTTCCGGGTTGGTCGGATCGCCCGCCTGGCGAATCCCGAACAAACGCCGGCTCATCCCGCCGAATTCGGTCCCCTGAGCTTACCCGGCTGTCTCGAAATCGTCGGCTGCGGGTTCTCGCCAACTTCGTCCGCCTCGAATCGATCCCGGCGGACTGGAGGGAGTGGCGGGTGAACGCCGCCAACGCCAGCGCCCTTGCGCACACGCTCTCCAGCGAGAGGGACCTCGCACTGCTGTTCCGGACGCTCGCCACTCTCCGGACCGACATCGCGCTGTTTGACGACGTGGACGAACTACAATGGCTCGGTCCCGAGGCTGGATTCGAGACCTTGGGGGCGCGACTCGACGCGGCGGTCACCGGGATCAGGCGGCCTTTTCGCTGGGCGCTCATCAAGCGCGTCCGTCCAACGTTGCCACGAGAGCCGAAGCGCGGTGTAATCCGGCAAGGTCGCCTTTCGCGGCCGTCTTTCGAGGAAATTGAAAAACTGCGGAAGCTGAGGAATCGGGCGGTGCACGGCCCCGAATGCCCCTGGGTCGGCACATAGTCCCGCAAGAACCATTATCATGTTCGAGTTACAAGTGAGAGGGCGTGCATCGAATGTACGGCGTAATGGCAAATTCTAGTCACGGCAGGCGTAGCGGCGTGGCCACAGAACACTCTCCAACCTTCAGAGCTGGGTGAAGTGGAAAGAGGACCAGATTTGGGCAAGCTTTGATTTATTGGGGCTCCGCCGGTCCTCCGCTGCTCCAGCGGTCGCGCCCCCTAGATTGCTGCTTTGGCGAGCATGCCTCCCTTCGCAAAAGCGCAGTCGCCGGCACGCGCGAAATAGGTGTATTCGCTTCGCTCGGGCGGACAAAAGAGGTTCTTTAACGTGCCCGGCAAGAGTTCCGTGTGTTTCTTAGGGGAATGATCATGAAATGCTCCTTCCGGCCTCAAAAGGTCTTGATGAATTCGATCAGCGCAAGCTTGTCCGCATCGCTCAGCGCCGGTCCGCGGTCGCTTAAGGCTTTTGCTCTTAACTGTGGATCGGCCTTCTCGGCCGGCTCCAGATAATCCGTTCCAAAATAATGCCCCCGATTGACGACGAGGTCGGGGCACTTACTGAGGGTAAGCATGCTCTCCACCAGATTCTCAAAGACCTGCGCCGCCTGCTGGTCGGTCGGGTTGGGCCCGAGGGCCTTGAAGTCGCTGTCAATCTTGCGGACCAACGCCAGAATTTGACCGTCGTGCTCCAACTGCTTGGCCGGGTCGTCGGCCAGCAGATTCAGATTTGCCAGCAAACCCACCGGCGTGCCGGCCGGAATCGGCCCGAGCTGTATGCCCCCGGAGCCGAACACCGACGGCGCAAAATGCTGGCCTATTCCGAGGAATGGCTGCAGCGCTGGGGGAAGGTAGCCGCCCGCAATACGGATATAACTGCTCTGTGTCGTCCGGTCGATCAAGCCGGGAACTTTGTCTCCCAGCTTACTGTCCTTTTGGCGCCTCTCCGGCCACAGCATCTGCTCGATGGACGCCTTGAACGTTCGCATCCGGGCTTCCACAGACGGATTTGTTTCAAAGGGGACATCGAACGGGGCGACCGAGTTGTTCAGCAGGAAGGGTGCCGTAGACCATACGCTGATGAGCGACGGCGGGCGCGTGTATCCCCGGCCGCCGGCCGGCAGCAGGTATTGGCGTGGCTCGCCGGTCTGGGGCTGATACCAGGTAATCTCTCCGGCGGATGGCAGGTCCTTGTACGATTGCGATGAGAAGTTATCCCAGATGTTACCGCCCAGCGCATTGGTTGCGAGCGGGCTGCAGGCGTTGGTATGGAGAAGTGTAACTGGTACGCGGAACTCCGCCGAAAGATAGTTGTTGTCGAGAAAATCGTCCGCGAGGACAATCCTCTTCATTTCCTCTTTGAACTCGGGCGTCTTGGTCCACTCAAAGTACTTGTTCCAGCAGCTCAGATAATCCTTGCCGTTGCAACCGTCCGGATCGAGTCCCTGGGCCACCTCGGGCCGTTTGCTCGAATGGCAGCGCGCGCACGTCTCGGCGAACACGATTTTTCCGCGCGTCAAGAGCGCCGTATCCTTTAGGTACTTGCCGCCGTCCGGGGCATCCTTCAGGTGGTGAGGATCGGTCGTCTTGAGGAAGAACTCGGCAGTGAAGAACGTCTGCGCCTCGGTAGCCTTGAAATACGCCGAGTTTTCACGCGCGACTTTGATTTCGATCGGCGTGATGGGCTTGCCACCCACCAACGCATTGAAGTGCAGCAGCCATTCCTCACTGAACGTTCCAATGTTCAGATAGACTCGATTCAAAGCTCCCATCACCCCGACCGAATCCGCCCCATCCTTCAGAACGCGCGGCGTCCACACGGTCGAGGGCTTCTCGTAGAGCTGGGACAGCGGGCCCGTGGTAAGGTAGTCGTTGATTTGATGGTTGTCCTGTTGCCCCCCCGCGGCCAGCGTTTCCTTCCCCCAACGCTTCGCTTCCAGCAAACGAGGATACACCATATAGAGCGCATTCATGGTTCGCGGGTTGTTGATGTTGTCCGTGGAAACCAGCGAGGTATCCAGAGTTCCAGGCCGGGACGTATGAAAGAGCTGATAGGCGAAATTGCTGGGGTCCGCCTCCCAGTAGAAGATCTTGTCGATCCAGAAGTACTGGGCGCCGACGTTGGAACTGAGGTTTTCCCACTTGGGATTGTTGGGATCCGCGGGCGGGTTGATCGGATTGGGCCCTATGTGGCAAAACCCACACGACATTCCGACGCGATAGGGCCGGATTAGATCCCTTGATTCGTAGTAACTCCGATCGGTGTAATATCTTACCGGATCCCACTTTTTCTGCGCAGCCTCATCGAAATCGGGGTTCGGGAACAGGCGCATGCCGACAATTCCGGTGGCGTATCCGTAATAAGAACCCGCGGGAATGTTTTTCCCCCGGGCGCCATACTTCACGCCCGGATATTTCTGCTCGTTCTCGAAGGGGTCCGGGGGGCAATCGGGCAGCCGCTGATCGAGCCATAGCCCGTATCTCTTGGGATCGGGGCCGGTTGCCTTTACGAAGCAGGGCTCGTTGACCAAGCCGAGGTATGTCCAACGATTATCGCGGCTGGCCTTCAGTCCCGGGTAAGAGGAAAGAGTCTTGATGAAATCCAGCACGCCGGCACTGGCTAAGGTCAGCTTGTCCCAGAGCCGGTCGTTTCCCGCCGTCCACATGACCCAGGTGTTGCGCCCTTTGATCTCATCCGGCGAAAGATCAATCGGGCCCTTGGGGCCCCGGTCCATGTCGCGGAGGTACTCCTTCTCATCCGCGGCATTGAAATAATCCGCCGTCAAGCCCGCCAGTTGCGCCTCATCCTTGACGTGTCCGATCTTTGGGCTCCGCCACCACGTGAACAACCATGCCCCCACGGCTACCACAACTACCAACAACAACACGATGAGAATCTTCTTCATATCGCCCCCTTATCCAGTCCCTCTGGCCGCGGTCCGGTGGACAAATCGGCTTCGCGAACCAAGATTGAGCCACTTGCAGAACAGACAGTCCACCCCGTCACGGACCATGCAATCCCGCCCTTCAATGCGCTCCTTCGAATCACTCCCCTTCTACTCGCCCACACGGCTGAAATACCGAAGCGCGCGTATCCCGGGCATAAAGAAATACGCGCCTCCGCGGACCGTAATGAACTGCGGCAGTCCGGAGATGCATCGCCGCACTCCCCCTTCCCGCGGAATGGTGAAATTGTCCGTCGAATTGCCGTCGCCAATGGGAGTACGGTTCCCCAGCAACGGATCGCTCTCTCCAGTGAGTCCGTCGAACTTGGTGCTCATTAGCCACGCATTCTGCACGAACTCAAACTGGCGGACGATGTTGGCACTCAGACAGAGGAAGTGCAGACCCGGCTTCGGATCTTCCGGGGGCGGGTTTTGAACGGGGGGCGACAGCGCCAAACCGGGACCATATTCCCGGCCGCGCCGCACAATGCGGTGGAACCGGGTGGAGGCCATGATATCCGTTCGAAAGCCTCTCGACAGCCTCGACGCCCAACCTAACATACTCAACCAGCGCGCCAGCCACCAGGAGGGCCGGTTCGGGTAGTCCGTGTTGCGAGGGTTGGCGCGCCGGATGTGCGCGCCAAACGGGCATCGCGTTCCCGCGGGGTCCTGGTCAAACGTGAAGCGATTCGGATCGTCTTTCGGATCGGAACCAATACCCGGAATCGGAACCGCGCTCAACTGCGCCAGGGGCTGACCCTCCATCGTACGCCCCACCATGCTCTCCGCCAGTTGTTGGCGCGCTCCGGGGTTGGAGCCGGTCTGGCCGTCAAGAAACTTCCAGAATCCGTGGACATCCTGCTCCAGAGTACGCATTACGAGGTAGGTACCGTTGCGGCCCACGTCTTTCTTGGCCGGCACATCTTCAGCGTCCGGCAAATCGGCTGCCCGCCGATCGGTGGAATCGACTAGTGGCCGGTCGGTGTACTTGCCGTATTCATTGACATACCCCAGCAGAAACTCGCCGGTCGCTACCTGGTTGCTGTATGTGATCTGGTCGCTGCTAATGCTCGGAGTACCCTCCCAATCGATCCAGGGCTGGCTGATGCCGTCTTTGAAGCCGAATGGTTCGTGGCCGCCCATGTCCGTGGTGTCCAGGCAACGAATCAATTCAAAGGCAGCATCCCAGGCGTTGTCCTGCAAGGTGCGCTTCCTTTCGTCGAGCTTGCCGGGCAGGGCGAAGAGCATGACCAGCACATCGGGAATGCTTCCGCCGTAACCCCACCACCATGCCTCCGGCGCATTGGCGCCCACATCCCCTAAACGACGCGAGCGGTTCTCTTCGCCCGCCATTCCGGATTGGAATTCGGCCGAAAAACCGGCCAGCACATTGGAGGGCAGTCCTAGCTTGCCCAGACCGGCCCAGGTAAATGCCACCTGCAAGGCGGTCTCGGGCGGGCGTTCTTGGGACTCGGCTGTTGCCACCGGCGCCACCGCGCACCAGGCGCGAGCCGCTGCCGCATCGCGAATCCGGAGCAGCAGATAACAGCCCTCCGTCAACCGCGCGTATCCGAAGCGCACCAAGCCTTGCACGTCTTTGGCGTCGATGAACGTCGTTGGCATTCGATCACCTCACAGAAGCTGAACCCATTCGCGCGCGGCTTCGTCGGAGAGGGCGGCCGCTTTCAGGCCCTGGCGGATTCGGCTGTTCCTCTCCAGCTCAACGGCGGTCAAACTGGGGTGCGCGTTGTACCAGACGTCGGTCGGCATCTGATGCCGCCGGAGGAAATACTTGAATTTCTGTTCGTCCTTGGCGCCGCCTGCCAGCAGCCAGCGCGTCTTGGGGTATCCGATGCCGCTAGCGAACGTCACATTCAGGCCGAAGGACACTTTGTTGATGAAGTCGTCATTGTAACTGTCCAGGCTGCCATCATAGCTGGTGGCAAAGAAGATTCGTTTCATGCCGTCCAGATAAACCCACCGGGCAAAATGAATGGTGCGCACCCTGGCCAGCCGGCCTTGGGTATAAGGCCAGTGCCGCGCGGTCCAGTCGATAACCAACAAGATGTAGCGCCCCATCCATCGCCGTACCAATCCTGGCTTCCAACTGCCCATCGCGCTGAACTGGTTTGTAAACTCATAGTCTTCAATATCTGCCAGCGCCTTCGCTTGGTCCGGGTCGGGCCGCGGGGCATAGACCGGTTCGGTATTTTCCCGGAGGCGGATAAGGACCAGCAACACAAGCGCTACCGGCGAAAGCAAAAGGATAAGCAACCCACTGCCAATCAGATGAACTACGTTGCCGATCCTTTCGCCCCATGGCGTCGGCGTGGGCGGTGTCAAGATGAGGCGTCCGGCGGCGATTTCGGCTTCCACAAACTTGCGCAACTTCACGCGAATGTGCTCGGCGGGCTGGCCCTCCAGCACGGCGGCGTTGGCGTCGAGATAAGCGTCGATTGCCTTCCGCAACCCTGCCTCTTCGCGAACCTGTTTCATGGTTCGCCCCCGCCAGTTCACGTATTGGGTGGCCACCGGCAGGTCGTGATCTCGTATCCATTGCAGAAGGTCGGCGCCGTCCGTGAAATCCTCACAAAAAGAAAACACGCGCCGCAAACCGGGCCCGGCGCAATTGGCAAGATCTCTCAGGAACTCCGCCTTGCCACCATCAAAATCGCAGGTGAAGGCCAGGTATAGGGGATATTCCTGGCGTGGCAACCCGTACAACCGATGAATGTCATCCAGAGTCTGGTCGTCCAGAATTACGAACCGGGCAAAGTGCAGGTTCTCCAGCTTCCCAAAGGGAACCAGCGGGTTGGCTGTGTTCACCCGGCCCGGAGCGAAGTTCATAGTCGACAACAACGCTCTGAGGCCGCCCAGCGACTTGCGGTCTACCCGGGCAGCCACCATCAAACTAGACTGTGGCGTCATTTGAAGGAAACCTCGTCTTACCGCGACCTATTGAAACTCCAGGCAGAAATGGATTAACCGTTTCTGCGCCCAGTAAACTACTCCCAAGTAGAAGTTGGGTCCAATCTGGCGGATCTCGTCGCGAATCCAGTGCGCCACCATCGACGTCTTGGAGTAATCCAACACGATACACTCTTTGTGATCCAGCCAGCTTTCGCCCTTGTAGACCTCGGCGACAATCGCATTGAAGCCCAGCACGGAGATTCTGTTGGTTAACACTCCTCGTTGGGCATCGAAGGTCTTACCTTGCCAGGCGAAGAGATTGATGACTTCCGCGATTTCCTTGCTGAATACGGTGCCAGGGGCGATGATTGCCGTGCCCTTGGCGGAACCGTCCGGGACGGGACCGGCCGGGCTCTTAGTGAATAAATCGTCAAGTTCCGCCTGGCTCATTGCCAGGAGTTGTGCAACGTCCAACGCCATATTACCCTCCATCCGTTCTGCCAAAGGCCCGTGAATGAACCTTTAAGCGTAAGAGCATTATATGCGAGCACGCTTCGCATCGGCAAGAATCGCCTCGGCCGCCTTCTCGCCAATCATATAGATCGAGCTGACGATGAAGAAGCCCGGAATGCGGGGAAATACCGATGCATCCACCACCCGCAACCCTAAGGTATTGTGTACGCGAAAATCGCTGGTGAGCACGCCATTCTGTTCCGGCGGTCCAATGGCGCAAGTGCAGGATGCATGATGCCCCCAACAGTTGCACCGGACGAAATCTCTAAGTTCCTCGTCGCTTTGCAGCTTCTCGCCGGGCAACTCCTCTTCGTCGATCAAGCCCTCTCGTTTGAGACCGGCCGTTAAACGGCGTACGAATCGAATGCCATCCACCACAGCGTCCAGGTCTTCTTCTCCGCCCTGCCGGAAGTAGTTGAAATCGATCGCCGGTGGGTCGCGAGGATCGCTGGAGCGCAGCGTAACCTCCCCGGCCCTGTTCCTGGTATGTGCCTTGAGCACCACCCACGTCAGATAATTCAAATGCTCCGTAAACAGCCTGGAATACTTGGGAAAATACCCGCGGAACGGGGCCAGCAGCGACATGCAGAACAGATCGGGCAACTCGGCGGCGCTTGCGGACCGGCGGAACAACGTCAGCACGGCGCCGTTGCTTGCATACACGCCCGAGCCGCGGCTCTTCCATTCGGCGAATTGCGGGTCTCCGGTGCTGAAGGTCGCGCCCTTGTAGGCGTCCCAAGCGGGGAACTTCATGCGATTCACCACGCCGATTTCGTAGCGGTCTTGCAAGTTCGCCCCCACCCCCGGCAGCGCAGCGCGCACCTGAATGCCGTGCCGTTGGAGCGCCTCCGGCGGTCCGATACCTGAGAGCATCAGCAGTTGCGGGGAGTTGAAAGCGCCACCGGCTAAAATGACTTCGCGCGACGCATGGACCGTGCGACGCTCGCCGGCCGCATTGCTGGGCCTGGCATGCGCCCGGTACAAGCGTTCCCCCTCCAGGTACTCCACTCCCACCGCCCTGTTGTTCGCGTCGAGAACGACTCTGGAGGCCAGTGCATTCATGACGATCTTCAGGCGGGCGGGATAGCGGCGCGCCACGTCCAATACACGTTCGCGGGCGCCGATGCGCCGGTGTCCGTGCGTTGTCATCGGAACATAACGGGTACCGACCGCGCTCTGTTCGACCAGTCGCCAGTCATTCGGATCAAATCCACTTTCCAGCGCCCACCAAACGCGCTCCTCCTGGCGGCCGTCCTCCAAACACGCTTGCGTCGCCGACGTGACGATGGTCTCCGCCAAAGTCCGGTTGCGCATAACCGCCAAGGGGATGCATTTCTCGGTGTGCAGCCATCCCGTCCACCCATGCCTGGTGGGGTTAATGCCGATCTTCGCCAGCCAGCGATGCACCGGACGGTGGTGGCAGTTTTCCAGGCGCTCAAAGTAGCGGCGCATTTTTTGGGAACTCCAACTGGCATCGCCGGTGAGCCGGGCGATATAGTCCCAATCCTCGTTGTGCGGATAGACCAGAATCATCGCGTTGTGCGCCGTGCATCCGCCGAGCGCGCTGGCGCGAGGATAGAGCACACCATCCACCGGTTTGCCGTTCCACGTTTCGTAATACTTGGGATCGCGCTGCTGCAGGCTCCGGTCGGCGAGGTGGCGAACGAAGAAATCCCACTTGATGGCTTCGTTCTCCGACGCGAAGGCGTGAAAGGCGGGAACGTCGTAATCTTCCGGCAAGCGGTTCACGCCGGGGTCGATGCCATCGCCGCCCGCCAGTTCGCGCGGCTCGCCGCCTGCCTCCAGCAACACCACGCGCCTGCCGGCCTCGGCCAGACGCGCTGCTACTGTGGCGCCGCCGGCGCCCGAACCCACTACCACGTATTCGCAGTCGCCATTCATCGTCTAACCCGAAGTATCCGGCTTCGTGCGGCCGGAAAACACAAAAAGCGAAGCGGCGAGCGCAATCGATGTACCAGCGGCTTGGCGAATCCCAGGGCAAACAACGTGGTCAGGTCAAACGCAGCGCCATGGGATTTCGTCTTATATCCGCCTTCGTTGTAGTGTCGCGTGCGATATCTCCCGGCTGACCGGTCCGGTTCGCCATGCCGTCCGTTGCCGGTTTGGTCCACTCCACGAGCAGGGCAATCGGATTCCCGTTTAGGTTCGGTAGCGATAGCACTCGATCGCTTCCAGCCATACGGCTGTCGATTGTGGAGCCATGGCGCGCTACTCAAAGACTTCATCTCCCGTTGGTTCGTAAAGGGGTACGGCATTCATGGTGTGCCGCAGCCTGGAAAGTGTGTCGTACATTCGGCGCCGGGCGCGGCTCTGGTTGCCCAGCGGGCGATGCTCGGGAATACAGTGCCACGGATTGTACGAGAGCAATTTGGCAAAATCCATCTGTGCAGGAGAATCGAATTTCTGCCGGGGTATGCGCAACGTGGCTACCGGCACACGAGGCGAAAGCTTTTCGGGCCAGAGCACGGCATTGTTCTCAATGGGCATAAGGTACGGATCCGTTTGCATTTGCAAGCGAATATCGAATTCGACATCTTCTTTTGCAAGTGTAGCGACCATCGCATCCCGTAGATAGTCGTCGGGAGGGCGTAGAGGGAGCCGCGGTATCGGCGTCCGGCGCGTCGATCGCGGCCACACCGAGTACTGCATCGCCTGGCCTTCTCCCAGGAGATACGGAACGCAACTAAAATAGGGGGCTTCAAACGGGCTGCTCTGAGTTTTGATCCACAGCCCCTGCATAATGAAGTCCAGTACGTGAGGCCGATGAAAGTCGAGGAAATAGTATATTTGCGTGTTCTTCAGGCTCTCGATTTGCAACTGCGCGTTGGCGTCGGTATCGGGCGTAACGAAGGTCGGCGTGGAGACGCCGAACATGTCTTGCGTGAACTTCTCCTCGTCCATCAACTTCCGCCCGGGCACACCCATCAGCTTGATGCTGATACTCATGAAGCCAACATCGTCGATATCCGGTGTAATATAAGGGCCCGGCCCGGAAAAGCGGACCCACGCCCGGTACGTGCGCGGCTGCGCATAGATGCCGTGACGCAACTCCGCGGAGAGACCGTCGTGAACGATAAACTCCCCGCGCACGATGCCATGCGTCTTCGTATTTCCCCCTCGCTCAAACCGGCCAGGCTTCCAGAGCAATCGCATCTGCTTTTCGAAGCTCGCGATGATCGAGTCGAGGTACGCCTCTTCATCCGGCAACGGCTTCTCCTCGGCGATCTTCAGGCCTTCATTCGGGCGCTTCCGGTTGATCGAGGCCGTGACCAGGCGCGCGATCGGATCGCGAAGCACGGCATCGAATGCCGGGCGGAAAAGCGGATCGAACCGGCGTTCCAGATGTACAAGGGCGGTCGATGCATTAGCCAACCAGTTCAAGAACGCAGAGCCGGTATTGGCCTTTGGTATGGGTCGATCGGGGTTCGTATTCAAGGCTTTCCCATCCGAGAGGAGCGGTTAACCGTTTGCTCGTCGTGTTGTACAGGCCGCAACGGCATTGAACGATGATGGCACATCCTCAGGTCCTTTGGAACATCCACTGAATAAGCGGCCTCTCAATCGGGGCGAGGCTCTTAGTTCAATTTTCAACGGTGCGCGTTCGATGCCTCGAATCGCCGTGGAGAATCGACCTCGTTGTATGGTGAATCTCAACGGCAGAGTGTTTCAGCCTTTGCAAAATAAATCTTCAGGGGCGGCAGTGCCCTCTTCTTGCGCCATGGACTGCTGCGCCGCTCCGGAAGTTGCCAGGGAAGTCCAACGGGAATGTTGGGCGGCTGAATGTTCGGCGGCGTCCATGAGGCCGGCACCCCCAAGCCGTTGGGCCGCCGGAATTGACGTGTTTGGAATTTGGCTCCCCAAACGCAACACTCTTCATAACCGGAGCAGAGAATTCGGCGGGAGTAATCGTTTACGCGGAGGCTAGGCGGTCCCCCGCCCTTCGAAAAGAATTATCTGTGAGCTTCCAGCGCGTTCGTCATCAGTGTTCGGACATGCCTGGATTTGAGAACGTGACCCCCAGAATGAACAGATTCCCGACCGATTGGAATAGGGGCGGCAAAGTTCCGCGCTGCACTAGAGACCCGGACGTGCGTGGTCGGGAGCGATGGATTGGCGGGGAGGCTGCTTAAAGCAAACCGCCCAAGCCATCATCCTGGGATAAGCGCGTTTACCCGAGGAAAAATAGTTCATTCTCAAGATGGCTCACCAGGTCTTTCGCCTGCCTGCACTGGCCGCCGCGCAGCGCAGGCGGTCATCATCAGTCAAGGAAGACCAGACTTTCTGGGAACAAACCCTTGCCCGCCGCCGTATCCCAGATAACGAGGAGGCATCGCATGTTTTGTGATCGTTGCGGCACTAGGCTTTCCGATCCGGCGAAATTCTGTCCAGCCTGCGGCAAGGCGCCGGGTGTCACGCCGTTGATGCCCATCGACAGCCGGATCGCCGGGCACGTCCGGCTAGTGGGCATTCTCTGGCTGGCTCTATCGGCGTTTCATCTGATTCCCGGCCTTATTTTGCTGTCCCTCTCCGGGCACGGTATGTCGTTCCTGTCGCCGACAGCGCCTGGCTTCGTGCACGTGATCCTGACCGTAGTCGGCTGGGTGTTACTTGCCGGCAGCATCCTCGGATTGGTTACCGGCTGGGGCCTGCTTCAGCGGGAGCCTTGGGCACGCACCTTGGCCATCGTGATGGCGTGCTTGAATATGGTCCACATGCCCTTCGGCACGATTCTCGGCATTTACACGTTGTGGGTCCTCCTGCCCGCCGCCTCGGAACAGGAGTACCGCAGCGTCGCCCGCGCGGCGTAGCGCCTATTGGCACGGGTTGCCGCCCAACGTTTTTCACGGCCTCGGCTACGGTGATTAATAACGTTTATACTGTGTCGCGGCCCGGCTGCAGTTGCCATGTCTCCAGTCCAGCCCAATTTCTTTTGGTGGGTGCTCCCAAGGCCGGGACCACTTCGCTCTACCACTACTTGCGCCAACATCCTCAGATCTACATGAGTCCAATCAAGGAGCCGAACTACTTCGCCTCGGAAATTCGCATCGAGAACGTCTGTGAAGGGATGCGCGACCATGCCAGGCGCGACGTGGAAGCGCTTCACGAATATTTGAGTGGCCCCATGTCCGAACTGCGTTTCGGCGGGATGATCTCGGAATGGGCCGACTACTTGAAGCTGTTTCAACGCGCGCGAGGGGCACGGGCGGTTGGGGAGGCCAGCGTCTGTTACCTGTGGTCGCGGACGGCTGCCGCTAACATCTTTGCCAAGGCGCCGGAAGCCAGGATTATCGCGGTTTTGCGCAACCCTGCCGATCGGGAGTTCTCCGAATACTGGCACAGCGTAAACGCGGGAGTGACCCGGATAACGTTCCGGCAGGCCATTGAAACCAGCCTGCACCGCAAAAGCGACCAGTTCGACGTCTTCTATCCGTTTCTGGAGTTCGGGCTGTACTACGAACAGGTGCGGCGATATCTGGACGTGTTCGGTCGAGACCGGGTCCGCATCTATCTGTTCGAAAACGAATACCGGAAAAGGCCGCAACAGATGTTGGCGGAGATCTTCGGCTTTCTCGGTCTGGACCGAGGCTTCACGCCCGATATGTCCGAGAGACGCCTGGAATCGCAGGTTCCACAATCGCTCGCGCTGAACTATCTCCTGAAGAGACACGGCCTGTGGGAACGCTTGAAGTCGCTGTGTCCAGAGTTTCTCCGCCCGCCGCTGAAGGCTCTCGTATTCAAGCGCCGCGGATCACCGACCATAGACGCGGGCGACCGGGAGTATCTGGTCGCCTATTATCGGGAGGACATCGGAAAGCTGGCGAAGCTGTTGGGGCGGGACCTGTCTTGCTGGCTTCGTTAGCGCCAGGCCCACAGGTGCGGCATCCCACCCCATGGTCGTCGGGGCGCAGAATGGGAGTAGCGCCCGGCTTCGAGCGCGAGGTGACCACGATGATCGACTCGGTCCTCAACCTGCTCTTCCGCTGTCCACACAAGCGCCTCACCCGCCCCGTCACGCCGATCGACAAGGACGGCAAGCCGCACGGGGATACCTACGTTGTCTGCCTGGCCTGTTCGAGGCCGTCAGCCGGAATGACCTGGAGGGCATTGTTGCCAAGCGGGCTGGCGCGCCATACACCCCGGAAAAGCCAACCTGGGTCAAAATCAAGAGTCCGACCTACAGCGAGATCGAAGAGGCGTTTCGCGCGTTTCTGATCTGTGCCCGGCTACAATGCGGTTCGGAGGACACATGTCGAAATCGCTTAGGCAATTCCTGTCTCGCACATCTCTTGGCTTGCTCGGCGCGGCTGCTGCTGGCCCCAGCAAAGCGCAGAAGCCTGCCGAACTGCCGCCTGGCGCGCCGCCAGCGTTTGGCACAGCTCCGGCCGTGGGACCTGAGGTGTCGCCTTCCACCTTCGCCGAAGCGGAGAAGCTCATGCAGGTGGAACTGAGCGGCACCGAGCGCGCCGTTGCAGCAGGCAGTTGGCGTACCACCATGGCAGCGCTCTACGAGCGACGCACGGGGCCGCGCAAGGTCGTGTTGGAACCGGCACTCGCACCTTGGTCGCGCTGGGACCCGGTGCTGCCCGGCCAAAAGGGAGGTCCTGCGCGCGACCGATTTGTCCGGACGAACAACGACCCAGGGCCATTGCCCACAACCGACGCAGACCTTGCATTCGCCCCGCTGGTGCAGCTCTCACGCTGGATAGAGCAACGGAAGCTCACCTCGGAGCGGAAGCGGCGCCCCGACACGCGCTGGACTTGATGTTCCATTCCAATCGAAGACGCCAGTCGGCAGAAGAACAGTCCTCCCGGTTTCAATACGCGCCATGTCGCGCGCAGCATCGCTTCAAAATGATCGTCACGGCGCGCGAAGTGAAGCACGGCGCTGGTGAGGACGAGGTCGGCGAATGCGTCTGGAAAGGTCATCTCTTCTATGGCCTCCACGCGGAAATTGTCTGCGGGAAGGGCCGGCGCGAGGGATGCGGCGAGGCCGCGCGTGCACTCAATCGCGTTAGGATCGGTGTCCACGCCGAATACCTCATACCCCTCCCGGAGAAAGTAGACCAGGTTGCGCCCGGAACCGCAGCCCGTATCGAGCACCCGCATCCCCGGCCTGATGCGGCCCCGGAGTAGTTGATCGAAAAGGTAGATGTCGATCTGGCCGAATTGCTGTTGAAGATCGGGATTGGTTCTCACCCGATCATACACTCGCCATAGCCATATCGCGCTTCCCGAGCATGAGGCGATGTCCGGCGTCGGCGATGCGTCTTCGCCTCCGAAGCCGATGTGCTTGCGGATGACCGCTCCATTTTTGCACTCCACCAAGGCGT
>OBLU010003436.1_pt1 | contig 14348 bp, 5 predicted proteins | sample 1518681 | NCBI WGS metagenome assembly OBLU01 (sample SAMEA3539304, study PRJEB22396) | soil metagenome | biome: tundra; feature: field; material: soil | place: USA | collected 2010-05 | depth 0.15 m
TTCTTCAGATCGATATCTTTTTGCTCTAGTACTATCACTTCTTTGTCATATTTAGCTTTGACTTCTTTACTGGATGTTTTAATCTTAACTTTGAATTCACCGATTCTTTTTTCATTAGCGTTTATTTTTAATTCAGCATTACTCTTGAATTCCTTCCATTCCTTATCAAATCCGGTTTTTGCTTTTTTCAAACCTGGATTTGCTTGTTTGCTATTATCTTGAAGATCTTTAACGATTTTATCCCGATTTATGTTGAAACCGGTTAAAATTGATCCTGCAATTAACACTGTTATTGTTAAGATTAAATATTTGATTTTCAAAATTTTCCTCGCTTTTATTTAGATATATTGTTATTAGTAGGCCGGAAATTAGTGCAGTGGCATCAAATTGACAGCCGACCTGACTTTTATAATCTCGAAATTATTTTTTGTAAATCTTCATCAGCCTTTCCAATGTGATCCTTCAACCTCCCTAATAGTTCTTCTTTCTTCTCTTTTGGGGACAATAAATTATTTAAATCAGTGAATTGTCTTTTGCGTTTGTCTGTACGTGAGTGCCAGTTCCCTTTAATTTTTAGTAAATTCATCTGATAACTCCTTTATTGCGTAATTGATATATGTCATTGAATTTTTTCTTAAATATGGTTGTATTATATGAAGGAATTTAGGCTTGTTCAATCGACCAAAGGGATGAAAAAAGAACTACATCCTTAGGTTGAACTTATTGTAGTTAATAAATGTTATGAATAATACTTACTAAATCTGTCCCACATTATTTTCTAAAGTGAATAAGATTATAACTTTTTCACAAAAAGGATGACTTTTTGTTCTTTATCAGTTATTTTTTTTTGATAAGTTATTTATATTAAATCTTTTTATTTTAAGAAGTTTGGCTGCCATTTTATAGCTAATCCTGTTGCTTCGGATGAAGAATATAATCCCAAGGAGATGTTATTGTCTTGAATACGATGAAATTCCGGGACTAAAATGCCGCATAATACTCCAACTCCAAAGCCTACCATTATATCGGTTGGGAAATGCGCAAGTGCTCTCAATCTAAAATATGACATGAAAAGAGGCGGGATTGCTGCTGCACCATAAATAAGATATTTATTCATACCTAGGTTCGGATGGTAATCACAAAATATCTTTGCGGTAAAAAAGGACGCTTCAGCGCAAGCTGCAACATGCCCGCTATAAAGTGAATTCCGGTTGTTGGGTTCCGTTCTTTTTCCAATATCAACTGTTGTGTAATATACAACAGGACGTAATCTGTTTTGAAAAGTTGCTCCGAATGGGCTATAAAGATAAAAATTATTTGTAATTGCTTGGGTCTGCAAATACATAAGTAGCACGTCCAGCCAGTCTTGCCTGATACTCGGATCTAGTAGCGTGACAAATGGAAGAAAAACTATAACTGTTTGCAGCTGATTTGAAAGTTTTTCATAGTAATCCCTTTTCGAGGGGTCAAAATTCAAAGCCCAACTGTCAATTGGGCTGATATCATGTCTGTCTAAATTGTCTAATTCTCCTTGTGTTATCTGAGATTTGTTCGATATCCACGCTACTCCAATTGATTCTAACGTCAGTCCTCCTATTATTATACTACCTGTTACCCAATAATTAACATGATAAGGATGAAATGAAGAATCCCTTGATGAAAATTGTGGATACGCCTGATTAACTAAAAAGATACTGAAAATAGTAAGTATAATGAATTTGAGCCGATAGTTTTTTATCATTGCAATCTCGTATTGATTTATTAAAATAAATTTGACTATAAATATTGTTTCGCTGTCCTGGTAATTGTTGCAAAATATTAGAATTAGCTAAAACTTCAAGCTGTATGAGGAATTAAAAAATTAACATGAATATTTAGGGGTACCGAATATTTGGAAAAACAATCTTATACTTTGTTAAACTATGTATAGTGCTGTCTTAATCCAATCGATCAAAGGGATGAAAAAGGAACTACATCTTATGAGGGAGAGAATAAAGAAAATTATTCGTCTAATAAGCATCTATGTCATGCTTGCGAGTCTCCACTTAAAAGTGGTTCCATTCTTTCTTTTATGAACATAGAATCCCAAATGGTCGTAATTCATTTTTAGGAGCTACCATTTATAGAGGGTTGCTTTATTACTTTTACTTCAACCCAATGTGTCTGATGGTCGTCAACAAGTGGAATATTATTATCATTATTCTTAACTCCATCTACTGTTACGCCCCGGTCCTCACTATTGTTTTGAAGTTGAATAATGGAAATGTCATACATTGTTTCCCTGTAATGGTAGTAAATTTTATAAATTCCCCAGTCAGCAGGAAGGCGCGGTTCAATATATAATTTGTTCACTTCTAATCTCATTCCAAGGAGTGATTCAGTTATTAGCTGATACATCCAGCCTGCGGATCCCGTGTACCATGTCCACCCGCCTCGTCCAATATGGGGCAACAGTGCATAAACGTCTGCCGCAACCACATAAGGTTCCACTTTATATGTAAGTATTTTTTCCAGGGAATTTCCATGATTTACAGGATTAATAATATTTAATAGTTCCCATGCATGTTTACTGTCTCCTAATTCAGCAAAAGCCATCGCAGCCCAGATTGCTGCATGTGTATATTGACCGCCATTCTCTCTTACACCGGGGACGTAACCCTTAATATACCCGGGATTTAAATTCGATTTATCGAATGGCGGATCTAATAGTTGAATCAGTGATTGTGTCCTGTGAACAAGACGTTTTTCCATCGAATCCATTGCTTTATGCGAACGAATTGAATCTCCCACACCGGAAAGTACAGACCAGCTTTGTGCAACAGAATCTATCTTGCATTCCTGGTTACTCTCAGATCCGAGTGGTGTACCATCATCAAAGTAAGCCCGGCGGTACCACTTGCCATCCCAGCCGCTCTGTTCAATATTTCTACGCAATATGCTGGCTTCCTCCTGAAGTCGTTGAACTATTGGAATATCCCCCTGCATATTAGCTATCTTTGTGAATTGCAGCAGTACTTTATAAAGGAAAAATCCTAGCCAGATACTTTCTCCCTTACCTTCTTTGCCAACCATATTCATACCATCATTCCAGTCCCCCGTTCCAATTAACGGCAAACCGTGGACACCAAATTTTAGTCCTTCCAAAATAGCCCGCACACAGTGCTCGTACAAAGTGCCGATTTCTTCTGATCTGTTTGGAAGATCATAATACGAATCGTCTTCTGCGTTTACTGCGCGACCTTCCAGAAAATTTACTGGTTCACTCAGTATCCCAGTATCACCGGTGCTAAGTACATAACGGCTTGTTACCAATGGCAGCCAAAGATAATCATCCGAACAATGAGTCCGCACACCCCTGCCTTTTGGCGGATGCCACCAATGCTGTACATCTCCTTCCCTAAATTGGCGGCTTGCACAAAGAAGCAGATGTTTACGTATCAGACCCGGTTCGGTATGAATTAGTGACATTACATCCTGCAGCTGATCACGAAATCCAAAAGCTCCGCCTGATTGGTAGTATCCGCTCCTCCCCCAAATGCGGCATGCTAATGTTTGATATAAAAGCCACCCGTTCGCCATTATATTTAATGATGGATCAGGAGTTTCAATCTGTACTGCGCCAAGCGTGCGTTTCCAATATTGCCATATTGATTCTAATGCATTTCTTGCAGCTTCCATTCCTCGGAAACGTTGAACCAATTCTTTTGCCTGATTATAATCATTCCCCGTTCCCAATTTAAAGATTATTTCACGCTCTTGTCTATCTTCAATTTCAAATGGAATCTGGATAGCAGCACAAGGATCCAAAGCTGCCCCTGTTCTGCCGGAAAGATGTGTACGCATCATTGCTGCAGGTTTTTGAAGTGTGCCGTTGCGTCCAATAAATTCAGTGCGGTCGCAGGTAATTGTATGAATCTTATCATCCGTTTGAAAGAAAGTAATTCGTTTTGAAAACTCCGGATTATATGAGTTTCGTGCATAGATTGCCCCGTTGCTGGAATCATTTTCAGTAATAACGTGCATTAGTGTTTTCGGACGTAGATCGCCCAGGACAAATTCTATATATCCTGTAGCAGATAGTTGGCGCTTTCTGCCTGACTCATTTCGTATTTTCAATACTGAAAACTTTATCGCCGCATCTTTCTCCACATAAATCCATAGTTCAGTGCTGATTCCCCCTTCTGTATGTTCAAAAACGGTATAACCAAATCCATGACGGCTTATGTAAGTTCCCGTTCCTTTGCTGGGAAGTGGTGTGGGTGACCAGAAGTGCCCTGTTTCTTCATCTCGAATATAAAAAGCTTCTCCGCTTAAATCGCACACAGGATCATTATGCCATGGCGTAATCCGGAACTCGTGTGCATTCTCGCTCCATGTATAATTAGGTCCATTCTCTGAGACTATGGTTCCGAAGTTGGGATTTGCAATAACATTTACCCATGGTGCGGGAGTTACATGATTGTTTGAGGTCGTGATTATGTATTCACGCCCGTCTTGTGTAAAACCGCCATATCCATTGAAGAAGATTAGGTCATCACGGAGTATCAATGAATCTTCTTGTTTCGGGGCATGGTAAGTTCGGATACTCTTTAGGCGACGTACCGGCAATTGTGTTATAATACGATGATTTATTTGTGCTTCAAGAGTTCCGAGTTTATCAGATATGATAACACGTGCCACTGTTTGGATAAGAATTCTATCCTCATCTGAAATCTGATCACCTTGACGCAAAAAGATTCCTCCCGGGCGGTCAATATTGTTGGCTTCCACTCCAGAAGCAATTAATCTAATTATTTGTTCATGGAGTTGTTGTCTGTAACCTGCATGGTCTTCGTTCCAGATTACAAGATCAACCGAAAGCCCTTTTAAATGCCAGTAAGCATGTGCTTGTACAATTTGACGTACCAGTTCGATGTTAGCCTGATCTTCAATTCGCAAAAGAACTATTGGTAAATCGCCGGAAATAGAATATCCCCAAAGGCCGGACTGTCCTCTGCGATTCCTCATGATTAAACCCGGATCAGCGCGCAGGTAAGCATTTGAATAGATTACAGAATTTGCTAGTCGACCGTATAGTTGAGCATCTGCTTCGGTAGCATTGATTTGACGCAATACTACCTGACTATGTGTCCAGGCAAGTTCAAAAACACGATTAGCCAGATGCCTGTCCTGATATTTATCAATAAGTCTAATAGCTAATTCACGGTTTTCTCCAATTCCGGTGATCATATCTATTATTACCGTTTCTTCTGGCTCAATTACTAAATGATATTTAATTGCAACAATAGGGTCCAACACTGAACCCTGACTATTAGAGAGCGCGCTCGAATCTTTTACTGCATATGGAGCATTAATCGTTCCTCCACGCCCGATGAATTGCATTCGGTCTGTTTCAAAGGATATATCTCCTGCATTAACACCACGGATTACCATCATGTGTAACATCCACAATGTTTGTTCTTCTGGTGAGCGTGGTCTGCGGGTACAAAGTATTGCCTGTTGCTCTTTAAGGATCTCAGTCTGAACAAATAAATTGCTAAATGCCGGATGAAGCTCATCCTGGGCAGATGAGGCAAGTACCACTTCGGCAAAGCTTGTTACATCTACAGCCTTCCTCGTCCGTGAACTATTGGTCAGATGTATCCTGCGTAGTTCAATATCATCTTCCGGCGAAACCACAATTTCTGTATGAATATCAAAATTTTGATCCTGACGGCGGAATTCAGCATGCCCTTCCGAGAAAATTGCCTCATAATTTTTTGATCGTTTAAGTGTTGGTTGATATGCCGTTGACCATAATTCACCGCTGGCAGATTCATAAATATAGCAGAAGGTTCCCCAATTGTCGCAGGTACTGTCTTCACGCCACCTGGTGATAGCAATATCTTTCCATTTGCTGTAACCCCCGCCCGTATTTGTTACCATTACATTGTATCTGCCATTTGATAATAACTGCACTTCCGGAATTGCTATATCAGGGTTACTGATTTTACGTATCGGAGTAAAAGGAATTCCGGATCCGGTATATGAGTCCGATAGTCCCGAGCTTTGGGTATAGAATAATGTTGTCTTTGGAATTCTTTCCTGGAGAAGTAGCATGGTTGATTCAAATAAAGGATCTGACTCAAACCTTTTTTGCATCGGACGGTCAAGAATCAGATAAGCCAGCGAAAGAAGACTCATCCCCTGGTGGTGAACCATGAAAGTTTTTACTACAACAGTCGGTTGATCCCTTGGAAGTCTTGATTTTGTATAATCTACAGATTCATAGAAACCATATTTGCCTAATAACCCTTCCGACTCAAGCAATTGAAGGTTAATGCATGCTGCTTCAGGTTCAACCATAAGTGCAAGTGCCGATGCGTAGGGCGCAATTACAAGGTCCTCGGCAAGTCCTCGTTTAAGTCCCAATCCCGGAACTCCAAATGCCCGGTATTGATAATTTAGATTTACATCTACAGTGTTATAGCATGATTCAGATATTCCCCAGGGAACACCACGCTGGATTCCATATTCAATTTGTCTCTTTACGGCCGCTTTGTATGTCTGGTCAAGTAATGTGTTTTCATATGTTGGCATCACAAGAAGCGGCATCAGATACTCGAACATTGAGCCACTCCACGAAAGGAGAATTGGCTCGCCTCCTAAAGTTGTAAGTAGCCGCCCTAGGGCAAACCAACTCTCTTGTGGTAATTGTCCTTGTGCAATTGCTACGAAACTGCTTAGTCTTGATTCCGATGCGAGCAAATCATAATAGCTTGAGTCCTTTCGTTTTTCGTTTACATTGTATCCAACAGATAGAAGATGACGTGTCTTGTCATAAAGAAATCCATATTGCATATTGGAGAATTCGCCTGATTGTATTATAAGCTGATTGATTGCAGCAATCCTTTCATTAGCGTGTTTGCCTCCTTCAGTGATCAACAATCGAAGTTTATTTTGAAACTCTTTGTTCTCTGTAGTCTCCTCGGTTGAATCAAAATATTCTTTTAAAGGCAATAATTCTTTGGCAGTATTGGTTAGCTCGCGGAGCGTTGGTAATTTATCAGAAACGGAAGTGAGACCATTACTGTCCCTAGTTACAATATGACTTATCCAGGGGGTCAGGAATTTCAGCTCATTTAGGGTGTCTTGACACTGCAGAACAAGAGCATGCGCCCACAATTTAGCTTCATTTTCTGGTCCTTCACTAAAATTTGCCTCTGCATTAGTTGCGGTAGTTACCAGTTGGTTTAAACACAACCAGGTTGCTGAAAGGGTTGTTGGCGGAAAATTAACAGCTGTCTCCAACTCCTCCTTTAGTTGGGCGAGTAAATCATGACCTTTTCCTTCAGAAGCATCTGTGAGAATTCTTAATGTATCGTTCATTCCTTCGAAAAATTGTGGCTCCACTATTTTATGGTCAGGAAGTGCCAGAATTCCCTGGCGCAGTGTAAGTAGGTGGGCTGCAAGATTTCCACTGTCAGCAGAAGATATATAAATAGGTCTGAGAGGCATTAATGTCTGAGTATCATACCAATTGAAGAAATGTCCCTGATACCTTTCTAAACTTTCCATTGTTAGAAATGTTTTCGAAGTCCGGTTTATAAGTTGTCCGCTGGATATGTAGCCAAAGTCATATGCAGATAAATTTGCAAGTAGAGCCATCCCAATATTAGTCGGCGAGGTACGGTGTGCTATAATTCCAACAGGATCTTCCTGGTAGTTATCAGCGGGGAGCCAATTATCTTTTTCGCTCACAAATGTCTCAAAGAATAACCATGTCTTCCTTGAAAGTTTCCGTAAAAATAATCTCTGTGAAACTGTTAATTTAGCTTTACGTTCTACAAGCGGCAAACTTATCCACCATGTTACTGCCGGAGCCACAACCCAGAGAAATATAATTGGAATAACTGTGATAGGTACAGCCTGCTTTGTAATCACGTAATAGATTATTGTACAAAAAGCTGTAACAGGGGAGACCCACATTGTTCTATATGATCTTGTAATTGTATTAAGATTTTTACGGATTTTAACATTGAACGGATTCCATTCGAGTAATCTTTTGTGTGAAATAAGCATCCGCCATAAAGTCCGGATTATAGCATCCTGACTAAAAAACGCCTCATAGGGGAGTGTAATAAGTGTAAATGCTGCCTGCGCGAAATGATCGCCCGCTGCACTTATTGAAGCAGCAATGTGCTGACGCCAAAACATATCTGATGGCTTATTAAAGAAATCGAAAATAGAAATAATTATTGAAGGGATCAGAATGATTCCTATTGTTGCCAAGGTCCAGAACATGGGTTGTTTCAGCACCATCCATCCGGTAAGAAACATTAATGTCAGTGCTATTGGGATTAAACTGCGCCGAAGATTATCGAATATTTTCCATCTCGACAATATTGAGAGAGGATTTCTTTGCAATTTGCCTTTAAGCCCTGGAACTATTGGCAGAAGCCAGCGTATCAATTGCCAATCTCCACGGATCCATCGGTGCCTGCGGTTTACATCAGTATTGTAACGGAATGGATATTCTTCAAATAACTGTACATCACTCAGAAGTCCTGCCCTTGCATAACACCCCTCGATAAGATCATGACTCAGGATCAGGTTTTCAGGAAAGCGTCCATTTAACGTACGATGGAAAATGTCAACATCATAAATACCCTTTCCAATAAATGAACCTTCACTGAAAATGTCTTGATATACATCTGAAACAGTACGTGTGTAAGGATCAATGCCCGGTTGACTTCCGTACAATCGCGCATAATGTGAACGGTTTGTTCCTGGAAGGCTAACTGCTACTCGGGGCTGTAAGATGGTGTACCCCTCACTTACCCGTTGTTTTTTTTCATTGTAGCGAGCGCGATTAAGAGGGTGTGCTATGGCTCCGATTAATTGGCGTGCAGAATCACGGGGTAACTGTGTATCTGTGTCAAGAGTAATTATATACTTCACCGTTGATAAAATTTTGGTATTACCGATAATTAGAGAAAAACGGTTTTTTGATCCGGTACGCAATAAGGAATTCAATTCCTCAAGCTTTCCTCTCTTACGTTCGTAACCCATCCACATCCGTTCTTTAGGATTCCATTGCCGCGGACGGTGGAAAAGAAAGAATGTGTCGCTGTTTGACCCATTGTATTTTTCATTTAGCTCCTCTATTTTCCTGCGAGCTAGTTGGACTAGTTGTTCATCACCGGGAAGGGTTTCTGTAAATGAATCTTTAAAATCAGTCAGAAGACCAAAATGAAGATATTCACCCCGGTTTGCCAGATAACGTATTTCCAGAGATTCTGTCAGTTCTTTAACGTTTCTATCATTTGTTAATATTGTTGGTATTACTACAAGAGTGCGTAATTCCGGTGGTATACCTTCTGAATAATCCATTCTTGGTAAAGATTCGGGTCTTGCCAGTAATGTCGATATCCAGTTTACAAGTGTAATAGTAAATTGGCTTGCACATAACAAAAAAAGTATCCCTTCGGCTCCCAATAGCCATACTGGCAATCCTATTATACTGGCTTTGAATAGCAGGACAGCCGTTAAGATAATGGTAATCATTGTTATCGAACTAATATAAATCGACAATGGAAACCGGCTGCTCACTTTTCTCAAAGATGTTGAAAAAGAATGGTGTACTTTTACCATGTTCTCGAGTTGTTCCAGACCCTTATCGATAAGGTAAAAACCTACATGTGCTGATCTGTCCCCTCTCCCCTTTAAAACAGCACTATCCTGTGTTAGCTTTATTGCTCTCTGCGCAATATATTTTTCGGGCTGAGAACTTCTCTTAGCTATCTTCTCTATTATATGGCGATAACTGTCACGAGTGATAAAATCCATTTTGCCATAGGCTCCACCGGGATCTTTTCGCAGAATTTGTTCAACTATACTCATCCTTTCTACAAACTGTTTCCAGTCTGTCGACTCCAGGAATCTAAGACTACCGATACTGTTACTGACTGAAACCTGGTCGCCCGCTTGTTCTTGATTTCCAGACTGAACTAATTTTTCTATCGTCTGACCCGACTCAGATAACCTTTGCTCGATCCATGTTAAAGGCGATATAAGAAAATGGCTTAATCCCTGTAGCCTGCGAGTAAATTCCGATACAAACGCGCTAGTCATAGGCGGGTTAGTGCGTGCCATATCTGCAATTATCAGTATCAGACTCTTTGGATCTTTTTCTGCGACTTCTGTCATCTTGTCTGCCCATGAATCTGCCAGCTCACGGTCGATTCTACCTGAAGCTACTCGCAGAGCTACACGACGGAGATTCTCAATCAATGCGAGCCGAAGCATAGTTGGGATCGCCCATAACTCACCAATTTTTAGGGTAGCTATAGTCTGATAAGCTGTAACAAAACGGTTTAGGTTTTCCGGATCAACACGTCCATCTCCATGTGAAATAACTTCTTCTGCGATATAATAAACCCGCGGGAGTCCTTTTGACGGTCCATTTAACAGGTATGGCAATTCTTTGATATACCCTTTGGGTAAATGTCTCTTGCCTGTGCGGATTTGCTCTTCGATTAAATAAAAATTATCAAGCAGCCATTCACCGGCTGGTGTTATCTGATTGCCTGATTTAACTGTTTCAGTTAACAAATTGTTGACTTCAAGCAAAAATATTTCATTCTCAGCCAGCCTTACCAGAAGTTGCTGGTCCGCTGAATCGTAGGGACCTAAAGTATGTTTGTTAGCGAGGGTCTTGCCATGTTGTTCCATCTGATCGGCACTGAATAACTCCGAACGTAACGGCGATTCACCAGCAGCGAATTGTTTAGCAAGGAAACTCTCACTAAGCTGAACCTTAAGGCGTAACAAGGATTGATTAATCTTCGGGTTGATAATCTTCATCGTTTTCCATTGGAGATAATAAAGAAAATTTCTTCGTATCGTGTTTCAATCTGATTATAATACTCCTTATAAAATCTCATTTGATAAGACAAATTTTAAAACCAGGCATAATACTACAAAAGTTATTTTGGTAAGTAAATCCTCCAAAGGGATGAAAAAGGGACTACACATTTTGATGGAGATAAATTATGCTCCTCATTTGCAGAAGTAATTTACATACTAAAGACTGGCTCTCCTTTTATTCGGGTAGTAACAATTTTTTCATACTTAATATTCACAGTAAGTTCCGCCACATAATTATTTAGTTCTTGTACCCGTTGTTTTTATATTAACATCACCTTTTCTGCTTTTAGCCATTTTAGCTTTGTCCTGAACAAATCGTTCATTTCTCGCTTTTTCAATCCCAATAACTTTAAGCGCTTCTGATTCTTCTGCTGCAAATTCAGATTGCAGTAACACAATCTGAGCATCCATTGCTTCACGCTTACGCTCTAATCCAAATTGTTTCCGCCCGATTTCTTGTTGGCGCAGTAGTTGTTCAGCTTCGTCTTTGGTCTCCTGTGATAATCGTGCCGAACCTGTCAATACTCCTTCCGGACCAACATAGACATCAAGGAGTTCGATACCATTATTTGTCAGCTTAAACTCGCGAATCTGATTTGAGTGAGCCATGCCGCGCGATTTTAGCACATATAATCCTCTGTTACGTTCACCTCCAATTTCAATATCACGCAGGAGGAGCCATGTATCGATCAAGGAGGAAACATAAACATCTGAAATTTCCATATATTCACCAGCAGAAGTGAGACTTGTAAAGAAGGCAGTACACCGTTTCATCTTTAAGAAATCGACGAGACGTAATAACATTGTTTTAACCTCTGTTTGATTATCTCCCATAACGAAAGCATTTATAGGATCGAGTATAACTACTGAAGGTTCAAATTGATTGATCAATTTGATACTCGTCGTAAGATGCGTTTCCAAACCATATAGAGTCGGGCGTGTTGCATGAAACTGAAGCAGACCTTTTTTTACCCAAGGATCCAAATTTATTCCAATTGAACACATATTTCGAATAAGCTGACCAGGGGATTCTTCGAAAGTAAAATAAAGAACGCGTTCATTTCTCTTACATGCCGATTCAACAAATTGAGCAGCTATGCTTGTTTTGCCCGTACCTGCTGTACCTGAGACAAGAACGGTACTGCCACGGAAATAACCCTTTCCTGAAAGCATTGTATCAAGACGCGGAATACCTGTAGAAATTCTCTCAGTCGATGTAAAGTAATTTAAACCCAAGGAAGTGACAGGTAAAACTGAGAAACCATCTTTATCAATCAAGAAAGGATACTCATTAGTACCATGGGTTGAACCACGATATTTTACTATACGCAGACGACGTATGGATGATTGGTCATTCACGCGATGATCGAGAAGAATAACACAATCGGAAACATACTCTTCCAAACCCTGACGAGTTAAGGAACCTTCGCCCCGCTCTGCAGTAATTATTGTTGTTATACCTTTCTTTTTCAGCCAACCCAATAACCGCTGCAGTTCGGCACGTAATATGTGCGGGTTAGGCAAACCTGAGAAGAGGATTTCAATAGTATCAAGCACAACACGCTTTGCATTTATGTTTTCAATAGCATTGTGGATTCTAATAAACAATCCTTCCAAATCGTATTCACAGCTTTGTTTAATTTTAGACTGTTCAATACGGATATTCTCAAGCCAAATCTTTTTGCGTTTTACAAGACTTTCCAGATCAAACCCAAGCGAAGCAACGTTTGAGGTGAGCTCTTTTTCTGTTTCTTCGAAAGATATAAAGACACCTGGTTCATTATACTGAGTTGCTCCACGTACAAGAAACTCCATAGCAAAGAGGGTTTTTCCGCAACCGGCACCACCGCATACAAGTGTTGGTCTACCTTTAGGTAACCCACCACCCGTGATTTCGTCCAATCCATGAATACTAGTGGGGGATTTCGGTAGGACTTTACGTTGAAACTGTGCATCTTTTTTATTCATAATGTTTTATTTTCGGATATGTTTTAATAATTGTAATAAATTCTGTTATAAATCTTTTATACTAACACCATATGATCATCAGTCTGAAAACAACGCACGAATTTTAGAAAAGTCTGTCAACTAGTCAATAGTCCAAAGGGATGAAAAAGGAATTAAATCTTTAGAGTTAAAATCTGCTCATAGTGATTAAATATTTATTACAATATTTATTATTAATAATTATTTTTTTTCATCTCCAGTCCTTTTTTCATTATTATTTCTCCCATCTGATTTGGGTACAGTGTTTATAACCGGGCGGGGATTCTTTTTTATTAAAACGTCCTTTTCAACTTTTGGGCGATACCTATCAACTTTCTGTTTTTCTTCCGGAGGGACTTGCATATGAATTATATTTCTATTAGTCGACGGTCTTACATTTGTTGTATTTTTATTGACTACCGGAGGAGTGTTAGTTCTTACTGGAGTATTATCAATTCTGACCGGAGGATTACCATTCGTAACGAGAGGAGCCGTCCTTAAAGGAGGATTGTCATTCTTGATAGGAGGAGTAATTGTTCTAACCGGAGGGTTATCATTTCTCACAGTAGGATTATTGGTATTTATAGGAGGAGTTTCATTCCTAACGGGTTCTTTATCAATCTTTACGATTTTTATCGGTTCCTTAAGATGACTCTGAAGAATTTTTACATCGGGTTGACGTCTTTGAATTTGGTTCTGATTAATATTATTAACACGTGATGCAGAAGGAATCCCATAGGATGTTATATTTTCTTTATTAAAATCTTCCATTCTAACAACCATCCATGGATGGACACTATTATTTTCCCAGGGTTCAGACCAAGTTCTGTTATTTGCCCGCATAGGTGCCCAACCGATATTATCGCCATAATCAATCCATTGAACGCGGGCTGGAGACCATGCATCTCTGCCAGGAATCCATAGCCAGCCATATTCAGAAGAATATTCCCAGGAACCGTAATGGTATACGATCCAGCCAAACGGTTCGTAGGAAACCCACACCCAGTCGTTCCCATCATAAGTCCAATGTCCATTTGTAAACGGCTGCCAATTGTTTATTACTGATGGATGCCATACCCTTCCATATTCATTCACATTCACCCATTCACCATACTGATTTAAATCATCAACATTATATTCATCGTAATCAGAATTATTATTCTGGTTATTATTTTCAGTATAATTAGCATTATTATCTGTCCCATTATCCTGAGCAACAAATTCAGTACTGCATCCGGGAATTATCCATGCTAGCAGAACCATAAACAACATAGTCAAAATATTTTTTTTCATATTATACCTTTATTTAATAAAATATACCAGCCGGTTTTGAAATGTTATATCGTTATCAAATCAAAACCGGTTTTTACTTATATAATTATATAACTCTGCGATTATTTGTCTTTTCCATTACCTTTGCCATTATTTCCCTTCCCATTACCATTATTACCCTT
>OBLU010003437.1_pt1 | contig 14346 bp, 13 predicted proteins | sample 1518681 | NCBI WGS metagenome assembly OBLU01 (sample SAMEA3539304, study PRJEB22396) | soil metagenome | biome: tundra; feature: field; material: soil | place: USA | collected 2010-05 | depth 0.15 m
AGCAGCGCGCGCAGTGGCAGCGGTTCCCGGTCCAGCTGCTCAAGGGCAAGGTGGCCGGCGTCCTGGGTGTCGGGGTGATCGCCGAGGAGCTGGCACCAAAGTGCAGCGCCCTCGGCATGCGGGTGGTTGGACTGTCGTCGGCACAGCGAACCGTGGCCGGATTCGAACGCATCTGGGGGCTCGACCAGCTCGAGCAGGTGGCCGGTGAGGTGGACTACCTCGTGATCCTGACCCCCTACACGGCTCGGACGCACGGCATCGTCAGCACGCGCGTTCTCGCGGCGCTGCGGCCATCCAGCTTTCTGATCAACGTTGCGCGAGGCGGTGTCGTAGACGAGCCGGCGCTGATCACCGCGCTCGAGCAGCGCCGTATCGCCGGTGCCGCACTCGACGTCTTCAGCGAGGAGCCGCTCCCCGCCGAGCACCCACTCTGGAGGCTCGACAATGTCATCCTCACGCCGCATATCGCGGGGTTTCACGTCGGCTACATCGACGATGCGCTGCCCATCGTGGAAGAGAACTTGCGCCGTTTCATGGCGGGGGACATCAGCAACATGCGCAACGTGGTGAGAACCTGATGGCCGGTTTCCCCGCGGTCCCGCGCGCAGCCGACCGTGTCAACACACCGATACCCACTCGCGAGCTCGAGCGGCGCTGGGCCGCCATCCGCGCGGCGATGGACGCGGCCGGTCTGGATGCGCTGCTGGCCCAGGCCAACAACGACTTCATGGGTGGATACGTCAAGTATCTGACCGACCTGCCCGCCACCAACGGGTACGTCACCACGGTCATCTTCTTCAAGGACGAGCCCATGACGATCATCGGCCAGGGCGCGTTCGGCATGGACACCCACCTTCCCGAGGAAGGTGACGGCGTCAGACGCGGGGTCGCCCGGGTCATGGGCACGCCGAGCTACGCGTCAGCGCACTACAGCGCGGCATACGACGCCGAGCTGGCAGCGCGAGCACTGGAGCGTCATGCAACGGGGACGATCGGCATGCTGGGCACCGCTGCCATCTCATTTGCGCTCATCGAGACGCTCCGGACCGGGGCGCTGCGCGCGGCTCATTTCGTCGACGCCTCGGAGGTCATCGATCCGATCAAGGCGGTGAAGAGCGCTGATGAGATGGAGCTGGTGCGCGTGGCGGCGGCAGCGCAGGACGAGGCGATGCGTGCGGCGCTAGCAGCCGTCAAACCCGGGATGCGCGAACTCGATGTTGCCGCCGTCGCCGAGCAGGTCGGGCACTCGTTCGGCAGCGAGCAGGGTCTCTTCCTTGCCTTCGCCGGACCCGCGGGACAACCGGGCCAGATCGTCAACCGCCACCTGCAATACCGTGTGATCGAGCCCGGGGACCAGTTCAACCTCTTGATCGAGAACAACGGCCCGGGAGGGATGTACTGCGAGCTGGGTCGCAGCGTCGTGCTCGGCAAGGCGACACCCGAGATGCACGATCAATACCAGTTCCTCCTCGAAGCGCAGCGGTTCTGCGTCGAGCAACTCCACGACGGCGCGGACTGTCGCGATATCTGGGACCGTTACAACGCCTTCATGCGCGACCACGGGCGGCCGGAAGAGAAGCGCGTCCACTTCCACGGGCAGGGGTATGACATGGTGGAGCGCCCACTGATCCGCCACGACGAGACAATGGCGATTCGCCCCAACATGTTTTTCGCACTCCATCCCGCATTCAGCACGCCGCACGGCTACAGCTTCATCTCCGATGACTATTTCCTCGCTGGCGACGGGAAGGTTGAACGCCTGCATGCGATGCCCCAGGAGCTGTTCGAAATCGATTGAAGACCAATGCCTGACGCGGTTGTGGTCGCGGCCGGACGTTCGCCGATCGGTCGTGCCGGGAAGGGATCGCTCGTGGGATGGCGGCCGGATGATCTTGGTGCGCACGTCGTGACCAAGGTGCTGGAGCAGATCCCCCAGCTGCCAAGGAACGAAATCGAGGATCTCATCTGCGGCTGCGGTCGCCCAGGCGGCGAGCAGGGCTTCAACCTCGGTCGCGTGGTGGCCATTCTCGCGGGCCTCGACGTCCCGGGGACGACGGTCACGCGCTTCTGTGCCAGCTCGTTGCAGACGACGCGGATGGCCGCACATGCGATCACAGTCGGCGAGGGCGATGTGTTCCTGTCTGTCGGGATCGAGATGGTGTCGCGGTTCGTCAATGGCATGCCCGACACGGCCGAGAACCGAAACCCGCGACTCGCGCCTGGCAACACCGAATCACTACCCGACGTGTACATCGCAATGGGTCAGACAGCGGAGAACGTGGCTCGTCGAGAGGGAATCTCACGAGAGGAACAGGACCGGTTCGCGCTGCGCAGTCAGGAACGCGCGGTCGCGGCGCAGGACAGCGGCTTCTCCGACCGCGAGATCATCCCGGTGCCGCTCGCTGACGGCAGGGTGATGACCAGGGACGACGGCCCGCGGCCCGGGACCAGCCTGGACAAGCTCGCGGCGCTCGCCCCCGTGTTTCGCGAGGATGGCACGGTCACGGCCGGCAATTCGTGTCCGCTCAACGACGGTGCCGCAGCGGTAGTTGTCATGAGCGACTCCCGTGCACGCGACCTGGGTATCACCCCGCTGGCGCGCATCGTCAGCACCGGGCTCGGATCGCTGGACCCCAACTACATGGGACTGGGCCCGATCAGTGCGAGCAGGCAGGCGCTGGCCCGTGCCGGTATGAGCATCGACGACATCGACGTGGTCGAGCTCAACGAGGCATTCGCTGCCCAGGTCATCCCGTCCGCGCGAGGCATCGGCATCGACCCGTGGGATGAGCGCTTCAATCCGCACGGTGGGGCAATCGCACTCGGCCATCCGTTCGGAATGACCGGAGCCCGCATCCTGACGACGCTGCTCAACGATCTACGCACCAGTGACAGCTCCATCGGCCTCGAGACGATGTGCGTCGGTGGCGGAATGGGGATGGCAATGATCGTGGAGCGATTGAGTTAAAGTCTGTCCGAGGGCGACACGCAGCCAGGAGCGCAGTCCATGGGCACCAGGATCCGCGTGGCCACCACCATCAGGGCATCCCCCGACACGACGTGGTCGGCGATCGAGAAGCTCGAAACACACGTCAACTGGATGGCGGATGCGGAGTCGATCGCGTTCACGACGGCGCAACACTCTGGCGTGGGCACCATGTTCGACTGCGTGACCAGGATCGGCCCGATTCGCCTCGTCGACGTCATGTTGATCACCAGGTGCGTGCCAGGTGAAGCGATGGGTGTCGACCATCGCGGCGTCGTGCGCGGTTCCGGAGTCTTCACACTGCGCGCGATCGGTGAGCGGCGCACGCTGTTTTCCTGGGAAGAGGCGCTGACATTTCCGTGGTGGCTCGGTGGTTTCCTTGGTGAGGTCGTTTCCCGGCCCTTGCTCACCCGGATCTGGCGCGGCAACCTCGTTCGGCTCAGGCGCCTGGTCGAGACAGGGACCGCCGCGTCATCCAACCGGCGCGCGGGCAGGAGGTCACGTCGATGACGGCCTCGGGAGCCCGGCGACGAATCGTCGCCTTCACCGTCCCGACCGGATTCGTCGGGCACGCGATGGTCCCTGGTCGGCTCATTGAGCCCCCTGCGATGCTCGATCCGGGCGCCCAGGTCGGACGCCTGTAACAAGAACGCAACTGCAGGCAGCCGAGATCGGATCGGTCTCTCAAGACCCTCACGCCCCGCTCCCCTGGAAGTCACAAAACCGATCACGGCTTATGACGAGGCGTTGACACGAACAGGCTTCGCATACGGTCGTGGCGTCCACGTCTATCAGGTAATTGAGATCCTTTGTGAGCAACACTCACCCGCTCCGATCGTCCCGACACGTCCTGGCACGGCGGCTGCAAACGCCGATGTGCTTGGTGACAGTGTTCGCCACCCTGTTCGCGCTCCTGCCTGCCGACGTGCTCGCCGCGGGCTCGCCGCTCGAGAGCGAGACCTTCGCCAACAACTCGACCGGCGCAGGTCAGTGGTACCTCCCGGCCGGGCGAGGCAATGTCAACGGTGCGTGCCTGACCGCGGGACCGGTGTCCGCCACGACTTCGATCCCCAACTGCGCCTCACCTCCGGACACCTCGGGCAACGGCGCGCTCCGGTTGACCACCAACGCCGCCAGCGCCGTGGGCGCCGTCTTCTACCAGGCGAGCCTTCCGACCAGCGAGGGGCTCGACCTCAAGCTCGACACCTATCAGTACAACGGCACCGGCGCCGACGGCATCGTGTTCGCCCTCGCCGCAACGGATCCGGCGAACCCCACGCCTCCGTCGACCACCGGACCCCTCGGCGGTGACCTCGGCTACGCGGCCGGCCAGGGTGGGACGGGCATGCCCTACGGCTACCTTGGTATCGGCCTCGACGTCTACGGCAACTACGAGAACACTCCGCTTGCCGGCCCCGATCCCACATGTACGATCCCATCGCCGCTTGTGGCCGGACGGGCGTATCCCGAGTCGGTGACAGCTCGCGGCCCCGGGAACGGCACCGTGGGCTACTGCATCCTCGGGACGACGGCGACGACCTACAACCAATCAAGTGGTGGCGGCAGCGGCGGTGGCACGATCAGCAACGTCGGCTCGGGCAACACGCTCGACAAGCAGTCCGCGACGTCGCGGACCGGAACCATGGTCCCTGTGGAGATGGCGATCAACCCGTCGGCGTCCGCCACCACCACGGCGAGCGGGCTGACAGTTGCTGCCAACTCCTGGATCATCGCCTACACACCCCTGGGAACCGCAACCCAACAGACGCTGACGGGGGCGCTTCCCACCACGACCAACAACCCCGCATTGGCGACGTTTCCGGCGTCATGGATCAATCCGGCAACGGGGATCCCGTACCAGCTCACCTTCGGCTGGACCGCGTCGACAGGTGGATCCAATGAGTATCACGAGGTCAACCAGCTCACGGCGACGACCCTGATCGGTGCCGTGCCGGATCTGTCCCTGACCACTTCCGACAACGAAGGCGGGCAGATGCTCGCGGGCAACCACGCGAACTTCATCCTCGCGCCCGGGATCGCCGCGAGTGGCGGCACCGAGGCGAACATGCTGACCGTCACCGACACGCTGCCTGCGGGCATGACCCCTGGTACGGCGACGAGCAGCTCCGACTGGACGTGCACCACCGTCGCTCAGGTCGTCACGTGCACGTACACGCCCGGCTCGGCCATCGCTGCCGGCACGTCGCTGCCGAACATCACGATTCCGGTGACGCTGTCCTCGGCGCTGAGCGGCAGTGTCACCGACACCGCACGCATCTCGTCCACCGACGGCCTGCCCGCGGTGAGCAGCGATACCGTGAGCGTTTCCTCTTTCACTGCAACAGCTTTGCCCTCCCCGCAGGCGTACACGCAGGCGGTGACGTACAGCGCAGCCCTGCCGTCGACTGCCACCGGTACCGTCACGTTCAGCATCGGCGGTACCACCCTGTGCACTGCAACATTGTCGGCACTGAGCTGCAGCGCCACCAACGCCCCGGTCGGTTCGGACACGGTGACCGCGACCTACTCCGGCGACTCGAACTTCGCGCCGCAGACCACCACGACGCCGCTCACGATCACCAAGGCGACCCCATCCTTCACGGAGGCCGCAGCGCCGGCGTCAATCGTCTACGGATCGCAGGACACGCTGTCAGTGTCCGGGCTGCCCGGCGGCGCGACGGGGACCGTGACCTTCGCGTCGAGCGGATCGACACTGTGCGTCGCGACACTGTCCACCACCAGCTGCCAGACAGCGAGCTCGCTGGCGGCAGGCACGTATCCCGTGACCGCGACGTACTCCGGTGACGGCAACTACAACACTGCCACGGCGACCGGGGCGAGCTTCACGGTCACGAAGGCGAGCACGTCGATGACCGAGTCGGCCGCTCCTTCGAGCATCCCGTACGGCACCGCGGACACGGTGTCCGCTGCCGGTCTGCCCGCCGGCGCCGCGGGTACTGTCACGTTCGCGTCCGGCGGATCCACCCTCTGCACGGCGACCCTGCCGGCCACGAGCTGCGCCACCTCCGCAACGCTGACTCCGGGCACCTACCCGGTGACCGCGACCTACGCCGGTGACGCCAACCACACCGGCACAACCGCGTCCGGGGCAAGCTTCACCGTGACCAAGGCGAGCGCGACGATGACCGACTCGGCGGCGCTGGCCAGTGTTCCTTATGGCACCAGCGACACGCTCTCCGTGTCCGGCTTGCCGGTCGGCGCCACGGGCACGGTCACCTTCAGCTCCGGCGGATCGACCCTCTGCACCGCGGCGCTTCCCGCGACCAGCTGTGCCACCTCGACAACGCTTGCTCCAGGCACCTACCCGGTGACCGCGACCTACTCCGGTGACACCAACTACACCGGTGCGTCGGTCAGCGGCGCGAGCTTCGTGGTTACCAAGGCAGACACATCGATGACCGAATCCGCCTCGCCGCCGTCAATCGGTTTCGGGTCGCAGGACACGCTGTCCGTGACCGGATTGCCAATTGGCGCAACGGGAACCGTGACCTTCACGTCCGGTGGATCCGCCCTTTGCACGGCGACCCTGGCGGCGAACAGCTGCCAGACCGCGACGACACTCGTCCCCGGCGTGTACACGGTGACCGCGGCCTACTCGGGTGACAGCCACTACAACGGCACGACCGCAACCGGCGCGAGCTTCACCGTCACCAAGACCGATCCGTCGTTCACCGAGTCCGCCGCACCCTCGAGCGTCCCCTACGGAACGGCCGACACGCTCTCGGTCACCGGCCTTCCCGCCGGCGCCACCGGAACGGTGGCCTTCACCTCCGGCGGATCGACGCTCTGCGTCGCAACGCTGCCCACGATCAGCTGTGACACGTCATCGACGCTGGACCCGGCCACCTACCCCGTGACCGCGACCTACTCCGGCGACAGCAACTACAACCCTGCGACCGCGACCGGCGCGAGCTTCGTCGTCACCAAGGCCGACACGGCGATGACCGAGTCAGCGGCGCCCGCGTCGATCCCGTACGGATCGCGGGACACCCTGTCGGTCGCCGGTCTTGCGGTCGATGCGACGGGAACCGTGAGCTTCTCCTCAGGTGGCTCACCGCTCTGCACCGCGACGCTGCCGGCGATCAGCTGCCAGACGTCGTCCACCCTGGTCGCGGGGACGTACCCGGTGACCGCGACCTACTCCGGTGACGGCCATTACAAGGGCACGACCGCAGGGAGCGCGAGCTTTGTCGTCACCAAGGCCGATCCCCCCTTCATCGAGTCGGCCGCTCCGGCGAGCATCCCCTACGGCACGGCTGACACGCTGTCCGCGGCCGGGTTGCCCGGCGGCGCCACCGGGACGGTGACGTTCACATCGGGCGGGTCGACGCTCTGCGTCGCCGCCCTGCCCACGATCAGCTGCCAGACATCGATGACCCTCGCCCCTGGTCCGTACCCCGTGACCGCGACGTACTCCGGTGACAGCAACTTCAGCGGCAGCACCGCGACCGGCGCCAGCTTCACGGTGACCCAAGCGGAGACCGCTATGACGGAATCGGCAGCGCCCGCGAGCATCCCCTTCGGGTTGCAGGACACGCTGTCGGCGGCAGGGCTGCCCGGCGATGCCACCGGGACGGTGACCTTCACCTCCGGTGAGTCCACGCTCTGCACCGCGACGCTGCCCGCAATCACGTGCCAGACGGCGACGAAGTTGGTTCCTGGCGTGTACCCCGTGACGGCGACCTACTCCGGTGACAGCAACTACAACGGCGCCTCCGCGACCGGAGCGAGCTTCACGGTCACCAGGGACAACGTCGACCTGACCGAGGCGGCGGCTCCGGCCACCATCGTGTACGGCTCGAAGGACACGGTGTCCGCGCTCGGGCTGCCCGGCGGCGCCACCGGGACGGTGACCTTCACGTCAGGGAGCAGGACGCTGTGCGTCGCGACACTGTCGGCGACGACCTGCCATACCGCGGCGACGCTGACGCCCGCGACCTACCCCGTGACGGCCTCCTACTCGGGCGACACCTTTGACAGCCCGGCAATCGCGACGGGTGCGGCGTTCACCGTCATCAAGGCGAACACCCACATCACGGTCGCGGTTTCACCGGCGGAGACGGTCCGGGGCCAGACGGTGACGGTGTCTGTCTCCGGCCTTCCGCCCGGCGTCTCGGGCACGGTCACGTTCACCTCCGGCGGGGTCGTCCTCTGCACCGCCACGCTCCCGGCCACAAGCTGCAACACGACGATCAACTTCCCGCCCGGCACCTACCCGGTGACCGCAACCTACTCCGGTGACGCCGACTACAACGGTTCCAGCGCAGTCGGCAGCGGCCGCGACGGCGTGCTCTCGGTGGTGGACGGCGTGGCCGATCCCTCGACCGGCGCCGGCCCGATGGGCCCGGGGAGCCTCCTCGGGGCGGCCATGGTCATCTTCGGCACCGCCATGGTCGTGGTGTCGCGGGGCCGCCGCCGGAGCAACCGGAAGGTCTGACCGCCGGCGCCCCGGCGCCTGGTGAGGGAGGCGCTGCGAGAGTTGTGCATCGCGAGCGCAGGGCCGCGTGAGTGTAGGCTCGTGGACAGCGATGACCAGCGCAGAGACGAGAGTCACCTACCGGAGCCCGCTCCACAAGATGACGCAGACGACGCCGACCTGCCTCTGGAACGACTCGGCATCGATCGACGAGCTCACCTACGCGATCGAGCACGGAGCCGTCGGGGCAACCTGCAACCCGGTGATTGCGATGTCGGTGCTTGCGGGTGACACGGCGACGTGGCGACCGCGAACGGAGAGCCTGCTTCGCGAGCTCCCCACCGCCACCGAGGACACCATCGCCTGGAAGCTCGTCGAGGAGTTGTCGATCAGGGCGGCGCGACTTCTCGAGCCGATCTTCGAGACGCATCACGGGCGCAACGGCCGCCTCTCGATCCAGACCGACCCTCGCTTCTTCCGCAATAGCGATGCGATCACGGAGCAGGCGCTCGCGTTCAGCCGGCTCGCCCCGAACATGATCGTCAAGATCCCGGTGACGCATGCCGGCATTGAGGCGATCGAGGAGGCGACCTACCAGGGCGTCAGCATCAACGCGACCGTCTCCTTCACGCTGCCGCAGTGCATCGCGGTTGCCGAAGCGGTCGAGCGCGGGCTCCGGCGTCGCGAGCGCGACGGCAAGGACATCGAGACGATGGGGCCGGTCTGCACGATCATGGTCGGCCGTCTCGACGACTGGCTCAAGGTGTCAATGGAGCGGGATGGGATCGCCATCGATCCCGGATATCTCGAGTGGGCCGGCGTGGCCGTGTTCAAGAAGGCTTACGCGATCTTTCGCGAGCGCGGCTATCGGATCAGGCTGCTCTCCGCTGCGTTTCGCAATCACATGCACTGGAGCGAATTCATCGGCGCCGACGCCGTGGTGTCGCCGACCTACGCATGGGAGAGACGCATCAATGCGAGTGACATCGAGGTGATCCCGCGCATCGACATCCCCGTCGATCCGCATGTGGTGGACGGACTGCTCGCACATTTCGAGGACTTCCGGCGCGCCTACTCCGAGGACGGTATCCACGTCGATGACTTCGACCGTTTCGGGGCGACGCGGCACACGCTGCGCCAGTTCTGCGCGGCATGCGGTGACCTGAACGCCTTCGTCCGCAACGTGATGATCCCCGACTCAGCTCGAGGGTGAGTGTCATCAGCACGACCTCGTTGATCCGCGCCGGCGAGCAGACCACGTACATCTCGCTCGATGTGGTGGCGGCACAGCCCGGTGAGCCGGTGGAGCTGCCGCCTGGCGGCGAACGTCTGGCGGTCATCCTCTCCGGGCGCGCGACGGTGGTGCTGGACGGCGACGACCACGGAGTGGTCGGTGGCCGAGCGGACGTCTTCGAGGGCGCGGGTGATGCCGTGTATCTCCCGCCCGCATCGTCGGCGGTGATGGTGGCGACAGGCGACGCGCCGGCATTCACGGTGGCCGTCGTCTCCGCACCGGCCGGATCACTCCAGCCCGGCGCGGCGCGCGTCATTGCCGCCGCGACACAGCGCGAGGTTGTGGTCGGACGTGAGAGTTGGGGCCGCAAGGTTCGCACGATCCTCGGACCGGACGATCCCGCATCGCGCCTGCTTGTTGGCGAGACGGTGCACATGGGGACGGGCACGTGGTCGTCATTTCCACCCCATCGGCACGACCGGGAGTCAGCCGACGAGGCGCGGCTCGAGGAGGTCTACTACTACCGGTTGCATCCCGCCAACGGTTTTGCGGTGCAGGTCCGCTACGACACCGATGGCGGACAGGAGGACCTGCACATCGCGCGCGACGGCGACGCCGCGGCGATCACGTCGGGATTCCACCCCGTGGTGGCTGCTCCCGGTCACCGCCTGTATTACCTGTGGATCCTCGCAGGTGAGCAACGCGCCATGCGCGTGTACGTCGATCCCCGCTATCGCTGGGTGAGCGAGCCGGAGAAGTAGGAAGTCCGCGACGCTCGCGTACGAGCATCCCGACACGGCCTGCAAGCACCCGGGATTCGTGCCCGGTGGGACGGGAAGCGGCGAGATCAGCGACGCGATTGGTGCGCAATCGCGGAGTCGCTACTCCCCATCCACGCGCCGGGACTTTGGGGGCTGGTGTCTGCCGGCATCGTGCAGGGTGGCGCCGGATCAGTAAGGCCCCGGGCACGACTGTGACCAAACCGAATGGCGCGGGTCTGCTCGCTACCGTACCCACCAACCCCTCGCAGCCGCTCCGCGCACGACGACGTGAGAGCCGTCAGCGCAGCGCGGCGGCATTGGCGAACACGCCGCCGCATTCAGCGGATTGCTGTTGCTGTAATTGTTACGAGCCCCGGCACACGCTCTGTGAGCATGAGTCCGACCCGCGCGGACGCCGTGACCGAACCACTTAGGAGTTAAACACATGATCGTCCTCGGCATCGTCCTGCTGATCATCGGGCTGGTCGCAGCAGTCCCGGTGCTCGTCACCATCGGCGTCATCCTGGTCGTCATCGGTCTCGTGCTCGAGCTGCTGGGCGCCTCGGGTCGCGCCGTTGGTGGCCGCCGCCACTACTACTGAGGGTTCAGCGCAACCTTCGGAACTGACGCGCGGCATGACAACGACGTGTGATGCTGAGGATCCATTGCGATCCTCTCCCCGTGTCAGCTAGCCCCCCTCCTTTGATGCCGGACCTCGGCGGTGGGTGTGACCGCCGCCGGGGCGAGGCATCAGTCCACGCGCGACCGACCACCGACGCGACGAGCCGTTCCGTCGTGCGTCGGACCTCCCGCTTTCGGTTTCAGGAGGGCGTCATCGGTCCCGGCCGCGGCCCGGTCACCGGTGATCCGATTTCTCGTGTCTTCCTCGCCGATCGGGCGCGCCGCGGCTTTGCGCGGACGACCCGGGAGGCGGCGTCCCCGCTGGAAGGCTTCCAGGTCCTCGAGGTAGACACCCCAGACCGGTCCGACCTTGATCCCGAAGAGCCGCCGGCTTGCGAGCAGGCGGCGCACATAGGCGGGCGAGGCATGCATCACATGAGCGGCCTCGACAACGGAAAGCGGGCGCGGTCCTGTGATGGCTTCACTATACTAGCACGGCGGCGCAACAATTTATTACGCGACCTGTTATGTTGGGAAGGTTCTAGGACTGAGGCGAGAGTTCTCAAGGCGTAGGGTCCGGGCAGCCCACCGGGGTTGCCGTCCGGCTCCTCGTAGCCCTTCTCTCGGCCCTCCGTATCCGCACTCATCCCATCAGGAGGAAGAGGTATGACAGACGTGCACGAGAACGCGGCGCGCTTTATCAAGGCGTTCAACGCTCACGACGAGGACACGATGCGCGTGCTCACGCATCCCAACGCCCAATTCGCCGCACCCGGCAACGTTCATCTCCGCGGAGTCGAGGCGACCGGGTACGCGATCAAATGGCTCAAGGCATACCCGGACGGGAGGCTGACGGTCAAGAACGAGCTCATCAGCGGCGCGTGGGTTGTAGAAGAGCTGATCTTCGAAGGAACGCACCAAGGACCGTTGGACAGCCCCGTGGGCGTCATCGCTCCGACCGGCAAGAGGGTTGCGATCAAGGCCGTCCTGATCTCGCGATACGAGACTGGGCTTGCGCTGGAAACACGGATCATGTTCGACCAGGTCGAGGTGCTCACCCAGCTGGGCGCGATGCCGATGCTGGCGACAGCGGCGGTCTAGCAACGGCTTTGGAATCGCCGGCCGCCTCGGCCGTGGCGAGCCAATGAGCGAGATGAGCAAGCAAACGCATTCCGCGCAGCAGCGACTGTTCGAGCAGCAAGTGGCTCAATACGTCAACGAGTCGGAGTTGCCGTTCAGCAGGCCGTCCACGCCGCCGCCGCCGGGGGTCGACGATGCCCCAATCGAAGGAGACTCTCGAGGTCGCTCGCTCAGACTGGAGTGTCGACCACGACCCCCATTGTGACGTGCGCTCTCGCACCAACGGCGATGCAGGAAGTCGCCGTCGGGCCGGCACCCTCGAACAGCTCTTCCGTGCCGTTGACTCGCACGGCCGCGCCGGGGACTCCCCCGGTGATCGTGGTCAGCATGCCGCGTGCAGGACTGTTCATGAAGCCGCTGCCCAGACAATTTCGGCCGGGGACGCAAACGATGTGCGACAAGAAGAGCGCGGTATACGAATGCGGATCGCTGGATGGTCTCGTGGGCCGCGATCCTGGGCCACAATGGCTGGGATGAAACGCCTCGTCGTCGTCCTGCTGTTCCTGGGAGGCGCGCTTGGCGCATGCGCCTCCACGTCCACCACGAGCCCCAGCGCCAGTCCGACTCTCACGCCGGTTCCAACGCCGACAGCCACACCTACAGCAACCCCCACACCGGCGCCGACGCCCACGCCGGCGCCGGCCCCCGTCCTCACCACTACATGCGATGTGGTCGGAACCGCTCAGGGAACCGCTCAGGGCGGCAGCGTCTCGTGGAAGGACACCGGCGCAACCTGGCAGCTGCTCATCTCCCCGGGTGGCATCGTCGTGAATCCCACGAACACGAGCGGCGAGTACGGCCCCCTCACTGCGGGCACGTACACGTATGAGTTCAAGGACGCGGGCGGGAACCCGGTCGCGCACGGTCAATTTCACATCGCGGCGTGCACCACGTGAGCCGCGCAGCGCCTTCGTCGCAGAACCGTTGGGCCGCCTGACCTGAGCCGAGCTCGCGTGAGCTCGCCCGCGGCGGGACCTTTGCCGCGGAAAGCGATGCCCTCCGGCCCTGTTCACCGACGACGACGCAGCGAAGACTCTGGTGAGGAGGCATGGAAGCGAAGATGATGCGCGCCCGACTGGTCGCTGCTCTGGCGCTGCTCACCCTCGGTATGGCCGCATGTAGCGGCGCCACCTCCCCCGGTACGTCCACGAATTCGCCGTCGATCGGCGTCGCGGGTGGCCATCTCGGAACGCCCGCTGTGGTCGTCGCAGCGACCGATCAGAACACGTTCAACCCGGCGACGGAAAGAGTGACGGTCGGCGAGATCGTGGCGTGGAAGAACGACGGATCAGTGGCGCACAACATTATCTTCGCTGACGATGCCTCGATCGGAGATCCGGTGATCGAGGCCGGCGGCGGTGTCTGGCAGGTGAAGTTCACCGTGCCGGGTACATACCAGTACTCGTGCACCATTCACACCGGAATGGTCGGCACGATCGTCGTCACCTCGGGCTAGCCGCCGCGACGGGTCTCGGGGCCCAACTGACACCGACCGGCGGGGACACCCAGGTTCTATGCTGCGACGTCGTGGCCCAGCAGCGCGACCTCGACGTCGTCGTGTTCGGTGCCACAGGCTTCGTCGGCCGGCTCGTCGCCGGCTACCTCGCCCGCCATGCGCCTGACGGCGTGCGCATCGGGCTCGCCGGCAGGTCGCAGGAGCGGCTGACGTCGATCCGCTCGGAGCTCGGCCCGCGCGCCGCCTCGTGGCCGCTGATCGTGGCCGACTCAGACAACCGTCAGTCGCTCGAGGCGCTTGCCGCCTGCACGCGCGTGGTGGCGACGACGGTCGGCCCGTACCGCACACACGGGTTGCCGCTCGTAGTCGCATGCACCCAGGCGGGCACACACTACGCCGACCTCGCCGGCGAGGTCGCCTTCATGCGCGACTCCATCGACACGTGTCACGACGCGGCGGCGCAGAACGGAGTGCGCATCGTGCACGCGTGCGGGTTCGACTCCATCCCGTCCGACCTGGGCGTCCTGTTGCTGCATCAGGCTGCAGAGAGTGACGGCGCAGGCGACCTCGAGGAGACCACCCTTGTCGTCAAGTCCCTCAAGGGAACTTTGAGCGGCGGGACCATCGACTCCATGAAGGTGCAGCTCCAGGAGGCCCGCGCCGAGCCTCGCGTTCGACGGCTCGTCGCCGACCCATATGCGTTGAGCCCGG
>OBLU010003438.1_pt1 | contig 14339 bp, 13 predicted proteins | sample 1518681 | NCBI WGS metagenome assembly OBLU01 (sample SAMEA3539304, study PRJEB22396) | soil metagenome | biome: tundra; feature: field; material: soil | place: USA | collected 2010-05 | depth 0.15 m
GCGCCTGAAGCACAATGGCCGGCGTGGCTAAATACTCGCTCGAAATAAAGCCCGCGGCCGGGAAGGAACTGGACGCGCTGGACAATGCGCTGTTCGCCCGGATCGACCGCAAGATTCGCGCGCTCGCCGAAAACCCCCGCCCGCCGGGATCGAAGAAGCTCAGAGGGTACAGAGACCAATGGCGCATCCGCGTGGGTGACTGGCGTGTCGTGTACATCGTTGACGATGCCGCTAAGCGCGTGAGCGTTACCCGCGTCGCTCACCGCAGAGAGGTTTACGACTAGGAACACAGAGCGCGGAATTGAGGCACTGTACGCCGAATACCAGGAGCGGGGCGGCAAGGTGCATCCCAACGGTGCCTTGCAGACCAAGCCTTGGACCAAGGAATTCGGGGCGATTGACCCTAACGGGGTGTGCGTGACGTTTCCGGAGTGAAAAAAATGACCTTGAACATCATTCCTGCAGCGACTCGCATTCGTTGCGCAAAAATGGTTGCGGCTGCGGCCGCTATTTACGCAGCGCTGTGGCTACTGGGTTTTCAGAAGCTTTTCCTCAACGATGTCGAAGGATTAGCTGCCCTTCTTCAGATCATCGGAACCCTCTACAGCGTTGTGTACGCATTCGCGACTTACGTTATTTGGGGACAGTTTACCTCTGTAGAAAGCGAGATTCGAAAAGAATCGGGAGCCCTGAAGGATTTGCTTCTTTTCAGCAATCGGCTGAAGGAGGCAGTCCGCGAGCCAATAGTGCGAGCCGTAAAGGCCTATGCCCGGGCGGTTGTAGAAACCGAATGGAGCGCGCTCTCAAACAATGAGAAGACGGAGAAGACCGACCGGCTATTCTATGAGGTTATTTCCAGCGTAACCACCGTGAAACCTGAAGACGACAACGAACGCATAGTGTACGAACGACTTCTCGATATTGCCAACCAGGCAAGTGCGCATCGGGACGAGAGATTATCCCTCAGCGCGAAAAGAATGCCGCAAACGCTTTTCCTGTTCGTGACGCTGACCGCATCGACGATTCTGTTCTTGCTTTTCTTTTATCCGTTCCGAAACGCAGCGCTGGGAGCAGTCTCGGTTGCAATCACAACCATGCTGCTGTTCTTCGCGCACTTTGTCCTGACCGATCTGGACAACCCTTTCGAGGGGACATGGAACGTCGGCTCGGAGCCGTTCGGCGAACTGATAACGAAGTTCCGATAATATTTAGTTGATGTGCGGGGATGAAGAGGACACGCTGGAAGTGTATAAGCAAGGAAGTGTTGCCGGCGTTTGGGAAGTAGAGCGCAGATCGCCCTTACTCGCCCGCTGATTGCGATTCGGCTATCGCTTTCGAGACGGCGCGCTCTATGCAGGCGGCGGCGTAAGTCGCAAAGTCATCGCTAGAGCTTTCGGAAAAAGTCTTGAGAGCGAGCATGAGCGCCAAATTGCCCTTTTCAATTAAATCCAGCATTTGGATGCCAGTAGAAGGATGTCGTTCCGCGATGGACACGACCAAGGAAAGCCTCGCTTCAATGAGGCGTCTGGCCGCAGATTCCGCCTCTGCATCCTGACTCCGCACATGTTGCAATAGATTGCTCTCTTCGTCTTTCGTCAACGGCTGCACAGTGCCGAGTTCGCTCAGATAAGCCTTTAGGGGATCATCGTCGTCCAAACTGGTCATTTTCACCGGGACAGTGTACATGCGCAGTTGCCGATTGTCGCTCCAGTCGTAGAAGGGCTCCGTGTAATCAAGCATAAGCGAAGTTATCCATGGTTCCCCTGAGACTTCATAAATACGTAATACGCCAAAAACGAAACCGCAAATCCCACAAACCACGAATAGCTATATAAGACACGCACCGAGGGAACGACTAATCCCACCAGCGCCGTGCCCGCTCCCAAAGCCAGCGCGAGGACTGCTAGCCAGTTGAAGCCGCGCGAATATTCGTAGGCGCCCCGCGGCGCTCCCTCAGCGCCTGAAGACGCGTTAGTTGTGTCGCTAGCGGCACGGCTAAAGCCGTGCCCTTTCAAAACGGCGTCGGGGGCAACGGCTTTCGGCACGCCTGAAGGCGTGCCCCGATACGAACCGTCAGCTTGTCCACGGTGTGCTTGCTTTCGCTTGCTGGGGTACAGGTATAGGTCGTCCACTAACAGCACTCGCCTGCGGATCACGAAGTAGTCGCAGATCATGATGCCGGCCACCGGGCCGAGGAAGGCGGCGTAGCCGCCGAGCCATCCGAAGATGAAGGTGCTGTAACTGGAGAGCAGTTTCCACGGCATCAGCGCGATGCCCATGAAGCAGGTGATGATGCCACCGGTGCGGAAGCTGATTTTTCGCGGCCACAAGTTGGAAAAATCGTTGGCTGGCGAAACTACGTTGGCGCCGATATTCACGTTCAGCGTCGCCAGCAGAATCGCCAGCAGCGAAATCACCACGGCCACGGGCGAATGAAAGCGGCTCAGCAGTTGCACAGGATTCCAGATCGCGGTGCCGTAAACCACCACCGTTGCCGACGTTACCAGGATTCCGATCAGCGAATAGAGCGTCATCGTTGTTGGTAGGGCGAGCGCTTGTCCGATTACCTGTTGGCGCTGGCTTTTCGCAAACCGCGTGAAGTCGGGGATGTTCAGTGACACCGTGGCCCAGAAACTAACGGTTCCATTCAGCGCGGGAATGAGGAATTTCAGAAAATCGGGGAAGCTTACGAAGCGCGATGGGGCCGAGAGCATGGGGCCAAATCCACCAGCCGACTTGTAGGCCCATGCCAGGAGCAGCAGGCCCACTGCGAGAAGAATCGGCGCGCTGATTCCTTGCAGAAATCTTATGTACTCGATGCCTCTCAGAATGACGAGAAGATTGATGAGCCAGAATGCCATGAAGCAGATCGCCGTGCTGTGCGCGACTTGTCCCCAAGCGGGGGCTAGCGTCGTAATCAGGGTGTTGATGGCTTCGCCGCCGATCCAGGTTTGGATGCCGAACCATCCGCAGGCTACGAGGGCTCGCAAGACAGCTGCAAAATTTGCACCCAGCACTCCGAACGAAGCGCGGGCGAGCACGGGGAAGGGAATTCCGTAGCGCGCTCCCGGATGGGAGTTCAACAGCATCGGGATTAGGACAATCGTGTTGCCGATGAATACCGTGGCCACGGCCTGTTTCCAGTTCATGCCTCCCTGGATGAGGCTGGCGGCCAGCATGTAGGTCAGAATATTGACCGACATCGATACCCAAAGCGCGGCAAAGCTGTAGGTTCCCCAGGTGCGACGCTCGGGGGTCGCGGGCGCCAGGTCGGCGTTGTAGAGCGGGCTGGATTCGATTCGTGAAGAGGCGGCCATGTAGCAGTTGTCAGCTTTCAACTATCAGTAACACCATTGTCATCCTGAGCGAAGCGAAGGACCCCTACCCGCGGCAAGCATTTTCAGGCGCGTAGGGGTCCTTCGCTTCGCTCAGGATGACAAAGTAATAAGATGACGTTGCCAAATTTCTTGCATTTGCTCAGTCCGCACCCGCCGTCTTTCCCGTTTGCGTGGTCAGCGCGCCGTAGGTTTCCGGACGCCGGTCGCGATAAAACTGCCAGACCCGCCTTACTTCCTCGATCATGTCGAGATCGAGATCGGCGACCAGCACTTCGTCTTTATCGCGACTGGCCTGGGCAACAATCTTTCCCCGCGGATTGCAGAAGTAACTCTTGCCGTAAAACTCGCCGATATTCCACGGCTTCTCCCGGCCCACGCGGTTGATCGCACCCACGAAGTAGCCGTTGGCCGCGGCGTGTGCGGGTTGCTCGAGTTCCCACAAATATTCCGAGAGCCCCGCAACCGTGGCGGAAGGATTAAAAACAATTTCCGCGCCGTTCAGTCCGAGCACGCGCGCGCCTTCGGGAAAATGACGGTCATAGCAGATATACACGCCGACGCGAGCATATTTCGTTTCAAAGACGGGATAACCCATATCTCCCGGCGTGAAATAAAATTTCTCCCAAAATCCGGGATGCACGTGCGGAATGTGGTGCTTGCGATATTTCCCCAGATACTTGCCGTCGGCGTCGATGACTGCCGCGGTGTTGAAGTACAGGCCCGGCATCTGCTCCTCATACACGGGAACGACAATCACCATGTTGTGTTTGGCCGCGATCTTCTGCATTAATTTTGTGGTTGGTCCATCGGGAACTCGCTCGGTGAGGTCGTACCAGCGAATGTCCTGCTCGGCGCAAAAATAAGGGCCGTAAAAAAGTTCCTGGAGGCAGAGCACTTTCACTTTCTTCTTGGCTGCCTGCTCGATCAGCTTGAGGTGCTTGTCGATCATCGCTTTTTTGACTTGCGGCAGCGATCGGCTATTGAGCGCGTTGCTTGCTTGAATCAGACCACAGCGCACGTTTCGGGACATGGGAAACCTCCGGGAGACGCCAATATACCAGACACTTCCCGGTAGAGACGCGGCAAGCCCCGTCTCTGCAGGCTCAGCGCAGCGCTGAAAAGAGGGCTTCTTTCCAGCGCCGGTTGTCGATGGTCCAGCAGATTCTGGCTTTGCATTTCTTCGCCAGCGCAGAGGCCCACACGGCGCGATTCCGGTCATCGTCGGCCACGTTCAAGCGGTCGACTACGGTCATGCCTCTGGTCAACTCACTCTGGGTCTCGACGTCGAGCCAGTGATCGCTCCAATCCGTTCCAACGCCGGGATCAAGCGCGATGGACATGGCGACGGGATCGGGCAGACAAATACCATCTTCACCGGTTTGCACTTTGTAGGCATGGCGCGCGTGGCTATTGCAGTCGATGGCAAACCTCGCCAGCGGGTTCTCGAATGCGAGAATGCGGGCGACGTCGTCCTCGCCCACCACGGCTTCTCCACGGCAAAGATGCCATCCCACCAGTTCGATCGGCAGCCCGCTGTTCATGACCATGCGAGCGGCCTCGGGATCGACCCAGATGTTGTATTCGGCGGCCGGCGTCACATTACCTTCACAGCAAGGAGCGCCGCCCATGATCACGCATCTTCCAACCTTCGCGGCGATGTCGGGCTTCTTCGCCAGCGCCAGGGCAATATTGGTGAGCGGAGCCAGGGTGACCAGCACCATTCCGGGATGGGCTTCGATGGCTTCGATGATGGCGTCGGCAGCGTGGCCTCTGGCGGCGCGTTTGCGGGGAGCGGGATAATTGTGGTCTCCCAATCCGTCGCGCCCATGAAACCAGGTGGCGTTCTGATAGGGGCGCAGGAGTGGCTTCTCAGCGCCGCTGTAGACGGGCACGTCCGCGGCGCAGAGTTCGACCGTGTAAAGAGCATTGCGCGTGGACTGCGTCACGGGGACGTTGCCAGCGACGGTGGTGATCGCGACCACGCGCACGTCCGGAGCGCGCAGGGCCATGATGAGCGCAACCGCATCGTCGGAGGCGGTATCCGTGTCGATCAGGAAGTCGCGGGGCACACGGCTAGGATAGCAAATGCGGACTTCCCGACGGGCAGTCGCATGCACAGTACGAAAAGCGAGCTTCGCTCGCGGGACAGCCGAGGGCGGCTGTCCCTACGCGATCCGGCTAGTGCGTGAACGAGAAATTCAGACCCGTCGCCAGCTGCAGGTCGTTCTTTTTCGTTCCGAGCGGCGAGTTGCTGACATAAATGTCCGCGAACGAGTTTTGCCAGCCCAGCCACTTGTTGAGCTTGGTGACCGTTCCTAAATTGAAGGTGCCGCGGTATTGTCCGGTTTGAGAGAGGTCGGGGTAGAAGAAGAAGTTCTGCGTGATGACGGTACTCTTTCCCACTTTATGCATGAAGGCATCGCCGAGGGTTGCGCCCGCCAGGCTACGCGTCACAGCCGCGACCGGCGTGCCCGGCGGAACCGGTGGAAGAATGAAAGCCGAGTAGGTCTCGTGCGTGTAGTTGACTCCGGCCAGTAAATCCAGAGTCGTCGAATCAGCTTTGATCGCGTGCCAGCCCAGACCGCCTCCGCCCGTGGACCGCAGGTCCAGGTGCTGTAGCTCGTCATGATAGAAATCGCCGTTCACAAATCCAAAGATGCGCGGGGCGAAGTCGTGGTCGTAGCGTGCTCCGCCGCCGATGGTGTTCGCGGTGGTGTGGGGAGACGCCGTCGGCAGGTCGTTGGTGGCGTATACCGAGTTGGTATAGAGAGTCAGTTTGTCATGGAGTCCTTTCCGCGTGCCGTTGAACGCAATGTTGAGATTCTTGGTCGCGCTGTTGCCGCGGGTCACCGCAAGTCCGAGATTCAAGCCACCGTTCCAGCCTTCCAGAAGCCCGGGATGCAGGCTTTTCTGGTAAGCCTGCTCCTCGGCGGGGCTGCGTAGCATCGTGACGGAGGACTTCGGCGCCTCGACGGGTCCGGCGGTCTTGGTAGCGACAATTACATTGTCGCCGCTGGTGGTCAAGGGACCCACCACCGTTTTTCCGCCCAGGCTTACGTTCAAGTCGCCTGCGGATGTTATGCTCTGGATCGCATCGAACTTCACGGTGACATCGCCGGCATAGTCTGTTTTGATCACAAGTGCTTTGCCGTCGGACTTGCTGATCGAACCGGTCAGACGGTCCCCATTCTTAAGGACGATCTGATCGGCGAGCGCGGGAATTGTCATCCACAGAAGAAGACCTACCACAAATTTATTACGCACAAAAGCCTCCTGGGTGATTGGAACAAAAAGATGGGATTTCTCTTCAAAGACTTGGGGACGCAACGGCAGCCACGGCAGGAAGTGAGTCACGGAACTTCCCCGCTGCGAAAATCTATTTCGTCTGCGAAATGGAATTATATCAACTAGAAGAAGCGCGGCGAGGCTTGCCGATCAGACTTTGTTTTCAGGCTTGATTTCGGACTTGTTTTCAGGCTTGATTTCGGCTTTGGCGTCCGTCTTCGTGTCGTTGTGGCTATCCTTCATACCCTCTTTCAGCGCGCGAATCCCTTCGCCCAAGCCCTTGCCCAACTCCGGTAGCTTTCTGGGACCAAACACCAGCAGCGCGATGAAGAAGATCACCAACAGGTGCATGGGTTGAAATAAACCTTCGAACATAAAGCCCCCGTACCGGAGATTCCAACTACTAACATCCGCGAAATAATCCACTAGTAGTGTACTCCAACTAATCCCTTGAGTCCCACCGATTCTTGCCCGGTAGCCGCCTGCATCGCCCGCTCGGCCATGTCCTAGGAAATTACTTCCGTGACCTATCGGCGGCGGCGCCGCCGGACTATTTTGGCCACAGGGCGACTCTCGCTCGTCAAAAGCGCCCAAAACCGCCGGAGGGCTTCGTGAAACGCTGTTTCCTGGGATGGCTTTTTCTTGTAATGGCGGCAGGTGCTTTGCAGGCTGAACAAGCTCCGAACACCTCCGGTTTCGACGCCATTTTTATGTGGCTGACGGGAGGGATTTCGAGCGCGCGGATCCAGCGTCTGGTCCAAACATCCGATGAAAGCCGAACGCTTTCATGCCTTGCAACATCTCAATGCATCCCGCAATGTACGCGCGCATTGCAAAAGGCGGGGGCTGACGCGAGCTTGATTCAAAGCCTCATGCATTCGAGCCCGGAGCGAAGTGACCGGAATTCGGAACAAAGTTCGGGAAAAAGCTTGGCCCGAAAAACAGCGGCCCATGCTTCCCGCGCCTGTTCCAGCACGCCGGCGCAGATTGCGGCGCTGGTTCACGACAAAAACTTCAACGCCGCCGAAGACCAGATCCGCGCCCTGCTCCGTGACGATGTTGACCAATCCTCGACGAATAGCGCGTTAATGCATTTTGTTCTCGGAGCCGTCCTCCGCCGGCAAGACCGTTTCGACGAAGCGCTCGACGAATTCGCCGAATCTTCCCGCCTGATGCCCGGTTTCCCCGAGACGCACAGCCAGCTTTCCTACCTGTTTTATCGGACCGACGATGCCGAAGATGCCCTCGCCGAGGCGCGCACTGCCCTGAGCATGGATCCCGCGAATGCCGAGGCATACCGCTACCTCGGGCTGGCGCTTTACGCCGCCGGCCACTACGATGCCGCTCTGCACGCCTTCGACAACGCGCTCGAGCGCGAGCCCGCCAACTCTCTCGCTGATGCCGATGTCTACTTCGACATTGGAATCACGCACCGCGATCAAGGAGATCTGCGCCGCGCCGCCATCGCCTATCGTCACGCGCTTAGCCTGCGACCCGATTTCTGGGAGGCGCACAGCAACCTGGGCGTCGTCCTGCACGATCAAGGCAAGCTGGACGAGGCGATCGCGGAGTATCGCTCGGCCAAGCGTCTGAATCCGAACGAAGCCAGCGTTCGCAACAACCTGGGAAACACGCTTTGCGACAGGGAAGAGTTCGATAGCGCGATCACGGAATTCAAGGATCTTTATCGGCAGAGTCCGGAATGGGAGGGCGGTCACAACTGTCTGGCTCGCGCCTACATGTCCAAGCGCGACTACCCATCCGCCATTCGGGAGTTACAGGCGGCCATTGCCATCAATCCCGCCGGTGCGGCGGAACACCGCGTTCTGGGGCAGGCGCTGCTGCTGTCGGGAAAGGATGAGGAAGCCCTGGTGGTGCTGCGCGAGGCAGTTCTGCTCAATCCCGAATCCGCATTGGGCCACCACTATCTTGGAACTGCGCTGGTCAATACTCAACAACTGCCCGAAGCGGAAAAAGAATTTCGCGAGGCGTTGCGGCTCGAACCGAATGCGCAAAATCACTATTCGCTCGCCGCGTGTCTGATGGCCCTGAACCGCTACGAAGAAGCTCTCGGAGAACTGGAAATCGCTTCCCGCATGGATCCCAAAGAGAACCTCTATCGGGCCCGCATGCAGGAGGTCGTCCGGCTCATCACCAGTTCCAGGTAGGCGCGGCTCGTGAGTGGTTCTGTTTGAAGAACGTCCCTCAGCGGTTAAACAGTTTGCTGAAAAACTCGAGATTCAACAGCCCCTAAAGGGGCAGTTGATTTCGAAAGACTTGCGGTATCGCTAAAGCGATACCCTGATACGAACCGAGTTTTTCAGCAAACTGCAAAGCCCGCGCCCTTTCAAAACAGGTTCAAACTGAGCCACTAGCTGCGGCTTCGCCCACAAGGGCAAGCCTTCGAACGTTACCTTGAGCTATGCACCGACGTACATCGCCGCCGGCGAAGAATAAACCTAGAATTATGGGAGTCAAATGCGGTGTTCGCGCCGCCGGGGCCATCCATGGAAACCAGCGCTACCAAGCAAGCTCTCGATAAATCCGTCAACCCTGTCGCCCACTCCACCCCAGAACAGCATACGCCGAAGGGGGCGCCGCCCAGGGTCACCTCTGCTTCCGAAAAGAAACCTGTCGGTTACGGACTGCCCTGTTCGCGCTGCCATGCGTACTATCCGTCTGACATGCACGCCTGTCCTATCTGCAAGTCCACGGAACGCGTCTCGCCGACCCCACCGGTCGTGCATCCTACGGCTTCGGCCGCGCCGCAACCCGCAACCGGCCCGAAAATCGACGAGACACGAGAACGATTGTTGAAAGAGCTCAAGTCCAGAGCGTTCGCTTCTCACACTCAGATCAATGCCGCAGCCGCCTTCCATTGCGTCCTCAAACATCAGCATACCGGGGCAACCGAGCCGGCCGCAGTCTGCCATACCTGCTACAGCGATGTGCGCCAGAAGGCCGATCTCATGGAGGCCGCTCTCCACATAGACGCGAAAGAGGCGGCCAAGATCGTTTATGACGCGGTTTGGTCCGACACATCCGATCCCAACGCTACCTACCTGAATGCGGCCAAGGCATTACTTTTGGAGTTGCGCAAACGCGCCGGTGTGACGGCCCTGCACGGCGCCCATCAACCGTTGGCGCACTAAGCACCCATCGCAATTGTGTGGAAGCGGGGACACGGCCCCTTTCGGACGGGGCAAAGCCCCGTCACCACACAGGCAACGCATTTGCAACTTTCGTGTCTTTGCTACATCTTATTTCTGGAGACACGACATGACTGAAAAAATCAGCGACAAGATCAACAAGACCGATGCCGAGTGGCGGCAGCAGCTTACTCCTGAGCAATATCAGGTGGCTCGTGGGTGCGGCACCGAGCGCGCCTTTACCGGCCAGTACTGGAACAAACACGACGACGGGACTTACCACTGCGTCTGTTGTGGCGCTCTGCTTTTTGGTTCGGAAACAAAATTTGATTCGGGCACTGGATGGCCTAGTTTCTTCGCCGCCGCCGACCGCCAGAACATCGCCGAACACACCGACAGCAGTTATGGCATGGCGCGCACCGAAGCGCGTTGCGCCCGTTGCGATGCGCATTTGGGCCATGTATTTCCCGATGGTCCTGGACCCACCGGCTTACGCTATTGCATGAACTCGGCATCCCTGGACTTCAAACCCAAGAAGTAAGAGCCGCAAAAAAAAACGATGGAGCGCCTTTCGCTCCATCGTTTTTGTGTTTGGTGCGTCGAACGTTCTTGAGTTAGTCGTTGCTCGCGGTGGCGGCCGTTGCTTTGGGTGCTTCCTGCTTGTGCTGGGCATGCTCCGGCGCTTTCTGATCTTTCTTTTCCTTTTCGGGGTCGCGCACTTCGATTCCGCCCTTGAGGACTGCGCCCTCTTCGACACTGATGCGATGTGTGATCACGTCGCCCGAGAGCTGGCTTTCGCTCCGGAGGTCCAGCCGGTCCGCACATTCAACGTTGCCTTGCACCTTGCCCATAATGACGACTTCTTTGGCCTTGATATTCGCCACGACGTTTCCGTTGTGGCCGATGGTGACGCGATGGCCTGGGACCGTAATGGTGCCTTCAATGCGTCCATCGATGAAAAGGGATTCCCCGCCCGTCACTTCGCCCTTGATCACGAGCGATCGTCCGATGTGGGCCTGATCCATCGGTGAGGTGGCCGGCTTGACTGGGGTGTAGCCGTTGGTGGGCACCGCGTTAGGAGAATACTTCTGTTCCGCAGACTGCAACATGAATCACCTCACATGAGTTCCGCAAACGCAGCGAGGGTGGCCCGGCGGTCGCGGTTGATAGGCTTTTCCAGCAGGATGAGAATGTCACGAAAGGCTCGGGTACGACAGATTACTGAAGTTTATGTACGTTCCTTCATTCTGCCATGCCCATTCAGGAGGGAATCTCCCACCCTTCGTCCTTCATTTTTCGATTCGTCCAATGTTGCAGTTGCTCGAACAGCGCGGGTTCGACCACCACAAATCGGAGGCCAGCTCTTCCTCCGGCTTCGGTCCAGACTAACCGGCCTTTTGCCTGGATCACGATTTCAGTTTCCGGCAGAAGGAAGCTCACGTCGACCAGTCCGGCAAAGCCGGTCGGATCGCTGACCGCGTCCAGCCCCATGCCCCCGGTGCTCAGGTTGACTGCGTGCACCTGCAACTCCTTGCCGCTCGCATTTTTCAGGGTGACGGAAAGATTGATTTTCGCACGGAAGAATTTCTGTTGCTCCTGACTGATGACGCCGAGCGCTGCCGATCCATCGCTCGAAGGCCCGGCAATTTCATACTCCCGCAATTTACGGCTGAGCGTGCGGCGTGAAATTCCGAGCTGCTCGGCGGCTTGACCGCGATGCCCCCCGGTTCGTTCGAGCGCCCGGATGATCATCTGCTCTTCCATGTTTTCGAGGTTGCCCATGGGCACCGCGCCACCGCCCCGAATTTGGACTGCAGGTTCGCCATTCAACTCGGCCCGCACATCCGCCGCGGTGATCTGCCGCTTTTCGGCCATCGCCAGTTTTGCGACCAGGTTCCGAAGTTCGCGGATATTTCCCGGCCAGGAATAGGCCTGCAAGGCAACGAGGGCGTCCCCGGCGAAAGCCTTATCCGCTGCTTTGAGTGACAGAAAGTGCCGTGCCAGCGCGACAATATCTTCAGGACGTTCGCGCAATGGCGGTACGCGCAACAGGAACTGGCCCAGGCGGTGGAAAAGATCTTTGCGGAAACGTCCCTCTTTTACCGCCAGCTCAAGATCCTGATTGGTGGCGGCAACCACGCGAACGTCCACCGTGATTTTCCGGTTTCCACCCAGCCGGTAGTACGGTGCGCCGTCCAGAACGCGCAGCAATTTCACCTGGATTTGCGGTTGCAGTTCGCCAATTTCATCGAGAAAAATCGTGCTCTTGTCGGCCATCTCAAACAAGCCTGGCTTCGAAGAGTCGGCGCCACTGAAGGCGCCCTTCTCGTAGCCGAACAGTTCGCTCTCCACCAGATGTTCGGGCAGAGCGGCGCAGTTGATGTCGATCAGCGCATTCTTGGTCCGATAAGACGAGTCGTGGATCGTGCGCGCTACCAACTCCTTGCCGGTTCCCGTTTCGCCGGTGATGAGCACGGTCTCGGTGTGGCCAGCCACGCGATCCACCATCCCCATGAACTTGTGCATCAATGGGCTGGCAATCAGAAATTGTGTGCCGTCGATCTCACGTCGCGCCAGCGAGAAGGCTTCGTCTGCCGCTGCACCTTCCGCCGGCGAAAGCTCACTCTCCACAAGCTTTTTTCCAGCGAACTCGCCGGTGGTTTCGATGGAGAAACCCATAATGCCGGCGGGGGCTGCATTCGTATCGCGTAGGAGCGTCAGACACAGGTGGACATTGACGTCACTGCCGGCTTTGGTACGGCAGCGGAATTCGCCATCGAAGCGTCCGTTCTCGAGGACCGAGGCAATCGCCTGGCTCGCGAGGAACTTCTCTGGTCGAATGCCATAAGAGTCGGCGATGTTTCGTCCGAGCCAGCCCCTGTGCGCGAAGCCATATCGGTCTGCGCCCCGGTTACAACTGGTGATGATTCCCTGAAGATCAGTGGTGAAGACCGCATCCTGCAACTGGTCAAGGATGGCAGGGTGCCGAATGCCAGGCTGAGGGTTGGCCTCGCGCGCCGGAGTTGAGGCATGGTGCTCCCGGCTCCCAGCGGCGGTTTTCGGCGTGCTCTCCGTTGGCGGAGTCTTCGATGAAATGGGCATTTCTGTGCCGGTTGCTAAAGGGGGCGTCGCCTGCGCTGCCGCCCTTGCACTTCACAAACCTCAGGTCTCGACCTCAGGCAATTGCAAAGACACATTCTTCCTCATGATGCTGCCACATACGCGGTTACATATTGCCATTGTTCAGCACCAACGCTCACACCAAGGTAACTACCTCATAGCGCCCACTTTCAGAGCGGTCTGGGCGCGGTTTTTTGTTCCCGCATTGCTGCGGTTTCTCGCGAATCTGCGGTTACTTCGGTAAGTTCTGATCCTCTAAACTCTGAACTACCATCCGGTACAAGGAGAGAAGCAGAATTTCGGCCGCGTCTGACCTGATTATCGACGGGCCAGAGGGCCGAACCAGCGCGCCCAAACGAGGCACCCTTGGGGAGTGCCGAGAGAGAAGCGCGGGAATCGGTAGGCATACCTGTCGTCGAATGTAACGCGGTTGGACGCGCAGTTACGCATGTAGAAGTCGCGGGCCGGACTATGTCCATTCGGGCAAGACTGTTTATCGGAACAACGGCAGCGCTCGGCGTGTGGGCACTCGTGCATGCCCTATGGCATTGGCAGAGTATCGACCTGACAAGATTTGTTTGCTACTTACTGGTCGCCGCTCTGGCTTCCAGTCTCAAGATTCAGTTGCCCGGCATCACCGGTACCATGTCGGTCAATTTCCTGTTCATTCTGTTGAGCATCCTCGAACTCAATCTTCCCGAGACACTGGTGCTGGGCTGCACGGCGACCCTGACTCAATGTCTTTTTGGAACGCAGCAGAAGCTGGACCCGTTCAAAATCGTCTTCAATGTCTTCAGCATGATGGCGAACGCCATCGTCCTGTCGTACTTCGCCTATCACGATTTACAGCGGGTGCTCGGGGCGGGCTCGCTGCCGCTGCTGGTCGTCACTGCCCTGGTTTTTTTCTTGGCGAACACGATTCCGGTTGCGGTGATCATCTCGGTAACCGAAGGCAAGTCAGCGCATAAGGTTTGGGGGGAATGCCACTTCTGGTCGTTCCCCTTTTACATGGTCGGCGCGGCGGTAGTGTTTGCGGTGGGCTTCGTCGGCAAACAGGTGGGATGGCAGACCTCGCTTCTGGTTCTGCCGCTGATCTACTGGGTCTATCGTTCGTACGACCTCTACCTCGCCAAGCTGGCGTCAGAAAAGATGCAGGTTGAGATCGAAAAACATCACGCCGAAGAAGTCGCCTCGCTGCACTTGCGCACCATCGAGTCGCTTGCCCTGGCCATCGAAGCCAAGGACCACACTTCGCACAAACATCTCCAGCGTGTGCGCGTGTTCGCAGTCGAGGTCGCGAAGGACTTAGGCTTTTCCGGGGAAGAGATTGAAGCGCTGCGCGCCGCCGCGCTGCTGCATGACATCGGCAAACTGGCGATTCCAGAACACATCATCAACAAACCCGGGCGCCTTACCCCGGAAGAATTCGAGAAGATGAAGATCCACA
>OBLU010003442.1_pt1 | contig 14328 bp, 10 predicted proteins | sample 1518681 | NCBI WGS metagenome assembly OBLU01 (sample SAMEA3539304, study PRJEB22396) | soil metagenome | biome: tundra; feature: field; material: soil | place: USA | collected 2010-05 | depth 0.15 m
CGCTGGACACCGGCAGCGCCTCCGGCAGGCTGGTCCTGAACATCATGGTCTCAGTCAGCCAGTGGGAGCGTGAGGCCATCGGCGAGCGGACGCGAGACGCGATGCGGCACAAGAAGGCGAAGCTGGAGTTCGTGGGCAACGCCCCGTATGGTTTCCGGCAAGCCGCCGACAAGCGCCACGTGGAACCGGAACCGGGCGAGCAGGCCATCTTGGAGCGAATTCACCGGCTCAGGAAGACCGGCAAATCACTCAGGAAGATCGCCGACCAGTTGAACCGGCTGAAGATCCGGACCCGCCAGGGTTCGCGGTGGCGGCATGAATATGTGGCGCGCCTGCTGAAAGCAGCGTAATACGAAACTGCCTCGGAGAGGGTCACTCCAGTCGAATCGATGCTTTCTCATCAGGTAGGCCGAAGACTATGCGGCACCGTGAACTGACTGCTCTCCTTCCTCTCCTTCCTAGTCGTCTTGCGAATCGTGGCCTCCGATCGTATAATCAATGCCGGCGCCAATGACGCTCAACACACAATCGGCTCACCAGCTTAATGAAAGGTGGGGGGGAGTGGAGTCGTAATGACGACTTCACGACTGGCCACCAACCGGTCAGCGCATGCCCAGTTTTTTTGCAATGCGGCCGGTTCTTCGGTTGTTCTCCACTAATTCGCATAATTAACGTCGCCAAGGTACCGACGCTATGTTCTTTCGTTACCATGACCTGGTGGGAGTGTGTGATCGGTGGATGTGCAAGTCTGAGTCTCAAACTGTACCGCTATCGAAACCTTGTCTTCTCCGATCGGCTTGACGAATCCAGATCATCGAGGTGAGATTCTCTCGGGGGTGTCCACGCGACAGGTCTTCGCATCGTTTGCCTGGAAATATGAGGCAGCGTACAGTAGATGATGAAATGATGCGCCTAGTGCGCAGCGAGATTCTATGCGGCCTGAATTGTTCACCGAACTTCGTCGACTCCGGAACGAAATCGCGCACGGCGTGATCCGCCTCGATTCTGCCGCACTTCCTCAAAGACTAAGCCGGCTTGGGATTGACATCCCACCCTTAGGACTCGGTGACTTCATGACAACATTGACCCGGGCATTCGCTGGGTCTGGAGGCCAGTATTATGTCCCGCAGGCGCTCCTCGATGTCATGAGCGCCCTCTTGGGCGGGCATTCGGCCGCTGTCGTTTGCGACCCTTGGGCTGGATTTGGTGCTTGTCTTGCGACGGTCATACAAGCTACCGGAGCGCATCTGACGTTTGCCTTCACGCCCAATGAACAGGAGGCCGCCCTGGGCAGGGTCCTGGTAGCAGCAGCCGAGTGGCGCACCGGCGACTCGTTGAAACTGCTGAATTCTCTGGATTCTGAGTTGGACGTAGTTGCGAGCGTCCTTCCTTTCGGGGCGAGAGATAGCCACACGGCATTCGTAACGGCACCATCCGGAGAGAACATTCGACTCCCCAACGATTTAGGCCAGAGCATCCTGGTGACCTCTGCGATGCGGCTGGGTCCGGAAGGTGTGGGAGTTTTCGTTGTCCCATCTTCCTTCTTTTTTTCGTCGCACTCGATTCGCCAGCAGTTCGAGGCCCTCGGGTTGGGTATTGACGCGGCTCTGGCGCTGCCGTCCGGGGCGTTTGCGCCATATACCAACATCTCCACCTACCTTATCCGCATTCGACGGCGGCCGACGGCGCGAATGTTCGTCGCCCAGTTGTCTGCCGACAGCAACACTAATCGCGAGATCATCGCCAATCTGACCCATGCCAGGGAAGGGGGGGCGCTGGATCTGGGGTGGTTTGTGGCCTCCCAGACGTTCGCCGGGATTGATGCCATTCGGCTTGCTGAGCGGTTTGAGACGGTGCGGCGGAGCTTTGGTGGACCAGCCGTACGACTGGGCGATTTCGCAACCGCAATAACTCTGGGACGATCCGGAGACGACTTTCGGTTTCCGAAACTAGAGAATTCGGTCTTCATCCCGCTCATCGGAAGCAGCGACGTCGTAGATTCCGAGGATGATCTTAAGCTGAAGCGCCAGAACTATTGCGAGGTTGGGATTGACCCGGCACGGTCCGATGCCAGGTTTGTCGCCCAGTTCTTGAACTCAGAGTTCGGCAAAGAGATCCGGGAGACTAGCAAATCCGGCGCATACATTCCCAAGCTCAACAAGCAGACGCTCACAGAACTCCGCGTTTTCATTCCGCCGATTCAGCGGCAGAAAATGATGCTTGACGCGGAGGCACGGATAATGGCTGAACAGAATACGCTCCTTGGCCTCCAGAGCGAACTGGCCGGTCTGCGACGTGAGCTATGGTCGAACCCGGGCGCCACCAAAGATGTCAGCGAGCGTGTCGCCGTCTTGGCGAAGCGATTGTCGGGAGGCATAAGGGAGCACGCGAACGAGCGTCTCGACCACTGGTTTGAGACGCTGCCATTCCCACTGGCGTCCATCCTGCGGGCCTGGCAGGCGACACCGAGCCAGGATTTCAAGACCAAACACGAACATTTGCTGCACTTCTTTGAGGCGACGGCGGAGTTCATCAGCGCGATACAACTGAGTGCGTTCGGCTCTAACGAGTCGCTGTTTGCTCCGCACCGGGACAAACTGAAGGAGGTATTGGGCAGCCAACACCTGAGTTTTCGGAAGGCAACGTTCGGGATGTGGAAGCTCGTGGTGGAATACCTGGGGAAGCAAACTCGCCTGATGTTGTCTAGTGGCGGAAAGAAGCCCGAAGATGCGAAGAACGACCGGGCGTTGTGTGGCGAACTGTTTGCAGATCCTTCCCTCATCCTGCCCGCATCCCTCGCCCAATCGGAACTCGCGGGTGTACTGTCCCGGACGAATAAGATGCGAAATGACTGGACAGGACACGGCGGCGTTGTGAGCCAGGAGGAATCCCAGATCCGAAATGAGAAACTCCTCGCGGAGGTCCAGAATCTCCGCGAGATTTTTGCGGAGGCGTGGGGAGGTACTCAACTGGTTCACGCCCTCCACTGTCGTCCCCGCCGCGGCGTATTCGAAAATGAAATCGCGATTTTGACTGGGAGCAATAGCGAGTTCTTGAAGGAGACTCGTTCCATGTCAACTTGGCTTGACGTTGAACAACTTCACCTCGTCAGCAAGGATTCTGGTCGCGCGCTTCGAGTGCTCCCGCTGGTAAGAGTCGGGCCATCCCCGCAGAGCGCGAACAACGCATGCTATTTCTTTAACAGAATGGAGCGCGATGGCGTGAGGTTTGTGTCGTACCACTTCAGCGATACACCCGAACTCACCGCACAGCTTGATGAGGCGACCGAAGCGATCAGAGGTCTCCTTGACATCTAAGAGTTCGACGCATGGCGTCACTGAGTTGTGAGGTTTCGAGCCCGTCTCCGCGATTAACATCAATGATCGTACGACGGTCGGGGCCCGCGAGATCCCGGTCAAGATCGATATATGCCACCGCGCAGCCATTGCCGCTCTTTTTGATAGAAGGTTCACCGCTCCACACCGACGATGTCGTTCAGATGATCGGCGATAGGCGCGTGGTGCGGCAAGGGAAAGAAGGAAGACTGGTCCCGCTGAAGCACCGTTTCAACCGCCTAGCGCAGGAAATAGTTCTCGATACGGACTACGCGCCAGGGAATACAATGGTGATCTTGTGTACGGCATTCTAATCGAGGTACTGGACATACACCAATGGTAGAGCGGAAAACAAAGGCCCGGGAAGTTGCTGAACACAATACGGAAACTGCCGGCATCGAGGGGGAAGAATCGGAACTCGTCCCGGAAGGGCAACTGGTCTGCGCTCTAACAGGGGAGCAACGGACTGCAACTCCGCAAGAAGAAACCCTTCAGTCCTTCATTGAGCAATTGCACCGAGAGTACGGGATTGCCCTGGAAGACATGGGCCGCGACGTCCGAGTTCAATGCCAGACCACAGACCCAAAAACGGGAAAGCTCCGTGGCCGCAGCCGCTCAGCCTCGCTCGTTGTGTACGAGCCGGACATGGCGCACGAGGTCGAGAACATTATCCGGGTTGCCGTGATCGCCACGCTGGGAACCAAGCCGGATGACAAGGCAATCGGACAACTTGAGGAGCTGCTTGCAGGCCTATCAGAAGACCGGGACCAAGTCTTCGGATTGTGGACAAACGGAACCGACCTCGCCTTCCGGATGAGAACATATCATCCACGGACCGGTGAACCCGAATTTACTGAGCTCACTGACTTCCCAGCTCCAGACGAGACCCTTGAAGACTTAGAGAAAGCCGAACGCCGTCCACTTCGCGTCGCGACGGCAGATTCGCTTCTCCGGTGCTTCAAGCGGTGCCACGACTATTTGTACGGGAACCAGTCCATGCGCGGGGACCGAGCGTTCTGGCAATTGCTCTATCTTATCTTCTGCAAAATTCTTGACGAACAGCAAAGTAGCCGTCGGTTTTTTGTTGGGGCGACCGAAGCGAATACCGAAAAAGGAAGAAAGCAGATCTCCCAGCGCATAAACGATCTTTTTGACCAGGTCAAGAAGGTCGAGTATCGTGATGTGTTTGATGGGAGCGAGCGTCTCGAACTGAATGAGCGGGCACTTGCATTCGTCGCGGGCGAACTTAGCAGGTACAGCCTACTGAGCACCGACACCGACGCTAAGGGCTTGGCGTACGAGGCAATTACGTCGAGTACACTCAAGCGCGAACGCGGGCAGTTTTTTACCCCTCGCAACATGATCCGCATGATGGTGGAGATGGCCGACCCTCAACCCGACAAATTGGTTTTGGATCCAGCCTGCGGGAGCGGCGGTTTTCTCGTGGTGGCTCTCGCACATCAACGTCGCAGGCTACTGAAAGACATTGGCGCAAACCCAGACGCGCCGGTGCCAAGTGAATTACGGAGAATTGACAGAGCGCTCAGGAAATATGCGAAATCGTGTCTTTTCGGAGTTGACGTAGACCCCGACCTTCGGAAGGCAGCTCGAATGAACATGGTCATGAACAATGACGGCCATGGAAATATTGTCTGTTTCAACAGTTTAGAATTCGGAGTGGATGTACGGCGAAGCGCGGAGATGAACGCGTTCGAAAAGCTGAAAGTCGGACATGATAAATTCGATTACGTCTTTACAAATCCGCCATTCGGCTCCAAAATCCCCATCTCAGACCCTGCTGTATTGTCTACCTTTGATTTAGGCCACTCCTGGAGTCGTGCGTCCGGGGTGTGGCAACGCGGAGCCTTACTAAAGAAAGTACCCCCGGAAATCCTATTCATTGAAGTGTGTTGCAAATTTTTAAAGCCGGGCACCGGTATCATGGCTATCGTCTTATCTAATGGAATCCTCGGAAACCCTGGAGAGCAGATGGAGGCAGTGCGATGGTGGATGACACACCAAATGGAGCTCATTGCCAGCATCGACTTGCCCGGAGAAGCCTTCCTCCCGCAGGTGTCCGTTCAGGCTAGCTGTGTGCTCCTAAGGCGCAGAAACTCTGACGAGCTCACTTTGAGTGGAGCAGCCGGTCCTCGCCAAAGACCAGTATTTATGGCGATAGCCCAAGATGTTGGACATGGTCGACGTGGCGAGCCACGCTATCGACGCAAGCCAGATGGCACGGAGGATCTCTCCGTAATGGAAATTGCGGAGCGATGGGAAGATGCCAAGGGTATCAAGGAGCGGCTCCGCCGGAAACAGATGCGTGTGCTGGCGGATGATCTACCCTGGATCGCACGCCAATTTGCACGTTTTCGCGCTGGCGAAGCATTTGAGGCCAACTAATGCGCAGTGCATTTGCTGTTGAAGCGCCGCGTGTCACCGCACTCCGGGCGCTTAACTATACTCCTGAGGTCGAGGCTTTCCGTGCCAGAGCCAAGCGGAAGTCGTGCCCGAGGTTTCGCGATCTGGTAGAGACTCTAGGACCCGCTTACGGGTCGGTGTTCACTCGGATCGACTGTCACCCGTCTCATGGTGTCGAATTTTTGCCTCTGAACCTGCGGGGCGTGTCATTCGCCGGGATTCGATGCCTAATCCAAAGGACCACAAGATTGAGCGTTGGCAGGTTCTCATAGCAGGTGCCGGGACATTGGGGGAGAATGAGCTATATGGCCGCTCACTAATCGCAGACAGAAGACTCAGTGGACACTATGTCGGACCCGACGCGATGGTAATGACCTTCAAGTCCCCGGCATCTCCAGAATCGCTCTACGCCTACGCTTTTCTCTGTACCGGCGTCGGATTCCGGTCCATTCGCGCTACCAGCTACGGAACCAAAGTGCTGAGACTTCGTCCAGAGATGCTATTGGATCTTCCGGTACCGACGCCATCGGCCACGGTATTGACCAGAGTGGCGGGGCTCATCAAGACGGCAGTAACCAACCGGGAGCAATATTGGGAGACAGTCCGCGAGACACGAAAGGTCATGGACGCTCTGCCAGACGTGAAAGCGGTTTATGCACTCTTCGGGGAACGGGGAGCTCGCTGTATGGCGCAGCCGGCGAAAGGTCTCGACGCTCTGGCTGCTTGGCACTACGCTTCGACCGGCGGAGCACTCCAGTACTTGTCGGGAAAATGGCGAAGTCGTCTCAGTGATATGGTAAGGCCGGAAGGCCTGTTCAACGGGCCACGATTCGTGAGAACTCCGTGTATTCCGCCGTTTGGCGTTGATTTCTGGTCACAGCGTGACGTTTTTCTTATGCGGCCGGTTCCTCGACGGATCAAGCATCCAGGCTTCAACGATCGAATGCTTTTCGTTCCGGACGATGCGCTCCTGATCTGTTCGCTCGGCCAGCTTGAGGAGGGCAATCTCTTCGGACGTGTCGAGATGGCGGCATGTGGCGCGTCATCTGCGGCCATCACTCAGCATATATTGCGTGTGTTCCCTGCGGAGGGGTGTTCGGAATGGTTATACGCCTTTCTGTCGACAGCGCTCGGACTAGCCTTAATGAGAAGTTGCGCCATAGGAACGAGCATACCGATGATGCATCTCGGCCTACTCCGAACACTGCCAGTTCCGGATTTGGATTCGAAAACGCTTCGCATGGTTAGGGACGGTGTAACGAAAGCGATGGAAGCCAGAATAGCTGCGGCGCGTGCGGAGCATGAGGCCGTCCAGATCATAGAGCGGGAGGTGCTACCCGAATGGCTAGGTTAATTCAATCTCCAATGGGTGATGGCCCACAAGGCCCGTTCGAGTCAAGAGTCGTTCAGGCTCTAATGGCTGGTCTTCCCGATGCTTACCGCGTCCTTTCAACCTTCAGCATCAAGCAACAAGGCCAAGCCGCCCTCGAATATGACGTCGTCGTCCTCGCTCCCCATGCGGTATACGTGATTGAGGCCAAGGAGTGGTACGGTCGCCTCACCGGAGACGACACCGAGTGGCTGCTCAATCAGCAACCAAAGAAATGCCCGCTTTGGCTGGTTGATCTGAAATGTAAGGTGCTCAAGACTCGCTTGGGCGGAGTAGCCAACCATGTTTGGATAGATCCTCTTCTCGTCATTCCTGAAAACACGAAGAACGAGCTTGGCGGGAATTGGGCCGGTCACGTGATCGGCCTTGATTCGCTTGTATCACGCGTCACAGACGAGCGGATGGTGCGTCATCCCCGCCCGATCACAAGCTACCATCAGGCCATCCAAGACCTCCTCCAAGGCGCCTGGGCGGCCCGGCGACGCGGAACAAAGCGGCGATACGGCGGTTGGGATGCCACTGAGCTCCTCTCTGCAGATGAAGACAGCGCTGAATACCGTGCCAGGCGAGCTTTAGTCGCAGACCCGACTCAGTACAGAATCAGAACCTGGCGCCTCTCGCCTTACGTCACGCCAGAGGAGCGGGAGAAGCGGCTGCGAGTAATACGCCGACCAACGGAGGCACTCGCCAAGATTGGCCGGCACCCCAACCTCCTCCCCATTCTCGCGTTTGATGAGAGTCAAGATGACAACGAATTCTACGAAGTAACCGAATGGTCAGAATTCGGAACGCTCCACGGATTTCTCAACAACACCGTGCGCGAACCGCTCACGTTGAGGGAAAGACTTGAAATCGCGGCCGGTGTGGCCTCAGCACTTGAGGCCGTACATGGCCAAGGCCTCGTGCACAGAAATCTCTGCCCTGAAACCATTCAGATCGGGTTCGATCGGCAACCGCGGTTGACGGATTTTGACCGCGCGTATATCGAAGGAGCGGCAACCGTTTTTGAATCAACAATCCGGAGATCGAGAAACCAGGCGTACATCGCACCAGAGCTGAGCAACGTTTCAGATTATGACTTCGATTCCTCCGCGGATATGTATTCATTCGGAGTCCTCCTATACGAACTGCTCGCCGACCAGGCTCCCTTTGCCGGCCCCTCTGCAGCAGTGCTGGCAAAAGGACACCCGCCGCGTTTGCCGTCAGAGGTGCGAGACGGCATTGATCCTGAGATCGACAACCTCGTGAAAGGATTGCTCACGATAGAAGACTTCCAAAAGCGCCCTTCAGCTTCGAGTGCTGTCAAGGTACTCCAGAAGATCGTCGGCAGTTCTAATGCTATCCCGGCGCCGGCAATGGTTCCGGACGAAGAGGCGGCTCCTCCTTCGTTTGAGATTGGAAGCGTGGTGGATGGTGTCTATCGCATCGAACAAGAACTCGGCAGCGGTTCGTTCTCTAGGGTGTATAAGGTATTCTCTCTTGACCACAGCCGGTACTACACCATGAAACTCTTGAAGAACAGCAACGAGGTTGATCTCCTGCTGCGAGAGTACAACGAGATTGGACAGAATCTGCCGCCACATCCGAACATCGCGAGGATGGTTTGGATGGCACGACTCGCTCCCCCTCTACAAACGCCCTACATTCTCAACGAGTACGTTGAAAATGAGACCCTTGAAGCGTATTGCGACGGTCGGAAGAGTCTTTCTTGGAGTGATATCCAGCGCATCGGCATGCAAGTTCTTCAGGCCCTCGAAGCACTTCATCCGCGAGTAAGAGAGTTCGAGGAATTTCGCCGGCAGATCCACAAACGTAGTCTGACCGCAGAGGAATTTGACGAATATCAGAGGCTGGGGGAGCAGATGCAGAATGGAATTCTGCATCGTGACATAAAGCCAGCTAATATACTGCTCGAACTCCCATCACATTCCGCGAAGCTAATCGACTTCAATATCGCCAGCAAGCTTGCGGGCGCCCAGGGTAGGGCGGGTACTCCACGATATTGGGCTCCAGATCGGGGCCAACCCGATTGGCGGCCCGACATGGACCTGTTTTCATTTGGCATTGTCCTCTACGAGCTAGTCGCCCACCAGCACCCTTTCCCCAATTGCAATCCAGAGATGGGGGAAGCCTTAGATCCCCGCAAGATAGTTGCAGGGGAGAAGACTAGCGACGAGCTTGCGGAGTTTCTGCTCAAAGCGATTCAGCCAAAACGGCGCTGATCGGTTCTCAGACGCTAAGGCTATGCGGCAGGCACTTGCTGCAGTGCCCCGTATGTACGAACCGCCTAAGCCAGCCACAGTGAGTGCAGGGGAATATCCGGGCCTTACACTCGAACCCTGGGAGATTGGCCGGGGTGATTATAACCCGTACGTGACAAGGCTGCTAACGTTATACAGCCAAGCCCGCAAGAACAATCAGGGAACTCGGGGCCTAGACGCGATTGCCCGTTTCACCTACGTCAATACTCGCCTAGATGAGAACCGGGCCCCCGCGATTGCAGACGGCCGGTTTCGCCTCGTGATCGTGACAGGCAACGCAGGTGATGGCAAGACGGCTTTCTTGCAGCAGGTTGAAGCATACTTTGGCACTCTTGGCGTCACGGCCGCCGCGTTATCCACAAATAACGGCACCAGTTGGGAACATGCCGGGCTCCAGTTCCGGACGAATTATGATGGGTCGCAGGACGAGGGTGACGTACAGAACGACGATGTACCGGCCTCGTTTCTAAACCCCTTCTCTGGCTCGTCTCTCTCGGAGTTCAGGGCCGGTCAGGTTCGTCTGCTCGCAATCAATGAAGGTCGTCTCCTGGACTTCCTTGAGCATAGCTCGCACTCCGGAGAGTTCGTAGCCCTTCGAAGATTCGTTCTAAAGGCGCTGGTAAGTGGCGATACATCAGACGGAATGCTTCTGGTGAACTTGAACCTTCGCGCGGTAGCAGCCGGCGACAAGGATTCTCTCGTTGAACGACAATTGAAGGCTATCCTGAGACCCGAGGTGTGGGCGCCTTGTGACCAGTGTACATACAAGCTCCGCTGCCCTATAAAGCACAACGCGGACTCTCTTCGCGACCCGATCTCAGGCCCGGCAGTTCGGGCCCGCGCGCGTCGCCTTTTCGAGGTCGTGCACTTGCGGCGTCGGGCGCATGTGACCATTAGAGATCTGCGCTCCACATTGTCATGGTTATTGATGAGAGATCACGGCTGCGGCGACGTCGCGAAATTGCTCACAACTCAGGACCCTTCGGCACCTGATCAGCTTGCGGCCTTGTATTACCCGGACGCGTTCGCAGCACTTGAAGGGGCATCAAGGGATCGCGTCGAAGATCGTTTGGTCGCAATGTTAAGGCAGTCCGACGTGGGTTTGGTCAACGAGCCTGCGCTAGATCGCCGCCTAGATCATGATGCAGATGGGGCCGTTCCGTGGATGAGTTTTGATTCGCGGTCAAACTACGGCTGGGAGGTTCTGGCGGCTCAGCGACGCAACACTCCTCGCACGCAAGAGACTACGTCGCTCAGCGAATTGGTGCGAGGCCGTCGGACGCTGGTAGAGCGATTACGACGGTGGGCGTATTACGAGCGCCGGGACGATTCATGGCAAGACATGCTCCCTTACCGTTCTTGGCGATTGCTGTCCGACGTGATCTATTCGCCCAGCAAGAAGGATCGGGAGGCCTTCTCCCAAAAGCTCCGGGATAGGGTGATCGAGGCCATATCTCTTTCGGAAGGACTGAGGAGCACCCAAGTACGGAAGGACTTTCTCGCATTGAGAGTATCGCGAGTGAAGAACCCGAGTATCAGGAGCTATCGCCTGTTTCCGGCCGCAGCATTTCGAATAGAGCTGACAGAAGCTAAGGCCCTGGGAGAGTTTCTAGAATTTGCGGCCGATTCCATCGATTTGGTAGCAGACGAGTCCATCGGCTAGGCCCGGTTGAGAATCTCCCTGGATCTGCTGGAAATGCTGGAGCTTATCCGGAGTGGCTATCGACCCAGTCCCGCTGATTTACAGGGCCTGTTTGTGAATTTGCTGATCTTCCGGAACGCATTGTTGAATCTGCCGTTTGATCGCGTCATGGTGACTCCAGACGATGAAAACCTTTATGAAGTGGTAGGGACGACCGACGCACAGAGCGGGATTAGCCTCCGGTTTGGCCGGTATGAGGCGCAATCTCTGCAAAATGGAGAGGTGGCGGGATGAAGCTGAGTAAGCAGGACCAAGAATTCCGCAACCCAAAATTGTTCTACCCCGATCCGAAGAGCGTCGACCTCGATCGGGTTTTGGTCAACTTGTTTCTGCTGTTGCGGTGTAATGGAACTCGTCCGGTCTCGCGAGGACGCCCAAAGGCCGGCGTCGAGAAGATCGAATACCACGTTGACCAGCTCTCGAAACTTGCGGGAGTATCCGGAATCGCCGAGCACCCGGAAGTCGCGAAGGGTTGGCTGGAGAGCGATATCTTCGATATCGTCAATCGCGGCACATCAAGAGAGGCTGTGTCATCATTGCGGCCTCTGCACCTCGACGCTCATAAACTTCGCGTTGCGAAGCACTGTCGCGACTACAACGTGGCAGATGCAATATACGCGATGTTGGAGTTCGGAGAGCGCCAGACTCTTGCAAATCTCCGTGAGTACCTGGACGAGGGAAGGGACGTACGGACCAGCCGGTTCGATGGCCGTACGAAACTTGATCTGGAGACATTAACGGTGCTGAAGCTGGCGGAAGGTCTACCTGAGCTTCATCCATCGCCGGAACGCGCGGCTTCGGCTCCGCCTACCTGCCTCGGACAAGCTCGAGTTCTATGTGACGACGTTCAAAGGCTGCTGTCGTATAGGCACGCCGTACCGCGGCCAGTGATGATTGACTATCTGAAGACGATCTTCGGTCTCCACGTGGCTACCTACACTCTTAGACTGAGTGCACAGTTGACTGGCTGGATCCGAGACAAGGCTGCGGATCAGACTTGCCTGGCTTGCCCCGTTCACGGTTCGCACTCCACTCCATTTGCTGATTGCCCCTACCAGCTCTCCTTTACAATTGACATGGGAGGTGATTTTCGATCGCGCATGGCACAGATGGCGCAGGAGTCCGTTTCTGATGCGCATGGGAAGCTACTCGATCTGATCAAAGCTCTATTCACACTCAATCAACTGCTTCGGTATGCACGAGACGAGCGCTCATTGGGGATTCCGGACAACCCGGCGGATGTCCTGAAACTCTTGAGCGAGCCGGTTCCCGATTTTCAGCCCGCCTTTCGAGCGCGTCTGAAACAATTGCGCGCGGAAAATGAGTCTGCGGAGGAGGAACTCCCCCCAGAGATTCGGGCCATTTTCGACAGCGGCCTGCCGCCGTTCGATCTCTTCATAGAACTCGTTACTCATCTTCGGCAGAAACATCACCTGGACTATTTGACAGAAATGATCGACAAGTTGTTTCAAAAGAACACTGAGTCTGGGGCAATGGTGCAGGGGAAATCGCGCAACAACCCGCGCAGGTGGCATCTCGGGGGAAGGCTGCTCGAAGTCCTTGTTCAGTTGGCCGTGCTGCGGTGGTCCGAAAAAAACGGCAAGAAGTCCTTTTACAGCGAGCCGATTCTCATCGAGGACTTCCTATTATGGGCCGAGGCGCGATATGGCTTGGTTATCGGGGGTTCAAAGCTCGGGGCGGGTAGGGTTCCAGTGACAATGGAAGAACATAGAGCCTTTCGCGACAACGTTCGGGCGTTGAAAGATCGCCTCAGGGAGATCGGCTTCTATGATGATCTCAGCGATGCTTACATCGCGCAGACTATTCGGCCCCGTTACCCAATTGATGATCGCAAGGAGGCACGGTGACCTATCCGGTGCTTCAACAATGTACCTCGGAGTATTTGTACGGCTTTTTAAGAGACGCGATTTTGCCCATCGTTCGTTCCTCGCTGGAAGGAGCCGAGGCAGGCCAGCGAATACGCGTTACGACACTCCCGGGCCCGGTTATGAGGGAGTTGTGTGAGGCGTTGCAGGGTGAGGACCGCTGGGTCGCCCGAATATTGGTCGCGAACAGCGTGCTTCAGCCTTGGGAGGCCACCGCGACCAAATTAATCGAACTGCGTAACGTACTAGAAAAGCCGCTCCTAGTCTTTATCACTCTTGTCCAAGACAGGTTCTTGCAGTCTGAAATAGAATGAGTGCCCTCCTATAATTGACGTTGGCGAGCCATTCCTTGGCGGGAGCCTCGCCGAACGCTGCCCACAGGAGGGCAATCCAATCGTACAAGTCGCAAGCCTGTTCAATCAACTGCTCCAGCACTTTCCCCGAACCGAGTTCGCCGCACTCGTCAAGAAGCACGCCGCTGAGCGTGACGCCAAAGGCTTTACCTGCTGGACGCAGTTCGTCTCCATGCTGTTCTGTCAACTCGGACGCGCCGATTCGCTGCGCGAAATCTGCAACGGCTTGGGCTGCTGCCTGGGGCGGTTGGTGCATGTGGGGATTCTCAGAGCGCCTTGCCGCTCAACCCTGTCCTATGCCAACGAGCACCGTCCGGCGGCTCTCTTCGAGGATCTATTCTTTACCGCGCTGGCACGTTTTCGTGATCAACAACGGCTGGGCACCCGCCAGCACAAATTCCGCTTCAAGAACAAATTGCTCAGCCTGGACTCGACGACCATCTCGCTCTGCTTAACGATGTTCCCTTGGGCCAAGTTCCGCCGTGCCAAAGGCGGCGTCAAGGCCCACGTCCTGTTGGACCATGACGACTACCTTCCGGCCTACGTGCTGCTCACCGAAGCCAAACGCAGCGACGTCAAACTGGCCGATTCCTTCAGGCTGAACCCCGGCTCGATTGTGGCCATGGATCGCGGCTATATCGACTACGCCTTGTTCGGTCGCTGGAGCATGGCCGGGGTTTTCTTTGTCACCCGCCTGAAGGATAACGCCGCCTTTGAAGTGGTCGAGGAATGTGAGATCCCGCAGAACCGCAACATCCGCGCCGACCAACTCATCCGCCTCACCGGTGTCAAAGCCCAAGCCGACTATCCTGAACTGCTGCGCCGCATCGTGGCGTGGGATGCCGAAAACGAGCGCGAGATCGTCTTGCTGACCAATCTGCTGGAGTTCGGCGCCACCACCATCGCCGCGATCTACAAAGAGCGTTGGCAAATAGAGCTGTTCTTCAAAGCTCTCAAGCAAAATCTGACCGTGAAGACCT